>Ga0302314_10021757_pt1 | contig 10551 bp, 9 predicted proteins | sample III_Palsa_N2_3_FD_200533 | JGI IMG/M metagenome (GOLD analysis project Ga0302314, IMG submission 200533) | Peat permafrost microbial communities from Stordalen Mire near Abisko, Sweden - III_Palsa_N2_3 | ecosystem: Environmental > Terrestrial > Soil > Palsa > Peat permafrost | place: Sweden... | reverse complement strand
CCTGATCGCGGCCGCCGCCGATCCAGCCACGACGCTCAAGGACGCCGAAGCGATCGACGCGCTCTACCTCTCGATCGGCGCGCTCACGATGCTCGACAGCCTCGTCGACTTCCAGGAGGACCTTGCCGCCGGCCGGCTCGGATATGTGCAGTACTACGACGACCCCGCGCAGCTCGCCTCGGGACTCGCAACCCTCGCCCGCGACGCGGTCGGGCGGGCACGCATGCTGCCCAATGGAGCGCACCACATCGTCACCCTCGTCGGCGTCGTCGCCTACTACGCCTCGGCGCCGACCGCCGAGATCGACCTCGCCCAGCCGTTTAGCGCCCCGGTGCGGGCCGAGCTGGCACCGCTGATCACGCCGACGCTCGCGCTGATGCGCGGCTGGCGCAGAGCAAAGCAGGTGCGCCGTGGACACCTTCACGGGGTGCGCTATGCATAGCTCCTCCAACGGACGGCCCGGCTGCGCACGCTACGTCGCGATCATCACCGATGGCAACGGGCGCTGGGCGAGCGCCCGGGGCCTGCCGATCGGCGAGAGATCCTCGACGCCGCGCGGCGCTTCACGGGAGAGATGCCTGCACCGCACCACGGTGCGGCTGAGGGTGTTACAACTGTTCCCAGGAGAGAGGAGTAAAGCGTGATCGGAGATCTGAAGCGCTGGAGGATCGGGGCAGCGGCAACCATCGGGCTGCTCGCCGCCTTTGCGACCGCGGCGCTGCTCGCGTCGGTGTCAGCGGCGGCGCTCACCACAGGGCCCGCGGCGGTGGGAGCAAGCAGCCGCTCGCCGGCGGCCCATGCGGCGCGCGCGCTCCAAGCGACCGACACGGCCAAGCTGCGCTACGTGTCGGCCGCGGGATCCGAACTGCTCGAGCAGGGCAAGACCACCGGCACCCTTCCCGGCAGCATGCGCGCCGAGGTCGAAATCGGCGCCACGATCAGCGGCAACTTCACGATCTACACGAAGGGCGGCTCGATCAAGGGGCACGGCGTGGCGAGCCCACACGGCGCCGGCATCTACGAAAGCTTCGCCGGCTCGGTGACCGTCACCGGCGGCACCGGCCGCTTCGTCCACGCGCACGGGCATACCGGCCTCTACGGCACCTTCGACCGAACCACCTACGCGCTGACAATCCAGACCACCGGCACGCTCTCCTATTGAGAGTCGCGCGGGTGAGCGCAACGACATTCGCGCGCCGAAGGACCCTCCTGGCGGCGATTCTGCTCGGCCTCTGCCTGGCCGCCGCAGCGGCGGCGGCGGGGCTCGAGGTCTGCCCTGGATCCACGGCGGACGCGGCGCCCCAGGCCCGGTCGAGCGCGGCGGCGGACGCGGCGCCTCAGATCCGGTCGAGTGCCGCGGTGGATGCGCCGCCGTCGGCGACGCTGAGTGCGTCGTTTCACCCTGAGCGCCTCGGCCGGCGAACCACGCTCAGCTTCGGCTTCCGGATCGCCGCTCCCGCCGGCCTGCTCCCCCCGGCGTTGACCGCGATCGACCTGCGCTATCCACGTAAGCTCGGAATCGCCCTGAGCGGCCTCGGCCTGGTCACCTGCACGGCCGTCGCGCTCGAAGCGTCAGGGCTGCAGGGATGCCAGGCCGACTCGATCATGGGCTTCGGCGACGCGACCGCCGAGATCTCCCTCGGCCCGGACGTCGTCGCCGAGACCGTCCCGATCACGATCCTGCGCGCCCCCGACGAAGAAAACCACATCGCGCTGCTGTTCGACGCGGTCGGCACCGCGCCTCTGAACACAACCGCGGTGTTCGCAGGCGCCCTGCTCCCCGCCTCCTCGCCGTTTGGCGGACAGATGAGCATCAACGCTCCATTGATTCCAAGCGTCCCCGGCGCCCCAGACGTCGCGATTGTGCAACTGCACGCCACGCTCGGCCCGAACGGGGTCACCTACTACGAACATGTCGCGGGCGAAACATTGGGCTACCAGCCCCCAGGTATCCTGCTGCCCCCCAAATGTCCCCGCGGCGGCTTCCCGTTCGCCGCCCAGTTCAGCTTCGTGAACGGCGCCCACGCCAGCGCACGAGACACGGAGCCCTGTCCCCGGGCGGACGGCGCGGCGGGAGCAGGCGGGGGCGTTGGGACGCGAGGGTTTTGATCCTCAGAGGATTTGGTACAGGGGGCCATCGCCACCCTCGGGGACCGTCAGGCGGCCACCCTTGGCGGTGATCGCGCCGCACTGCACACAGTTGGTGTAGTTGACGATCACATCGACCGGACCCTCCGCGGGCGCGTCCTCGGGGATCTCGTAGACGCCCGCGGGGCACATCCACTTCCAGGTTTCGGCGATCTCGCGGGGGACGTGCTTCTGGATGCGGATGTGGTTCGGCGCGTCGTCGCGGGTGGCGTTGCCGGTGATGAACACCGAGGAGAGCTTGTCGAAGGTGTACTTGCCGTCGGGCTTCGGGTAGCGCTCCTTCGTATCGCCGATGAACATCGGCTCGGCGTCATCGCGGTGCCACTCCTGCCGGCCCGGTGGAACCTTGCCCTTCGACATGATCGACGGGCCCGCCAGCAGGCTGCCGAGCAGGAAGCCCTTCTGGAATGCCTGCCGCGTATTGCGCACCTTGTAGAGCTCGGTGCCGATCGAGGACTGCTCGACCGCCTCCTCGTAAGCCTCAAAGCTCGACTCTCCGCGCTTCAGCGAAGCGTAGATCGTCTCGGCTGCGAGCATCCCCGACTTAATGCAGTGGTGGACGCCCTTCAGCGCCGCCGTGTCGACCATCCCGCCGGCGTCGCCGACGAGCACCGCGCCGGGCATCGACAGCTTCGGCATCGACCAGTAGCCGCCACCGGGGAGCGCCTTGGCGCCCCAGGCGACCCGCTCGCCGCCCGCGAGGATGCCCTTGACGAGCGGATGCGTCTTGAACGTCTGCAGCAGGTCGTGCGCCGAGGTCGTCGCGTCACGGTAGTTGAGGTCGACGACGAACCCAATCGAGACGAGGTCCTCGCCCGTCTTCTCGTCCTTCATCGGGTACATCCAGGTGCCGCCGAGCTGTCCGTACTTGGCCGCGACCTTCAGCGGCCACGGCTGCACGAACGTGTGGATCACCCGGTCGAGTGGCTTGGAGACCTTCCACACCTCCTTCACGCCGAGCTCCCAAACCTGCGGCTCGCGGCCTTTGGCGAGGTCGAACTCTTTGATCGCGGCGCCGGTGAGGTGACCCCAGCAGCCCTCCGCGAGCACGGTTGCCTTTGCCTTGATGTCGGTGCCGGGCTCGAAGTTGCCGAGCGGCTCTGAGTCCTTGCCGCGGCCCTTGTCGCCTGAGCGCACGCCGAGCACCTTGCCGTCCTGCACGATTAGCTGTGTCGCGGAGGTCTCGGTCAGGATGTAAGCGCCGGCCTCCTCGGCCTGTCTCTGCTGATAACGGGCCAGCGCCGACACCGAGATGACCTCGTTGCCGTGGTTCTTGAAGTTCGGCACCGCCGGGATCGGGACCGGGAGCTTGGATTTCGGGCCGGTGAGCATGTATACCGACTCCTTCTTGACCTCGCCAAACGCGAAGCCCTCCTCGCGCCACTGCTCGCGGGTCATCTCCGGGAACAGCTCTTCCAGCGGACCCGGGCGCATGACCGCGCCGGACAGGTTGTGCCCGCCGCAGGTCTTCGCCTTCTCGATCACGGCGACCGGCACTTCACCCAGGCGCTCCATCATCTCCGGGTCGTCTGCGAGCAGTTGCAGCAACCGATTCGCGCAGGCAAGCCCCGCGGTGCCGCCGCCGACGATCGCGACGCCGACCTCGATCAGCTCGTCCTCACCGTCGAGGCCGCGCTTGACGAACTCCTTCTGCGAGTCCACCGGGGGTGGGAAGGCCGCGGGGGCGACCTTCCCGTTGTGGGAACCGTTGTGGCCGGACATCGCCTAGCCGGCCTTCTTCGCCTTCACGGCCTCTGTCAGCTTCGGCAGGATCTTGTTCAGATCCCCGACGATCCCGAGGTCGGAGAATTCGAAGATCGGCGCGTTCGCGTCCTTGTTGATCGCGACGATGTTCTCCGAACCCTGCATCCCGACCTTGTGCTGGATCGCGCCGGAAATCCCCGCCGCGAGGTACAGCTTCGGGGCGACCGTCTTCCCCGTCTGGCCGATCTGCGCCGCGTAGGGGTACCAGCCGGCGTCGACGACCGCGCGAGTGGCCGCGACGGCCGAGTTGCCGCCGAACGCCTTCGCCAGCTCCTCGGCCAGCTCGAAGCCCTCGGCCTTGCCGAGCCCGCGACCACCGGCGACGAGGATGTCCGCGCCCTCGATGTCCACGTCGGCGCCGCGCTGTTCGCCGCGCGTGAGCATCGTCGCCTGCTGCGCCTGCGGGCTGAGCTCGAAGCTCAGTTGCTCAACTGCCGCGGGGTGGGCGGGATCCGGATCTGACTCGACGATCTCAAACGCGTTCAGCCTGCCGATGATGATGCCGACGTCCGAGCGGTATTTGATCTCCGAGATCGCCGAATCGCCCAGGATCGGGCGCTCGGCGACGAGCTCGCCGCCCTCGGCGCGCACGTTCGTGACCTCCATCGCAACGCCCGCCCCCAGCCGTGCGGCCAGGCCAGCGCCGATCTCGAAGCCGAGCAGACCGCCGCCGAACAAGGCGTACTTGTAGTCGCCGCCCTGGATCGCCGCGGCCATCGCGTCGACCAGCGGTTGTGCGAGCCCCTCGGGCCCCTCGGCGACGAGCACCTTCTTCGCGCCGTACTTCCCGAGCGACGCGGCCAGCTCCTGCGGGACGTTCTCCCCAAGCAGGATCGCGTGCGCCTCGCCGCCCAGTTCGGACGCGAGCTTCGCGCCCTCGCTGACCGCGCCGAGTGAGTTCTTGTTGATCGCGCCGTCGTAGTGAAGCGCATACACAAGGATGTTTGCCATTTAGATCAACTTCCTCTCGTCGAGCCAAGCAACGATTTTTTCGACGGTCTCGCCGGTGTCCTCGTCCTCGATGATCTCCCCGGCGGACTTCGCCGGCGGCGCCTTCGCGGAGACCCACTGAGCAGCGGAGTTATCGCCGCCCACTTTCGACGCGTCGATCTCGACGTCGCCTGCGGTGACCGTGTCCAGCGGCTTCTTCTTCGCCCCCATGATCGCCTTCAGCGATGGGTAACGGGGCTCGTTGATCGCGTCGCCGACGGAGATCACCGCGGGCAGCTTGATCTGCACGGTGTCGTAGCCGTACTCGGCCTGGCGCTCGCAGCGCAGGGCCTCGGCATCGACGTCCATCTTGATCACCTGCGTCAACGACGGCATGCTCAGGTGCTCGGCCACGACCGCACCGATCGTGTAGCACTCGCCGTCGTCTGACTGCTGTCCCAGCAGCACCAGATCGGGGCTCTCGCGCTGCAGGGTCTTGGCGAGCGCATAGCCGGTTGCAGCCACGTCAGAGCCAGCGACAGCCGGGTCTGACAAATGCACCGAGCGATCGGCGCCGAGCGAGACGGCCTTGTGCAGGGCGCGCACGGCGCTGTCGGGGCCCATCGTCACGGCGACGATCTCCTCGACCGGCACGGCGCCGCCCTCCTTGATCTGCATCGCCGCCTCGATCGCATGCGTGTCGTAAGGGTTGAGGTTCTTCTCTCCGCTGCGGTCCATGCGCCCCGTCGAGGGATCGATGCGCTTCTCGACGGCGGCGTCCGGGACCTCCTTCACCAGGACGCATATCTTCATTTCGTGGGCTGCTCCTTCGGGGGTCTGTCCGGGGGGTGTGGGGTGCGATTCGGAAAAGTGTCGGCTGTAATCCTACCTGGTCCGGCAGTTGACTGACGAGTCAATCAATGACTTGGTCAGCGCCCGGCCGGGCGGGCCGCGATCGCCCCGCGGATGAAGTCCACGATCGCCTGGGTCGGGGCCCCCGGCGTGAATACCTCGGCCACGCCGAGCTGCTTCAGCTCCGGGATGTCCTCCGCGGGGATCGTCCCGCCGACGGTCACGACGACATCGTCGATGCCCTGCTCGTGCAGCAGCGCGACCACGCGCGGCACGAGCGTCATGTGGGCGCCGGAGAGAATCGACAGCCCGACCGCGTCGGCGTCCTCCTGGATCACCGTCTCCACGATCTGCTCGGGCGTCTGATGCAGGCCCGTATAGATCACCTCCATCCCCGCGTCGCGCAGCGCCCGCGCGATGATCTTCGCGCCGCGGTCGTGCCCGTCGAGCCCGGGCTTGGCCACGACGACGCGGATCTTGCTCTTGGGCTGGGCGGTGGCGGAGGACATCACAGGGCAGATTATGCCCGCGGCTGCATGCGCTCGCCGGCACGCTCCCGTACGACGCTTCCCAGACCGCCGAGCGCCGCGGCGCCGCCAAGCGCGGCGAGCACCTTCAAGCGACGCCCCAAGCGATCCAGGCGCAGCACCTCCCAGCCCTCCTGCGCCGCGATGCGACGCAGGTCTGGATCGGGGTTGACGACTACCGGATGACCCACGGCACGCAGCATCGGCAGGTCCGACTCGGAGTCGGAGTAGGCGTAGGAACCATCCAGGTCGATCTGCTCACGCTCGGCCAGCTCGCGCATCGTGAGCACCTTGCCCTCGCGGTAGTTGAACGGTCCGGCGGCGCGCCCGGTGTAGCGACCGTCGACTATCTCCGAGCGCGAGCCGAGACCACCGTCGAAGGCGAGCACATGCGCCAGCAGGTCGGCCATCTCCTGGGAGGCAGCCGTCACGATGTACACCAGCCTGCCCGCGTCCTGGTGCGCGTAGGCGCGCTGCAGCATCTGCGGATACAGCCGCGGCAGCACGCCCGCAAGCACGCGCGGGGACAGGCGCTGCAACTCGCGCACCGGCACACCCGAGATCATCTCCCCCACGCGCTTGCGCACTTGATCGGCGCGATCGTCGGTGGAGCCGCGCAAGCGAAAGCGCAGGTTCTCGTATGCGTCGCGCGCCAGCCGGCGACGCGAGATCATGCCCGTCTCGTAAGCCGCGCGCGCGAAGAAGATCCCCGAGGAGCCGTCCATCAAAGTACGGTCGAGATCGAAGAACGCCGCCGCGCGCACCGGGCCGGCGCCATTCCCGGCCTCGGTCATCTCAGACCCTGAGGATCAGCGCGTCGCCCTGGCCACCGCCTGAGCAGATCGCCGCGCAGCCCAAGCCACCACCGCGACGGCGCAGCTCAAATACGAGCGATCCGAGGATGCGTGCGCCCGAGGCGCCGATCGGGTGGCCGAGCGCGATCGCGCCGCCGTTGACGTTCACGCGATCCTCGTCGATGCCGAGCATCCGGATCGAGTTCAGCGTGACCGAGGCAAACGCCTCGTTGATCTCCCACACGTCGATGTCCTCTGCCTTCAAGCCGGCCTTCTCCAGCGCCTTCTTCGCGGCGCTTGCGGGCGTCGTGGCCAGGTAAGCGAAGTCGTTAGCTGACTGCGCGTGGGCGACGATCTCAGCGAGAGCCTCCTTGCCGTTGGCGGTCGCCCACTCGTCGGAGGACAGCACCAGCGCGCCGCCGGCGTCGTTCACGCCGGGCGAGTTGCCAGCCGTGTGCGAGCTCTCCTTGCCGGTCAGGCCGGGCAGCTTCGCGAGCGCCTCGAGCGTACTTCCGCGGCGCGGGGCCTCGTCGACCTCGACGGTCGTGTCGCCCTTACGGCCCTTGACCGTCACCGAGACGGTCTCCTCGGCCATCCGGCCCTCGTCGATCGCGGCCAGTGCGCGCTCGTGCGAGCGCAAAGCCCAGCGGTCGAGATCCACCCGGGTCATCTCCAGCTCGTCTGAGACCTCGGTCGCCTCGACGAACATCTGCTTGCCGGAGAACGGGTTTGTCAGCCCATCGTGGACCATCGCGTCGAGCGCCTTCACGTCGCCCATGCGAAAGCCGAAGCGTGCGCCCGGCAGCAGGTAGGGCGCCTGCGACATCGACTCCATGCCGCCGCCGACGCCGACCTGCATGTCGCCCGCGCGGATCGCCTGGTCGATGATCACCGAGGCGCGCAGTCCGGAGGCACAGACCTTGTTGATCGTCTCCGAGGAGACCTCCTTGGGGATGTGAGCCTTGATCTGCGCCTGGCGCGAGGGGATCTGCCCCTGGCCGGCCTGCAGCACCTGGCCCATCACGACGTGCTCGACCTGCTCGGGCTCCACCCCGGCGCGCTCCAGCGCCGCCTCGATCGCGACGCCGCCGAGCTCGGTGGCGTCGAGCGTGGACAGGCCGCCGCCCATCTTGCCGATGGGGGTGCGGGCGGCGCCGAGGATCACGGTCTTGGGCATTGTCTGCGGACGCTCCTTGAGTCGGGAAAAAGGGCGAGAGACCGGCAATGCTAGCGATGCAGCTATCTTGCTCTGACAAATGCAGGTCTCCGCCACCATCCAGCCCGCGAGCGATTCAGACGCCGACACCGTCGTCGTCGGCCTGTTCGACGGCGAGCAGCCCTCAGGCGACGTACCCCCGGAGTTGGGCCGGCTCCTCGAGTCGGGCGAGGCCAAGGGCTCGTTCAAGGCGCTCGCGCTGACCCATGCCGACGGCAGGCGCTGGCTGACGGTCGGGCTCGGCGCGCGTAAGGACTTCACTCCCGAGCACGCCCGCGTCGCGGCCGCGGTGGCACGCGAGCGCGCGCGCGAGCTGGGATCCCGCAAGCTGGGCTGGCAGGCGCCGCTCGCGCCCGACGCAGACTCCGAGAACGCCGCGGCGATCGTGGGGGCGCTCGTCGAGGGGACGATCCTCGCCGACTACCGCTTCGATCTGCACAAGTCCGCGCCGGCCGGCAAGGATGACGCGCCCAAGCATCTCGACCAGCTGCTCGTCGTGGTCCCGGCCGATGGACCGTTGAGCGGCGAGCAGGCCGAGACGGCGACCGCGGACGCCCGCACAGTCGCCGAGGCGGTCAACAGCGCGCGCGACCTGCAGAACCGGCCCGGCAACGACCTGACCCCGACGGCGCTAGCCGAGTACGCGCGGGCGCTGGGCGAGGAGATCGAGGGGCTGCAGGTCGAGGTGGAGGGACGCTCGGGCATCGAGGGGCTCGGGATGGGCGCCTTCGCCGCCGTGGCGCAAGGCTCCGAGCAGGAGCCCGCGCTGATCGTCATGAGATATGAGGGATCGAATCCAAAAGGTCCGTTGCTGGGTTACGTCGGCAAGGCCGTGACGTTCGACAGCGGCGGCATCTCGCTGAAGCCCGGCCCGAAAATGGCGGAGATGAAGTTCGACATGTCCGGCGGCGCCGCCGTCGTGGAGGCGGTCGCCGCGATCGCGCGGCTGCGACTGCCCGTCAAGCTCGTCGCGGTCGTGGGCGCGACGGAGAACCTGCCGAGCGGCGGCGCGATCAAGCCCGGGGACATCGTCACGGCGAAGAACGGGAAGACGATCGAGATCAACAACACCGACGCCGAGGGTCGCCTCGTGCTGGCCGACTGCCTGTGCCACGCCGTCTCGCTCGGCGCGGAGCGGATCGTCGACCTGGCGACGCTCACCGGCGCGGTGATCATCGCGCTCGGCTCGACCTACGCGGGAATCATGTCGAACGACGACGCATTCACCGAGCTCCTCACCGCCGCGGGCGAGCGCACGGGAGAGATCCTCTGGCGGCTGCCGCTGCACCCCGAGTACGACGAGCTCGTCGCGGGCAAGTACGCCGACCTCGACAACGCACCCGAAGCGCGCAAGGCGGGCACGATCATGGGGGCGTCGTTCCTTCAGAACTTCGTCGGCGAGACCCCCTGGGCGCACCTCGACATCGCGGGCTCCGCCTGGGATCTGGGGCGCGCGTACGTCGGCAAGGGCGCCTCGGGGTACGGGGTGCGGCTGCTGGTCGAACTGGCGCGGTCGTACTCCGCGTAGCTCACTTGCAGCACGCTGCAGCGGCAGCGCCTCGTTGGCCTTCTTCTGAGGCTCAGCCGACCTGAGGACGACGATGCAGGTACTCAGCGAAGCGTGGGACTGTGTAATCGACGGTCCCGTGCCGTGCCGCGTAGATGAGACCCTTCTTGACCAGCGCGTCGCGCTGCACAGAAATCGAGCGTTGGTCGGTCTTCCCGAGCTGCGCCGTAATCTCCGCGATCGAATAGGGCGGCCCCGCACACCGCGACATGGCGGCTAGAAAACCACGCTCTGCGGCACTCGCACGTTCATAGCGCACTGCAAAGAAGCCGTCATCGAGGCGCTCTTGCGCTTCCCGGCCTCCGAGGCGAGCATCATCGATGGTGATCCTCCCGGGCGACGCTACATCCCAGGCGTACTTCCCATATTGCTGAAGAAAGTAGGGATAGCCTTCTGTCTGCACAAAGATGTAGTCAAGCGCATTCTCGTCGAAGCTCACATCACGACTGCGGGCAGGATCGCGCAGCGCTCTGACTGCGTCGAGTCTCGAGAGGCGATCTATACGTGGATACTCGAAGAGACGCTCCGCGTAGCTCTTTGCTTCACCCACCAACGCCGGCAGGCTGGGGAGCCCGGCAGCGACGCAGGTAACCGGGAGAGCCTTCTGGTTCAGCCGGTGCAAACCCACGACGAAGGGACCGAACTCCTCGGGTGGGACAAACTGAACCTCGTCGAGCAGGAAGGCGACACCGCGATCCCGCTCCGCCGCCGCCTGCCCCAGCGCGAGCAGCAGGTCGGTGAAATCCTCCCCGA
>Ga0302314_10021756_pt1 | contig 10551 bp, 11 predicted proteins | sample III_Palsa_N2_3_FD_200533 | JGI IMG/M metagenome (GOLD analysis project Ga0302314, IMG submission 200533) | Peat permafrost microbial communities from Stordalen Mire near Abisko, Sweden - III_Palsa_N2_3 | ecosystem: Environmental > Terrestrial > Soil > Palsa > Peat permafrost | place: Sweden... | reverse complement strand
GACTGAGATCGGGAAGCTGGGTCACCCACAGCTTGAATCGCGCGCCTCGTGATCACGTCAAGCGATCTCCAGACCGGCCAAACGCGCTCTCCCTGGCAGGGGATGAGCAGCTACCATGGTCCGACTCCAGCCCTAGCGCCTGCGCTATCGCCGAATTCCGAAGCCCTTCAGGATGCCGCTCGAGCAAGTTGCACACGGCATTCTCAAGGATCTTGAGAGCCGAGACGGCAATTTCTCGTTCACAATCGCTCGGCATATTACGTATTCATCGCGTCGAAGAAGTCCTGATTGGTCTTGCTGTATTTCAGCTTGTCCAGCAGGAAATCCATGCTGTCCATCGGCCCCATCGGGTTCAGGATACGCCGCAGCACCCACATCTTCGACAGTGTCGCCCGATCCACCAGCAGTTCTTCCTTGCGCGTGCCCGACTTGGTGATGTCGATCGCCGGGAACGTCCGCTTGTCCGAGAGTTTCCGATCGAGGATGATCTCGGAATTGCCGGTGCCTTTGAACTCCTCGAAGATCACCTCGTCCATGCGGCTGCCGGTGTCGATCAGCGCGGTGGCGATGATGGTCAGGCTGCCGCCTTCCTCGATGTTGCGCGCCGCACCGAAGAAGCGTTTTGGACGCTGCAGCGCATTGGCATCCACGCCACCGGTGAGCACCTTGCCGGAGCTTGGCACGACGGTGTTGTAGGCCCGCGCCAACCGGGTGATGGAGTCGAGGAGAATGACAACGTCGCGCTTGTGCTCGACGAGGCGTTTCGCCTTCTCCAGCACCATCTCGGTCACCTGCACGTGCCGCGTCGCCGGCTCGTCGAAGGTCGAGGCAATCACCTCGCCCTTCACCGTGCGCGCCATGTCGGTCACTTCTTCCGGCCGCTCGTCGATCAGCAGCACGATCAGGAACACGTCCGGGTGGTTGTGGCTGATCGCGGTGGCGATGTTCTGCAGCATCACCGTCTTGCCGGTGCGCGGCGGCGCCACGATCAGGGCGCGCTGGCCCATGCCGATCGGCGTGATCAGGTCGATCACGCGCGGCGTCATGTCCTTCTGTGGCCCCTTGGCGACGGAGACGAAATTCTCCAACTCCATCTTCAGCCGCCGCTCCGGATAGAGCGGGGTCAGGTTGTCGAAGTTGATCCGGTGCCGCACGGCTTCCGGCGGCTCGAAATTGATCGTGTTGACCTTGAGCAGCGCGAAATACCGCTCGCCGTCCTTCGGCGCGCGGATCTGCCCCTCGACACTGTCGCCGGTGCGCAAGCCGAAGCGGCGCACCTGGGACGGCGAGACGTAGATGTCGTCCGGCCCCGGCAGGTAGTTGCTTTCTGCGCTGCGCAGAAAGCCAAAACCGTCGGGAAGGATTTCAAGCGTGCCTTCGCCATGGATCGCCTGCTCGTTCTCCGCGAGGTTCTTCAGGATCGCGAACATCATGTCCTGCTTGCGCAAGGACGATGCGTTCTCGATCTGAAGCGACTCTGCGAAGCTCAGCAGGTCCGCTGGTGATTTGGCCTTGAGTTCGGCGAGGTGCATCGGGACGCCTCGGAAAGGGTCAGCAGGAAGGAAGGGACGGGAACAGGGCCGGGCGGAACACGTTCCGCAAAACCGCGAGCACACTGGCTCGGATACTCGGCAACCAGCCGCCCAAACGACCCGCACGACGCGGATATGACCGTATGGAAGGCTGAAACTGTCCCGACGGGCGGGGGCAGGAGGGAAATCGACGGGGCAACCACATGGCCACCAGCGTCGCCAACGGCAACCTATGCAGGCCGGCTGGCCGCGTCAACCCGAAGATAGCCTGCGTCGAGCATGATTCAAGAGCCCGGGCGCATAATCGAGCGCTGCCATCCTCAAAACGGCCGCACGATCACCATCACAACGATTATCAGCAGCAGCAGCGTCGGCACCTCGTTAGCGATCCGGTAATATCTCGCTGGGCGTACGTTACGGTCCTCCAGGAAGTCACGGCGCCAACGCGACAGCTTGCCGTGGAACGCGCCCAGCGCCAGCACGCCCAGCAACTTGGCGTGCCACCAGCCGGCCGACCAGTCGATCACGCCCGGCGTCAGCACCAGCAGGACGCCGAACAGCACTGTCGCGATCATCGCCGGCGTCGTGATCTGCTTGAGCAGGCGGCGTTCCATGACCTTGAAGCGCTCGCTTTCGGCCGAGCCGCGCGGCACCTCGCAATGGTACACGAACAGCCGCGGCAGGTAGAACAGCCCGGCCATCCAGGCCACCATGCTGACCACGTGCAACGCCTTGACCCAGGGATACAGCGGCAGCAGCACGCTCATGCCGCGCGGCGCCACGCCGCCTCGACCAGAAGCGGCAGATCCGCCATGGCATGGAACGGCACCGCCCCGGCACCGCGCAGCAGCGCCCCGTCGGAATGCGGGCTGTAGGCAAGGCAGTCCATGCCGGCCGCAACCGCCGCCCGCACGCCCGGCAGCGAGTCCTCGATCACCAGGCATTCCGCCGGGCCGACGCCCTCGGCGGCGGCGGCGGCAAGAAAAAGCTCCGGCGCCGGCTTGCCGCGGGCAACATCGGTGTAGCTGTGCAGCCGCCCGGCCACCAGATCGCCGATGCCAAGCCGGGCGAACTTGGCCCGCATCTCGGGATGCGAGGAATTGGAGGCGACGCGCCACGGCACGCCCATGGCGGTCAGCGCCTGCAATGCCTCGACAGCGCCCGGAATCGGCGTCGCCTCCACCGCCAGCGCCTGGACGATGCGGGTGGTCAGGTCGCCGTGCCAGTTCTCCGGCAACGGCTTGCCAAGCTGACGCTCGATGATCGGCCGGATGTCGCCCAGCGTCACGCCGAGGAAGCGCCGCGTCGCCTCGTCGGTTCCCATCGGCCAGCCCTTGGCGGTGACGTCCTCGGCGATGATGCGGTTGGACACGGGCTCGCTGTCGACGATCACGCCGTCGCAATCGAAGATCACCAGCCGCAACGCGACCCGCCGGCCGCTGATCAGATCAAAGGGTGTCATGCAGCGAGGGCTACCACCTTGGCTTCGGCCGGTTCCACCCCCGCGCGCGCATATGGGCAATCGGCATGCGGTTTCGGGCACATCCGGCCACCGGCGAAACTGCACAATCCCGGCCCCTGCGCCCGCGCGTGCCGCACCAGACCCGCCAGCGCCGCAATGAACCCGGCATCGGAATTCTGCGTCGGCACCCGGAAATAGCCCGGAACGCCCAGCCTCTCCGCCACCTCGCGATACTCCACGTCCAGTTCGACCAGCGTCTCCGAATGCTCGGAGACGAAGGCGATCGGCACCACCAGCAGCGCCACCTTGTCCTTCGCCGCCCGCTCGATCTCGGTCTCCGTCGAGGGCGTCAGCCATTGCTGCGGCGTGGCCCGTGACTGGTAGCAGACCGTGTGGTCAAGCCCGGCAATGCCGAGCTGCCGCACCACACTCGTGACGGTCTGCTCCACCTGGAACTGGTACGGGTCGCCGGCCTTCACGATCACCTCGGGCAGGCCGTGGGCAGAAAACAGCACCCGCAGCCCGATCGCCGGGTCGAGTGCCGCCCGTACCTGCTCATAGTGCCGCCGGACAATCGCCGCCGTCGCCGCCACGAAACCCGGGTCGGAGTGGTAGCAGCACAATGAAGCGACCGCCTTGGCCAGCCCGATGCGCGCCGCCGCCTCGCGCCATGCCGTCAGGCTGCTGCCCGTGGTGGTCGTGGAATACTGCGGATAGAGCGGCAGGAGGAGAATCTCGTCCGGGTCCCAGGCCTTCACCGCGCGTACCGCCGCGTCGCTGAACGGGTGCCAGTAGCGCATCGCGACGAAACACCGCGCCTCGAACTCCGGCAACGCCGCCTCCAGTGCGCGGGCCTGCTGTTCGGTCAGTTCCAGCAACGGCGACTTGCCGCCGAGCAGGGCGTAGTTGGCGGTCGCCGGCTTGGTGCGGGCATTGGCGATGATGCGGGCCAGGAACGGCCGCACGAAGAACGGCACCCGCAGGATCGCCGTGTCGCGAAACAGGTTCAGCAGGAACGGCCGCACCGATTCCGGCCGGTCCGGGCCACCAAGGTTGAACAGCACGATGGCGATCTTTGGAGCGGGTCCGGAACGCAACATACCTGCCAAGGTGGCCGGTCCTGCCGCAGGGTCAAGCACCACGGACCAGCCCGACCAGTTCCGCCACATGCGCGGGCGAGGTCGAGGGCACGATGCCGTGGCCCAGATTGAACACGAACGGCCGCCCGCGCATCGCCGCCAGGATGGCCTGCGTCGCATCACGCATGGCTGCTCCGCCCGCTTCCAGCGCCAGCGGATCGAGGTTGCCCTGCAACGCCACCGGCGCCGGCACCAGCCGTGACGCCAGCGCCGGATCGGCGGTCGTGTCCAGCCCCAGCCCCTGCACCCCGGTCGCCGACGCATAAGCGCCGATCGACAGGCCGGCGAGCCGCGGAAAGCCGATCACCGGCACGTCCGGAAACCGCGCCCGCAGCGCCGCCACGATGCGGGTGGCCGGCGCGATCACGTGCGCCCGAAACGGGCTTGGCGCGAGCACGCCAGCCCAACTGTCGAACAGCATCACCGCCTCGGCGCCCGCCTCGATCTGGGCCGCCAGATAGACGATGGTCGCCTCCGTCAGCAGCTCCATCAACCGGCCAAACAGCGCCGGATCGCGGTAGGCCATGCCGCGGACGGCGGGGAAGTCCTTGGAGCCGCGGCCCTCCACCATGTAGCAGGCGACCGTGAACGGCGCGCCGGCGAAGCCGATCAGCGCCGCCGTGCCGCCCATCGCCTCGTCCAGTTCGGCCCGCACCCGCCGCACCGTCTCCAGCACCGGCGCAACCGCCTCGGTCACACGCTCCGGCCGCAATCCGGCCAGTGTTGCCGCATCGCGCAACGGCGGCAGCACGGGGCCCTCGCCCTCCTCGAAGCGCAGGCCGTGGCCCAAAGCCCAGGGGAGAATCAGAATGTCGCTGAACAGAATGGCGGCATCCATGCCGTAGCGGCGCAACGGTTGCAGCGTCACCTCGGTGGCCAGCGCCGGGGTGGTGCACAGCGCGATGAAATCGCCGGCCTGCGCCCGAATTTCGCGGTATTCCGGCAGATAGCGGCCGGCCTGGCGCATCAGCCAGAGCGGTGGCGGCCACACCGCTTCGCCTGCCAACGCTGCCAGAAGTGGTTTTCTCATGCGCTGCCTGCCGCTCCGTGCTCGCCGCAAGGCTTCCTATCAGGAAAGAGAAAGAATCACTGCAGGGGAGTCTTAGATGGGGGTGTGGATAACAGGGTACCCCGACGCTGCCTGCGCATTCCCTGGGTTATCCACAGTCATGACGCACTGCAGCAAGCTGATTCGACGCCGATTCCACTGCTCGTCCACGGCCTGGGGAAGGCGGGTGCAAAACTGTCCACGCGTACCGGCCTTGTACCGGTTATCCCCGACATTCCTGCCGGGGCCCGCAGGCAGGGCTGGCGATCCCCGTTATCCCCGTTATCCTTCCTGCCTTGCACCGGGCGGACGCCATGACCAACCCGATCAACCTGCACCTCGTATCCGACGCGACCGGCGAGACGCTGAACTCGATCGCCCGCGCCACCGTCGCGCAGTTCGAGCATGCGCGCATCGTCCATCATCGCTGGAGCCTGATCCGCACGCGCTTCCAGTTGCATCGCGTGATCGAAGGCATCGAGACGGAACCGGGCCCGGTGCTGTCCACCCTGGTGGAAAAAGGCTTGCGCGCCGAGCTGGAGACCGCCTGCCAGCGCCTCGGCGTCTCGGTGGTGCATGTGCTGGACCCGGTGCTGGTCATGCTGCAGGAACAGTTCGGCGAGACCGCGATGTCCCGGCCGGGCCGGCAATATGTGCTGGACGCCGACTATTTCCGCCGCATCGACGCCATCCACTACGTGCTGGCGCATGACGACGGCCAATCCCAGGCCGGGCTTGCGGAAGCGGACGTGATCCTGGTCGGGGTGTCGCGCAGTTCGAAGACGCCGACCTCGTTCTATCTGGCCAATCGCGGCATCAAGGCGGCCAACGTGCCGCTGGTGCCAAGCCTGCCGGACCCGCCGGGGCTGGAGGAGCCGATCACGCCGGTGATCGGCCTGACGCTCGACGCCGAGGCGCTGATCGAAATCCGCCGGCACCGGCTGCGTATGCTCGGCGCCGCGGACGGGCCGATGCGGCATGACAGCGGCGAATACGTCGATCTGGAGACGGTCAAGGCCGAGCTGCTCTGGGCGCGCCGGCTCTGCGTCCGCCGCGGCTGGCCGGTGATCGACGTGACGCGCCGCTCGATCGAGGAAACTGCGGCGACCGTCATGCAACTGATGGATGCCTGGCACGAGCGTCGCCGTAAGGCGGAAGCCGGGGCGGAGCACGCGTGATCCCGCAGGCGGCGGCTCCGCGTCTGGTGCTGGCCAGCGCCTCGGCGTCGCGGAAGGCGCTGCTGGAGCAGGCCGGTCTGCGGTTCGAGGCGCGGGCGGCGCATGTGGACGAGGCGGAGGTCAAACGTAGCGCGCGGGCCGGCGGCGCCTCCGCTGCCGACACCGCGCTGCTGCTGGCGGAGCTGAAGGCCATGCGCATCGCCCGCCGCGACCCGGAAGCCCTGGTGATCGGCTGCGACCAGCTTCTCGTCTGCGAGGACCGGTGGTTCGACAAGCCGGCCGACCGCGCGGAAGCCCGCGACCACCTGACATTCCTGCGCGGCCGGACGCATACGCTGGTGACAGCCGTCCTGTGCCAGCGCGGCGAGCAGCGCGTCTGGCACCATGTCGCCCAGCCGCGGCTGACCATGCGCGGGTTCTCCGATGTTTTTCTCGATGCTTACCTGAGCGCCGAGGGTGACGCGCTCACCACCACCGTCGGCGCCTATCGGCTGGAGGGGGTGGGCGTACACCTGTTCGACGCCGTGCAGGGCGAGCATGCCGCCGTGCTCGGCCTGCCGCTGCTGCCGCTGCTCGGGTTCCTGCGCCAGCATGGCGTTTTGAATGTCTAGACATTAACCGGCCCGCCCTGCGGCTCGGCGCAGCCGAGGTTTGACGGTTGGGGTCGTGGTATCCAGCACCGCATGCAGTGCCGCCACCGTCTCGGGCGTCAGGCGCTTAATGCTCTGCGCCAGCCGGTTGGCGAGTGCGGTCTGTTCCGGCGTCAGCCCCGCGGTGTCCACGACCACGCGCGGATGCGACAGGCGGGCAAGGCCGGCCAGTTCCTCCGCCTCGTCCCAGATAAGTCCAAAAACGTCGCAGACCTGATGCACGAGGCCGGTACTGGGCGCGCCGCGCTTGCCGTGTTCGAGGGCGGAAAGGTAGGCAGCCGAGACCTGCAACTGCGCGGCCAACTGCTTGAGCGTGAGGCCGTGGGTGGCGCGCAGCGCACGCAGCCGGGCGCCGAACGGGGTCATTTCGGCTTGCGCAGCAGCAGCCGCACCGAGCCCGGATTGGCCGCATGCGGGTGGCTCGCCGCCAGTACCAGCGGCCGCAGCGTCGGCAGGTTGAGCCACAGCGGCAATTCGCGCCGGATCACCCCGCCGCCCTCGCCGGAACCGCGGCCGGTGATGATTTCGACGCAGCGCACCCGGTCGGCATGGGCTGCGTGCAGAAAGCCCTGCAACGCATGAAACGCTCGCTGCGCGGTGCGGCCGTGCAGGTCGAGCGTCCGCACCGCCGCCAGCTTGCCGCTGCGAAACCGGTTCCAGGTGGCGTTGTCCAGCCCGCCGGGCTGGTTGCCGACGGCAAGCGCCGAGGGCAGCGGCGGCGGCATCTTGACAGCGGCAACATCGGGCGGCCGCGGCGTGGGCGAGGCGACCGCCGGCTCCGGCGGCAGGTCGGCGAGGTCGCGGCCGGGCAGCAGCGTGATCTGCCGCGCGAAGCTGGCCCAGTCCCGCCGGTCCTGCTCGGTCAGCCTCGGGCGTCGCGGCGGCGGCATCGCCCGGGGTCAGGCGCGGGCGGAAAGTTCGTCGTCGATCAGCACCACATGCAGCCGGCGCGGCCCGTGGGCGCCGAGTTCGAGCGAGGACTCGATGTCGGCCGAACGCGACGGGCCAGTGACCAGCATGACGTTGCGCGGCAGCAACCCGGTCGCCGGCACCAGTTCGGCGCGCAGCAGGTCGAAGGCTTCCTCGTAGGCGCCGACGACGCGGCTCGCGCGCAGTACGACGATCGCCGACTCGCTGAGCAGGTTCAGCGTTGTCGGCCGCTGCGGGCCGCCCGGCAGCATCAGCGTGCCGGTCTCGGCGATGCCGGCATAGCCGTGCTGCACGGTCACGAGGTCGGTGGCTTCCGCCCGGCCTTCGCGCCGGGTCAACAGCGGGCGAGACTCCCACGGCAGCGCCTGCAACTCGGGGTGTGGCGCCATGGCAAAGGCCGGCGGCAGGTTTTGCGCCGCCAGATACTCCGCCACCGCGCCGGGCACCTCCTGCGCGTCCGCAACGCGGGCGACGGTGCCGAACTCCGTCTCGACGTTGCGGACGAACAGCGCCACCTGCTCCGGCCGCGGCACCCGGCTGCGGGCCGGGATCAAATGGCGCGGATGCGCCGCCAGCCGCGCCCGTAGCGCCATCGCCTGATCCTCCGGCAGCGGACCGCGCCGCAGGCCACGGCGGATCGCGCCCAGCATCGCCTCCCGGCTCATGCCCGGCCGGCCCGTTGCTCGCGGGCGTAGCGGGCGAAGAATGTTTCCCCCTCCGGTGCCGGCAGGTCGCGGCCCTCGGTCCAGCCGCCGGCCAGCGGCAAGGACGAAAATTTGCCGCGGCGGCGGCCGAGCGCCCCCAGCGTCCACATCGCCGCCCGCGTCGCCAGCCGATAGATCGCCGGCCGCCGGGCGAACCAGCCCCAGACGGCGAGGCCGCGGCGCATGCCGGCGGGCGACAAATGGCGTTCGAACTCCTTCTCCCGCCAGTGCCGCATCATGTTCGGCAGCGGGATCTTCATCGGGCAGACGCTCTCGCACTTGCCGCAGAAGGTGCTGGCGTTCGGCAGTTGCCCGGCCTGATCGACGCCGATCAGCGCCGGCGTCAGCACGCTGCCCATCGGCCCCGGATAGACCCAGCCATAGCTGTGGCCGCCGACGGTCGCGTAGACCGGGCAGTGGTTGATGCAGGCGGCGCAGCGGATGCAGCGCAGCATGTCCTGGAATTCCGTGCCGACCATCGCCGAGCGGCCGTTGTCGAGCAGTATCACATGGTACTCGGCCGGCCCGTCGACGTCCTCGGCCCGGCGCGGGCCGGTGGAGAAGGTGGTGTAGACGGAGAAATCCTGCCCGGTGGCGGAGCGCGCCAGCAGCCGCAGCAGGCTGACCGTGTCCTCCAGCGTCGGCACCGCCTTCTCGATGCTGGCGAGCACGATGTGCACGCGCGGCAGCGTCTGCGTCAGGTCGCCGTTGCCCTCGTTGGTGACGATGACGCTGGTGCCGGTCTCGGCAATGAGGAAATTGGCGCCGGTGATGCCGACATCGGCGGCCAGGAATTTTTCCCGCAGCCGCGAGCGCGCCTCGGTCAGGATGTCGCGGCGTTCGTGGAACACCCGGTCGGCCGGCAGGTCGGTGTGCGACTTGCGGAAACTCTCCTCCCAGTCCTCGCGGTTGAGGTGGAAGGCCGGGGCGATGATGTGGCTCGGCGGTTCGTGGCGCAGTTGCAGGATGTATTCGCCGAGGTCGGTCTCGACCGGGGTGATGCCATGCAGCTCAAGGTGCTGGTTGAGGCCCAGCTCCTCGCTGATCATCGACTTTCCCTTGGTCACGGTCCGCGCGCCGACGCGCTCGCAGATCGCCAGCACAGCGGCGCGGGCGTCGTCGGCGGTGCTGCACCAGTGCAGCTGCCCGCCGGCGCGTTCGACGTTGGCGGCGAAGGTCTCCAGGTAGAAGTCGAGGTTGGCCAGCGTGTGGTTTTTTATCTGTTTGCCGATCTCCCGAAGCTGCTCGAACTCCGGCAGGTTGGCGACCGCGGCGGCGCGCTTGGCGGGAAACTGCGGCCGCGTGCGCGCCAGCGCCTTCTGCAGCCCGGCATCGGCCATGGCGTGCGCGGCGTTCTCCTTGAAGGCGGGACTGGTGGCGAGCATCGGCATCCTCCGGGACCTGCCCAATGTAACCGCACGGGGCGGGCGCGCCAGGGGTGGCGCGCGCAGCGTCCCGGAGCCGGGATATTGTTATGGTAACGGAATAATATGGGCATGCGGAGGCACCGGCGCCGGTCAGGCCGTTTTCGGCGGTCGGCGGCGCGGGGAGGAAATACCTTTCGGCCAGCGGGTCAGCCGGGGCATTCCGTGCATCCACGCCGGCGCCTCCGGCGGCGTCGGCGGATAGTACGGCGGCAGTGGCTCCCGCCTGGGGCGCGGCGGCTTATCGCGCGGCGGCCGCGGCGGCCGGGGTTTTCTGGGCAGGGCCAGGATTTTTGGCGGGCTGACCCGGAGCATCCAGCAGAGCGACCGGATGGGGCGGGCCAGCGATACCGGCGCTGCGGCGAGCAGCGCCGCCATCTCGGGATCGCGGAGCAGGCTATCGAGGTGTCCGCCAAACACCACCGCGCCCGGCACCAGCGGCATCAGCCAGCCGAATTTTCTGGCAAGCGGGTTGGGCGGCGGC
>Ga0302314_10021753_pt1 | contig 10552 bp, 4 predicted proteins | sample III_Palsa_N2_3_FD_200533 | JGI IMG/M metagenome (GOLD analysis project Ga0302314, IMG submission 200533) | Peat permafrost microbial communities from Stordalen Mire near Abisko, Sweden - III_Palsa_N2_3 | ecosystem: Environmental > Terrestrial > Soil > Palsa > Peat permafrost | place: Sweden... | reverse complement strand
CGCGATTCTCGCCGAGGACCGTTCGGTCGCCTCCGGCCGGCCAATGGCGGCCATCGCACGCGGGACGGGCAGCGGACCCAGGCCTTTCATGCGCGCCACCGCGACGGCGGCAGGTGCCGATGCCGTGTGGGACAGCAGCATCGGATCGGCAGCCGAGACGCGCCAGCAACGCCGGCCGGCCCGCACGCCGGCACAGGCGACGCCGCGGGCGCGCAAGGACACTTCGGCGGTGCTGCCGACATTCATCGCGCCGCAACTCTGCCGGTCCGTCGAGCGGCCACCCGCCGGCACCGGATGGCTGCATGAGATCAAGTTCGACGGCTACCGCGTGCAACTGCGCGTACAGGACGGCCGCGTCGGCCTGAGAACGCGCAAAGGCATCGACTGGACCGACAAATTCGGCGCGATCGCCAGGGAGGCCGCGTCGCTGCCGGACGCGATCATCGATGGCGAAATCGTCGCCCTCGACCGCAACGGCGCGCCCGACTTCGCGGCGCTGCAGGCGGCGCTTGCAGAACGGGACACGGAGCATCTGGTCTTCTACGTGTTCGATCTGCTGTTCGTGGGCGACGCGGATCTGCGCTCGCTGGCGCTGACGGAGCGCAAAGCCCGCCTTGCCGCCCTGCTTGCCGCTCGCAAGGCCGGGCGGACTGCGCTGATCCGCTTCGCCGAGCATTTCGAGACCGGCGGCGACGCGGTGCTGCGCTCGGCGTGCAAGCTGTCGCTCGAAGGCATCGTCTCGAAGCGCGCGGATGCTGCCTACCGCTCCGGGCGGACGGAGAGCTGGACCAAGGCCAAATGCCGGGGCGGCCACGAGGTGGTCGTCGGCGGCTGGACCACGACCGCCGGCAGGTTCCGCTCGCTTCTGGTCGGGGTGCATCGCGGCGATCATTTCGTTTATGTCGGGCGTGTCGGCACCGGCTATAGCGAGACCAAGGTCAAGCATCTGCTGCCGCGTCTGCAGGCCGCCGCCGCCGCCACGTCGCCGTTCACCGGCGCGGGCGGGCCGGGCAACGCGCCGGACATCAACTGGCTCAGGCCCGAACTCGTCGCCGAAATCGAATTCGCCGGCTGGACGGGGGATGGGATGGTCCGGCAGGCCGCGTTCAAGGGCTTGCGCGACGACAAGCCGGCGGCCGAGGTCCAGGCCGAGACGCCGACGGCGCCGCCAGACGCCGCGGTTCCCGCCGCCGCGCCGGCGAGTCCGGCCAGACAACGACAGGCCGGGCCGGCACCCGTCGTCATGGGCGTGCTGATCTCCAGGCCGGAGAAGGCGCTCTGGCCCGATGCCGGGGACGGCACGCCGGTGACCAAACTTGACCTCGCGCGCTACCTCGAAGCCGTCGGTCCCTGGATGATCCGTCACATCGAGGGCCGCCCCTGCTCGATCGTCAGAGCGCCCGACGGGATCGGCGGCCAGCAGTTCTTCCAGCGCCACGCCATGCAGGGGACGTCGAGCCTTCTCGAAACCGTCTCGGTGTCCGGCGATCACAGGCCCTACCTGGAGATCGACCGCATCGAAGGTCTCGCCGCCCTCGCCCAGGTGGCGGCACTTGAACTTCATCCGTGGAACTGCCAGCCGAAACAGCCTGACATTCCCGGCCGCCTGGTGTTCGATCTCGATCCCGGACCGGACGTTCCGTTCGCGGCAGTGATTGATGCGGCGCGGGACCTGCGGGACCGGCTGGACGGCCTCGGGCTCGCCAGCTTCTGCAAGACGACCGGCGGCAAGGGGCTGCACGTGGTCGCCCCGTTGGCGCTGGCCAGGAAGACGCAGCCCACCTGGCCGCAGGCCAAGGGCTTTGCGCACGAGGTCTGCCTGCGCATGGCCCGCGACCACCCCGATCGCTACGTCGTGACCATGGCCAAGCGGCTGCGCGGCGGCCGGATCTTCCTCGATTACCTGCGCAATGACCGTACGGCGACGGCGGTCGCGCCGCTGTCGCCACGCGCGCGTCCGGGTGCGACCGTTTCCATGCCGCTGGCCTGGACCGAGGTAAGGTCGGATCTCGACCCAAGGCGATTCACGGTCCGCACGGTGCCGGCCCTGCTCCGCGAGACCAAGGCATGGGCCGACTACGGCGACGGGGAGCGGCCATTGGAGAACGCAATCAAGCGTCTGGGCAAAGCCACGCTGGCCGCGTAGGGGCGGCCCGGATCGAGGTCGAGGTCGAGGAGCATGTGACATGGCTGCGCGAGACGCTGCTGCCGTTGGCGCAGCGGTTTTCCCGGATGGCGCAGGAGGCGGTTGACAGGCTCAGGCGGCAGCGGCGCGAACCCAGCGTTGAGGTCGAGCGTGCCGCGCCTCTTCGCCTCCGTCTCCGGATTCGGCGCTTCACAAAGCGGACGTCCCTCATCGTCACGGTCTTTGGTCTAGATAACCTGCATCCAGTAATCGTACAAGAGGCATCGAACCCTGCTCAATGCTTGCAATTACTTTGGTTGAGGAGCCAATCGTAAGCCATGTGAGTGGGTCGCCGCGCGTCCGCGCGCAACGGCAATAGCCAGTATGAGACCGCAGGACGTTCCTGCTCCGTCACCGGCGCGACCAAACGCCCGTTCTGGACATGCTCGTGCGTAAGAATGCTGCTCTCCAGGACCACGCCCACGCCCTTCACCGCCGCCTCGATAGCGACGTAGGAGGGATCGATCTGGAGGTGGTTGACGGCCCAGGGCTCGAAGCCGATCCCACGTTGGGCGAACCAGTCGTTCCATGAAATGTCGTTGTAGCGGCTGCGGATCAACGGTTTGGCGAGCAGTTCTCGCGCCCCGATCGAGGCGGCACCGGCCAAAAGAGACGGGGCGCAGTAGGGACGGTACGTCTCCTCCAGCAATGGCCGGGCCAGGCCGTTGCTGCGGGCCGGATTGCCGTAGGCGATGGTGATGTCGAAATCATCGGCGTTGCCGTCGGCAGTGCGGATTGCGATGACGCGGATGTCGATGCCGGGATGTGCGTCGAGGAATGCCGGCAGCCTTGGCATGAGCCAGTGCGTTGCCAGCGAAGGCGGCGTCATGATGCGGACGATACCGGCCTTGGCTTGCTGGCGTCCCCTGGCTGCAACCTCGTCCGTGGCGGTCCGCACGCCATCGAGCAGGCCGTGGAGACGTTCCGCGTACTCCGTGCCGGCCGGTGCCAGCTTGACGCCGCGGCTTTCGCGTAAAAACAAACCCACGCCCAATTCTTCTTCGAGGGCGCGGATCTGATGACTGACGGCCGACGGGGTGAGATGCAACTCGTCGGCAGCCGCCCTGAAGCTGCCGAGCCGGGCCACGGTTTCGAACACCGAGATCGCCCGCAACGGCAGCCTGGATCGCGCCATCTGACCTCCGCAGCACCTGCCTGCCGGAATGATGAGATTTCCTCACCTCCAAGGCAAATTCTTTGCGGTGGCAGGCAGCCCCACCTCAGGTCAATCGTGTCGTGGACGGACGCGACCCGTCTGGACGGATATCTCATTGGACCGGGTGGGCCAAGAAGCCATGACGTACACGCCAAACGGCATCTACACGGCAATCGTCACCCCCTTCACGAGCGCCGACGCGTTCGATGAAGCCGCGTTCCGCAAGCTGATCGAGTTCCAGATCGGTGCCGGCATCTCAGGGCTGCTCGTCATCGGCGGCAGCGGTGAATTTGTCAGCCTGACGCCAGCGGAGCGGCAGCGTGTCGTCGAAGTCGCGATCGACCAAACGGCCAAGCGCGTCCCGATCCTGGTCGGCGCCCTTGCACCCGGGACGCGGGAGGTACAGGCAACGGTCCGCCATGCCGCGAAGGCCGGGGCGGACGCTGTTCTCGTGCTGCCGCCCTACTACATCAAAGCCAGCGCCGACGGCGTTTGCGAGCACTTCGCTCGTGTCGCCGACACGGCTTGCATCCCGATCGTCGCCTACAACAACACGGGGCGGACCGGCATCACGCTCGACGTCAGCATCCTGGAGCGGCTCGCCCGCATCCCGTCCATCGTCGCGCTCAAGGAATGCGAACGCGACCTGGCCGTGGTCTCCGCAAAGATCAAGGCCGTCGGCGACCGGATCGCCATCCTTTCCGGGGACGACGACCTTGGATTCCCCACCTTCCTGCTTGGTAGCCCCGGCGGCATCTTCATGAGTGCCAACCTGATCCCGGCCTTCCACCGCCAGCTTTTCGAGGCTTCGGTGAACGGACGGACCGCCTCGGCGCGCAAGGCGCACTTCGCGCTCCTGCCGCTGATCGAAGCCCTCTACACCGCAAACCACCCCGGCCCTTTGAAGGATGCCATGGTGTTCATCGGCCATCCCGTCGGGCCAGCCCGAGCTCCCCTGCAAAGGGCCAGCGCCGAAGCACTTCAGCGGGCCGAGCTCGCGTTACGACAGCTGACCGCACATGAGTTCTGAGGACCATCATGCCGACGATCACGCCGCTTCACCCGCTGTTCGCCGCCCGCATCGGCGGGCTCGACCTGACCCAGGATCTGGACGACGCCACCTTCGCCATTGTGCGTGACGCGTTCGAGCGCTACTCCGTGCTCGTCTTCCCCGGCCAAACGATCACCGATGGTCAGCAGGTCCGCTTCAGTGAGCGGTTCGGCCAGCTTGAGACGACGCGGGCCGGGGCGAACGGCGCCGGCAGCAAGCTGATCGTGCTGACCAACATCGCAGCCGACGGCAGCATCGCCCCGCCCACGGACACGCAGGTGCTGAGCAACCGCGCGGACCAGATCTGGCACACGGACTCGTCGTTCAAGCCGACGCCGGCACGGGCATCCTTGCTCTCAGCCCGCATGATCCCGCCGCGGGGTGGTGACACGCAATACGCCAGCATGCGCGCCGCCTACGCCGCCCTGCCCGATGCGGACAAGCGGCTGGTGGAAGGGCTGGTCGCAGTGCATGACTTCAACTGGTCCCGCTCCCGCGTCGACACGGCGCTCGTGACCGATGCCGAGCGGGCGGACAACCCACCGGTGCGGCAGCCTGTCGTGATGGACAGCCCGAAAGGCAAGGCCCTGTATCTCGGGGCCCACGCCCGCTTGATCGAAGGCATGGACGAGGCCGAGAGCCGGACGCTGATCGACCGGCTGATCGCATTCGGCACGCAAGAGCGGTTCGTCTATAGCCATCGCTGGGCGTCGAATGACCTCGTTCTCTGGGACAACCGGGCGGTGCTGCACCGCGCGACGCCCTTCCAGAGCGCCAACGAACGCCGTCATATGGTGCGCACCACGGTGGCCGGCGCGTAACGCAAGCTGCACACCGCCATCGCCACCGCACAAGCTGCGGCGAAGGCGTCGGACATGGCCGAAAGGGACGACATGATGGACGCCGATCTTCGCGATGCTGCCAAGGAATATCTGGTGCGCTATGGCGGGGACGTATTCCCGAACCTGTTCAGGTCCGCCAAGGGCACAATGGTGCAGGACAGCGACGGTCGCGAATATCTGGATTTCACGTCTGGCCAGATGTGCGCCACGATCGGCCACAACCACCCCGCCATCGTCGCGGCCGTGCACCGGGCGGGCGAGAAAGCGTTCCACTTTTTCAGCGGCATGATTCCCGAAGTGGTGGCGGAGCTGGCACGGACGCTGGCGCATGACTGGCTGCCCGGCGATCTCAAGCGGACGATCTTCATCAACACCGGGTCCGAGGCAACCGAAGTCGCCCTGCGGATGGCGAAGATGTACACCGGCGGCTACGAGATCCTGGTGCTGGGCGGCTCGTGGCATGGCGTGACGGGCGGCGCCAGTTCCGTCTCCATGGCGAGCGACCGCAGGGGCTACGGCGTCCCTGCGCCCGGCGTCTTCGTCATCCCGGAGCCGAACGCCTACCGACCCCTAATGCCCGGCCTCGATGAGGAAGCGTCGGCGCTCGCCGGCCTGGACCTCGCACTGAAGCTGTTCGACATGCAATCCGCCGGGCGGGGTGCCGCCATCATGGTCGAGCCGGTGATCAGCGCCGGTGGCGTCCTGGTGCCGCCGCAATCATTCATGCAAGCCCTCCGCAAGGCCGCGGACGACCGTGGCATGCTGCTGATCTTCGATGAGGCGCAGACGGCGTTTGGCCGGATCGGGTCTCGCACAGGGTCCGAGTATTTCGGCGTAGTACCTGACATCATGACGATGTCCAAGACGCTTGGCGGAGGCCTTCCGCTGGCCGCGGTGGCGACGACCGCGAAGATCGAGGAGACGCTGCACGACCGGCACTTCACGTTCTACACCAGCCATGTCTCCGACCCGCTGACGGCGGAGGTCGGCCTGGCTGTGCTGAAGGTGATCGCCGACGAGCATCTCGTCGAACGGGCCAACGAGATGGGCACCTACCTGCGCAGCAGCTTGGAGCAGCTGCAGCAGCGCCACGAAGCGATCGGCGACGTGCGCGGGTTGGGGCTGCTGCTCGGCGTGGAACTGGTCCAGGACCGGAAATCGCGCGCCCCGGCGCACAGGCTTGGCGCATTGACGACGCAGAAATGCTTCGAGAAGGGGCTGAGCATGAACATCCGGCGGCGCCCGGAACGCGGCTCGGTCTGGCGGATCGCGCCGCCGCTGACGGTGTCACATGACGAGATCGATCGCGCCGTCGCCATCCTGAGCGAGGCGCTGGGTGAAAGCCTCGATGAAATGGCTTCGGGTGCCGTTTGACGCTGACGGGCATCGCAGCAACGTGCGCTCCCGGGGGTTGTCGAGAGCAGGATTTTGATGACCGGCTTGGGCGCAGCCCGGCCGTGGCACGAAGTTCCTCGACGCCAACGTGGCTTCAACGCACGTTTGGCGCCGACCATTCGGCCTGCGTTCCACGGGCGCCGCTCTTTGGCCGCCGGATCATACTCTGCGTGTCCCGTTGCCATCTCCCCCTTCCGCCCCAATCGGCCAGGAGGAGAACGAGGCGTGTGACGCTCGGCCTTGGGAGGCCGGGCCGATAGGAGGTGGTCTGATTTCCGCCCCAACGCGGCAAAGCGGACGCGCCGGTAGCGTAGGCGCATGCGCAGGTCCCGACCCCAAGCGGACCAATGAACGGTAGGTTTCGAAAGCGGAAGAACTCCTCGCGCCTCGTCACGAACGCGGCATCTTTTCGCCATCAACGAACGAAAGCGATGGTTTCAACTTGCCACAAGCATTGCGATGACGCACGCTGCCAAGGTGCCCTAGCCCATCCGAACTAATGTCGGCAAAATACCAAGATAAGCGGGGACACGTGGGCAGGCGCGCGATCACTACTCGTTTCAATTTAGGTACGCCGCCCGATATCCGGGAGACATCGGCCTACCAGGAGTACCGCCCCACACGCTCGTGAGCATTTAGGCAATTCTATAATCGGGCACCAAGCACCGGAGAACTGCTGCAATGGCTATTGCTCCCGGATATGTCGCTCTCGCAGGCAGCGAGCGTCCACGACCCGGCTGGCACTCGGTCATCGGCCCGGCCGACCCGGAGGCGCCGATCGGCGTGACCATCGTGGTTCGCCCCAGGCCAGGCAGCCCGCCGTTGCCGGACATCGCCCATTGGCAGGCGACGCCGCCGGGCAAGCGCCAGTTTCCCTCGGCCGATGAATACGCCCGCACCTACGGCGCCGCGAAGGCGGATCTCGATGCGCTCGCAGCATTCGCAGCCGGGCACGGGCTCACTGTTGTCGGGCGCCATGCGGGCCGCCGCCATGTGACCGTGCACGGCACGGTCGCGCAGATGAACGCGGCGTTCGGCGTCACGCTCAACCGCTATCAGGCGCCGCTGCCGACAGCTTCCCGTACAACCGGGGCGGGCGCGGCGCCGGCCGCGACGCAGACCCATTTCGGCTACGACGGCCGGTTGTGGGTGCCGAGCGAGCTGATCGGCATTGTCCACGGCGTGGTCGGACTTGACGACCGGCAGAGCGGCATCGCGGCGGGCGCCAGCGGCAATCCACCGGGCGCGACGCCGCTGTCGGTGCCCGATGTCGCGCAGATATACAACTTCCCGACCACCGCTGCCGGGGATCAGACGATCGGGGTACTCGCCCAGCAGACCGCGCCAGAAGTCGGCGCCAACTACCAGCAACCGGACATCACCAATTATTTTGAACAACTGAACATCGCCTACCCGGCCTACAACCAGGCGCCGACGGTCGTGCCGATCAGCCTCTCCGTCAGCGGCCAGACTTTCGCGAACTTCTCCGGCCCGAGGGGGTCGGCCAGCGCGAACGAGCTGACGCAGGACATCTGCACCGCCGCCACGATCGCGCAGGGAGCGACGGTGAATGTTTACTTCACCCAGAACACGGAGCAGGGATGGCTGGTCTTCCTCAACCGGGTGCTGCAGCCCGAGGGCGAGAACCAACCGACAGTGCTCACCTGCAGCATGTACTTTGGTCTGGTCGACACCCTGCTCGCGATCGGCGATCCCACAGCGACGAACACGATCTCCAACCTGATGAGCACGGCGCTCCAGGCTCTGGCGACGCGGGGTATCAATTTCTTCTACGCGCAGGGCGACTGGGGCGCCGACAATGCCTACTATGTCGGCGGTTCACAGTGGCCACCCGGCAACGACTATGTGCAGTACCCCGGCAGCGATCCGTGGGCGATTTCCTGCGGCGGCACGATGCTTGGCGAGCTCAATCCATCCCCGCCGCCGCAATACCTCGAGTGGGTGTGGAGCGACGCGTGGGCGCCGACCAACCCGCTACCCTACAATTGGGGCGCCACCGGCGGCGGTGTCAGCCAGGTGTTCCCCCCGCAACCCTACCAGACCGCGGCAGGTCTCGACGGCGCCACGGATAGCAATTTCCAGCAGCATATCGGCCGCGGCGTGCCGGATATCGCGGGCATGGTCAATTACAGCTTCGCGGTAGGCGGTACCTCGGTCTATCCCTATCCCTACGAGGGCACCAGCTGCGTGGCGCCCCTCTATGCCGGGCTTTACGCGGTGGTGTGCAGCGCGCTCGGCGTACAACTCGGGTTCCTCAATACGATCCTCTACCAGCTGGGCGCTGCCCAGCACGCCAACCCCACCATGGCCAACCCGGTCTTCAACGACATCCAGACCGGCAATAACGATTCTGTCGATACGCCGCAAAATCTCAGCACGGTCCCCGCCCTCGCCGGCGTCCCGTTAAGCTCCTTCCCGCAAGACGCGCCCTATTTCAAAGCTGGCAAGGGCTGGGACGCCTGCACGGGCTGGGGCAGCATCAACGGGCTGAATCTGCTGAATGCCATCGCCGCCCAGATGTATACGCGAACCTTCTATTTCCAGATGGGCAAGAACACCTACGGGTGGGACGAGGTCATCAACAACTCCTCCTACCCCGACACGTTCTATCTGGTGCTGGAAGGATTCACCCCCAACCAGCTCGGAAGCACCAAGCCCAGCTTCGCAACAGGCGCTGGCCACGGCGGCGATTTCAACAATCTGTCCGGCGTGACGCTGTCGATCGGTTCGGCGATCCACGAGCAGGCGGCGCTGCACAATACGCCGCAGCGCATCCTGTTTCCCTGCGGCGTCAATTTCGGGGCCATGCCCGACCCGGGCCTGTTCCCCCTGCCGCCGGCCACCGGCCCGAACGTCTATCCGCTCACCGCGACGATCAGCATCCAGGGGCAGTCGCTGCCGCTCGCCGCGACCGCCGCGTTCGAGCTGGTCGGCGGTGCCGATCCCTATTTCTCCAACACCGACCAGCAGGCCGGCAACGTCTTCTACCTGAGCCAGGACCTGCGGGTGTTCACCGTCACGCCCGGCATCTACGCCGCGCCGATCGCCGGGCCGGCGAGCCTGGGAACGCCGCCGACGCTGCAGGACCACGATCACACCCAACTCGACACCGGCGGCGCCTATCAGTACATCCAGGATCTGCTGAACTACCTCGATGACAATTACAGCGAGGCCGACGCGTTTTCGCTGCTTCCGGACCAGTCGAGCGCACTGATCGGCGATTCCTCGGTCACGCCGACCACTGTCGATCCGGCCAACCCGCCCGGCAACAACCTGCCCGGCAAGCCGTTCATCAATTACACCTTCGCGGTCGCGCGGGTGCGGCTCAGCGGATTTCCAGGCGCCGGCACTGGCAGCAACGTCAGCGTGTTCTTCCGGCTGTTCGCAACCGAAACCAGCGACACCGATTTTCAGCCGACCTGGACCTATCCGTCCAACCCGCCCACCGGAAATCCGGCCGAGCCGCTGCTGGGAACCGGCTCCCCGCCCGTCACCATCCCGTTCTTCGCGACCGGCAATTACGACGGCAGCTCGGCCGTGGATTACCACGTCCAGAACGATTACCCAACGACCGGCACGTCGGTGAACTCGAAGCCGATCAATGTCGGCCTGCAGCCCAGCATCTCCACCTATTTCGGCTGCTACCTGAACATCTATTCGCCTGATAACACGATCAACATCGGCGGCAAGGCGACACCGGTCTCGGCGCTGCTGCCGGGCACGCATCATTGCGTGGTGGCCCAGATCGCCTACGCCGGCGCGCCTATCGTCAACACCAACGGCACCACCTGGAGCCCGGAGAATTCCGACAAGCTTGCCCAGCGCAACCTGCAGATCACGGCGTCGGACAACCCCGGGCCGGCGTCGGCCCACCGCGTTCCACAGACGTTTGACGTGCGGCC
>Ga0302314_10021751_pt1 | contig 10552 bp, 3 predicted proteins | sample III_Palsa_N2_3_FD_200533 | JGI IMG/M metagenome (GOLD analysis project Ga0302314, IMG submission 200533) | Peat permafrost microbial communities from Stordalen Mire near Abisko, Sweden - III_Palsa_N2_3 | ecosystem: Environmental > Terrestrial > Soil > Palsa > Peat permafrost | place: Sweden... | reverse complement strand
CGCCGCAGCACCTCGCGGTGGCACCACTCGCGCCCGCTGCCGCCGGGGCGCAGCTCACCCTGCACGAGATCACCCTCGCGCTCGAGCGCGGCGAGCACCGCGCCGCAGTCGACGCCGTAGCGTTCGCGCAGCTCGGCCGACACGAACGGGCCGTGCGTCATCGCGAAGCGGGTCACCACGCGCGTCAGCGCGTCGGGAACGTCGGTGAGAAATGCGTCAGGCAGCCCGCCCGGCGGTACGGCACCCAGCGCGTCTCGATACATGCCCGCATCGCCGGCATCGATCCAGCGCTCCTCGCCGCCGAGCCTGACCTTGATGGCCCGACGCTCGCCGCGCAGCGCCTCGAGCATCGGTTCGAGTCCGACACCGCCGACCACGCGCGCGCTCAACTCAGCCTCGCTGAGATCGCCGAGCGCGCGCAGCATGTCGTGCAGCTGGTCGCGCGTAGCCACCCGGCGCTGCTCGGACAGCCACTGCAGGTCATCCTCGACCGACGCGAGCGCGCCGGCATCGATCAGATCGCGCAGCTCCTCCTGGCCGAGCAGCTCGCGCAGCAGGTCGCGGTCGAGCGAGAGCGCCGCCGCTCGACGCTCGGCGTTGGGCGTATCGCCCTCGTACATGTACGTGGCTACGTAATCGAACAGCAGTGAGGAGGCCATCGGCGAAGCGACGGCGGTCTCGACCTCGACCAGCGAGATCTCGCGGCGCTGCAGTTTCGCGAGCAGCCTGACCAACGCCGGCAGGTCGAAGACGTCGCGCAGGCACTCGCGGAAGGTCTCGAGCACGATCGGGAACTCGCCGTACTTGGCTGCGACCTCGAGCAACGATTGTGCCTTCAGCCGCTGCTGCCAGAGCGGCGTGCGGCGGCCGGGGTAGGCGCGCGGGATCAGCAGCGCGCGACCGGCGTTCTCGCGGAAACGGGCTCCGAACAGTGCGCTGCCGGATAGCTCGCCGACGACCAGATCCTCGACCTCCTCGGGGTCGATCAGGATCATGTCCGTGAGCCGCGCCATGTCGAGCTCCTCGGCGTCGGGCAGGTGCACGATGATGCCGTCGTCAGACCAGATCGCGTCGGCCTCGAGTCCGAGCTCGTCGCGGATGCGAGCGCTGAGCGCGAGACCCCAGGCAGCGTGGACGCGCCCGCCATACGGGCTCAGAACGCACAGCCGCCAGTCGCCGATCTCGTCGCGGAAGCGCTCGACCACGATCGCGGTGTCGCTCGGCACGACGCGCGTCGCGTCGCGCTGCTCCTGCAGGAACGCGACGAGGTTGCGGGCGGCGCGGGCGTCAAGGTCGTAGTCGGCCTCCAGTGTTTTGGGGTCCTGGTCGACCGCCCAGCGGCTGAAGGCGCCGATCGCCTGACCGAGCTCGCTCGGCCGGCCGACACTGTCACCCTTCCAGAAAGGCACCGCGCCCGGCATCCCGGGCGCCGGCGTGACGATCACACGATCGCGGCCGATCTCCTCGATGCGCCAGGTCGAGGCGCCCAGCAGGAACGTCTGTCCGGGCCGGGCCTCATAGACCATCTCCTCGTCGAACTCGCCAACGCGACGGCCGTCCGGCAGGGTGACGAGGTAATTGCCACGGTCGGGGATCGTGCCGGCGTTGGTGACAGCCAGCTGGCGCGCGCCCTTGCGTGCGCGCAACGTGCCGGCGATCCGGTCCCACACGATCCGGGGCCGCAGCTCTGCGAACTCCTGCGACGGATAGCGACCGTCGAGCATGTCGAGGACGTTCTCGAACGAGGCGCGAGTGAGCTCGGCGTAACTGTGGGTGCGTGTGACGAGCGCGTAGAGCTCGTCGACAGAAACGGTGCCATCGCCTGGCGATTCCAAATGATAATGGTTCTGATTCTCATTATCGTTTTCTTTTCCTGAGGCGGCGCCCTCCGCCGCTGCCGCAATCGAGACGATCTGCTGCGCCAGCACGTCGAGTGGATTCCGCGGCACGACGGTCGTCTCGATCTCGCCGTTGCGCATGCGCTTGGCGACGACCGCGCACTCGAGCAGGTCGGCGCGGAACTTGGGGAAGATGCGACCGCGGCTGACGTCACCGACGTTATGACCGGCGCGGCCGATGCGCTGCAGCCCGCGCGCAACGGACTTCGGCGACTCGACCTGGATCACGAGGTCGACCGCCCCCATGTCGATGCCGAGCTCGAGCGATGAGGTCGCGACCAGGCAGGGCAGCTCACCGCCCTTGAGCAGCTCCTCGACGACCGTGCGCTCCTCGCGCGCGAGCGAGCCGTGGTGGGCGCGAGCGATCTCGCGGATCGGCCGGCCTGCACCCTCGTCCTCGGCGGCGGAGAGCTCGTTCAAGCGCAGCGCGAGCCGCTCGGCGCTGCGACGTGCGTTGACGAAGATGATCGTCGAGTGGTGCTCGCGCACGAGCGACAGCAGCTCCGGGTACATCGCCGGCCAGATCGAGTTGATCGTCGGCTCGCTGCCACCGGCGAGCGGATCGAGCTCGGCAGCGCCCGGAGTCTCGCCGGGTGCCGCCATCGACTCGACCGGTACCTGGATTTTGAGGTCGAGCTCCTTGCGCACACCGACGTCGACGATCCGGCACTGCCGGCTCGGTCCGACCATGAAGCGTCCGACCTCCTCGAGCGGGTTCTGGGTCGCGCTCAGCCCGATGCGCTGCGGCTCGGGGCGCGTCGGATCCGTTCTCTGCGCGACGTGCGAGAGCCGCTCGAGCGTCAGCGCTAGGTGTGACCCGCGCTTGGTCGAGGCGACCGCGTGGATCTCATCGACGATGCACCAGCGCGTCTGCTCAAACAGCTTCTGCGCCTGCCCGGTCAGCATCAGGTAGAGCGACTCGGGCGTGGTGATCAGGATGTCGGGCGGATTGCGCAGCATCTCCTGGCGCTCGCGCTGGGGCGTGTCACCCGAGCGCACCGCCACCTTGAGGTCGGCCCCGATCCCGCGCAGCGGCACGCGCAGGTTGCGATCGATGTCGTAGGAGAGCGCCTTGAGCGGCGAGACGTAGACAAGGCTTATGCCCTTGACCGGCGGATCGGTGGGGGTCTCGCTCACCAGTTGGTCGATTGCCCAGAGGAATGCCGCCAGCGTCTTACCGGAGCCCGTGGGGGCTGATATCAGGACGTGCTCGCCGGAGGCGATCGCGGGCCATGCCTGCTCCTGGGCCGCGGTGGGCGCCGCGAACGCGCGCGCGAACCACTCCCGCGTCGCGGGGCTGAAACCCTCAAGCGCTGAACTCCGGCTGGTGCCTGCCACGTATGGCGAGGCTAGCGCCAGGGGCACGGGCGCCTAACATGCGCCGCCATGATCACCGGCCGGCGCGCATACCCGAAGTGGTTGGTCCGCGGACTGGTCGTGTTCGCCATCGGGATGACCGTGTTCGCTGCTTTCGCCTCGCGCGAGCATCACGGCGCGGAGAACTCGCGCAATGCGGCGGTCTCGCGCCTGGTCGCGTTCGAGGCCCACAACTTCGAGAGCAGCGACCCGGCGCTGGCGATGCAGCTCGCGCTCGTTGCCTACCGGCTGTCACAGACCACCGAGGCGCGCTCAGCGCTCGCGGACGCCACCGCCGGGGAGATGCCGACGCGGCTGGTCGGGCGCCCGGGCCAGACGGCGCTCGCGCTGGGTGATGACGGCCACCGTGTGGCGATCGCCTACCAGGGGAACAACACCGTCGCGCTCTACGCGCTCCGCTACGCGCAGCTGACCGCGCTGGCGACCGTTCCGGGCGGGTCCGGATCGGCACTTGCCGACGCGGTCGCGCTCAGCGTCAACGGACATCTGCTCGCGATCGGAAACAGCGCCGGGCGGGTCGCGCTCTGGAGCCTGTCGTCGCCCGCGCATCCCAGGCGCCTCGCGGTTCTGCATGCCGGCAGTGCCGCGGTGCGTGGGCTCAGTTTCAGCCCTGCGGGCGGCTCGCTGGCCGCGGCCGATGCTGACGGCAGCGTGCAGCGCTGGTCGCTGACCGCCGCCGCGCAGCCTGCGCTCGCGGCCACGCTCGTCGCCCCCGGCCGGCCGGCCTTGGAGGCCGTCAGCTACAGCCACGACGGCAGCACGCTCGCCGCCGTGGGCGCGCACGGAACGCTCGCAGTCTGGCCGGCGCATGGTGGCAGCACGCCGATTGCCAGCGACACCCTCGGGACCTCGGCGCTGACGGCGATCAGCTATAGCCCCGATGGCCAGACACTGGCGGCCGGAGGCAACAGCGGTTCCGTCTGGCTCTCGAAGCTGAGCGCCAGCGGCCGTCCGAGCCCTGCAGGCACTCCGCTACAGGCCGGCGCCGGGGTGACCTCGCTCGCGTTCAGTCGCGACGGCCGCTACGTCGCGGCCGGGACCACCGCCAAGTCGGCACCGATCTGGTCAATCGCCGACCGACAACTGGTCGCGTCCCTGCCGCATCCGGCCACGGTTACCGGAGTGGCGTTTGCCGACGGCGACCGACGCCTGCTCTCAACCGACACGGCCGGGACAACCAGGATCTGGCAGTTCCCGGCGCCGAGCACCGACACATTCGACTCGGCGCTAACAGGCGTGAGCTACTCGACCACAGCGCCGCGCCTTACGGTGACGCTTGGCTCCGGGCGCACCGATCAGTGGAACGTCGTCGACGAGTGGCGCCCGGCACCGGTCGGAGCGTGGTACGCGGCGCCGCTGTCCGCTGCGCCCCCGCATGCCTACTGGATCCCACCGGCGTCCACCTCAACGTCAACCTCGACGACGACCACAGCGACCGGCACCACCACGACCGGGAGCACGCTGGTTGTCGTGAACCCGCATGCCGGCGACCAGGCGCTGCGACGCACGCAGGCACAGACAACGGTCACGAGCTCATCGCTGAGCCCCAACGGTGAGCTGTTCGCCGCTGCCGGTAGCGATGATCTCGTCTGGTTGTGGGACGTCTCGGACCCGACCAGCCCGCAGCTGCTCGCCAAGCTCACGGGCTTCACGGCCGCGGCGACGTCGATGGTCTTCTCGGGAAGCAGCCAGACGTTGTTTGCCGGCAGCGCCGATCACACGATCCGCATCTGGAGCCTGGCCAACTCGACGAGCCCCAAGGAGCTTCCGAGCAGCCCGCTGATCGGACCGAGTACAGCGATCACGAAGCTGGCGCTGAGCCCGGACAGCCGCACGCTCGCGGTCGCGACAGTCGACGGTCACGTCTGGCTCTGGTCGGTGGCCAACCCGACCAAGGCCAGCCTCAGCGCCACGCTGACCGCGGCGCGAGGCAAGGTGACGGCACTCACCTTCAGCCCCAGCGACAACGTTCTCGTCGCCGGCGGCAGCAACCGCCGGCTCACCTTCTGGCACTACCGGCCCTACCAGGCGGTGAACCGCATCTGCGCGCTCGAGGGCACGGCGATCACCGCCGACGAGTGGAAGCTCTACGTGCCCGGCGCTGCCTACAAGCCGCCGTGTGCGAAGTGGATGCCACCGGTCGTCAAGACCGTCACCACCTCGTCGCACTGAATCACGGCGGCTCGGGGCTCATGAACGCGAGCGGCACCGAGAGCCCGGCGTCGGCGCGCAGCGTCGCGATCCGCCGCCCCGGTTGAACGGCATCATTGATCGGCCCGAGCCGGTCGCCCAATTGCTCGGCCAGTTCCTCGAGGCTGATCACGACCACTGCGAGACCCCAGAAGCGGGCCTCGTCAGATTCCAACTCGTCGCGCTGAACGACCTCGAGCACGGCCGGCCCCAGGCGGCGAAAGCCCATGCGGCCACGGTCCGACTCCTGCAGGCGCTTCAGTGTCACCCCTGCCCGCTCGAGCGCCGCGGCGGTGCGGTCGAGGCTCGAGCTGATGATCACGACGTGATCGATGCCGGTGGCGCCGTTGGGATGCGTCTTGAAAGGCGGCGGATACAGCACCCGCGGAACCGGGCTCGGCAGCCCGTCGATCGAGCCCATCGCGTTGACGCGCATCAGCGACCAGGCGGTTATCCCCGACCCGTCGCCACCGAGCCTGATGCGCACACCGCCGATGTCAAGGTGGTCCTGCTCGTCGACGTCGAAGCCGAGTCCCCGCCACGCATCGGGCGCGTCGGCGATCACGAGTTCGGCCAGCTCGGGTTCTCGGGGTATCCGCATGCTCGGCCGGAGCTTATGCGCTCGGCCGTGTGGGTGCGTGCGTACGCAGCCGAGTTCAGCTGCTGCGATGCCGCCGCCGGCGATGCACGGGCGGTGGCGAGCTGTGGAAGCTCTTGGTGCCATTTGGTGCGACGAGCCCACCCGCATCGGTCAGCGTCAGCGGGGTGATCGGGGTGACGGGCCCGATCGGGAGGGGCGCTCCTCCCGAACCCGCGTTCGGCGCTGTCGAGACCGTCAGCGGCGTCGCGACAATCAGCGGTCGGCCCTGCCCGTCACGGCCGGTCACCGCGAGGTGATGGGGGCCGGCCGCAAGCCCGGGCGGCATCACGAACCACGCGGTTACGGTGCCGTTCTTGGCGGCGCGGGCGGTCGCGATCGCGACACCATCGAGTGTGATGATCACCGTCGAGTGGCCGCCGAAGCCGCGTCCAACCGCACGCCAACCCTGTCCCGCTCTCGCCGGTCCGTGCGGCTCGAGGTTGGAGGCGAGCGCGACGGTGATCTGGATCGGCCGCGTCCGTAGCCCATGCGTCGTCGTGATGCCGCAGACGACTGTCGTCTCGCCGAGGCGCAACGGGGTGCCTGGGGCCGGTGAACAGACCCCGGTCGGACCGGTGCCGGGCAACATCCCTGGGTCGACGTACGGCGCGACGATCGCGTCGCCGGTGGACGTCGTTGGGCGCTGCTGCGCGACCAGGACGCGCTCGACCGTCGGCACGGCCTTCAACCCGCCGTTACTGCCGGCGAGATCGACGCTGATCGGGCCGATCGGGCCGACCTCGGTGCAGTTGCCGGCCTGGTCACAGACCTCGTGCGTGTTGGTCGTCGCGGTCTTGTCCGACCTGCCGGCCGCAACGTCCGTGCCGAGCGTGAACCAGGCGTCGGAGCCGTTGGCGAGCCCTGGGCCACGACCGCCGGTCGTCGCCTGACAGCTGATCGTCACGTTCTCGGTGTGGACGCCTGAGCCGGGGCTCGCGCAGGTCACGCGCGGGTTCCGACGGTCGATCCGCGCCGGCTTGAGCCGCGGTGTGCGGGCGCAGTTGCCGACCTTGTCGCAGACCCGCTGCCTTGAGAACTGAACTGAGCTTGAAACCTTGCCGGCCGCCAACGAGGCCGTCAGCTTGATCAGCTGATGGGCGGGCGCGACGCCCGAGCCGTAGTCGGCGACGGTGCAGGCATCCGTGACCGAGTGGGTGAACCACGCGTGAGGCGTCCCCTGACAGTGGATCGTCGGCGCGCTGTCGTCGAGTTCGACGGTGAACGGCCCCGCGGTCGCGCAGTTGCCGGCAGCGTCGCACACGCGGCGCGTACCGCTGCGTTTGATCGCCTCGTGCCGGCGTCTGATCGAGACCGAAAGCGAGAAGCTGGCGTCCTTGGCGGACTTGAGTCGCGGCCCGTGGGATTTTGCGTCGCAGCTGATCTCGGCGCGGGTGCCACGGTGCCAGCCCGTCGGCACCTTGCAGGTCACCGTCGGGAGCTCGCGAGCGACGCGGATCGGCCCGTAGGGCCCGACCTTGACACAGTCGCCGGCCTGGTTGCAGACCGCGCGCGCGGCGGTGTAAGCATGCGCGTCACTGACACCGGCAACGACGCTGGTGGCGAGCGTGAAGCGGGCATCACCGGGCGCGTCGAGCCCCGACCCCGAGTCCTTGGCGGTGCACTGCAACCTGACGTTGTGTGACACCCAGGCCCTGGGCGCGGCGGCGCAATGCACGGTCGGCGGTGTGCGCTCGATCTTGACCGGCTTGAGCGCCGGCAGACGCGTGCAGTTGCCGGCGCGGTCACACACCGGCGCATGCTTGAAGTACACGGTTCGCAAACCCCTGGCCTTGATCGGAGTAGTGGCGATCGCCATGAACGAGTGATCGGCGGGATCGCGCAGGCCTGAGCCGCCCGGGGGATCGTAGGCCGTGCACGCGAGCGGCACCGGCGCATCGAACACTCCCGTCGGAGGCGAGCTGCAGCTGATCACCGGCGGCGCCCGATCGACCTTGATGCCGGCGACCGGCCCGGCCACGGCGCATCCGCCATCGCGGTCGCAGATCCGCGCCGTGCCGGTCTTTGCGTAGGCGTTGGACGTGTTCTTGGCGACTGCGGTCCGCAGGCGGAATTTCGTCTTTGCCCTTCCGCTCAGCCGAACCGGGTCGTGGACCACACACGGCACCGCGACGTTGTGATCGAACCAGGTTCGCGGCGCCGGGCTGCAGGTGATCTGCGGCCCGCCGCTTGCTGCGACACCGCGCGAGCGCACGCCGAGTTCGAAGTACGCGCTCGCTCCGGAGACCCGGATCGCGTAGCTGCGGCCACCGGCCACCTTGACGTCTGCGTCGGCGCCGGCCGGCCCGACCGCTCGCAACGGGCTGCCGCTGAATACCTGAAGCTGCAGCGCGCCGCGCGGAACGACGTCGGTTAGCGTGAGCTCGAGCGAGCCACCGGCCCCCTTGGGCGCACTCCAGCTGTACCAGACTGCCGGGCCGACGGCATGGGTCTGTGCCTTCGCGCCGGCCGTGGTTCCGTCGAGCGTCGCCGTTTTGTCTGTGTGCGCCGCGCTCTCTGCGATGAGCGATGCGAGCGGTGTCGCCGTCGCGGCGCTGCTGTTGGGCGGGGTGCCAGCCGCCGGTTGCAGGATCGTGAGATCGAAGCTGCCGGGGTTCGTGGTCGACTCGACCTGCAGCGAATATGTGACACCGACAAATGCGTCGATCGTCGCAAGCGCGTGCGAGCCGCCCGCTGGCGCCACGACGACTCGGTGCAGCGCCGCCAGTCTGGTGCCGGTGTAGGCGCGCACGGTCACCGGCGCGCCCTTGACGGCACTGACGATGAACGCCTGCCCCGGCTTGGTCGGGGTCCAGGTAAACCAGACGGTTCGGTCGCCGGCTCGCGCATTCGGCTCGCCGTGCTGGGCGGTTGCTCCCGCGGTCGTACCGGCAACCGCGCCGGAGACCGGGACCGGAGCGGCGTGAGCGAAACCATCGTTCCCGGGCGCGCCTGATGTCTTTGCAGCCGCAGGCGTCACCGCGCTGAGGGCGGTGATCGCGGACGTCAGGGCGAACAGCACGGCTGCGGTTGCGTTGCGAACGACGCGGGGCCGGATCATGCGGTCCACGGGAACGAGGGGAACGGCGGGGTCGGGAGCGTCTGGCCCAACCAGGACAGGTTCTCCACCTCGACCGTGCCGTTGTTGTCACAGACCTCCACGCTGCCAACGTTCTCGGTGACTATGAATGACGCCGACATCGCCGCCGAGCCGCAGATGTCTGCGGGTGTCCCCGACAGCGAGAAGCTCGCGCTCGACGAGGCCGTGGGGAGCGCCGGGATGCTGATCGAGGCATTGAGGTTGCCCGAGCCGGACACATTCGGTGTCGCCAGGGTGATGTTGTCGCCCGTGACGGTCAAGATTGCACTGATATCCCAAGTCGCCGACGAGTCGACGGCATAGGTGATGCCGAGGAAGCTGTTGGAGACGTCGAGTGAGAGCGAGCCGCTATCGGAGGCCGTGAGCGTCCAGTCGGGACCGTCGACGCTTCCGCCGATCGCGAGATCTCCGTCCTGGAAGTTGACCTTGATGTCCGGGGTGCCGCCGCTGTCGCAGAAGGTCGCGCTACCCGTGATCCCGAATATGGTGGCGGAGCCCGATACGCCGCAGACGCTGCCGTCGGGGCCGACGGCAGCGCTCCCTGAGAACGCGATCCCGGATCCGAATGCCTGGGAGACGTTGAACGGCAGGTTGGCGACGCTGGATCCGGTGGAGTTGCTCCAGTTGAAGCCGCCGCTGAGTGTGACGCCGTAGAGATCTATCGACGCGCTGCCCTGGAGGTCGTACTGGAAGGAACCATCGGGTTGCTGGGTGACGCTTCCGCCTGCGTTGGCGGTGAGGCCCACGAGCGTGTTGCCGGAGGAGTCGGTTATCCGCGGCGGGGTGAAGGCGACCTGGAAGGTGAGGCCCGTGGGACCCGAGAACTGGCCGAGGCAGGCAGCGCCGTCGGTCAGCGTCGCCGAGCCACTGGCGAGGTTGTAGGTGTCGAGCGCGTTCAAATCGAGGCTCGCGCCCAACATGAACCCGAAGTTGCCGTTCGAGGCGCAGAACCTGCCGGTGAGGTTGACCCATCCGCCTCCCGGCAGCGTCAGCCCGGCGCTGCCGTCGGCGAAGACGTCGGAGCCGAGCGAGCCGAACTGGAGCGTTGTGTTGAGTGTCACGCCGTCGAAGTCGATCGGCGTCTGTGTGGCGAGTGAGAACTCGAAATCACCGGGCTGCACGTTGACCCACTGGCCGCTGTCCCGGTCATACCACTGCGTTCCGGCGAGGTTGCCCGTACCGCTGGCGCTGCTGCCGTTCCCGTCGTCCCCAGCGGCGCCGAGCGTGCCGGCGCCGAGCCAGATCTGGCCGCTCATTGTCACTGAGCCGATCCCCGGCAGGCTCGCTGATGCGTTGGTGATGTTGAGCCCGGTGTTGCTCGCGGTGCCATCGAAGCTCACGGCGATCCCG
>Ga0302314_10021750_pt1 | contig 10552 bp, 12 predicted proteins | sample III_Palsa_N2_3_FD_200533 | JGI IMG/M metagenome (GOLD analysis project Ga0302314, IMG submission 200533) | Peat permafrost microbial communities from Stordalen Mire near Abisko, Sweden - III_Palsa_N2_3 | ecosystem: Environmental > Terrestrial > Soil > Palsa > Peat permafrost | place: Sweden... | reverse complement strand
AGAGAAACCAGGCGATCAAGCTGCCCTAGGGTCACGTCTGGTTCGCACAGCCGGAAGCGGAGTGCCGCCTCGGTGAGAACGAAGTGAAATCGCTTGTCTGTCCGGTACAGGATTTCCTGTCGCTGTGCCCGCGCCCGAACCGCCTCGTTGATGTCATTGGGTACCTTGAACATCGTGATGCCCTGGGCGAAGCGCGCCCTTGCGTACTCGGCTGTCTGCAAGAGGCCCGGAATCACCGTTGGCTCAAACACGCGGAAAAGTCTGGTCCTGGCGTCTAGTTCGGCAATTTCGTTCTGGTGGGTACGAAGCCCCCCCTTGAACTGTCGCTGCCACTCGGCGTGTTGGACTTCGAGGGTATGGAGCGATGCAAGCAGCGCTTCGGCTTCGGTCTCACTGCCGGTCGCCTGCGTCCACCCCTGAACGTCTTCATTAGTTGGTGTCTGTTTGCCGTTTTCCAGCTTCGACACTTTGGACGGCGGCCATGCCAACGACTCCGCGAGCTGCTTGCCGGTCAGACCAGCACTAACGCGCAGCTCGCGGAGTCGTTGTCCTAGGGCGTTACGTGCCTCATGCACGTTGGACACGCCCGCTGTGTTACTCGGTGGCAAAGTCATCCCGTCGGACAGCGTGATGCCAAGCAGCGTCACGCCAGTAGTTGTGTTGCACGATCACGGCTGGGTCTTCAATCAACTCTCCACCGAGGAATCGGTCAGCGTCATCGAAGTGCATCCGGATCAGCTTACGCGAGTCGAACAGCCAGTAGTCGTGGTTCGGCAGCCCCACGACGTTGGCCTCATCACGCGCCAGATATCGAATGTCCTCACCGGCACCATTGGTGAATTGAGCACACCAAATACCGAACCGGCTGTAGTCGGTGAGGGGGAGGCTGACCACACGGACACGCGAGAAACACATTCCTTTATCGGACATCTCGCGAATCATCTTGAGCCAGCCCTGAAACCAAGGCAGGTCATCCGGCTCACCGGCGATGAACCTTGCCAGCGACTCGTTTTCGTACGAGGAGTCGTAGCTGTCGCGCACTTCCAAGCGAAATGCGGTGTGCTTGAAGGTGCGGAACAGCTCACCGAACTCGTCACCCAGGAGCAGACTCAGCGCTCTCCCCCCTGCTCCAGGTAGCGGAGGGCGTACATCTTGATGACTTCCTCCGGGATCTCGATCAGGGTCTCGTGGTCCGGCACGGGGCCGATGTCGGCCAGCGTCTGAGGGTCGGTCACCTTCCACCCCTGCGCGATGTAGGTGATGCGGTCGGTGCGGTCGGTCGCGAACAGCGTAGGCGACTGGCCTACCTGCGACTCGGGATCTTTGCCGAGGAACCAGCACGCATAGCGTCTCCTTGCTCGAACAGTCCAGAAAATTTCTCGCGTCGCATCGTGCCTGCGGTTGTTCCCACGGATCAAGGGCACGTCCCCTCGGACCTTCAAAAGCGATCCGAACCAGCCATGATCAACAGGCGGTCGGGGCCACGCCATCAGCCTGTCCCGGGGACGCTCCAGCAAGATCAGGTTCCGATGACCCTGTTCGCTGAGAGTATCGACATGGTCACTTGAAGTGCCACAACTCCGAGGGGATAGCCCGGTGCCCAACTAGCCATCTGAGCTGCGGGAACGGCCCTCTATCAAGATCAAATTTGGCTCGTGGCCTCCCGCAGCTCGCGGAACACCTCCGCCAAACGTGATGTAGTCCACTGAGCATTGAGGCCGCTGGGGTTGGGCAGCACCCAGACCTGGGTGTCGCCGAGGTCCTCCGGCTGGCGTCCGACGGTCGCGCGCGGACGGGCGAAGCCGGTGCGGTAGGCGCCGATGCCCAGGACGGCCAGGGCCCGGGGCCGCAGCCGGGCGACCCGCTCGGTCAGGGCCTGGCCTCCGGCGCGGTACTCGTCGGCGGTCAGCTCGTCCGCCTTGGCGGTGGTGCGGTCGACGAAGTTGGTGATCCCCAGGCCGAGGGCCAGCAGTTCGGCCTGCTCGTCGGGGCGGAACTGGCGGGGCGTGAAGCCCGAGCGGTAGAGCGCGGGCCAGAACCGGTTGCCGGGGCGGGCGAAGTGGTAGCCGGTCGCCCCGGACCACAGGCCCGGGTTGATCCCGCAGAACAGCACGCGCAGGCCCGGCCCGGACACATCCGCGATGGTCGTGTCCTGGGCCAGGGCCAGCTGCTCGGCGTTCGGCCGGAACGGGGTCGGCGGAACAGGGGTCGGCCGGGCTGGGTTCGGGGTGGGGTCGCTCTGCACCGCACCAGTCTGCCAGCGCGGCCGGGCCGCCGGTGGCTGTCAGGCGCTCTTGATCAGCGAGAGGTCGAACTCCAGCACGATCTTGTCGCCGACCAGCACCCCGCCGGTCTCCAGCTTCGCGTTCCAGGTGATGCCGTAGTCCTGGCGGCTGATGGTGTGCGAGCCCTCGAAGCCCAGGCGGTGGTTGCCGAAGGGGTCGGTGGCCGCGCCCTGGTACTCGAAGTCCAGGGTGACCGACTTGGTGATGCCCTTGATGGTCAGGTCACCGGTCAGCGTGACGCTGCCCTCGCCCTTCAGTGCGGCCGAGGTCGAGGTGAAGGTGATCTCCGGGAAGTTGGTCGCGTCCAGGAGCTCGTTGGTGCGCAGGTGGCCGTCCCGATCGGCGTTGCGGGTGTCCACGCTGGCGACCTGGATGGTGACGTTGGCGGAGGACTTCGACGGGTCCGCGGCATCGACCACGACCGTCCCGGCCACATCGGTAAAGGAACCGCGGACCTTGGTGACCATGGCATGACGGGCGACGAAGCCGATGCTGCTGTGGGCGGGGTCGATGGTGTAGGTGCCGGACAGGTCCGGGGTGACGGCGGTGGTCATGGCGGGACTCCTTCGCAGTGACTGTTACGACGCGTTGGCGGTGACGGCGCGGTGGTTGTTGAAGCGCAGCTGTTGTTGAAGGTTCACCAACATCCTAGCGCGGTTCGATGACACGTCAACCAATGTAGCTAGAATGAGTGCATGAACAGCTCCGACACCACCACCTGGCTCGACGACACGCAGCGGCACGCCTGGCGCACCTTCCTGACCATGCATACCCAGCTGATGGCTCGGCTGGGCCGACAGCTCCAGGTCGATTCCGAGCTCTCCATGGCCGACTTCGACGTCCTGGTGCAGCTCACCGACATAGCCGACGGTCGACTGCGGGTGCTGGAGCTGGCTAAGGCCTTGCAGTGGGAGAAGAGCCGACTGTCGCACCACCTCGGGCGGATGGTGGGCCGGGGCATGATCGTCCGCCAGGACTGCCCGAACGACCGGCGCGGCTCGTTCGTGGCGATCACCCCGCTGGGCCGCGCCGCGATCGAGGCGGCGGCACCGCGACATGTCGAGGCGGTACGCCGGTTCGTCTTCGACTCGCTCACCGCGGAGCAGGTGGCCGCGTTGGCGACGGTGTCCGAGTCGGTCCTGCGGCAGCTGGAGCAGAACCCCGCCGCGTGAGCGGCGCCCGGGCCGGGGAGCAGGGACGGGCCGGGGAGCGCGGGCGGGGCTGGGGGTGACGAGTGGGAGCGGGGCGTCCGGGTAGGCGGCTCGGACGTCACCCGGCCGGTACCGGCGAGGTCGCGCCGTGCGCCGGAGGGGTGAATGCTGGAGCAGTCCCGGCAGGTGCGCCCTGTCGGCGACCGCGAGCCCACGCGCCGGACGCCCGGACACGTAAGGAGCAGCTGATGACCAAGGACAGCCAGCCCGACTACCGCCCGGTGGTCTTCCGGGACCGCTCCGCCGGCTACGCCTTCCTCACCCGGTCCACCGCCGCCAGCGACCGGACCATCGCCTGGGACGACGGGCAGACCTACCCGGTGGTCGACGTGGAGATCTCCTCCGAGAGCCACCCGTTCCACACCGGCAAGGCTCGGGCGGTGGACCCGGAGGGCGAGATCGCCAAGTTTGAGCGCCGGTACAACGGCCAGGGAGTGACCGCGGTACTCAGGCCCACGCCGGAGGAGGTCACCCCGGACCGGATGCTGCACACCGGAGCCGAGGGGGAGGTGTCCGCCGAGGACCTGGTGCTGGCCAGCGGGCGCGACCTGAATCCGGCGAACCTGGAGTGGGCCCGCCGCAAGCTGGCCTCCGAGGGCCGGGCAGCCATGGAGAAGCAGCTGCCCTGACCCTCGACCGGCGGTCACCCGGCGAACACCCGGCGAACAACCCGGGCCGACCGGCGGGCCGGCGGCGGTCAGTGGCCCCGGGCGGCGGTCTCCCGGGGCGGCGGTCAGTGGCCCCGGGCGATCCAGTCCGGCAGCGCCGGGGCCTCCGCCCCCACCGTGGTGCCGTCACCGTGCCCGGGATGGACCACGGTTCCGGCCGGGAGGGTGAGCAGCCGGTCGCGGATGGACTCGATGATCGTCGGGAAATCCGAGTAGGACCGGCCGGTGGCCCCCGGCCCGCCGTGGAACAGCGTGTCGCCGGAGAAGAGCGCGTTCAGCGCCGGCGCGTACAGGCAGACCGCGCCCGGACTGTGGCCCGGGGTGTGCAGCACGGTGAGCGGAACGCCGGCGACCACCAGCACCTGTCCGTCGGCGAGCGGCGCGTCCGGAGCGCGGTCCGGGTGGGTCTGCCGCCACAGCGGCAGGTCGTCCGGGTGCAGCAGGACCGGCGCGCCGGTGGCTTCGGCCAGGGCCGGGGCGGCGTCGACATGGTCGTTGTGGGCGTGGGTGGAGACGATGGCGAGCAGTCGGCGGGAGCCGACCGCGGCCGCGATCGCCTGGGCGTCGTGGGCCGCGTCGATGACCAGGGCCTCGGTGTCGTCGCCGACGATCCAGACGTTGTTGTCGACCGCCCAGCTGCCGCCGTCGAGGTCGAAGGTCCCGGAGGTGGTCAGCCGTTCGATGCGGGCGGCCATCAGAGCAGCACCACCGAACGCAGGACCTCGCCCCGGCTCATCCGCCCGAAGGCGGCTTCGACGCCGTCCAGCGGGATGGTCTCGGAGACGAACGCGTCCAGGTCGAGGCGGCCCTGGAGGTAGAGGTCGATCAGGGTGGGGAAGTCGCGCGAGGGCAGGCAGTCGCCGTACCAGGAGGACTTGAGCGCGCCGCCGCGCCCGAAGACGTCCAGCAGCGGCAGCTCCAGCGTCGCCTCCGGGGTGGGCACGCCGACCAGGACCACGGTTCCGGCCAGGTCGCGGGCGTAGAACGCCTGCCGGTAGGTCTCCGGGCGGCCGACCGCGTCGATGACCACGTCCGCGCCGTTGCCGCCGGTGAGCGCGCGGACGGCCTCGACCGGGTCCTGGTCGCGGGAGTTGACGGTGTGGGTGGCGCCCAGTCGCAGCGCGGTGGTGAGCTTGCGGTCGTCGATGTCGACGGCGATGATCCGGGCCGCGCCCGCGAGCCGGGAACCCATGACCGCCGCGCCGCCGACCCCACCGCAGCCGATCACGGCCACGGTGTCGCCCCGGCCGACGTTGCCGGTGTTGACGGCGGCGCCGAGCCCGGCCATCACCCCGCAGCCGAGGAGTCCGGCGGCGGCGGGCGAGGCGGCGGGGTCAACCTTGGTGCACTGCCCGGCGGCGACCAGGGTCTTGTCCGCGAAGGCGCCGATGCCCAGGGCGGGGGTGAGCTCGGTGCCGTCCTCCAGGGTCATCCGCTGCTTGGCGTTGTGGGTGTTGAAGCAGTACTGCGGCCGTCCCCGCCGACAGGCCCGGCACTCGCCGCAGACGGCACGCCAGTTGAGGATCACGAAGTCGCCGGGGGCGATGCCGGTGACGCCCTCGCCGACGGACTCGACCGTACCGGCGGCCTCGTGCCCGAGCAGGAACGGGAACTCGTCGTTGATGCCGCCCTCGCGGTAGTGCAGGTCGGTGTGGCACACCCCGCAGGTCCGCACCGCGACCACGGCCTCGCCGGGGCCGGGGTCGGGCACCAGTACCGTCTCGATCCGGACCGGCTCGCCCTTGCCGGGCGCGATCACACCGCGTACTCGCTGGGCCATGGCTGCTCTCTCCTTCGAGGTCTCCGGGTCGGGCTCCGGGTCGGACTACGGAGCGGGCCCGGGTCGGACTGCGGCTCGGGCTGCCGCTGCGCGGACGGTCGGGCCGCCAGGATGGCCCGGCCGTCCGCTGGTCACCACTCTGCCCGATTCAGCAGGCGATCACGATGCGCCGGGGCCGTTCACCCGACGGGGAACTCCGCTCCGGCGACCGCCCGGATCGCACGTCGCTTCCAGTCGTTCGCCGACCGTGGTAACTCTGACGGTATATGACGATCCGTCAGCTATGCAGAGCTGTGGAGGTGCACACTCCGTGACCGTGACGACACTGCGCTTCAACCAGGTCGCGCCGGGGCTGGACCGGCGCGACCTCGCCGCCCGCTACCGGGCCACCGTGGAAATGGCCGGATACGCCGACGCCCACGGGTTCGACCTGGTCAGCCTGGAGGAGCACCACGGCGCCGAGGACGGCTGGAGCCCGTCGCCGCTGGTCACCGCCGGGGCGGTGTTCGGGGCCACCCGGAACGTCCGGGTGATGCTCTGCGCGATCATCACCCCGCTCTACGACCCGCTGCGGCTGGCCGAGGACCTGTCCGTGCTGGACCACCTCGGCGGCGGACGGCTGACCGTGGTCGCCGGGATCGGCTACCGGCCCGAGGAGTACGCCCTGCTCGGCCGGGACTGGTCCCGGCGCGGCGCGGCCCAGGACGAGGTGCTGGCCGCGCTGCTGGCGGCCTGGACCGGGGAGCCGTTCGAGTACCGGGGCCGGACCGTGCGGATCACCCCGCCGCCGCTGAGCCGTCCGCACCCGGGGCTGATGGTCGGCGGCTCCTCCCGGGTTGCCGCGCGGCGGGCGGTCCGGCTCGGGCTGCCGCTGTTCGTGGCCGCGTACCTGCCGGAACTCGCGTCCTACTACGACGAGTTGTCTGCCGAGGCCGGGCTGCGGCACGGTTTCGCGCTGCTGCCGCCGGAACGGACCCGGGTGATCCACTGCACCGAGGACCCGGACCGGGCCTGGGCCGAGTACGGCCAGCACTTCCTGCACGAGGCCAGGACCTACGCGGGCTGGCAGACGGCGGACGTGGACTCGGTGGTCCGCTCCGGCGCGCGGACCCCGGCCGAGCTGCGCGCCGAGGGGATCTACAGCTGCCTCACGCCCGACGAGTGCCTGACGGAGGCCGGCGCGCAGGGACCGCTGGGCACCCTGCTGCTGCATCCGCTGTGCGGCGGGATGCCGGTGGAGGCGGGCTGGGAGAGCCTGCGCCTGTTCGCCGACGCGGTGCTCCCCCGGCTCGCCGCCGCCAAGTGAGTCACCACGTGAGTCACGAGGCGAGTTACGGGGTGCGTGAGGAGGTCAGTTACTTGGCCAGCCGTCCGAGCAGCGAGGACGCCGCCAGGATGCCCAGCAGGGCGGCGCCGGCCAGCACCCCGAAGTCCGTCCACAGGTGCGCCGGGGTGCCCAGGAGCAGCCCGCGCAGGGCGTCCACCTGGTAGCTGAGCGGGTTGCACTTGCTGATCGCCTGGAGCCAGCCGGGCATCACGCTGACCGGGTAGAGCGCGCTGGAGCTGAAGAACAACGGCATCGTGATTGCTTGACCAATGCCCATCAATCGGTCGCGGGTGAGCACGATCCCGGCGATGGTCATCGACAGGCAGGAGAAGAAGGCCCCGCCGAGGACCACCACCACCGCCACCGCGATGAGCTTGAGCGGGTTCCAGGTCAGGCCGACGCCGAGCAGCGCGGCGATGACCACCACCACGACCGCCTGGATGGTCGCCTTGACCCCGGCCGCGAAGGCCTTGCCGGTGATCAGCGCGGCCCTGGGGGTCGGGGTGACCAGGAGTTTGGTCAGGACTCCGGCGTCCCGCTCCCAGATGATCATGATGCCGTAGAAGATGGCGATGAACATCGCCGACTGGGCGATGATCCCGGGCGCGAGGAAGTCCAGGTAGGGGGTGCCGCCGGTGGGTATGGCGTGCAGCCGGGTGAAGGTCTCGCCGTAGATCAGCAGCCACAGCGCGGGCTGGACCGCGCGGGTGTAGAGCTCGCTGCGGTCGTGCCGGAGCTTCTGCAGCTCCACGATGCACATCGCGCCGACCCGGGCCGGGACCACCCGCCAGCCGGTACGGGCCTGCGGCGGGGTCAGCAGCAGGCTCAGCGACGGACCGGACGGGGTCGACGCGGCAGTCACGGCGGCAGTCACGGCGGTGGCCCCGGCGGTGGCGGTCTCAGCGGCGGCGGTCTCAGCGGACGCGGTTCGCGGTGTTGCGGGTACGGCGGACATCGCGGAAATCCTCTCCATCGGACTGACCGTCGGCGCCCTGGAAACCGCTGCCGGCGTAGTGGCGGAAGACGTCCTCCAGGGTGGGTGCGGTGAAGCTGTCCCGCAGCCCGGCCTTGAGCTGCTCGGGCGAGCCGAGCGCGCGGACCCGGCCCTTGTGCATCAGCGCGACGCGGTCGCAGTACTGCTCGGCCTCGTCCATGTAGTGGGTGGTCACCAGCACGGTCATCCCGGTGGCGTTCTTGATCTCGGTGATCCGCTCCCAGACGCTGGTGCGGGCGATCGGGTCCAGGCCGATCGTCGGCTCGTCCAGGATCAGCAGCCGGGGCGCGCTGACCAGTGCCTGGGCCAGCTCCAGGCGGCGGACCATGCCTCCGGAGTAGGTCGCGGCGAGCTTGTGGGCGTCCCCGCTGAGCGCGACCGCCTCCAGCGCCTCGGACACCCGGGCCTCGCGCTCCCGGCGGGGGACGTCGTACACCCGGGCGAACAGCGAGACGTTCTCCCGGCCGGTCAGCCCGGCGTCGGCGGACAGCTGCTGCGGCACGTAGCCCAGCAGTCTGCGCACGTCCATCTTGTTCCGGGCGACGTCGGTCCCGAAGACCTGGATCATGCCGACCGGGACCGGCAGCAGCGTGGTGATGGCCCGGATGGCGGTGGTCTTGCCCGCGCCGTTCGGCCCGAGCAGACCGAAGGTCTCCCCGGTGCGGACGGTCAGGTCCAGGTTGTCGACGGCCTTGGTGTCGCCGAAGGCGTACTCCAGGCCGGTGCAGCGCACGGCCGCGGCCTGGTCCTCAGTGGGCTCGGTCCCGGTGGCCGGGTCAAGCTCTGTGGTCATGTGCCCCCTCCAACTCCTCGTGCAGGTTCTCAGCGAGTCGGCGCAGCGCGGGGACGGCCCCGGCCAGCGCCGCCCGGTCCTGCTCGGTCAGTGCGGCGACCTGCTGCCGCAGCAGCTCACTGCGGCGGGCCTCCCAGTCCACCAGGCGCTCGGCCGCCTCGGTGGTGACGCTGAGGTTGACCGCCCTGCGGTCCGCCGGATCGGTCCGGCGGACCAGCAGCCCGGCCGCCACCAGCTGGTTGACCAGCGTGGACACGGAGTTCCCGGCCAGATGCAGCTCCCTTGCGGCAGCGGAGACGCCGATCCCGGGCTGCCCGCCGACCAGCCGCAGCAGCTCCACCTGCGCCCCGCGCAGCCTGGGCCCGGCCAACTCCTGCCTCAGCCTGCGCCGGACCACCCGATGGATGCCGTCCAGCAGCTCCCCGAGATCCTCGGGAAGCCCCGCGTCCTCGGAAAAGCCAGCTGCGACAGTCTCGGACATACAGTAATTTTAGCTCCTGATAAGAGCTAACTGTCCAGGGGGCGAAGGGAATTGACGGCTACTGACGCGCTCTGTGCGGTCTGGGACGGCTGAGCCCCGGGGCGGCGGCGGGGGGCGGTCAGCGTTCGGCGGCACTGACCGGTACGTCGGGGTCGGTGAACCAGGAGCCCTGGACCACCCGCTGGATCAGCATCAGCACCAGGCCGAGCACCAGCGAGCCAATGCCGATGACGCTGACGCCGCCGGTTTCGCCGACGATCGGCAGGTCGATCGAGGTGAAGCCGTAGTTCGGGTCGGCGTAGACGTCGAAGGCGGCGTAGCAGAAGAAGTACAGCAGCAGCAGCCCGCCCAGGCCGGGCAGGACGCCCTTGAGCCAGAAGTCCCGGGCACTGCGGGTCAGCACCTTGCGGAAGTACCAGACGCAGGCGAAGCCGGTGAGGCCGTAGTAGAAGGCGATGCCCAGGCCCACCGAGGAGATGGAGTCGGAGAGCACGTTGCTGCTGACCTTGACCAGCAGCACGTAGAAGGCGATGGAGACCAGGCCCATGGCGATGGTCGACCAGGTCGGGGTGAGGAAGCGGCGGTGCACCTCGCCGAACTTCGCCGGGATGGCCTTGTGCACGGCCATCGAGAAGCTGGTGCGGGCGGTGGGCAGGATGGTGGTCTGGGTGGACGCGGCCGAGGAGGTCAGCACCATGAAGATCAGCAGCTTGGCCAGGAACCAGCCGAAGCCGTGGCTGCCGAAGACCGCGTTGCCCAGGCCGGACAGCACGTCGCCGGAGTCGGCGGGGTTGGCCAGGCCAATGCCCTTGGTGCCGACCCCGGCGAAGGCCTGGGCCGAGGTGGACACCAGCGCGTAGATGATCAGCAGCAGCACGGTGGAGATGACGGCGGCCCGGCCGGGCGTGGTCTCCTTGTTCTCGGTCTCCTCGTTGACCGAGACCGCGGTGTCCCAGCCCCAGTAGATGAACACCGCTGCCAGGATGCCTGAGGTGAAGGCGCTGGCGGAGGTC
>Ga0302314_10021749_pt1 | contig 10552 bp, 9 predicted proteins | sample III_Palsa_N2_3_FD_200533 | JGI IMG/M metagenome (GOLD analysis project Ga0302314, IMG submission 200533) | Peat permafrost microbial communities from Stordalen Mire near Abisko, Sweden - III_Palsa_N2_3 | ecosystem: Environmental > Terrestrial > Soil > Palsa > Peat permafrost | place: Sweden... | reverse complement strand
GGTGGACCGGCGACCAGGCAGGTAGCCCGTTCGGCGGGGGGTCGGCGGCGCTTGGGCCATTGTCGCGACAGGCCGGTGGGTCGCCCGAAATGGTGAACCCGGGACAGCCGGACGGCTGAGGAGCGACGTTCTGCGGGCAGACGTGCTGTTGGGGTGTCAGATAGCGGAGTAGCATCCGCGCAGACGCCGAAGTGGTCCCGATCACACCCCAGGGGGATGCGGACGATGGCACTGAACGTTCTTGTCTACAGCGACGACCGCAACACGCGCGAGCAGGTCCTGCTCGCCCTCGGCCGCCGCCCCGCCGCCGACCTGGACGAACTGCGCTACCTGGAGTGCGCCACCGCCCCGGCGGTGATCAAGGCGCTGGACGCGCACGCCAAGGGCACCCGTCGGCTCGACCTGCTGGTGCTGGACGGCGAGGCCACCCCGGTCGGTGGGATGGGCCTGTGCCGGCAGCTGAAGGACGAGATCTACGGCTGCCCGCCGGTGCTGGTGCTGATCGGCCGCCCGCAGGACTCCTGGCTCGCCGTCTGGAGCCGGGCGGACGCCGCCATCGCGGCCCCGGTCGACCCGGCCGCGCTGGCCGAGACCGCGAGCGCGCTGCTGCGTGCCGACCACCGGCATCTCGTCGGCTGAGATCCCGGTAGCGGGGCACCCTCCAGTCGCTACGCTTGGCCCCTCCTTGGGTACTGACCTGGGGTACGGAGACGAGCGAGAGGCCACGGCCATGGTGAACGTGCACCCTGCGGACGGCGGAGGCGACCGTGTGCAGGCCCGTTCCTGGCCGGACGTCCTCGGCGCGCTGATCTCCGGTGCCGACCTGCGCCCGGCCGAGACCGCCTGGGCGATGGACCAGGTGATGAGCGGCGAGGCCACCCCGGCCCAGGTGGCCGGGTTCATGGTGGCGCTGCGGGCCAAGGGCGAGACCGTGGACGAGATCACCGGTCTGGTCGAGGCCATGTACGCGCACGCCACGGTGATCGAGGTGCCCGGCCGGGCGGTGGACATCGTCGGGACCGGCGGAGACCGGGCCAGGACCGTCAACATCTCCACCATGTCGGCCGTCGTCGCGGCCGGGGCCGGCGCGCTGGTGGTCAAGCACGGCAACCGGGCCGCCTCCTCGGCCAGCGGGGCCACCGACGTGCTGGAGCACCTGGGCGTCAATCTGAAGCTGACGCCGCAGCGGGTCGCCGAGGTCGCCGCCGAGGTGGGCATCACCTACTGCCCCGCGCCGGTGTTCCACCCGGCGATGCGACACGCCGGGACGGCCCGGGCCGACCTGGGCGTTCCCACCTCGTTCAACCTGTTGGGCCCGCTGACCAACCCGGCCCGGGTGGGGGCGAACGCGGTCGGCTGCTTCGACACCCGGATGGCCGGTCTGATCGCCGGAGTGCTCGCGGAACGGGGTTCCTCCGCACTGGTGTTCAGGGGGGACGACGGGCTCGACGAGTTGACGGTCACCGGTACCTCGACCGTCTGGCAGGTCCGCAACGGCTCGGTCGAGCGGACCGTGTTCGACCCGCGCGACGTCGGCATCGGCTACGTCGGCATCGAGGCGCTGCGCGGCGCGGACGCCGCCTACAACGCGTCCGTGGCCCGCCGGGTGCTGGCCGGCGAGCAGGGCCCGGTCCGGGACGCGGTGCTGCTCAACTCGGCCTCGGGGCTGGTCGCGTTGGACCAGACGGACGAACCGCTGGTGGACCAGCTGCGGGCGGCGATGAAGCGGACGGCGGAGTCGATCGACTCGGGCGCGGCCGAGCAGGTACTGGCCCGCTGGTCCGCCGCCACCCAGAAGTAGCCGCCGCACGGCGGCGGCCCGGGAGCTGCCCCGTCTCGGATCGCGGGACGGGGCTTCGTGCGTCCGCCGGGCCTCTGGCATACTTCGGTACAGGTCACGAGTGACAGCACGCGGTGGTTCCCACCGCACCGGCCCTGGCTAGCTGTCCGGCAACCCTCCGTCCGTGGCGGGGTGCTCCCAGGTGACGACCGGGCCCTGTGACGAACCGTCGCGGGGCAAGCGCGGATCCCTCTCTTTCGGCGTAGGCCGGGGATCCACTGGATGCCCTGGAGGGTAGTCATGTCGTCATTCCCGAACGCCGCTTTCGCCGCCGCCCCGATCACCGTCGACGAGCCGGTCTGTGCCCCGCTGCCGGTGCTCGGCCGCGAGGTCGAGGTGCCGCTGGTGAGCGGCGAGAAGGTGGTCTACGCCGCGCTCGACTACGCCGCCAGCGCCCCGGCGCTCCAGCGGGTCTGGGACGACGTCGCCGCCTACGCCCCCTACTACGGCAGCGTGCACCGGGGCGCCGGCTACCTCTCGCAGCTGTCCACCGACCTGTTCGAGCAGAGCCGGGCCACCGTCGCCGAGTTCCTCAACCTGCGCGAGGACGACCAGGTGGTGTTCACCCGGGCCACCACCGACTCGCTCAACCTGCTGGCGTCCGTGGTCCCGGCGGACACCCGGGTCTACGCCTTCGAGACCGAGCACCACGCCTCGCTGCTGCCCTGGCGCGGTCGCGGCCTGGACGTCAGCTACCTGTCCGCGCCGCGCTCCCCGGAGCAGGCGGTGGCCGCGCTGGAGGCGGCGCTGGCGTCCGGCGGGCCGGGCCCGCGGCTGGTCTGCGTGACCGGTGCCTCCAACGTCACCGGGGAGATCTGGCCGGTCCGCGAGCTGGCCGCGACCGCGCACCGGCACGGCGCGCGGATCGTGCTGGACGCTGCCCAGCTCGCGCCGCACCACCCGGTGTCGGTGCGCGACCTGGACGTCGACTGGGTGGCCTTCTCCGGCCACAAGCTCTACGCCCCCTTCGGCGCCGGCGTGCTGGCCGGTCGCGGCGACTGGCTGGACGCCGCCGAGCCGTACCTGGCCGGCGGCGGCGCGACCCGCACCGTGGCCCGGCAGACCGACGGCTCGGTGGCGGTCGAGTGGCACCAGGGCCCGGCCCGGCACGAGGCCGGATCGCCCAACGTGATCGGCGCCTACGCCATCGCCTCGGCCTGCCGGGCGCTGAACGAGGCCGGGTTCGACACCCTGGTGGCCCGGGAACGGCAGCTGATCGCCCGGCTGCGGGCCGGCCTGGCGGACATCCCCGAGGTCCGGGTGCTGACCCTGTTCGGCGAGGACCACCCGCGGGTCGGCGTGCTGTCCTTCGTGGTGCGCGGCTGGAACAGCTCGCACTTCTCCGCGGCGCTGTCCGCCGAGTACGGCATCGGGGTCCGCGACGGCCTGTTCTGCGCGCACCCGCTGGTGCGGACGCTGCTCGGCGGGGAGCAGAGCGAGCCGTCCGAGTGCGGCGCGCCCGAGGACTCGCTGCCGGGGGAGCGCAGCCTGAACGCGATCCGGGTGAGCTTCGGCGCGGGCACCCCCGACGAGCACGTGGACCGCTTCGTGGCGGCGGTGCGCGAACTGGTCACCCAGGGCGCGCGGTGGGCCTACCGCACCGAGGGCGGCCGCTGCGTCCCCGACACCCGGCGCTAGCCCGCTCCGTCCGGGCCGCTGTTCGGATGGGCCGCTGTTCGGCTGGGCCGCTATTCGTCCAGGCCGATGGCGAAGGCCGCGTCCAGGTCGTGCTTGGAGTAGGTGCGGAAGGCGATGTGGGTCTCCGTGCTCAGCACTCCGGGCACCTTGTTGAGCTGGCCGGGGATCGCCTCGGCCAGGTCGTCGTGGGCCCGCACCCGGACCAGCGCGACCAGGTCGTAGGTGCCGGTGACGGAGTAGACCTCGCTGACGCCGTCCAGCGCCGCGATCGTCTCGGCGATCTCGGGGATCCGGTCGACGCTGGTCTTGATGAGCACGATCGCGGTGATCACAGGGAAGTCTCCTGGGAGGATGGTGGGACGCTCGGGCCAGCGTAGCCGCGCCCCCGCCGTCGGCAGTAGAGCAGCCAGGCGAAGAGGAACCCGCCGGTGAAGCCGATGAGGTGGGCCGCGTACGCCACGTCCGGCGCGGCGGCCGAGGTGTCCCGCACCGACACGCCCTGGATCACGAACCACAGACCCAGCACCACCCAGGCCGGGAACCGCAGCGGCAGGAACAGCAGCATCGGGATGACGCTGGTCACCCGGGCCCTCGGGTACAGCCGCAGATAGGCCCCGAGCACCCCGGCGATCGCCCCGGACGCCCCCACCAGCGCCTGCCCGGAGTCCGCGCCGTGCCACTCGGACAGCGCGTAGCCGTAGGTCGCCAGGTAGCCCACGGCCACGTAGAAGAGCAGGTAGGGCACGCGTCCCATGCGCTCCTCGACCATCGCCCCGAAGACGTACAGGAACACCATGTTCCCCAGCAGGTGCACCCAGCTCGCGTGCACGAACATCGCGCTGAGCACCGACAGGGCCGGCACCCCGGGGAACTCGCCGGGCCCGGCCCGGTTGTCCAGCAGCTCCCTCGGGACCACCCCCCAGCGCAGGAAGTAGGCCTGCTCGACGGCCGCGTGACCGGCTCCGCCGCCGTACAGGGGGTTCAGCCCGGAGGCCGGGCCGACCAGGAACACGGCGGTGTTCACCGCGATCAGCAGATAGGTGACCACGGGGAGGCTGGTCACCACCGGCAGGAGTCGGAGCGGGCTCGCGGCGGCACGTACCGGGGTCACCATGTACCCAGCATTCCCTGAGCGGACAAAAAGGACATCGTGGGCTGGGGCGTGTGGGGGACGGTGACCTGGTCCAACGGGTAGGCCATAGGGTTCTCGGGTAGTCGCATCCGGGACGCCCGGCTGCCCCCGCGAACCGAGAGGACACCCCATGACCGTCCCCCTGCCCACCGAGGGGACCCGCTGGCGCTGCACCCTGTGCGGCAACCTGACCCGCTTCAACGTCATCCGTTCCTCGCGGGTGGTCGAGTTCGTCCACCTGGACCTGGCGGGGGAGCCCCGGGTCGAGGAGCGCGAGGTGCTCAGCGAGAGCGTCGAGTCGGTGACCTGCCGCTGGTGCGGTGCGGTGGACCAGGTGGAACTGGTGGACCGGCCGGGCGCCGAGGCCGAGGCCGCGGCCCAGGCGGCGGCCGGGGACAAGCCAGGGGTGTAGTTCCGGGTCCGGGGTGGTGGCGGAGTGACGAACGGGGGGCTGGACGGGCGAGAATGGTCTCCTGACGGACACTGCCCGGGGACCGGATCGGAGTACAGGACGTGGTGGAGAGAGACAGCGCGGACGCCGCAGCGGGCCCCGGGGGGCCCGCCGACGCGGCGCCGCACTCCGCTCCCCGCGCTCCGGCGGCCGCCGCCGAGGGCGAACCCGCGTCCGAACCCGCGCCCGAACCCGCGCCCGCGCCGGATGCCGAGGGCGAGCCCGAAGCCGAGGCGGAGTCCGATCCGGAGCCGGAGCCGGAGCCGGAGCCCGTGGAGCTGTTGGACCGGCCGTTGCCGGAGGGGGTGCGGCGGCGGGTGGTCGGCATCGCCGCCGACGCGCTGGCCACCGTGCCGGTGGCGGAGCTGCCCGCGCGGCTGCGACCGTACGCCAAGTTCACCCCGGTCCAGCGGGCCCGGCGCGGGGCCACCGCCATCGCCGCCGCGCTGGAGGCGGACCCGCAGTTCCGGCTGCGGATAGCGGACCGGGTCCGTCAGGGGCAGCCGGATCTGGTCAGCGTGCTGGAGACGGGGGTGCTCCCGGCGGCCGTGGACCCGCTGGACATCGCGGCGGTGGCCTACCTGCTGCGCCCGCCCGGCTGGAGCAAGCTGGTCGGCGACGCGGGGGACGAGGTCGAGCGGGCCGAGTCCGAGGGCGCGGCCGCCGAGTCCGCGCGGCTGGTGGAGAAGCTCCAGGTGGAGCTGGCGGCGCTGCGCGAGACCGCCCGGGCCGACCTCGAACGGGGCAGGATCGACCTGGAGGCCGCCCGCAAGGAGGCCGATTCGCTGCGCCGCAAGCTGCGCAGCCTGGAGGCGGACACCAAGCGCGCCGAGGCGGCCACCCGCAAGGTCGCCGCCGAGCTGGAGGCACTGCGTTCGGCCGGGGTGACCGAGCGCGGCAGCGCCGACAGCGAGCTGCGCCGGCTCAAGCACCGGCTGGCCGAGGCCGAGTCGGCGCTGGAGTCGGCCAAGCGGGTCACCCGCGAGGGCCGCGGCGCGGAGGACATGCGGCTGCGGCTGCTGCTGGACACCGTGCTCCAGGGCGCGCAGGGACTCCAGCGGGAGCTGGGGCTGCCGCCGGCGTCCAGCCGTCCGGCGGACTCGGTGGAGGCGGTCGCGCCGACCACGGCCTCGCCGCACGACGTGGCCCGCCGGGCGCTGGACGCGGACGATCCGGAGCTGCTGGACCAGTTGCTGCAACTGCCGATGGCTCATCTGCTGGTGGACGGCTACAACGTGACCAAGACCGGCTATCCGACGCTGCCGCTGGAGAAGCAGCGGGCCCGGCTGCTGACCGGTCTGTCGCTGCTGGCCCGGCACAGCGGGGCGGAGGTGACCTGTGTCTTCGACGGCAAGGACCTGGACGCCCCGGTGCCGATGGCCCCGCCGCGCGGGGTGCGGGTGCTGTTCAGCCGTTCCGGCGAGACCGCGGACGAGTTGATCCGGCGGCTGGTCCGGGCGGAGCCGGAGGGGCGGCCGGTGGTGGTGGTCTCCACCGACCGCGAGGTGGCCGACGGCGTGCGCAAGGCAGGCGCCCGCCCGGTGCCGTCGACCATGCTGCTGCGGCGGCTGGTGCGGACCTGACTCCAGACCTGACCCCAAGACCTGACTCCAGACCCTGAACGGGGCCTGATGTGAGCAGGAACACTAGCCCAAACCTGGGAGCGCCGTATTTTTAATACGGACATTCAACGCATTGACTGACAGGTTTCTCGCCGAGGGCGACAGATTGATATCGATCTCACTAGTCTCTCCTTTCGAACCTCTGTCCTGACGATCGCCCGACCGGGCGGTGCGGGGGTTCCCGCCCGGAACCGGGCGTCGTCTCGGGGGATGGCGGCGCAGGTCGAGTGGCGGTTGCCGGAAGGGAACTGAGACCTCGTGGCCTCACACCGCCGCCCCAAGCAACCCAACCGCGCCCGCGTGACGGTGCTCACCGCGGCGGCTGCGACCGCAGTCGCGCTCTCGGCCCAGGCCGGTGCCCAGGCGGCGCCCAAGCTGACGCTCAGCCAGGCCACCAAGGAGGTCGCCGCGGACCGGCAGTCGGCCGACGCGGCGGGACAGAAGTACGACACCGCGCAGAGCCAGGAGCAGACGCTGCAGGCGCAGGTGTCGCTGTTGCAGAACGAGATCGCCCGCGAGCAGGGCACGGTCAACCAGGAGGAGTCCGCCCTGGGGGCCGAGGCCGCCGCGCAGTACCGGACCGGCGCGGTGGACCCGTCGGTGCAGATGATGCTCTCGGCGAACCCCACCGCGTACCTGAACCAGGCGTCGGTCCAGGGTGAGCTGGACACCAGTCAGGCGGCGGTCTTCGCCGACATCGAGTCGCAGCAGCAGCTGCTGGACCGGCAGAAGGCCGAGGCGACGGCCAAGCTCGCCTCCGAGCAGTCGTACCTGAAGCAGATGCAGCAGACCAAGAGCAGCGCGCAGGCGAAGCTCAAGCAGGCCCAGTCGATCGTGGACTCGCTGACCCCGGTCGAGGCGACCCAGGTGAACGCCGACGCCGGCTACGGCTCGCTGGAGGACCACAACGGCAGCACCGAGTCGGTGAGCGCGGTGCTGGCCCAGCTCGGCAGCGCCTCCCCGGCGGCGCAGACCGCGATGCGGGCGGCGCTGGGCGAGGTCGGCATCGCGCCGTACGAGTGGGGCGGCGCCAGCCCGGCCGGGTTCGACTGCTCGGGCCTGGTGATGTGGGCCTACGCGAAGGCCGGGATCAGCCTGCCGCACTCCTCGGAGGCGGACGAGAGCGTCGGCAGCTACGTCAGTCCCGCGGACATCCAGATCGGCGACATCGTGGTGCTGGAGGGCGGCAACCACGTCGCGCTGTACGCCGGCAACGGCATGGTGGTGAACGCCCCGGAGTACGGCTACACGGTGTCCATCATGCCGATGAGCGACTTCGGCGGCGTCGTCGCGGTCCGCCGGGTCTGACCCGGCGTCGTCGCCCGGGTGGCGTCGGCCGGGTGGGGCCGGCGGGTGCCTATGATGTGACCGCTACCACACGCGCCACGGCAATCACGGCGGTCTGACCCTTTTGGCCGCGATGTCGTCGGCACCCGGTCACCTTCCGACCCCGTTCGGTCATGATTCCGGTGATCACCCGAAGCATCAGCAGTGTTTTGCCGACAATGATTTGAACTGATCACGGTTGGGTCACTAAGGTCGATCAGCGAACCACCGCCACGTCGACCACTCACCCGGGTGGCAGCGGGGGTTTCCGCCGAGTCCGAGGCGTGGCAGGGCGCAGGTCGCCCGGAGGAAGCCGACAACTCGGAGCCGGGGAACCACTTGTTCCTCGGGGTGAATCGTCGTCAGGCCGGTCATGTCCGGTGAGGCGTCGTAGGGCGATCTTCCAGCCCGAACCCGTCAGCTCACCCGGTAGGCGGATGTAGGAAGAAGGAGCTCGCCTTCGTGGCGTCCCATCGTCGTCCGTCCCCACCCAGCCGTACCCGAGTCACCATGCTGACCGCCCTCGCCGCGACCGCGGTGGCGATCACCGCCAACGCGCAGTCCGCGCAGGCCGCCTCGCAGCCCACCACCGCCTCGCTCAAGGCCGCGGTGCAGGCCGACGACATTGCCTCCGACACCGCGGTGCAGAAGTACGACGCCGCGCAGGAGCAGCAGCAGCAGCTCCAGCAGCAGGTGACCACGCTGCAGAACGAGATCGCCCGGCAGCAGGCCGCGATCAACGCGCAGGAGTCGGTCCTCGGGGCCACCGCCGCCGCCCAGTACCGGGACGGCGGCACGATCGGCCCGACCGCGCAGCTGATGCTCTCCGCGAACCCGTCGGACTTCCTGGACCAGGCGTCCACCACCGACCAGCTCGACGCCAACCAGGCTGAGCTGCTCAGCGGGTTGAAGACCGCCCAGGGCACGCTGGACCAGGAGAAGGCCGAGGCCGAGGCCAAGCTCAAGGCGCTGGACGCGACCACCACCCAGCTGGCCGCGGCCAAGCAGCAGGTCCAGCAGAAGCTGGCCGCCGCCCAGGCCAAGCTGAACTCCTTCACCGCCGCCCAGCGCCTCGCCGTCGAGAAGGCCCTGGACAACGCCCCGACCACGTCGACCACCCACGGAGGCGGAGGTGGCGGTGGCGGGGGCACCGGTGGCGGCAGCACCGGGGGCGGCGGCAGTGTCAACCTGGGCCACTCCTCGGCCGGCGACTCGGTCGAGGCGGCGGCCTTCGCCGCGGCCAAGACCCGACTCGGTGACGCCTACGTGTACGGCGACACCGGTCCGACCACCTTCGACTGCTCCGGCCTGATGATGTGGGCCTACAAGCAGGCCGGAGTGGACCTCGGCCGCACCACCTACGACCAGATCGACGACGGCACGCCGGTCGCCAGCGAGTCCGACCTACAGGTCGGCGACCTGGTGTTCTTCAACGACGACTCACATGTCGGCATGTACGCCGGGAACGGCATGATCCTGCACGCGCCCTACCCGGGCCAGGTGGTGCGCTACGAGTCCATCAACACCGTCGGCACCGTCTACGCGATGCGGCACATCTGACCGCTGCCGCGACACCCGAACGGCGGTACGGGCCCGACCCCTCAGGGGGCCGGGCCCGCCGTCGTTCCCGGGCCCGGCGGGCCGCCTCGCCTGCTGACCCGGCGACAGTTCGCCGATGTGTACGGTATGGGCGAATATTTTCGGGCTTGTCAGGGTTTGGACTCGCCGCCCTGGAATCGCTAACGTCTGGCACCGGTCCTCCGCACCGTCGACCGCCCTCCCCGGGCGGCACCGGAGGCCCCGGACGAATGGAGTCCGCCCACGTGGCGTCTCACCGACGGGTCCGACCGCTCGGCCAGGGTTCGACCGTGACCGCGCTCACCCGAACCGCGGCCACGCTGATGACGGCCACCGCCGCCGTCCTGTCCGGCGGCGGCAGCGCCCTCGCCGACCCCGGTGGGGCGACCAGCCCCGGCGGGGTCCAGCAGCAGGTCACCGCGCTGTACGGGCAGGCCGAGGTGGCCGGGCAGCGCTACGACGGCGCGGTCGAGCAGGAGCAGGCGTTGCAGCGGGAGTCGGCGCTGCTGGAGCAGCACATCGCCGCCGAGCAGCAGGACGTCGACAACCTGGACCAGGGCCTGGGCGCGATGGCGGTGGCCCAGTACCGGCAGGGCGGCGGCCTGGACCCGGTGATGCAACTGATGTTCAGCACCGACCCGCAGGGCTACCTGGAGCAGGCGACCACCATGGCCGAGGCCGGCGGCGCGGTGGCCAACCTGCTCGGCTCGGTCAAGGCCGAGCAGCGGCAGTTGGCCCGGGACCGGGCCCGGGCGGAGAGCCGGCTGAAGCAGTTGGAGCAGGTCCGGCAGGTGATCGCGGGCAGCAAGTCCGAGGTCCAGCGCCGGATCGGCCGGGCCCAGGCGCTGCTGGCGACCCTGTCCGGCGGGCAGCGCGACCAGCTGGCGCAGGCCGAGGACGGCGCCGCCGCGCTCGCCGCCCAGGCCGCCGCCGCGGCGCTGCCGCCCGGCCAGGGCCCGGCCGAC
>Ga0302314_10021748_pt1 | contig 10552 bp, 8 predicted proteins | sample III_Palsa_N2_3_FD_200533 | JGI IMG/M metagenome (GOLD analysis project Ga0302314, IMG submission 200533) | Peat permafrost microbial communities from Stordalen Mire near Abisko, Sweden - III_Palsa_N2_3 | ecosystem: Environmental > Terrestrial > Soil > Palsa > Peat permafrost | place: Sweden... | reverse complement strand
CTCGATGTTCCCGGCACTGTGCTGGCTCGAGCGCGTGCGTGGCCGGACACCGATCCTGCGCTTCCTGGGATCCATGCAACCGGGGTGGTGACCGTGGTCATCATGCCGGCTATGCCGGTCGCAGAGCCGATGCCTTCGGCTGGCCTGATAGCAGCGGTCAAACGCTACCTGGATCGCCGGCGTGTGATTTGCACACGGCTGGAGGTCGTGGCACCGACGTATGTCGTCGTCACGGTAACAGCGACGGTACAGGCGCTCACGGGTGCGAGCGCGGCGAGCCTCGCCACCAGCATAGTGACGGCGCTCGATGGTTTCCTGAATCCGAGCACCGGGGGTCCCGCTGGACTTGGTTGGCCGTTCGGCAGGTTCGTGTACCACGCGGAGATATTGCAGCTGATTGCCGCGGTTCCGGGCGTAGATTACGTGACTTCGCTTGAGCTCACAGCCGGCTCCGGCATACCGCAATGCGGCGACATCGCGATCTGTCCGAACGTTCTGGTGTCCTCGGGGACACACAACATCCAGGTGGTGACAACGTCATGATCCCTCTCGATATCTCGATGCCTTTGGAGCGGCTGCTGTGGCGCGATGGGCAGCGTCTGATCGCCGGTGACCTGCGCAATGATATGCGCACCGCTGATCGGCTGCGCGCGCTGCACATTCGCTACATCCACCGAACCTGGGGTGTGGTGGAAGGGCTTGAGGTTGCGAGCAACCCGTTCGACCCGGCCATCGTGGATGCAGGCGTTGCGCTTAATGGCGAGGGATACCTGCTGCTGTTGCCCAAGATTACGGCGGCACCGGATCTGCCGAAACTGCCGCAGACGGCGACGCTGTACCTGGTGCTTTCGCCGGAGAGCGCAGGCGGGTGCGGGTGCGAATCGGCGGCGCTGGATCTTTCCACACTGTGTACGGGAACGACGAGCGTGCAGGCTCACGTGCAGGCAACGCTTGCGTGGAAGACCGTGGGAGAGGTCGCGCGGGGGCGAGATGTCCTGCTGGCGCGCGTACTCGTCACAGCCGGCAAGATCACGAGCGCGATCGATACGACGATCCAGACACGCGCTGTCACCATGCGCCAGCAACGTATATGGTCCGATACCACAGTGCCGGGCCAGACGGGCTGGACGGACAGCGCCAGCAAGATTCTGCCCGGGATTCAAGTGAACGTCGACACCTCGGACGCGGGCTTTCTTGCCACGCCGACGTACATCGCGCAAATCTCAGGGGGAGCAACCCTCGCGGCGCAATCCATCGCTTCCGCCGACAACACCGGCTTCACGCTTCAACTTTACTTTCCCGGCTCGAGCCTGGGCGCAGACGCGCCTGATGCAGCGAAGGCGGAATCAAGCGGGTGGACAGTTACGTGGTTCGCCGTGCAGCGGTCGAGCTAACAGAAAGGAACGATATGGCCACGATTCCCAATCTTGATCGGATCGCATTCTTCTCCGGCGAACTGTTGACGGCGGACGATCTGACCACGCTGGACAGCAACGCGGAGCAACTGCGCTGGCTGCACAACCGCACGATGCATAACTGGGGCATCGCGTATGGGCTGAATGTGCAGGGCGCACGCGGAGCGACGTCCGTGACGGTGAATCCGGGGTTCGCGGTGGATAGCGAGGGTAGGGAGATCATCCTCAGCGCTTCGATGGTGGTGCCGATCCCGGCGGTGCCGGGAGGGACGGGCGGATCGGCGGCGACGTATTACCTGGTGGCCAACTACGTGGACGATGCCGACGAAACGGTGGTCGAGCAGCGAAGCGCAGTAGCGTGCGGCGCGGGCGGAGCGGTTCGTTTGAGCAACGATCCGGCGATCGTATGGAAGACCACCGCGCAGCTCAACTCGGGGATTGATGTGGTGCTAGGGCAGGTGTCTATTCAGAACTGCGTTCTCAGTGCTGCGGTGTCGGGCGCAGCTCGTCGCAGCGCGGCATTCGACAGCACGTTTGCTGTGACCTCAAACGTGGCGAGCGCAAAAGACGTGGAGTGGACAGCGATCGACAAGACGGGCACGAACTCAGGGTTTACGGTGGCGATCGATACATCGTCCGCTGGTTTTTCGTCGACTCCGGCGTACATGGCGCAGATTGTTGGCACGCGCACACTCAGTGATCCGTCAGCTCTTGTGGTCGACTTCGTCAGCATCAGCAATGCCACCGCGACCGGATTTACGCTGCAGGTCTCTTTGCCCGCGCTCGGCGACGGAATCAATCCGACGCAGATCACGGACCCTACGGCGGGCCCGGCACTGATGGCGGAGCTTGGCTGGCAGATCGCCTGGATGGCGGTGGAGGGATAATATGCAGGCAACCGCGCCCACAGGCTTCATGTATCTGAACGCGGCCAACCTGTGGCCGACGTTCCAGCTGGACAGCGTGGCGATCGGCTCGTCGGGGGAGTTGACGCTCACGGCCGCTGGATCGGGATATACGTCTGCCGGAGTTCTGCTGGGTGGGCCGTTTCAGGCGCTGGACGGGAACACCCCCTGGTATCGCTTCACGGTTGACGGCGAACTGCCGGACGCAACGCATCTGCAGGTGTTTACGTTTACGTCTGCCTCCGGCGCCACGCCTCCCTTTGCGCCTGCGAGCAGCGTGCCCTTCCCGGGATGGCAGGCGGCTCCGCGCGATACGCTTCAGGGTGTCATCTTCAACGCGCCCGCGCCCAACCTGTGGATCGGCATCGTGTTGCGCAGCGATGGCTCAGCCACTCCAACGCTCCGGCAGATTCGAATCGACTACGGACGCGATACGTATCTTCAATACCTGCCATCGATCTATCGCGCCGATCCGGCGTCAGCTGATCTGCTGAACCGGCTGATGTCGCTTGCCGAGACCGCGTTGGGCGATCTGCGCGGTGAGATTGTCGACCTGACACGGTTATTTGATCCGGCCGCAGCAGGCTATCGAGGATATCCATCCTGGTTTGCGTGGCTGAGCGGATGGCTGGCGTGGCAGCTGGATCAGAACTGGACCGAAGCACAGGCGCGTGAATTCCTCGCGGAGGCGTTCCGTCTCTACTCGATGCGGGGGACGGTGGAAGGCCTGCGCCGTTACCTGAAGATCTATGGGGGCGTGAATGCCTTCATCTCGGAGCCGGCGCTGACCACCAGCGTGTGGTCTCTCGGCGCCAACTCTGCACTCGGCTTCACTACCATGCTGGCGCCGGGGTCGGCTGCAGGTTCCATCCTGGATTCGACGGCGATCCTCGACGCAGCGAATCTGACGGATTCCACCGACCCGTTTGGATCGGATCTGTTCGATGACGTTGCCAACCGATTCTGCGTGGAGATCAACGCCGGCGAGTTGACGCAGCCAGGTGCACTGGCAGCGGTGCGTGCGGTGCTGGACCGCGAAAAGCCCGCGCATACGGTGTATGAGCTGTGCATTGTTCCGGCGCGAATGCGGGTAGGGGCGCAGTCTCGCATCGGGATCGACACGGTCATTGGCGGCCCGCGCGAGATGCAGCTGGGCAGTCGTCTCGATAACGCTGTGCTCGCTGCCAAAGATCGCGAATGTCTTCCTCTTGAGGTTTCCCATGCCAACTGATCCCACACAAACCGCTCCCGAACGCAATCGCTACTTCTATGGCCTGATGATGGATGCCGAGCGATTCAGCAGAGACCAGACGTATTTCAACGGCAAGCGCCAGCTACTGAACCGATTCGTCATAGGAGCGGGTGTAGTGGGCGGGCTTGGCCTGACCTTAGACGCCACGACAAAGGTGCTGACCCTGCAACCGGGGCTTGGCATCGACGGCGCTGGCCGGGAGATCCTCGTGCCGGCGGCGGTGCCCGTGGATTTGACCAACACCACCGACAGCCAGGGCAAGCCCACGGGTGCGATTCCGGCGGGATCGACCGTACTGCTCTCGCTGGCTTATGCAGAGCAAGGGACCGATCCGGTGCCGGTACTGGTTCCGGACTGCGAGAATCCGTGCAACTGTGCGCCGTGCACCACGGAAGAAGGGTTTGTGGTGGTGGTGACTGTAACCACCAAGCCGGCGCCAACGCCTTACGACTGCAGCAGCGGCTCGTTTCCGCTACCGCCTGGGCCGGCGCTCAATACCGCGATCGCAGACGCACTCACACTGAACTACAGCGCGGCTCCCGCGGACGCGAGCATTCCGCTGGGACGATTCACGCTTCCGGATGGACCGCTCGATGCGGTGTCCGATCGCCCGCTGGTGTACGACAACACGCTGCTGTATCGCATGATCATCTGTCTCGCGCAGCAGGTGTCGAAAACCTCTGCCGATACGCTGACCTACGTCTCGGGGGACAACCAGACGGCTCCGGCAGGCCAGGCGCTGGCCAACCCTCTGGTAGTTTCGCTGGTCGACTCGACTGGCAAGCCGGTCACCGGAGGCAGCCCTCCAACGTTCACCGTTACAGCGGGCGGCGGCTCGTTCGGGGCCGTCACCAATCCCAGCCCCGGCCAGTATGAAGCCGTGTGGACCCTGGGAGCGGCGGGTCCGCAGACCGCAACTGCACAGAGCACACAGTCGAGCCTCACCGTGACATTCAACGCGACAGCCCAATGACCTTCGGATTTCCGCAAAGGAGCGAACTATGAGTACCGTGCCCATGATGGATTGCAGCACCACTACCTCGGTTAAGCTGACCCGGGTCAACTACTTCAACCGCCAGTTGTTGACGGCCGACGATATGACCACCGAGCGCGACTACTTTCTGCAGAAGTTGCGGCGCCACAACCGGTTTCTGCACGGTTGGGGCGTGGTCTGCGGCTTGACCGTAACCAGCGCGCCCACCGATACCGCTCCCTGGCGCGTCCAGATCGGCACAGGCTACGCGCTGGGGCCTTATGGGGACGAGATCTTCGTGGGCGATGCGGTGTACTTCGACCTGGCTGCCTGTATCTCCGGGGGGACGACGAGCCCCTGCGAGCCGAACCTGGTGACGGCCGGCGGCAGTGGGACGAGCACCACCGCTTATCTCGCCATCAAATATTCGGAATGCCTGGCGCGCCCGATCCAAGTTGCGTCTTCCGGTTGCGGATGCGATAGCGATCCTTGCCAATATTCACGCATCGTGGACAGCTTCCAACTGCAGTGCATGGCAGAACCTCCCACGCAACCGGCCGATCCGAAGACTACCCTTTGCCAAGCCAACAGCGGAACCATCGCTGCGTGTCCGCCGTGCCCCACCAGCCCGTGGGTTCTACTGGCGGCGATCAAGCTGCCGTCGTCGTCGAAGACCGAGATTGCGACCGTCGCCATCGATACCAAGGTACGGCGCATCCTGGCCAGCACGGCGGTACTGCAGACACAGGTAATCGCCTGCTGCTGTAAGGCGGCGCCGCCGCCACCCCCGCCACCGGCGAGCGTGACCCTCAAGGCAATTATGGTTCGAAGCTCGGCGGTTGTGGGCACCACCGTAAAGCAGGACCAGTTGGGTACGCCTTCCAGCCCGGCTGGCCCGTGGACAGCAACGCCGCCGGGGCTAACACTCGAAATATCGGATACGTCGTTTGACTTCGAACTGGTTCTCAGTGGCGCGGCTCCTTCCGGCGGATTTCCGGTAAAGGTGACCGCGACCGCGACAAATAAAGGAACGGTCAAACTTGTGTCCGGGCCTTTCACGGTTGCCGCAGGGGACACCGACAGTGTCGCGTACAACAGCAATGGGGTGAACGCCCCGGCGGGAGCGACGACCACCGTTACGATCACTGCGACCGCAGAGGGTGATACCTCTAACGTCGTCACAGCGACGGTAACCTTGACCATGCCGCCTCCGCCGAAATGAGGCTTACTATGACATCCAACAACGGGCCGCCGGGCGCGCTCGCGATGCCAGACTGGCAGGCGGAGAGGCCGCTTACGGCGGCGGAACTTAACTTGGAGCAGGGTTATTTCCTGCAGCGGGCGCGTCGCCATTTGCGGCTGGTGCACGGATGGGGCGTAATCTGCGGCCTCAACGTGGTTCCAGTGGCAGGCAGCGGCGGATGGGAGTTCCTGGTATGTCCTGGTTATGGCGTCGGGCCGTGCGGTGATGAGCTTCTGCTCAATCGGCAGCTGGGCTTCAACTTGAGGGATTTCTTGTGGACTCGTCCACTCGATGCGGACTCCGAACAGGCTTGGGTCCAACTGGAAGTCGGCGAGATTCCATCGGGGTATGAAGCGGCAGGGGCGGCAGGTTGCGGTTGCGGTTGCGGGTGCGGGTGCGGGTGTGATGACAGTCTGCAGGCTTCCCTGCTGTACGACGAGCCTCGGGTCACCATCGCGTGGAGTCAGCCACCCACCTTCGTCGCTGGAAACACACTATGCAGTGGCGGCCCCCTTGCGTGTCCGGTGTGTCCGGAAAGTTGTGCACTGACGCTTGGATCGATTGCATTGCCGCACGGTTGATCTGTGGAAGGAATGATTGAGGAGGATTTATGGGTTTCCCTGCAGCCCGGATCGCTGATATGCATATCTGCCCGCTCTTCAACGGACCGCAACCCCACGTTGGAGGACCAATCATCGTAGGATGCCCCACGGTGCTGATTGGGGGCCAGCCGGCGGCGCGCGTAGGCGATCCTTGTGTCTGCGCCGGTCCGCCCGATGTGATTGCCAAGGGCTCCGCAACCGTGCTGATCGGTGGCCAGCCGGCCGCCAGACAGTTGGATCAGACGGCGCACGGTGGCATCATCGTCACCGGGTTTCCAACAGTTTTGATCGGGGGATGAGTAGGCTTGTCGATTCGGACAGCTGATATTCCGCCGCTGAACTAGTCCCACTCAGAAGAGGGATTAGCCGCTGGTTGGGCGTGGACGCGAGCGGAGTCTTAGGGCAGGGTGGCAGGGGTGACTGCTATCACATACTTGGGGTGCGGCGACCATTTCAATCAGAGCGAGACTCGAGATTCGCGAAATCGCCTGGAGGGAGTTCGCTGGGAGAAGGAGCTGGTATGACTCCGATGGCGACGTTGAATGGCACGGCATTGAAGAGGATCGTGTTTGGCACGGATTTTTCGCCAGTGGCAGAGCGTGCGGCCACCTATGCGAAGGGTCTGGCGCTGAGCTTTGCGGCGAGCGTGGATGTGGTGCATGTGTTCGATACAGATGTGTACCTGGATGACGCCGAGCCGCGGTTGCGAACGCTGGATGACCGGCTGGCGGTGCGTTCGGAGAAGCTGGAGGCGCTGGCGAAGACGTTTGCCGCGGAGGGACTGCTGACGAAGACAGAGTTGCCTGTGGTGCGGCCGAGCTGGAGCGGGTTGCTGAAGGCGGCGGAGAAAGAGGAGGCGGATCTGATTGTTGTGGCGACGCGGTCGAAGGCGCAGTTGAAGCGGGTGTTTGTGGGGTCGACGGTAGAGGAGTTAATTCGACAGGCGCCGCAGCCGGTGTTAACGGTGGGGCCGCGGGTACTGGCGGCGGATGGGCCAGTGGAGTTCAAGCGGATTGTGTACGCGACGGACTTTACGCCAGAGGCGGACAAGGCGGCGCAGGCGGCGCTGCTGTTTGCCGGGCATGGGAAGGCGAATCTCTACGTGTGCCATGTAATCCCCTGCCGGGAGAATTCGGAGGACGGGCCGGCGGAGGGGGATGTGCGGGAGAACCTGGAGCGGTTGTTGGCTGCGTCGTCGCTGGGTGCGTATGGCTGCGAGCTGGAGATTGCTTATGGAGCTCCGGCGGAGTCGATATTGGCGCTGGCGGAGAAGGTGAAGGCGGATTTGATCGTGATGGGGCCGAGGAAGCATTCGTTCTGGCTGACGCATGTGCAGCGCGGGGTGACGCTGGAGGTGCTGGCGCAGGCTACGTGTCCGGTGCTGACGGTGCATTAAGACAGGGGATAGAGAGTAGAGGATAGGGGATAGAGAAGGCCCTGCCTCTTTGGGTGTGAGGTCTTAGGCGTTGCCGTTATGATGGGAGGGTTGAGACTGCGCGGGTTGGCGCGGTTTCCCTGATGCTCATACGTTGCGCGGCCATAAGGAGATAACTTAAGTGACCTCACGAAAGATTCTTACACTGGTTTTGGGACTTGCCGCTTTTGGCACGGTTGGAGTGGTTGCGCAGACGTCGGGCGATGCGGGGACGGTGCGGGCTACGCTGCCGAATGGGATGCGGGTGGTGATCATTCGCAACTCGCTGGCGCCGGTGGTGACGGTGCAGACGAACTTTATCGTTGGCGGGGATGAGACGCCGGAGGGGTTTCCCGGGATGGCGCACGCGGAGGAGCATATGGCGTTCCGCGGATGCACGGGGATGACCGCGGATCAGACTGCGGCGATCTACGCGCAGATGGGCGGAGAGAATAACGCGGACACGCAGCAGAATATTACGCAGTATTACGCGACGGTGCCTTCGGCGGATCTGGATGTGGCGCTGGAGGCGCAGGCGGCTTGCTTGCGGGGTGCGGATAATACGCAGGAGGAGTGGTCGAAGGAGCGCGGGGCGATTGAGCAGGAGGTTGCGCGCGATCTGTCGAATCCTACGTACAAGTTTATCGACCGGATGAATGGGGATATGTTTGCGGGGACGCCGTATGCGCATGACCCGCTGGGGACGAAGGACTCGTTTGATAAGACGACGAGCGAGATGCTGCAGGAGTTTTACAAGAAGTGGTATACGCCGGCTAACGCGATCCTGGTGATTGTGGGCGATGTGGATCCGGCGGCGACGATGGCGAAGATCAAAGAGATGTACGGGAAGATTCCGAGTCATGAGCTGCCGAAGCGGCCGGCGATCCAATTGGGCGCGGTGAAGTCAGAGAGCTTTACGCTGGACAGCAATCTGCCGTACACGCTGGGTTTCATTGCGTACCGGTTGCCGGGAACGGACTCACCGGATTATGCGGCGAGCCAGATTTTGGCGGATGTGCTGAGCAGCCAGCGCGGCGATCTGTACGGGATGGTGCCTGCGGGCAAGGCGCTGGGCACGGAATTTGGGATGGCCGAAGAGTATCCGATGGCGAGCGTCGGGTTCGGGCTGGTAGCCGAGCCGGCGGGTGTGGATGCGGCAGCTTCGATCGCGGAGATGCGCGGGATTCTCGAGAACTATGCGGCAAAGGGCGTGCCGGAAGATCTAGTGGACGCGGCGAAGCGAAGCGAGGTGGCGGCGGCGGAGTTCCAGCGGAACTCGATTCCCGGGCTGGCGAATGTTTGGTCGAATGCGCTGGCGGCTGAAGGGCGGACGTCGCCGGATGAGGATGTTGAGGCGCTGAAGAAGGTGACGGTGGCGGATGTGAATCGCGTGGCGAAGCAGTATTTGACCCCCGCGAATTCGGTGACGGCGACGCTGAAGCCGGTGCCGACCGGGCAGCCGGTGTCTGCTAAGGGATTTGGCGGTGCGGAGGAGGTGACGTCGGCTCCTACGAAGCCGGTGGTGTTGCCGGAGTGGGCTGCGAGCGCGCTGGACACGCTAAAGGTGCCGACGGATTATGCGCAGGTGTCCCTGGATACGACGCTGGCGAATGGGATTCGGCTGATTGTGAAGACGGATCCGATCTCGCCGACGGTGACGGTGATGGGCAGCGTGAAGCACAACTCCGATTTGCAGACGGCGGAGGGGATGGATGGCGTGGCCGGGGTGCTGGACGGGCTGTATTCGTATGGCACGCAGACCATGGATCGGCTGACGTTTCAGAAGGCGCTGGATGATATTGCAGCGAATGAGAGCGCGGGCTATGGATTTTCCGTGGTCGTGCTGAAGGACCATTTTTCGCGTGGTGTTGAGCTGCTGGCCGACAACGAACTGCACCCTGCCCTGCCGGCGCCGGCGTTCGCGGTGGTGAAGCAGCAGACCTCGCAGTTTGTCGAGGGGAACTTGAAGAGTCCGGAGTACAAGACGTCACGGGCGCTGGATCTGGGGCTGTTGCCGGTGGGGGATCCATCGCTGCGGGAGACGACTCCAGCGACGCTGGCGAAGGTGACGCTGGACGATGTGAAGAAGTATCACGACAGCACGGTGCGGCCGGACCTGACGACGATTGTGGTGATTGGCGATGTGAAGCCGGAGGATGCGAAGGCGGTCATCGAGAAATGGTTTGGGGATTGGAAGGCTGTGGGGCCGAAGCCGGAGACGACGCTGCCTGCGGTTCCGGTGAACAAGGCGTCGGCTGCAAATGTGGCTGATCCGCAGGCGGTACAGGATTCGGTGTACCTGGGGCTGCAGCTGAATTTGAATCGGTTTGATCCGGATTACTATCCCGTGCAGCTTGGCAATCATGTGCTGGGCGGCGGATTCTATGCGACGCGGCTGTATCACGACCTGCGGCAGGTGGCGGGGTATGTGTATTACGTAAACGTGAGCCTGGGGGCATCGAAGACGCGGGCGACGTACACGGTGGAGTACGGCTGCAACGCGGAGAATGTGTCGAAGGCACGAGCGTTGGTGCAGAGGGATCTGAACCAGATGCGAACGCAGAATGTGTCCGACGCGGAGCTACACCAGGCGAAGGCTTTGTTGCTGCGGCAGATTCCGTTGAGTGAGTCGAGCGAGGAGGCGGTGGCGCATGGGTTCCTTGGACGCGCGGAGATTGGGCTGCCGCTGGATGAGCCGATTCACGCGGCGAAGACGTACTACGAGCTGAGTGCAGACCAGGTGCGGGC
>Ga0302314_10021746_pt1 | contig 10553 bp, 10 predicted proteins | sample III_Palsa_N2_3_FD_200533 | JGI IMG/M metagenome (GOLD analysis project Ga0302314, IMG submission 200533) | Peat permafrost microbial communities from Stordalen Mire near Abisko, Sweden - III_Palsa_N2_3 | ecosystem: Environmental > Terrestrial > Soil > Palsa > Peat permafrost | place: Sweden... | reverse complement strand
CCTCTACTCCAATCACCTGGAGCAGGCGCGCCTGCAACTCGGCCGCGACACCCGGCCCCTGCCGACCATGACGCTCAATCCGGACGTGAAAGACCTGTTCGCCTTCCGGCCGGAAGATTTCGCCTTGAGCAACTACGAGCCGCACGCCCACATCAAGGCGCCGGTCGCGGTGTGAACCGGCGGCCTCTCACCCTGGTCGTCGCCGTTGCCGAAAACGGCATCATCGGTCGCGACGGCGCCTTGCCCTGGCGCCTGCCGGAAGATCTCAAGCACTTCCGCCGCCTGACCCTGGGCAACACCGTGCTGATGGGGCGCAAAACCTTCGAGTCCCTGGGCAAGCCCCTGGAAGGCCGCGCCAACTGGGTGCTGACCCGCGATCCCGCCTTCGCTCCAGTGGGTGCCCAGATATTCCGCGATCTCGATGCCGCCCTGGCGCAACCGCCGCAAGGCGAACTTCTGGTGATCGGCGGTGCCGAACTGTATCGGCAGACCCTGCCGCTGGCGAGCCGGCTGGAGTTGACGCGGGTTCATGCACAGATCGCAGGCGACACGCATTTTCCGGACTATCCGGCGGCGCATTGGCGCGAGACGGCGCGGGTGGATTATGCCGACGACGAGCGTCACGCTCACGCCTATAGTTTCATTACTCTGGTTCGAAACTGAATTCTGTTCGACAGGCCGGCCCGGGTTTGAGCGAGTTGGGGCACGCCTGCTATAAAGCCTTTCCATCCAGGAACCCGCGCGCGGGTTCCTGAACTATTCCAACAACGCGAGGACTCAAACATGGCAGACCTGAAAGCGCAGTTCGAGCAGGCCCAGGCGGACGTCAAGACGCTGACCAAGCGGCCGGGTAACGAGGACATGCTGGCCTTGTATGCGCTGTTCAAGCAGGGAAGCCAGGGCGATGTGTCCGGCTCGCGGCCGGGCATGCTGGACATGGTGGGGCGGGCCAAGTACGACGCCTGGGCCAAGTTCAAGGGCACCGCCAAGGACGCGGCGCTGAAGCAGTACATCGATAAAGTCGCGGCGCTGCTGAAGACCCACAAGTAGGGATTCCGCGCGATCCGTGCCGCCGCTGCGGCATGAACACCGCGTCACACTTCGCTCCACAGCGCAAGCCTTGCTGTCCCGCCGCATACGCGGGACAATGCGCCCCGGTCCGCGCCGGTGCCCTCGCGACGGCAAGCTGTGAACCCCGCCAGGCCCGGAAGGGAGCAACGGTAGCGGTGTAGCCGGGTGCCGGGGTGTCGCTGGCGCGGGCCGCCTGTCTTCGACAGGAGCAATCCTCAAATAGCCGATTCCAGTGCCTGCGCCCGCTGCGGCGCGGGCTGGCGCCGTTGCTGCCGGCGTATTTGCGGCCTTGGCGCGATTTCCAGGGTAACGGCGCAATCGCGATAGCCCATCGCCCGCCAGAAACGGTAAGCGGCGGGATTGCTGGTCATCACTTCCACCGTGAGGCGTTTTTCGGGCGGCCAGATTTTCGACTGCAGCAGGTTCATGGCGCGGCGGCCGACACCGTGGCGCCGCGCGCCGGGCAGCACCAGGAACTGGCGCAGGTAGATTTCCTTGCGGTGTTCGCGGAACAGGGCGTAAGCCAGCGTTTGTCCGTCTTCGGCCTCGAACACCACGGCCTTGTACTGGCCGCTGCCCAGCCACAGGCGCATACGCTGTTCGAGTTGCGCCAGATCGGTTTCGCCGGTATCGGCGTGTTCCTCGATCAACTGGCGGTTGAAGCGCGCCAGCATGGCGTGGTCGCGCGGACCGGCGTAGCGATGGCACAGGGCGTTCAAATCGGGGGTCTCCATTGCCGCTGGTCGCGGCGCCTGGCGCTTATTGAAGCGGTTTGCTCGGTAGGAAATCGAGATGGAAACCGCCACCCGGGCATCAGGGCCGGGTAAATGAAACCGCGCGTAACATTAAAAGCGCGTAGCCAGCGGCGGCGATTGCGCGCGGGCTGCGGCTTTGCGGCTTCGGCAACTCAGCGGGACGGCGGCCCGCTGTCTTTCGGCGGAGCGGCGTCCGGCGCCGGCGGACGCAGCAACAGCGCCACGCCACCCCTTCTGAATTCAGGCACCAGGATCACCTGGGGGCCGAGCGCGGTCTGCAGCTCCGGCAGGCGGTCCAGCCGCACGAATACCAGTTCGCCGGGCGCCGGCAGGCGGTTGGGCGTCACCGCGCCGCGATAGACCGAGAAGCTGGGTAGGAAGGTGTCGTAGCTGACCACCGGCAGATCCAGTTCCTTCGCCCGCAAGGCGGCCTCGCGCACCGGCGCCTGTTGCGCGGCGGCCAGCACCGGCACCACGCCGAACCACACCAGCGGGGACAGGAGCAGTCCGGCGCCGAGCACCGCGCGCCAGGACTCGGTGCCGCGACGGAACAGCAGCACCAGCAGGGCCAGCAGGGCCGCGCCGACGAGCGCGTAGTAGGTCCAGGTGAAGGAGCTGACAGCCAGGGCGACGATGCCGTTTTCGTAAACGCGCTGTTCCGGGATGGGGATGCGCGGCAGGATCCAGGGCAGGGCGCCGAGCACCGCCACCAGCAGCAGCGCCGGTAGCAGCACCCAGCCGCGCGCCGGCGCCTTTTGCCAGCCACGGCCGAACAGGATGAACAGCGGCGTGCAGCCATACAGCAGGTAATGCGGTAGCTGCGTGCCGGAAAACGAGAAGATCACGAACACCACGATGAACCACAGCAGCAGGTAGCCGTCGAGCGGATCGGGCTGGCGCGCGCGCCACAACGCCGCCGGCAGCAGGGCGGTGAAGGGCATCACGATCAGCGGCAGCCACACCAGGTAATACCAGGGGTGGCCGCCGTGGCCTTGCAGGGTGTTCTGGTAGCGGCCGACGTTGTGCTCGAGCAGGAAGTGGCGGAAGAACTCGCCGTGGTCCTGCCGATACAGAAGATAGGCCCAGGGAAACACCACGGCGGCGAACACCAGCCAGCCGAGCGGATTGAACACCGCCTTGAGCCATTGCAGGGGCCGCCGCTGCCAGGCGTAGAACAGCAGGCTGACCAGCAGCGGCAGCGCCACCGCCACCGGGCCCTTGGCCAGGAAACCCAGGCCCATCCACAGGTAGATGCGCAGCAACTTGCCCAGGCTCGGCGCCACGTAGTGCCGGTACAGATCCAGCATGGTCAACGCCAGCAGCATGTTGAGCAGCGCATCGGCGATGGCGGCGTGGCCGATGACGCTGGACATCAGGCCCAGCCCCAGGCTGCCGGCGGCGAGCAGGGCGGCGCGGCGCTCGCGGGTGAAGCTCCAGGTGAAGCCGTACACGGCGAACAGCCAGGCAGTGGCGCACAGGGCCGAGGGCAGGCGGAAAGCGAACTCGCCGGGGCCGAAGGCCCGCACCGCGGCGGCCTGCATCCAGTAGATCAGGATCGGCTTGTCGTAGCGCGGCTCGCCGTTGAGCGTGGTGGACAGATAATTGTCGTTGTCCAGCATCTCGAGGGTGGCCTGGCTGAAGGCGCCCTCGTCCAGATCGAACAGCGGCACCGAGCCGAGATTGCTCCAGAAGCCCAGCAGCAGCGCCGCGAGCAGGAACAGGACATGTCCTGCGGGCAGGCGTTCGGCTTCAGACACTGCGCGACGCAACCTCGCCGGATTGCGCCAGGGCAGGAGCAGCGGCCTGCTGCCAGCCCAGCGCCGCGTCGGCCGGGCTGGCCGCTATGGTGAGCGGCCCTTCGTGCTGCTGGTAGAAGATGCGGCTCATCATTTCCGCCAGCACGCCGGTGGTCAGGAACTGGATCGAGAACACCAGCAGCAGTACCGCGACCAGGAACAGCGGCCGGTTGCCGATGGACTGGCCGAGGATGAACTTGACCACCGCCAGGTAGCCCATCGCCAGGCCGCCGAGGGTGCCGAAGACCAGGCCGATGGAGCCGAAGAAATGCCCGGGCCGTGAGCGGAAGCGCAGGAAGAAAAACACCGTGAGCAGGTCCAGGATCACGCGAAACGTGCGCGAGATGCCGTACTTGCTCTCGCCGAACTGGCGCGCGTTATGGCTGACCGCGGTCTCGCCGATGCGCTGGGGCGAGGTGACCATCGCCGCCCACACCGGGATGAAGCGGTGCATCTCGCCGTACAGGCGCACTTCCTTGATCACCTTGGCGCGGTAGATTTTCAGGCTGCAGCCATAGTCGCGGATGTTGACCCCGGTGACTTTGGCGATCAGCTTGTTGGCCAGCTTGGACGGCAGCTTGCGCGACAGCCAGGCGTCCTGGCGGTTGGCGCGGTAGCCGGTGAGCAGGTCCAGGTCGCGCCGGTACATTTCCTCGATCATGTGCGGGATGTCGGCGGGATCGTTCTGCAGGTCGCCGTCCAGGGTAGCGATGACTTCGCCGCGCGCCGCGTCGATGCCGGCCTGCATCGCCGTGGTCTGGCCGTGGTTGCGGGCGAAGCGGATCACGCGCACATGCGGGCCGTAGTTGCGGCCTTCCGCGATCAGGCGCTGGCCGGTTTCGTCCTGGCTGCCGTCGTCGACGCAGATCAGCTCCCAGGGCCCGGCATAGCCCGCCAGCCCTTCATGCACGCGCCCCAGCATCGGCGCGACATTGTCCTGCTCGCGGTACATCGGGATGACGATGCTCAGACTGGGTGCCGGTCGGTCCGTCAAGGCGGCGATTCCGTTTGATTTAATTGGCGAAGTTTAGCATCCGCACGCCCCCGCACGGAGGTGGCCAGCCAGGCCACGGCGCCGGACAGCAGGGCCGTGGTCAGCACCAGCAGATGCAGGTTCACCGCGGCGGCCAGCAGCTCGCCGCTGGGCGCCGCGCCGGGGGCCAGCAGGGCCAGCACCCCGGCTTCGTAGGTGCCGAAGCCGCCGGGTGCGTGCACCGGCAGCACCGTGCTCAGGTCGCCGCCGATGGCGCCGAGCGTGCCCAGCGCCTGCGGAATCCGCGCCAGCCGCGACAGCACCCAGCCCAGTGCGCTCAGCTTGATGCCCCAGGACAGCCAGCTCAGGCTCAGGTCCAGCACCAGGCCGGAGGGGCGGTGCGGCAGGCCGGTCAGCACCCGCGACAGCAGCTGCGGAATCCTGCCGCCGTGGCCGGCAAGCCGCGCCGCCAGCGGCCGGCGCAGGACGAACAGCACCAGGGGCGACAGCGCGGCGGCGCCCGCGGCCAGCCAGGCCAGGCGCGACAGGCCGTGCTCCGCATCGAGCCAGCCGCCGGCGGCACAGGCGGCGCCGACGGTGGCGAGCACGTGCAGATCGAGCAGGCGCAGCCAGATCAGGGTGCCGGTGGCGCGGGCCGCATCGATGCCAAACCAGCGCTGCATCAGGATCGGAAAGCTGGCCTCGCCCGAGCGTGCCGGCAGCAGCAGGTTGATGGTGTTGTTGAGCAGGATCAGGCGCAGGCAGGCCAGGTATTGTCCCCGCGGGATGTCGCGCTCCGCCAGGTAGATGCGCAGCGCGCGCACGCCGTAGCTGAGCAGCAGGCCGCATACTGCCAGCAGCAGGATAGGCAGATCGAGCTCGCGCCAGGGCGCCAGCAGCCGGCTCCAGCCCCAGTAATGCTGCACCGCCCAGACGAACAGCCCGAGCACCAGGGCATTGAGCAGCAGCGCCGGCGCGGTGCGCAGCTGGCTCAAGCGGCCCACTCCAGGCCATTCGGTTCGGTCACGACGGGCTTCCAGGTATTGCAGCCGCGGATTTTACTCCGTGTTGCCCGCGGCGCGCGCATTGTCCCGGCAATTCAGCGGCTTGCGCGACGCTGCTGTTTTCCACTGGCGCCTGCGCGGATCATCCGCGACAATGCCGCAGTGATTTCTCCTTCCAACTTTCAATGAGCTACCTGGCCCTGGCGCGCAAATGGCGGCCGCGCCGTTTCGAGGACGTGCGCGGCCAGAACCACGTGGTCAAAGCGCTGCAGCACGCCCTGGAGCGCGACCGCCTGCACCCCGCCATCCTGCTCACCGGCACCCGCGGCGTGGGCAAGACCACCCTGGCCCGCATCATCGCCAAGGGCCTCAACTGCGACACCGGCGTGACGGCGCAGCCCTGCGGCGTCTGTTCCGCTTGCAAGGAGATCAACGACGGCCGTTTTGTCGACCTGCTGGAAATCGACGCGGCCAGCAATACCGGCGTCGACGACGTACGCCAGCTGATCGACAACGCCCAGTATTCACCGGCGCGCGGGCGCTACAAGGTGTATCTGATCGACGAAGTACACATGCTGTCGAAGAGCGCCTTCAATGCCCTGCTGAAGACGCTGGAAGAGCCGCCGCCGCACGTCAAGTTCATCCTCGCCACCACCGATCCGCAGAAGCTGCCGATCACGGTGCTGTCGCGCTGCCTGCAGTTCAACCTCAAGCGCCTGCCGCAAAACCTGATCCGCGACACCCTCGCAGAGATTCTCAAGCAGGAGGGGCTGGAGTTCGAGCTGGCCGCTGTGGGCGAACTGGCGCGCGCCGCCGACGGTTCGATGCGCGACGGCCTGTCGCTGCTGGATCAGGCCATCGCTTTCGCCGGCGGCCTGGGTCTGGAGCGCGCCGGAGTGGAGGAAATGCTCGGCACGGTCGGCCGCCGCACCCTGTTCGAGATTCTCGATGCGCTGGGCCGCGGCGATGGCCGGGGACTGCTCGCCGGCATCCACAAGCTCGACGAATCCGCTCCCGACCACGCCGCCCTGCTCAACGACCTGGCGGCGGCCCTGCAACGCATCGCGGTGCTGCAGCTGCTGCCCAAGGCCGGCGAAGAGGATGACGATCCGGAGCTGGAGCCGCTGGCGAAATCGATGGCGCCGGAGGATGTGCAGCTCTGGTACCAGATCGCCGTGCTCGGCCGCCGCGACCTGCCCTGGGCGCCGGACCCGCGCCTCGGCTTCGAAATGACCCTGCTGCGCATGCTCGCGTTCCGGCCGGACAACGCCGCCCCAGGAGCGGCAGCGCCACCGGTAGCGGGCGGCAGAAGCCAGTCCGCTCCGGTCGCACCGGCAGTGTCCGGGCGTGCCGCTGCTTCGACAACGCCGCCCGAGCCGGCACGCGCCGCCGCCGCTCCGATCACGCTGGCGCCTGCGCCCAAGCCGGCTGCCACCGCGCCGCGTAGCACCGCCCCGGCCGATCCCTGGGCGCAGCGCATCGAGGCCCTGGGCCTGGATGGCATGACGCGCCAGCTGGCACTGTTCTGCGTCTGGCTGGGCCAGGCCGAAGGCACGGTGCGGCTGGCGCTGGAAGCGCGCGCCAAGCACCTGCTGACAGACGAGCGCCGCGCCGCGATCCAGCGTGCCCTGAGCGCGCAGGCCGGTACGGAATTGAGCCTCAGCATCGAAGTCGGCGTGGCGCCGGATGCGCTCAGCCCGGCGGCGGTGGAGGAAAAGCGCGTCATCGAACGGCAGCGTGCGGCGGAAGCCGCGATCGAGGCCGACCCGCAGGTGCGCGCTTTCAAGGAATCGTTCGGCGCCACCGTGCGGCCGGGCTCGGTGCAGCCGGTCGACGGCAAGTAATCAGGGACATTTGGAGAATCAATCAATGAAAGGCCCCCTCGCACAAATCATGCGGCAGGCCCAGCAGGCGCAGGAAGCGATGAAGCGCGTGCAGGACGAACTGGCCCGCACCGAAATCACCGGCGAAGCCGGCGGCGGCATGGTCAAGATCACGCTCAACGGCAAGCATGAGGCCAAGCGCGTCGAGATCGCGGCGGACGCCCTGCAGGAATCCAAGGACTTCCTCGAAGACCTGATCGCCGCCGCCATCAACGACGCCTCGCAGAAGCTGGAGCGCAACGCTTCGGAGAAGATGGCCAAGGTCGCTGGCGGCTTGAACCTGCCCGCGGGCTTCAACCTCGGCGGCTGATGGCCGCGTACTCGCCCCGCCTGTCGCGCCTGATTGAAGCCCTGCGCCGCCTGCCCGGCGTCGGGCCGAAGTCGGCGCAGCGCATGGCCTTCCACCTGCTGGACCGCGACCGCAACGGCGCCGACTATCTGCGCAACACCCTGGCGGAAGCGCTGCAGGGCATCGAGCGCTGCCCGAGCTGCCGCATGTTCTTCGAGGATGGCAAGTGCACCTATTGCAGCGAGTCGCGCAGCGGCAGCGGCCAGATCTGCGTGGTGGAGAGCCCGGCCGACCTGGTGGCGATCGAAAGCGGCACCGCCTATCGCGGCCGCTACTTCGTGCTGATGGGCAGGCTGTCGCCGCTCGACGGCATCGGCCCGGAACAGCTGGGCCTGGACCTGCTGGGCCGCCAGCTCGCCTCCGGCCAGGCGCAGGAAATGATTATCGCCACCAACCCCAGTGTAGAAGGTGAAGCCACCGCCTACTACCTGGCCGAGATGGCCCGCGCCAGCGGCGTCAAGGTGACGCGCATCGCCCACGGCGTGCCGATGGGCGGCGAACTGGAATATGTCGACAGCGGCACGCTGTCGCACGCGTTTTCGGGCAGGACGCTGGTTTAGATCGTCGCCCCTCAGAACCACAGCGGCCACGGGGCGCCCTACGTTCGTAACGGAGATTCCTCAATGTCCGAATCATTCCTGTTTCCCGATCAACTCGCCGCCTACTACGCCAAGGTCGCGCTGCGCGAGCCGCCACTGCTGGCGCGCTTGCGCGAAGAGACCGCGCGCCTGCCCTCGGCGCAGATGCAGATTGCTGCGGAGGAAGGCCAGTTTCTCGATCTGCTGATCCGTCTCAGCGGCGCGCGCCGCTGCGTCGAAGTGGGCGTGTTCACCGGCTACAGCAGCCTGGTCACCGCCCTGGCGCTGCCGGCGGACGGGCATCTTCTGGCCTGCGACATCAATCCGCAGACCACCGCCATCGCCCGCCGCTACTGGGCGGAAGCCGGCGTCGCCGACCGCATCCACCTGGTACTGGCGCCGGCCTTGCAGACGCTCGATGCGGAACTGGCCAAGGATGAAATCGGGGCCGGCGAGGGCAGCTATGACTTCGCCTTCATCGACGCCGACAAGACCGGCTATATCGACTACTACGAGCGCTGCCTGCGCCTGCTGCGGCCGGGCGGACTGATCGCAGTGGACAACACGCTCTGGTCCGGCAGCGTCGCCGATCCACAGCAGCGCGATCCCGACACACAGGCGATCCGCGCATTCAACGAGCATGTGCGCGCCGACCAGCGGGTCGATTTCTGCCTGGTGCCGATTGCCGACGGCGTTACCTTGGCGCGCAAGCGCTGGGGCTTGGAACCTAAGGAAAAAAATGGGGATGCGCAAGCTTGCATCCGCCGCGCAGCTTGCGGCGTCGAGCACATCGCGCACCGTGACGTGCGGCGACTTGACGATCATCGGGTTGGCGGACGACAGCAGGTCGCCGGTCACGAAATTGCTGACGGCCTTGGCCAGGGCCGCCTCGGTGGCCGCATGCCGGCTTTGCTTGCGCGCTTCCGGATAGAGCCAGGTGCTGGCGGCGAAGCCGGCCAGGATAGCCAGTGCAGGGAAAAGGCCAATTCCACCCTGCAATGCGCATGTCGATCAACAGCAATTCACCGCAATTCTTCCAGCAAGGTCGCAGCATCCCGCAGGTCTGCCGTATCGAACCCTTCGGTGAACCAGCCATAAATCTGCCTGAGCATCTGGCGGGCTTGCTCCGGCTTGCCCTGCAGTTGCCATAATCGGCACAGGCTTATCGTCGCGCGCAGTTCCGGCATCTTCGCTTCCTGCTGCCGAGCGATTTCGATCGCCTGCTGAAAACATCCTTCCACCACTCCCGCCTGCGTAGGGTCGATCTCGAATCTGGAATCTGGCCCTTGACCTGGGGTGGCGCCGGAAATCCGGAATTTTTGCAGCGTCAATTGCCCCTTCAGTCGGTAACACTCGGCTTCGTCGTAATGATTATCGTTTTTGCGCACCAGCTCCAGCGCCTCGGTCAACAGGTCCAGGCCGGCCTCGCTCTGTCCAGCCCGGCCATACATTTCGGCCAGCGCGGCGATGTGCTGTGGCGCACCCACTTCGCTGCCCGTGGTCCGGTAGGCCGCCAGGCCCCGGCGCTTTTGGGCTATGCCTTCCTCCCTTTGCCCGCGCTCGAACAGCGCCCAACCGCGCATCATCGTTCCAAACGCCAGCCAATACGGGAATCCATGCTCGTTGGCGAGTGCAATCACCTCCTCTGCCCGCTCCTCGGCCAGTGGCATCTCCCGCAGATAACGGTGGAACACGCTCCCCAGCGTCAATGCAAACGCGAGGTCCGCGGGTTGCGACGAACCCCTGGCCAAGGTCACGGCCTTCCGGGCCGTTGCGCGGGCTCGATCCGGGTAACCCAGTTGGTACATATCACAAGCCATGTAGGACAGGCTCGCCACCCGCGGATCGTGTGCGCCGATCGACTCATGCTTGTGAAGGTTGACGATCTCGATAGCCCGCTCAAAATGGGTGCAGGCCGCGTGCAACTCCCCAACATGGGTGAAGGTCGTCCCCAGCGCCGCGTGAGCGCGCGATTGCAGCAACAGGTCTTGTGCTGCCTCGGAGCGCGCCAGGATCTGCTCCCCCAGTTCACGCGCATTGCGCAACTGGCCACGCACCAGATAAAGATTCCACAGCCCCAGCAATACGCGGGTCAGCTCAGCCGGCTCGCCAACCTGCCGGCACAGCGCCAAGGCTTGGCTGTA
>Ga0302314_10021743_pt1 | contig 10554 bp, 11 predicted proteins | sample III_Palsa_N2_3_FD_200533 | JGI IMG/M metagenome (GOLD analysis project Ga0302314, IMG submission 200533) | Peat permafrost microbial communities from Stordalen Mire near Abisko, Sweden - III_Palsa_N2_3 | ecosystem: Environmental > Terrestrial > Soil > Palsa > Peat permafrost | place: Sweden... | reverse complement strand
TGCCGTCACGCCCTTGATCCATTCGTCGACGCGTAAAGCCTTGACCGCCGGCGGCGCGGCGCGTTCGGCGCAGTTCGGCCGCTCGCACAGCCGGCACATCGGGCCGGTCTGCACCGCATTGGGCGCATTGAGATCCAAACCGCGCGCATAGATCAGCTTTTCGGCATATTTCAGCTCGCAGCCCAGCCCGACCGCCTGTTCGGAATAGGCGCCGTCGCCATAGCCGCGCAAGGATCGGTCGAGCGTGCGCGCCAGGGTGAAATAGCGCTGACCGCCCGGGGTCTCGATCACCTGGGTGATGATGCGGCCGGGCGTCTGGAAAGCCTGGTGGATATTCCAGCGCGGACAGGCGCCGCCATAGCGCGAGAACGGGAACTGCCCCGCCGCGAACCGCTTGGAGACATTGCCGGCACTATCGACGCGCATCAGGAAAAACGGCACGCCACGGCTTCCAGGCTTCGACAAAGTCGTCAGCCGATGCGCCGCCTGTTCGAACGACACCTGGAACGGGGCGCGGATCAGGTCGAGGTCATAGCCATTGCTTTCGGCGGCCTCAAGGAACTTGCCGTAGGGCATGAGCGTCGCGGCGGTCAGGGCGTTCAGCAGGGCGATCTTGTAGAGCCGCTCGGTCGTCAGGTCCGGCGCCTTGACCGCTTCGGCCATGGATTTGAGCTCGGCGCCGTATTCGGCCAGGGCCAGTTGGTAGATCACGGCAAAACGGCGCGACGAAGGGCCCAAGGTTTCGGAGATCATCAGCCGGCGGCGGTGCGGATCGAAGCGGCGCTGATAGATGGTCATGACCGAGGCCGGCATCAGGCGGATATCGGTCGAATGCTCGCGGCGTAGCCGCTGCATCGCCGCGTCTTCCAGCTTGAACGCGTCACTTCCAAGCGTTTCGAACAGGCGCTCGCCCAGCTCGTCGAGCGCGGGGAAATAGTTGTGATGCGACTGGACCTGGTCACGCACCCAGTCGCTCGGCGACAGATCTTGATCGGCCTCCGGACGCAGTTCCAGCGCGTCCCGGCGGCGGGTTTCGACATAGGCGCGGTAGAGCCGGGTGATGGCTTCCGCGGCCATCGGCGAAGCGGCGACCAGGTCGGCGATTTCGCGCCGGGGCAAGGGCAGGTCCTTGAACAAGGGATGGGCGAAGATCTCGACGAGATCCGCCTCGCCCGATGGTTCGGCCTCATCGGTAAAGGTGCGCAGATCGATATCGTAGGTCGAGGCGAGCTTCAGCAGGACCTGGGCGGTCACCGGACGCTGGTTGCGTTCGAGGTGGTTAAGGTACGAGGCCGAGACGCCCAAATCCTCGGCCATCCTGGTCTGCGACAGGTTCAGGTCATAGCGCAGGCGTTTCAGCCGGCCACCGAGGAAGAGCTTGCGATCTTGGGGCATGGCAGATCCTAAAAATGCCTCTCCTCCCCTTGCGCAGCGGGAGAGAGGCAGTAGCGTTTATTTAGTCACAAATTTACAGATTTTACAATGTCACATTATGCCAAATGACACGGTTTGGCGTCCTACAGCCCTTCATTTTCCTCACATATAGGCACAAATTCTCCTTATGCGGCGAACGCACACATCGCCACCTCAGGAGACAAGTTATGACAGATAACGCACCTACGACACAAACGCCGGAGCCTTTATGGGCCCTGCCCGTGCTCTACGCCTTGTCGCTGGGCCTGTTTGTGCCCGGCATCCTGAGAGCCTCGCTTCCCACACCCGTCAGACAAGGACAGCAACAATGACCACGTTCGAAGATCTCGTCCCTTCCGCGCCGCCGGGTCGTTTCGACGGCATCGAGCGGCCCTACACGCCGCAAGACGTGCTGCGTCTGCGCGGTTCGGTCACCGTCCGCAACACCCTGGCCGAACGCGGCGCCGAGCGCTTGTGGCAATTGCTGCACGACGAGCCCTACATCAATGCGCTGGGCGCCATGACCGGCAATCAGGCGATGCAGATGGTGCGCGCGGGCCTGAAGGCCATCTACCTCTCCGGCTGGCAGGTCGCCGCCGACAGCAATACAGCGTCCTCCATGTACCCGGACCAGTCGCTGTACCCGGCCAATGCGGCGCCGGAGCTGTGCCGCCGCATCAACAAGACGCTGCAGCGCGCCGACCAGATCGAGCACGCCGAGGGCGGCGCCAAGCGCGACTGGTTCGCGCCGATCGTCGCCGACGCCGAAGCCGGTTTCGGCGGCCCGCTGAACTGCTTCGAGATCATGAAGGCCTTTATCGAGGCGGGCGCCGCCGGCGTGCACTTCGAGGACCAACTGGCTTCGGAGAAGAAATGCGGCCACCTGGGCGGCAAGGTGCTGATCCCGACCCAGGCGCACGAACGCAGCCTGATCGCGGCGCGCCTGGCAGCCGATGTCATGGGCACGGCGACCTTGACCGTCGCTCGCACCGATGCCGAGTCGGCGCAGTTGATAACGTCCGACGTCGACGAACGCGACCACCCGTTCATCGATCGCGATGACCGGACCGTCGAAGGCTTTTACCGCCTGAAACCCGGCACCGGGCTCGACCACTGCATCGCCCGCGGCCTGGCCTACGCCAAGTATGCCGACCTGTTGTGGTGGGAGACCTCGCACCCCGATCTCGACGACGCACGGCGCTTCGCCGAAGCCGTGCACCGCGACCATCCGGGCAAGTGTCTCGCTTACAACTGCTCGCCGTCCTTCAACTGGAAGGCCAAGCTGGATGAGGCAACCATCGCCAGGTTCCAGCGCGAGTTGGGCGCCATGGGCTACAAGTTCCAGTTCGTGACGCTGGCCGGCTTCCATGCGCTCAACAATTCGATGTTCGAGCTGGCCGACGGCTATCGCGACCACGGCATGGCCGCCTATTCGGAGCTGCAGCAGCGCGAATTCGCCAACGAGGCGCGCGGCTATACCGCTACCCGGCACCAGCGCGAAGTCGGCACCGGCTATTTCGACACCGTCGCCCAAACCATCAGCAATGGCCAGTCCTCGACCACAGCCATGCATCAATCCACCGAAGCCGCGCAGTTTTTGGCGGCCGAATAGAAGGAGAGACTGAAATGGAAACCCTGACACGCCCGCAAGCCATTATCGAATTCTGCCTGGCCCCGCTCAAGCTCGATCCGCGCTCCGAAGCGGCGCAAGAAGTGACCCGCCGCCTGGAGCACGTCCTCAAGACCTACCAGGCCAAAGCCGCCCAGCCGGTGCCGGTCGATTTCTCGAAGATGCCGTCGCTGGTTATCAACGAAGCCGCCCATGGGTATGAGTAACCACTAACCTTTCCTCCCCTGCGAAGCGGTGGAGGAAAAATAAGAAACGCGCCACTGGCCTCACCCTCACCCCCAAGGTCGGCGGCGCGGATCCCCGCCATGTAGGAACGGACGGGGATTGCAGTGGCTCCGCGACAGCGGAGCCACTTTGCGCCACACCCAATCATGCTAAAGGAAGCGCTTCGATGCCCCTGGACCATACCATGCCCGCTACCGTCGACATCAACGCGCCCGTCTGCGGCCGCATGAGCGAAATCCTGACGCCCGAGGCCCTGGCCTTTCTCGCCGAGCTGCACACGCGCTTCGAACCCAAGCGCCAGGAACGCCTCGCCGCCCGCCGCGCCCGCCAGGCCCAGTTCGACGCCGGCGCCCTGCCCGATTTCCTGCCCGAAACACAGGCCCTCCGCGACGGCGACTGGCGCGTCGCGTCCATACCCGCCGACCTCCAGGACCGCCGCGTCGAGATCACCGGCCCGGTCGACCGCAAGATGATCATCAACGCCCTGAATTCGGGTGCCCGCGTCTTCATGGCCGATTTCGAGGACGCCAATTCACCGACGTTCGCCAACTGCATCGACGGCCAGGTCAATCTGAAGGACCGGTGGGCAGGCACCTTAAGCTATGACGACCCCACCACCGGCAAGGCCTATCGCCTGTCGGATACCCCTGCCGCGCTGATCGTCCGGCCGCGCGGCTGGCGGCTCGATGAGCGTCACGCCACGGTCAATGGCGAGCCGATGTCCGGCGCCCTGTTCGACTTCGGGCTCTACATGTTCCATTGCGCCCGGGCCGCCGTCGCCCAGGGCAGCGGGCCCTATTTCTATCTGCCGAAGATGGAGTCGCACCTCGAAGCGCGCCTGTGGAACGAGGTCATCGTCTTCACCCAGGACCGGCTCGGCATTCCGCAAGGCACGGTCAAGGTCACGGCGCTGATCGAAACCCTGCCGGCGGCGTTTGAGATGGACGAGATCCTCTACGAACTGCGCGACCACATGGCTGGGCTCAACTGCGGCCGTTGGGACTATATTTTCAGCTTCATCAAGACCTTCGCCGAAAACCCGGCCTTCGTGACGCCGGATCGCGCCAAGATGGTCATGGGGGACGCCTTCCTGCGCGCCTATTCGAAAGCGCTGATCAAGACCTGCCATCGCCGCGGCGCCTTTGCCATGGGCGGCATGGCGGCGCAGATCCCGGTCAAGACTGACCCGGCCGCCAATGAGGCCGCCTTCGCCCGCGTTCGCGCCGACAAGGAGCGCGAGGCCGGCGACGGCCACGATGGCACCTGGGTGGCGCACCCGGACCTGGTTCCCGTGGCGATGGAGGTCTTCGACCGGCTGATGCCCGGTCAGAACCAACTCGACACGTTGCGCGAGGATGTGACGACCGTTCGCGACGACCTGCTCAAGGTCCACGTCGGCACGCGCAGCGAAGCCGGTCTGCGCGAAAATATCCGCGTCGGCATCCAGTATATCGAGGCCTGGCTGCGCGGCAAAGGCGCCGTGCCGCTGTACAACCTCATGGAGGACGCGGCGACGGCGGAGATTTCGCGCACCCAGGTGTGGCAATGGATCCGCCATGGGGCGGCGACAGACGATGGCGAGATCGTCACCCGCGAGCGCGTGCTGACCCTGATCGACGACGAGATGCGAGCCTTTTCCGGCGGTGAATTCGCCACGGCGCGCGCCCTGTTCACCGAACTGGCGACGGCCCCGACCTGCCGCGATTTCCTGACCGTGCCGGCTTATGAAAAACTAGCTTGAGAGACTCTGGCGCGACCGGCCCACATCCGGTCCGCGTCAACGTCCCAGGCGCCGTAGACCAGCAGGTCCATAAGGTCTCTGTCATGGCGCAGGATGGCCCACTCCCCCGCCTCGCCGGCGACATCGCGCGTCAGCACGGTATAGCCCCCATCGACGACGCGCTTTTCCGTCAGGCGCGCGATCATCGTCGCATCGGCGGTGCCCGATACCGGTCCTTCCGCCAAATCGCATAAGCCGATCGCCTCCAGCACGACGACGTGCGCGGCGGCACCATCCAAACTGTCCCGCGCCGGCGCGCGCGTCAGGCGGCAGCGCACCAAGGCCAGCCGGCACAGGTCGTCGTCCGCCGGGCCGTGCCACTGCATCTGCGGCGGCAGGTACAGGCACCAGAAGGGCGCGATCGAATCGAAGACGAAGGGTCGGTTCAGACGCAACCACACCCGCTGACCCACCACCGGCGCCCGAGTCAGAAGCCGCGGCGCGCGTTCGCCGGCGGCGGCTTCGACCTGGCTGACGCAGAACATCACCGCGCCATTGTCGCCATAGCCGTCGAGCTGCGCCCAGTCGTGCGCGTCGCCGCCGTCCAGCAAGTGATCGGATGAAATATCGAGCGTCCCCATAGACTCAGTGGCTCCCCCGCCATGCTTACCCGGCCTGAAGGCATTGCCTTGCCTACACCCAGCCAGAACGCCTACGCCGCCGGATGGGATTTGGATCAGTGGGGGCAAAAATAATTTTCGGACGAGATGGCGGAACGGCCCTTGATAATAGACTAGTTTACAAAACAAACTAGATAGGCTAGGATTTGCGGACAGAAACACGGGGAGACGATGACATGACCGCCATCAGGACCACGCTTAAATTTGCCGGCCTATGGCTGGCCCTGCTCATTGGCACCGCCGCCGCCGGCATGTTGATCCAGATCCTTCTGCACCCCGCCGCATCCGCCGGAAAACCCGACGGGCCGTTCGACGTGACGCAGGCCCTGCTTCTGACGACGGCGGGCTATGCCGCGGCCCTTTCGCTTTTTGCCGCCCGGCTGCGTGGCGGCTTTCTCAGCCGTGCCACGACCCTGTTCGTCCTGTTCTATGTCACAGGCTCGCTGCTGTCGCTTATCGAGACGCTCTATTTCAACCGCTATATCCACCTGCCGATGGCCACCCTGGTGGAGACGGTGCCTTTGGGCCTTGTCCAGGCGCTGGTCGCCGCGCCGGTCGCCGCCGTCCTGTGGCGCGGGGCTTCAGGCGAGGCCGAGACGATCTCCGGCCTGTGGTGGCGGATAGCCCTGATCGTGCCGCTGTACATCGTCTTCTACTTCGGCGCCGGCCAGTTCATTGCCTGGCAGGGCGCCGCGGTGCGCGCCTATTACGACCAGGCAGCGCATATCGACCGCCTGCAACTCGCCGGATTGCAGGTCGGCCGCGGCCTGATCTGGGCCGGCTTGGCCTGGATGAGCGTTCGCCGCCTGAGCGGCCCCGCGTGGTCTCGCGCCGTCATCATCGGCATAGCCTTCGCCGTCCTCATGGTCATGCCTCTGCTGTTCCCCAATCCCTTCATGCCTTGGGCTGTACGCCGGATGCACTTCCTCGAGATCGCCACGTCGAACCTGCTGTTCGGCATCCTGGCGTCGGTAAGTCTTCTGTCCGGGCTGAAAACCCGGAAGGCCTAACCGACGACCGGTCGCACCTGAGCTTCGATCAGCTTGCCACGGCGGATCAAGCCGAGATGGGCGTCACGCGCCGCGGCCGCCTCGGTCAGTTGCCGGTGCAGGGCGTCGACGCCGGAAATGGCGACATCATCCCAGCGCAGCAGGATATCGCCGGCCTCAAGCGCGGACGATCCCGTGACCTCGCTGATCATCACCGCCGAGGGATGCGGGTGACCGCTGGCGCGCTGGACGCGGCGGTCGAGCATCACCGTCTGGGCGGCTACGCCAAGCCGCGAGCGGCGCACCCGGCCATCGCGCATCAGCCGCATGGCGACGTCGAAGGCGGTGTCGATGCCGATGGCGAAGCAGATGCCCTGGGCGCCGGCGGCCAGGGCGGTGTTGATGCCGATCACCCGGCCCCAGCCGTCGACCAGAGGCCCACCGGAATTGCCGGGATTGAGTGGCGCGTCGGTCTGGATGACGCTGTCGATCAGCCGCCCGGACTGCGAGCGCAAGGTCCGGCCAAGGGCGCTGACGATGCCGGCGGTGACGGTGGCCTGATAGCCCAACGGATTGCCGACAGCGATCGCCAGTTGCCCGACGCGCAGGGTCGACGAGCGGCCAAGCTCGGCATGGATCAGATTATCGCCGCTGACGCGCAGCACGGCCAGATCGGTTGCCGGATCGTCGCCGACGAGCGAGGCTTCCAGATCGCGGCCATCGGTCAGCGAGATGCGCAAGCCCTTGGCGCCGGCGACGACGTGACTGTTGGTCATGAGATAGCCGTCGGGCGTAAACAGCACCGCCGATCCATGCCCCATCTGGCGGCCATTGGCGCCAAAGGCGTTGACCTTGGCGACGGCGGGGCCGGCGCGGTCGAAGGCGCGCGCCACGGCCTCGGAATAGGGGTCCAGCGGCAGGTCGATGTCGGTAGAGGCTAGGTCGGTCATGGATATCAGGTGAAATCCCACCCGCTCCACGGCAACCCGGTCATTCGGCCAGGGCCCTTGGAGACCATACCCGGCCATCCGCCTGATTTTACCCGGGGCGTGCAGATGCCAAATTGTTCCCCATCTAAAGGAGTACCCGCCATGACCATCCAGCCCAATCCCCTCGCCGCCCTTTCCAATGCGCTCTCCGATCAGGTGACCCAGGCCGCGCCGCGCGTCGTCGCCCTGCAGATGCGTCATGGCCGCCACCTGACGGCAACGCGCTGGCGCGACGATCTGGTGATCGCTTCGGAACAGAGCCTGCCCAAGCGCGACGCCTTTCCGGTGATCCTGGCCGACGGCACGGAAACCCAAGCCACGGTGATCGGCCGCGACGACACCAGCAATATCGCCCTGCTACGGCTGGACAAGGCGACCGCGCTCGATACGCCCACAGCCGGCACGGCGCGGACCGGCGCCCTGGCCCTGGCCGTCGGCGCGCGCAAGGACGGCCTGGCCACCGCCTGCCTCGGCGTCGTCAATCAGGTCGGCCCCGCCTGGACGAGCCAGGCCGGCGGCCGCATCGACGCCTATATCAAGGTCGATCTCGGCATGACCGTCTCCGAAGAAGGCGGTCCGGTGCTCGATCCCGAAGGTGGCGTGATCGGCGTCTCGACCCTTGGGCCGCGTGGCCACGTCATCGTCATCCCTCATGCCACCGTCGAACGCGTCATCCAGCCATTGCTGGAAGGCGGATCCGTGGCGCGCGGCTGGATCGGCGCCGCCCTGCAACCGATCGCCGTCCCCGATGTCGACGAGGACTTGCCGGCGCGCGGCTTCATGATCATGTCCGTGGTCGATGGCGGTCCGGCGGCGCTGGCCGGGCTGAACCCGGGCGATATCGTCATTACCGCCGACGGCCGGCCGATCGGCCGCTTGCAGGGCTTGAGCGCCCACCTCGCCGGCCGCATCGGCCAAACGCTCGATCTCGGCATCGTCCGCCCCCTGAACGCCAAGGGTGAACGCGTCGAGACCGTCACCCTGACCATCGCCGAAAGGCCTGCACCCGAAAGGCCCACACAATGAGCGCCCTTGCCCTCTCCCTGTCGTCGGCGCCGCTCGCCGTCTATGTCGCGCCAGGCCTCGTCCTGCCGGATGGTCCGTTCGTCGTCGTGCCGCATCCGTCACTGGCCGAAGTCGTCCTGGCCGGGCCCGAAGGCGCACTCGCTTTTTTAGAAAGATTGGGTGTCGAAGCGCCGGTCGTCACGCTCGGCGGCAAGATTTCAGGCGACAAGATCGGGGCCGCCGGGCAATTGCCCGCCGACGCTTCGCCGGAGCAAATCAATGCGGCGCTTATGGCCGTGGCCGCGGGTCTGATCGTGCGGGCGCCTGACGCGGCCACAGGCTTCGGACCGGCGGCCGAGCCGTCGCTCGACGACCTCTTGACCCCGCGCGAGATCGAGGTGCTGACCGCCATGGGCCAGGGCGCGTCGAACAAGCTGATCGCGCGGCAACTGGGCATTTCACTGCATACGGTCAAGTTCTATGTCGAGGCGGTGTTCCGCAAGCTCGAGGCCCATTCGCGCGCCGAGGCCGTCGCAAAAGGATTACGCCGCCAGCGCGCCGAGCGCGTCGACGTGTAGATTTTCGCCCATCTCGCAAACTGGGCATAAGCGCCAAGGCCCTGCGGCTTTACGAGGCGCAAGGCCTGGTCCGCCCCGAGCGGACCCGCGCGGACTGGCGCCTGTACGGCCCCGAGCAGATCGCGCGGTTGCACCAGGTGCTGGCCCTGAAAAGCTTCGGCTTTCCGCTCAGCCGGATCGCCGAGTTGCTCAACGGGCAAATCTCCGACCTCGACCGGTTTCTGGACCTGCACGGGCAATTGCTGCACCAGGAACTGGAGCGGCTTCAGACGGCCATCCGGCTGTTGGCGGCGGCACGCGGCAAGCTGGCCGAACAGGGCGGTCTTTCGTCGGACGATCTTATCGTTCTCACAAGGAAAACAGTGATGTCGAATACACGCGACGACGAACGGTCGGCGGCCTATCAAGCCATTGCGGCGAAACATCTCACCCCCGAGGATCAAGCCGTCCTCGACACAAACGGCTTTGCCGGCATGGCCAAGCCCGATCCGGATTGGCCGGAGCTTCACAAGGAAGCCACAGCCCTGATGCGCATCGATGATCCAGCCTCCCCCGAAGCGATGGACCTGGCGCGCCGCTGGATGGGCAAGGTGTTCCAGGGCACCGGCGGCGACCCCGCCCTGACGCGGAAAATGCGGGACGTGGCGCGCGAAACGCACGAGCACCCCACCTTCAAGGCCGCCGCCCCGTCGGCGAACGCGATGATGGACTTTGTCGGCAAGGCCTATGGCGCCGCCATCGCCGCGGGCCTGATGCCGAAGCCGTAGCCCCCTTCCAGAATCGGCTTGACTCCCGCCGGAATTTGGAACAAATGTAGAACATTGAAGTTTAGGGAGCAACCCTTATGCCGAAAATGTCCATTCGCCTGCGCTGGTCGCGGATCAATATCGACGAGGTTCGCGACCTCAAGCTGATCGTCAGCCAGCGCGATTTCCGCAGCCTGTCGCCGCGCGCCGAGCCCGGCTATTACCGCGGCTTCGACGGCCAAAGCGCCATCACCGTCCGCGTCGTCGCCGACGCCGCTTGATTATTGCCATCTGCCGGGCCAAAGACATCGCTCCCGTCTCACAGGAGCCTCCCCATGAAAATCGCATTCCTCGGCCTCGGCATCATGGGCAGCGGTATGGCCTTGCGCCTGGTCAAGGCCGGCTTCGACGTCACCGTCCATAACCGCAATCCCGCCCGCGCAGCCCCCCTTGGCGAGGCGGGCGCGACAATCGCCACCAGCGCCCGCGCGGCGGCGACCGATGCCGACCTGGTCATCTCCATGGTCTCCGACGATGCCGCCGCGCGTGCCGTCTGGATCGATGCGCTGCAAGGCGTCA
>Ga0302314_10021740_pt1 | contig 10555 bp, 9 predicted proteins | sample III_Palsa_N2_3_FD_200533 | JGI IMG/M metagenome (GOLD analysis project Ga0302314, IMG submission 200533) | Peat permafrost microbial communities from Stordalen Mire near Abisko, Sweden - III_Palsa_N2_3 | ecosystem: Environmental > Terrestrial > Soil > Palsa > Peat permafrost | place: Sweden... | reverse complement strand
ACCGCGACGGCTACTCCAACAGCGTGCAGGTGCGCATGAGCGTGTGGGACTTCCATCTCGTCTTCGGCACCATGCAGCAGGAGTCGCCCGAGCAGATGCACTTCCACGCCTTCCAGGGCATCTACCTGAGCCCGCAGCAGGCCAAGGCGCTGCAGCAGGTGCTGGGGCAGAACCTCGCCCAGTACGAGCAGGATTTTGGCCCCATCGCGTTGGAGCCGCGCATCATTCCTCCCGGCGGCCCGATCCATTAAAGACCTAACGGTGATGACGGTGATTTAAAGGCGATTTCAGTGATTTGAGGGCGAAAGATTTTTGCTTTATCACCGTCATCATGAAAATCACTGTCATCACTGTTAAGTTTGAGTGCGCGCGATAGACTTCTGAGTGTGCAACCTATCTCTCCAAGCAGACTGAACAGCCGGGGGCTTCCGCTGTGGATGCTCTTTCCGCCGATCTTCGTCTTCGTCTATCTCACGCACATCACGTTGCTGCGGCTTCCCTACTTCTGGGACGAGGCCGGCTACTATATTCCCGCCGCGTATGACTTCTTCCGCACGGGCACGCTGGTTCCGCAGAGCACGCTGACGACCGGGCATCCGCCGCTGCCGTCCGTGCTGCTGGCGGGGTGGTGGCACCTCTCGGGGTTTGTGCCCAGCGGGACGCGGACGGCGGTCTGCATCGTGAGCTCGTTTGCGTTGCTGGCGGTCTATCGCATCGCACGGCCGCTCTGCGGGCAGTTCGGCGCGGCAACGGTCACACTGCTGACGGCGTGCTATCCCATCTGGTTTGCGCAGAGCACGCTGGCGCATGCGGACATCTTTGCGGCTGCGTTCACCCTGTGGGGCGTTTCGCTGTATCTCGAGTACGCCGACGCACCACGCATGCCGGCGGGGACGATACTGGCGATGGCGGGATTCTTCTGGCTCTCCGTGCTCTCCAAGGAGACGGCGCTGATACCGCCGTTCCTGCTGGCGCTGGTGGAGGTGCTGCGTGCGCTCCGCTCGCAGAAGATACGTACCGGCACGCTAGCTGCCCTGTTCTCGCCGGTTGTGCCGATCTCCCTCTGGTACGCGTATCACCATCATGTGACCGGCTTCATCTTCGGCAATCCCGGCTACCTGCGCTACAACGCTACGGCAAACTTCGGCGCGCAGCGCATCGCTATCGCGCTCTTTCACCGGGCGATCCATCTCACCGCGCACATGAATCTTTTTGTGCCGGTGCTGTGCGCGCTGGCGTGTTTTTTTCTCCCCCCATTACCGGAACGCAAACCGCTGCCGCGCAATGTTCTTATCGCAATCTATGCTCTGCTCATTGGCTACTGGATCGCATTCTCCGTTCTCGGCGGCGCGCTGCTTACGCGCTATCTGCTGCCGGCGTATCCGCTGGTGCTTCTGCTCTGCGTAGCCGCGTGGCAACGGAGAGTGCGGAGCTGGTGGCCGCTGGCTGCGCTCTCGGCCGCGGCGTTCGTCGCTGGCCTCTTCATCAATCCGCCGTACCACTTCGCGCCGGAGGACAATCTCGCCTATCGCGACATGATCGTGCTGCAGCAGGACGCGACCTCGGCCATTCTGCAACGCTGGCCGCAGGCGACGGTGCTCACTGCTTGGCCCATGTCCGATGAGTTGCGCAAACCCGAGCTGGGCTATGTGCATGCGCCGATGAAGGTCATCGCGATCAATGATTTCTCGCTGCCGCAGTTACAACAGGCAGCAGCCGAAGAAGACAGCTTTGATACCGCACTGATCTTCTCCACCAAGTACGACCCGCCGAGCCTGCGCGGGCGCAACGTCAGCATGGAGACGCAGTACTTTGATTTTCACCGCGATCTCTTCCCGGCGCAGGCCGCGGCGGTCCTGCATGGCAGCATCGTCTGGCAGGAGGAGCGCAATGGGCAGTGGGCGGCCGTGGTGCGGCTCGACAAAGGCAACGTTGCGGCCCTGCGCGAAGGGCACGCCGCGACATCTATAATCAGCAGGTGATTTCCTGCCGGACATTTCGCACCGCCGCCTTCGCTCTCCTGCTCTTTCTTCTATGGATTCCTGCACAGGCGCAGAGCGCAAGCGATGCCGTGGACGATGGCGGACGGTTGGTGCTGGTGCTGCCATTTGAGAACCGCTCCGGGCAGCCGAGCCTGGACTGGATCGGCGAATCCTTCCCCGCCACCATCAACCAGCGGCTCAACTCCGCCGGCTTTCTCGCCATCACGCGCGATGACCGCCTCTTCGCGCTCGACCATCTCGGCCTGCCGCTGGACTTCAAACCGTCGCGGGCCACCACCATCCGCATTGCGCAGACACTGGACGCCGACTACGTGATCGTGGGCAGCTTTACCACACACGGCACGGCGCCCGATCTGCACATTGAAGCGCAGGCGCAGGTACTGAAGGTGAGTGCGTTGCGGCTAGGCGCGCCGATACAGGACTCCGCTCCACTGCCCCGGCTGCTCGATCTGGAAAACGGCCTGGCGTGGAATTTGGCGCGACAGATGGACCCTTCATACAACGTGGCGCAGCAGACGTTTCTGGCTGCGTCTGCCGGGTTGCAACTGAATGCGTTTGAGAACTATGTGCGCGGGCTGGTGGGGCGCACGCCTGCCGACCAGCTGCAGCATCTGACGGCTGCGGTGCAGATCCAGCCGAACTATGCCGCCGCGATCCTTGCGCTGGGCAAGCTGCAGTATGCGAACGAGCAGTTTGAGGATGCTGCTGCCACGCTGGCCAAGCTGCCGGAGGGCGATCCGCTGGCGCTGGAGGCGAGCTTCTATCGCGGGCTTGCGCTCTTCAACACCGGCAAGTATGCCAATGCGGAGAAGGCGTTCGCGTTCGTCGCCGCCGCGCTGCCGCTGCCGGAGGTGATCAACAATGAGGCCGTCGCGGCCAGCCGCCAGAACAAGGATGCGGGAGCGCTCTTCCAGCGCGTCTCTGCCGCAGACCCGCAGGACGCGGACTACCACTTTAATCTCGCGGTCACACTCTACCGGCGCAAGGACTACACCGGCGCGCAGCGCGAGGTCCTGCTGGCGCTGCAACTGAAGCCAGGCGATACCGAAGCGATTGCGCTGCGTGACCACGTTGCCGCCGGCGTGATCTACGGTTCGGTGCCGGGCCAGACGGATAAGAGCACGGACGCCTTCGATCCGCTGGAGCGCATTCGCAAGAGTTACTCCGAAGCAGGCTTCCGGCAAGCGGCGTTCCAGCTCGACCAGATGCGTGCCATGCGCATGGCCACGCTGCCGCCTGCGGAGCGCGCCGGAGAGCTTACACAGCTGGGCAACGATTACCTGGCGCAGGGTCTTGTGCCCGAGGCTGAGCATGAGTTCCGCTCCGCCATCGCCGCCGATCCGCGCAATGCGAATGCGCATGCCGGATTGGCGCGACTGGAAAAGCAGAGCGGCTACCTGGATGAGGCGCAGAAAGAGGCGCAGCTCTCATTGCAGATCACTCCCAACGTGGCCGCGTATCTCGTGCTCGCGCAACTGCAGATGGACAGCAACAACCTGCCTGCCGCAGCCGCGTATGTTCGCAACGCACTGAAACTGGCTCCAGCCGATACGGCTACAATCGGCATGCAGCGCGCCCTGGAAGCGCGCGGACAGAAGCTGCCACCACAATAATGACGCGACATCTCCGCCATCTCGCAGCAGCTGTATTTATTTTGATTGCGACAGCCACTGCCTCGGCGCAGACCGTCGTGAAGCTGACGCTGCGTGACACCATCCAGCCCGTCAGCGCAGGCTACATTGAACGCGGACTGAACGAGGCCGCAGCAAGCCACGCCGATGCCGTGCTGATCGAGATGGACACGCCCGGCGGTCTGCTGGATTCCATGCGCGATATGGTGCAGCACATACTGCAGTCGCCGGTGCCGGTGATCGTCTTCGTGGCACCGGCGGGCAGCCGGGCGGGTTCAGCGGGATTTTTTATTCTTGAGGCGGCAGATGTTGCCGCCATGGCTCCCGGCACGGAAGCAGGCGCGGCGCACCCGATCATCGAAGGCCAGACGATGGACCCGGTACTCAAGCTGAAGCTGGAGAATGATGCGGCGGCTTTTCTGCGCTCCTACAGCGTCCGGCGTGGGCGCAATGCGGATGCGGCGGAGGACGCAGTGCGCAACTCGAAGTCCTACTCCGACGCCGAGTCGCTGCAACTGAAGCTCATTGACCTGAATGTGCCGAACGAGGCCGCGCTCTTCGCCGCGCTCGACGGCCGCAGCATCACACGCTTTGACGGCACGCAGACCACGCTCCACCTGGCGCATGCGAGGGTGCGCGAACTGCCGCCGAGCCTGCGCGAGGGCATCCTGGGCAAGCTGATGGACCCGAACCTCGCCGTGCTTCTGCTGATCGCGGGCATGCTGCTGATCTACCTCGAATTTCACGTGCCCGGCACCATCGTCCCCGGCGCGGTGGGCACGCTGCTGGTAGTGCTCGCGCTCTTCGCGCTCAATCTTCTGCCGATCCATCTTGCATCGCTCACCGTACTGATCGCGGCGCTGATACTGCTTCTGCTGGAGGCGAAGTTCCCCAGCCACGGCGTGCTCGCGATCACCGGCAGCGTGGCGCTGGTCTTTGGCCTGCTGACGCTGGTGAACGGGCCGATCCCAGAGCAGCGTATCCATCCGGCCACGGCCATTGCCGCAGGGCTCAGCTTTGGGCTGATCACGTCGTTCCTCGCCGTGATCGGTCTGCGGGCGCGGCGCAACAAGGTGCTGACCGGCCCGAACGCGCTGCTGGGCGCCATCGCCATTGCGCAGACGGAGCTTCACGCTGCCGGCCCCGGCCAGGTGCTGGTGCGGGGCGAGCTCTGGCAGGCGCAGCTGGAGCCGGGCATCGCCTCCTTGCCTGCCGGTTCGCCTGTGCGCGTGGTTAGCGTGCATAACTTGCTGCTTACGGTACGTTTCGCCGAATCACCGGCCACCTTCGAGTAAACTGAAAGAGACGGTTTTTTGCCGTCGTCAGCGCTCCCTGGAGCGCCACAGATCAGGAGTAACGCCAAGCATGTTCAAGTTTGTCCGCAGTTGTTCCGTTTTCACTGCCATTGTCTGTTTCTTCGCAGTTGCCAGCGCCCACGCACAGAGTCCTGCCGTGGACCGCGAGCTTAGCCGCACCGACCTTACGTTCAGCGTGCCGTTCGAGATGACCGGCACCACCTCCGGCCAGGTCGTGAACTCGCAGACCGTGAGCACGGCAGCAGGCTTCCTGGCCACGCTTCGTTACACGCGGTCTCCCCTGCTCGGCGCCGAGATGAACTACAAGAAGACACGCTTTACGCAGAACTACACCTACACGCCGTATCCCTATAACAAGACCAACCAACTCGGCGTCGAGGCGAACGTGGTCGAGATCAGCTGGGGCTATGTGGCGCACACGCCGTCCACCTACTACGGCTTCAAGCCCTTCGGCGGAGTCGGGTTGGGCACGGTTGAGTTCAAGCCAACGCCGAACGGCGGCGAGGGCCTGCTGCGGCAGTTCCGCGCAGAGTACTACTGGAACATCGGCGCAGACTACACCATCCTGAACAGCCACTTCGGCGCACGCGCGCAGATGCGGCAGCTCTTCTACATCGCGCCGGACTTCGGCCAGAGCTACCTGACCAGCGGCGCGCACACCAGCACCTATGAGCCCAGCGTCGGCTTCTTCGCGCGCTTCTAAACCGGTTCCAGCCTTCGCCCTTCACAAAGCCGTAGCGGCGCTGCGTTACAATCAAAGGCGTTCGTGCCGGAAGCATTGCGGCGCGTGTGAGGCGTTGTGGATATCTCGAGTCTGAATCTGCCCGTATTGGTCGTCATCGCCATTGTTGCTCTCTACCTGATCAACTCCGTCAAGATCCTGAAGGAGTATGAGCGCGGCGTCATCTTCCGGCTGGGACGCGTTCTGCCTACGCCCAAGGGACCGGGCGTCATCCTCGTCTTCCGGCCGTTTGACCAGATCGTCCGCATCAGTCTGCGGCAGGAGGCGATGGAAGTGCCGCCGCAGGATGTGATCACGCGCGACAACGTCACGCTGAAGGTGAATGCGGTGATCACGCTGCGCGTCGTCGATCCGCTGAAGGCCGTGCTGGAGGTGACGAACTACATCTACCAGACATCGCAGTTCGCGCAGACGACTTTACGTTCCGTGCTGGGCGAGTCTGACCTGGACGGCCTGCTGGCGCATCGCGACCAACTGAACCAGCGCATACAGACCATCATCGACGGCCACACTTCGCCCTTCGGGCTCAAGGTGGTCTCGGTGGAGGTCAAACAGGTGGACCTGCCGGAGAGCATGTTGCGCGCCATGGCCAAGCAGGCAGAGGCCGCGCGTGAAGCACGCTCCAAGATCATCCACGCCCAAGGCGAATCAGATGCCGCACAGAAGCTGGTCGAGGCCGCCGCTCTGCTCTCCACGCAACCCATGACGCTGCAGTTGCGCTACCTGCAGACGCTTACCGACATCGGCGTGGAGAAGAACACCACCATCGTCTTCCCCCTGCCGATGGAGTTGATGACGCTGCTGAACCGCACCATAGATGGCATGAAGCCGGCGGCAAAGGAATAAGCGACGATGAACGCGGGGCCTCACGACCGGAATGATGATTTCATGACGCATGAGCCGCCTGAACTGCAGCGTCTGCAGGGGCAGGAGCGCGATCGTGAGATCACGCTGAACATGGGCACCATTCTCGGAATCTTCTTTGCGCTGGCGCTGGTACTCGCGGTCGTCTTCGGCATGGGATACACGCTGGGCAGGCGCTCGTCGCAACCGCAGACGTCCGCCGACGGCACCGCGGGCGACGGCAGCAACTTCAACGGCTTCAAACCATCGCCGCAGAGCGTAGCCATACAGCCCGCGCCCGGCTTCTCGGCGGCTGCCGCCGCGGCGGCGAACAGCAGCACGGACGGCCCATCCGTCTCCGCGCCTGCAACTACCGCCGCACCCAGCAGCACGACAAGCGCAACGACTAGCGCAGTGGCAGCTGCGCCAACGTCTTCTGCTCCCACGAAGCCCGCAGCCGTAGCGACGCAGCCAACCCAGCCTCCTGCGCCTATCCAGTACACGCAGCAGTCCAGCATCGTGCAGGTAGCCGCCGTCTCCCACCAGGAGGACGCCGATGTGCTGCTCTCCGCGCTGAAGAAGCAGGGCTACGCCGTGGTTGCGCGGCAGGAGCCGCAGGACAACCTCATCCACATCCAGATCGGCCCCTTCAGCAATCGCAATGACGCCAACGCCATGCGCCAGAAACTGCTGGCCGACGGCTACAACGCCATCGTTAAATAGTTGTCAGCTGCGGATTCTGCATCTGCGACGGTAGTGCTGCGTTGATCGCGCTGCGCACTGCATCCATCAACTCATCGCGCGTTGCATACTGCGTGCTGTCGATCGCGGGCAGCATGCGCACATGCGCCATGGATGGGTAGATCCTGATGCTTCCCTTGCGCATCATCTTCTCCGTGCCGCTGATGGCCACCGGGATGATGGGTGCGCCGGTCTCCTTCGCCAGAAAGAACGGCCCCTTCTTGAAGGCCATCAGCCTGCCGTTGGGCGAGCGTGAGCCTTCGGCAAAGATGACGATGTGCAGGCCGCTGCGCAGCGCATTGGCGGCCGCGTCGATGGTGGCCTTCGCCTTCACCGGATCGTGGCTGCGTTCCACCGGGACGAACTGCGCCATGCGCATCGCCGTACCCAGGATCGGTATCCGCATCAGCTCCTGCTTCAGCATTACTGAGACCTGACCCGGGATCGCCGGCATCAGGATCGGCGGGTCCAGGTTGGATACATGGTTGCTCATGAAGATGCAGGCTTTGTGCGCCGGAACATTTTCCAGGCCATGGACCTCCACGCGTATCCCCGCAGCGCGTATCCCCGCGTTCGCAATCCACATTCCACGTTTGTACATCCAACGGATATTGCCGCGCAGCAGCGACCATGGAATGCCGATAAGGCCGGTGATGGGCCCGAGTGCGGTGTAGACGAAGAGCAGCTTCAGCGTGGAGAACATCCGAGAGCAAGAATATCAGGCGAGAGCAGGCGCTGTGCGAGCGGCGATCGCGGCGGGCAGCTTCTCGTAGATTCCGCCGAAGCCCCCGTTCGAGAGAATGGCGACCACATCGCCCGGCTGTAGCTGCGGTGCGATGTGCGCGACGATGGCGTCCGCATCCTCCAGCAGAACGGCGCTGGTGCCCGCGGCGTTGAGCTGGGCGACCACGCGCTCCGGCGAGAGACGTTCGGCCACAGGAATGCTCTCCGACTTGAAGACAGCGGCGAGAACGACCTGATCGGCCAGCGCAAGGCTTTCGCACAGCTCCCTTTCGAAAACGTTCCGGCGCAGCGTGTTCGAACGTGGCTCCAGCACCGCCCACAGGCGCGATTTTTTCTCCTGCAGTGCGGGATAGGCGTTGCGCAGCGCGCGGAGCGTCTCGCGGATGGCCGTGGGATGGTGCGCGAAGTCGTCGATTACAGTGATGCCACCGACCACAGCGCGTATCTCCAACCGGCGCTTCACACTGCGGAAGCTGGCGAGTGCTGCGGCGATGGTGGCAGCACTGATGCCCTCACCTGCCGCCAGCGCCGCAGCGGCCGTGGCGTTCATGGCGTTATGCTCTCCGGCCATGGGCAGTTCGAGATTGGCGAAGAGTTCACCGCCGCGCCAGAGTTCCCAGTGCGTAGTCGAGCCCTCATGCTGCATCTTCGCAACGCGCCAGTAGGAGCCGGATTTTGTGCCGTAGCGCTCGACCTTGCAGAAGGCCTTGGCGACGCACTCGGAAACGTTTTCGCTGCCGTCAAAGGCAATGATTCTGCCACGTTGCGGGACAAGGTTCACAAATCGCTTGAAGGCAATCTTCACCGCGTCCAGGTCCTTGTAGATGTCGGCGTGGTCGAACTCCACGTGCGTCAGGATCGCGGAATCGGGAAAGTAGTGCAGGAACTTCGGGCCCTTGTCGAAGAAGGCGGTGTCATACTCGTCGCCCTCCAGAATGAAGGGGCGCGTGGGCCGCAGCGCGAAGCTGGAGCCGAAGTTCTCCGCGACGCCGCCGATCAGGAACGACGGCGCGAACTTCGCGTCCTGCTGGCCCGCGCATTCGAATATCCAGGCGAGCATGCTGGTGGTGGTCGTCTTGCCGTGCGTTCCGGCGACGACGAATGAGTCGCGCCCGACGAGAAATTCATCGTGGATCACAGACGCGAGGGAGCAGAACGGGATGCGCTGGTCCAGCACATACTCGAGTTCGACATTGCCGCGAGAGATGGCGTTGCCGACGATGACGAGGTCGGGACGCGGCTCCAAATTTGCTGCGGAGTACGGCTGCTCCATGGGAATGCCAAGCTCGTCGAGCAGATCGCACATCGGCGGATAGGCGGCCGCGTCCGATCCGGTAACGCGATGCCCACGCAGCCGCAGCAGGCCGGCGAGCGACGCCATCGCCGTGCCGCAGATGCCGATCAGGTAGATGTGTTTGCCCTGTTGCATGCTCTTTGAGATTATCCGGTGACCGAGGCTTCGAGGAAGTGTAGACGCGGGTTCCTGCCGGCCAGATCCAGTTCCACGTTCACGCCGAACGGCAGGGTGATGTTGGCGCCGTGGACGTGCCCGCTGCGCAGGCCGATGGCGATGGGCCCGGCGAAGTCGCGCAGGGCATGGCGGATCGCCTGCTCGATCAACTCTGCGTCGGGCGGTGTGGCGATGCACTGGGCCATGTCGCCGAAGATGATGCCAGTTACGCTGTCGAGCACGCCGGCGTAGCGGAGGTGCTGCAACTGGCGGTCCCACTGGTAGGGCTTGTGGCCGATGTCTTCGAGGAAGAGGATTGTGGCCTCTTTCGGCGCAAAGGCATAGGGCGTGCCGAGCGATTCGGCGAGGATGGAGAGACAGCCGCCGCGCAGCACGCCTTTTGCGCTTCCCTGCTGCAATATGCGCAGACCGGCCTCTTCGCCAAGCTTCCATGGAGCTGTGGCCGTGAGTACGCTCGCCCAGCTTGCCGCATCCACACCGCCGCCGCGGGAAAAATCAGCCGCGACCATGGGGCCGTGGAAGGTGACGAGACCGCACCGCTGCGCAAGCCATGTGTGGAGCGAACTGTGGTCGCTGTAGGCGATGAAGGGCTTCGGATTGTCGCGAAATATCTTTGCGTCGAGCAGCGGGAGAATCTCCGCCGAGCCCCAGCCGCCGCGGGTACAGATTGCGCCGTCGATGCTTGTATCGCGGAACGCATTGTGCAGATCGTCCGCACGCTGCTGCGCGGTGCCGGCGTAGTAGAGCGGGCCTTTGGTGAGCGCGTGCGGAGAGATGACGGGCTCGTAGCCGAGCGCACGCAACGCGTCTGCCCCGGCCTGCACACGCTCCGGCTTTGGCGTGCTGGCGGACGAGACGATCGCCAGCCGCGCACCGGCTTTCAGTTTTGGCGGCTTGATCACAGCGCAGCGACCTCACCTTCGCAAACAATCTTAGCCGAACCGGTGAGCCACATAGGCGAATCACTAGCAACCCATGAAACAAACTGTGCACCGCCTTCAGCTTCAGCCCTCAAGACTGGCTTGCAATCCCTCAGCTTAATTGCCGCAGCAGAAGATGCACAA
>Ga0302314_10021736_pt1 | contig 10555 bp, 7 predicted proteins | sample III_Palsa_N2_3_FD_200533 | JGI IMG/M metagenome (GOLD analysis project Ga0302314, IMG submission 200533) | Peat permafrost microbial communities from Stordalen Mire near Abisko, Sweden - III_Palsa_N2_3 | ecosystem: Environmental > Terrestrial > Soil > Palsa > Peat permafrost | place: Sweden... | reverse complement strand
GGGACGTGAAGACCCACTTCCCCATCCACACCGGGTTCCTGACCAGGAAGCAGACCGGCGCGGTCAAGGCCGTCGACGGCGTCACGCTCTCCGTGCGCCAGGGCGAGGTCCTCGGCCTGGTCGGCGAGTCCGGCTGCGGCAAGTCGACCCTGGCCCGCACGATCCTGCAGCTGGTGCCGACCACGGCGGGCGCCGTCATCCTGAACGGCCGCAACCTCGGCGAGGCCACGCGCACGGAGCTGAAGGCATGCCGCCGCGACCTGCAGATGATCTTCCAGGATCCCTATGCCTCGCTCAACCCGAGGATGACCGTCTTCGCGACCCTCGCCGAGCCGCTGCTCGTCCACGGGATCTGCGGGCCCTCCGCCGTCCAGGCGCACGTGGACGAGCTGATGCGGATCGTCGGCCTCGCCCCGCGGTTCGCCCAGAAATACCCCCATGAATTCTCGGGGGGGCAGCGCCAGAGGATCGCGATCGCCCGGGCCCTGGCCCTCAAGCCCAAGATCATCGTGGCCGATGAGCCGGTGTCGGCCCTCGACGTCTCCATCCAGGCCCAGATCCTGAACCTGCTCGCACAGCTGTGCCGGGAGATGAACCTGTCCCTCGTCTTCATCGCGCACGACCTGTCCGTCGTGCGCCACATCTCGGACCGGGTGGCGGTCATGTACCTCGGCAAGATCGTCGAGCTGGGGCCGGCGGCCGACGTCATCGACCGGCCGCGCCACCCGTACACCCGCGCCCTCGTCAGCGCGATCCCGGTGCCCGACCCGTCGATCGAGCGGTCCCGCCAGAGGATCGTCCTGGCCGGCGACCCGCCGTCCCCGATCAATCCCCCGGCGGGCTGCGCCTTCCACCCGAGGTGCCCGTACGCCATCGCCCGCTGCAGGGAGGCCGTGCCGGCGCTCGTCTCGGCGGGGCCCGGACGCGAGGCGGCCTGCATCCGCCTGGCCGACCTGCCCTAGGCGGCTCAGGCCTTCGGGACCCCGGCCTTCCTTTCGAGGGCATCGACGCGCTTGAAGAGTTCCGGCAGCCGGCTTCTCAGGATGATGATCTTCTGCTCGAGCAGCAGCGGCAGGCACGGCGAGCCCCAGACCGATGTCTTCGGGGGGATGTCGTCCTTCACTCCGGACTTCGCCGCGACCATGGCGCCTGTCCCCACCGTGAGGTGCCCCGCGAGGCCGGCCTGGCCGCCGACGACCACGTAGTCGCCCAGGGTCACGCTACCCGCGATGCCCACCTGGGCGCAGATCATGCAGTGCCGGCCGATGACGACGTTGTGCCCCACCTGCACCAGGTTGTCTATCTTCGTGCCCTCGCCGATGTTCGTGCTCCCGAACCGCGCCCGGTCGACCGTGGAATTGGCGCCGATCTCGACGTCGTCGCCGATGGACGCGGTGCCGACCTGCGGCACCTTCTCGTGACGGCCCTTGACCAGCTCGTAGCCGAAGCCGTCCGAGCCGATGACCACGCCCGGGTGCAGGCGCACCCTCTTGCCCAAGGAGCATTCGGCCTGGACGACGGAACCCGGCATCAGCCAGCTGTCCTCGCCGACGGACGAACCCCGGCCGATGAAGACCGCCGCCTGGAGGTGGGAGTGCTCGCCGACGGCGGCGCCGTCCTCGATGATGCACAGGGGCCCCACGGTGGCCGAGGCCGCCACGGTGGCACCGGGAGCGATGACGGCGGTCGGGTGGATGCCCGCCTTGGGTTTGGGCCAGAGCGCCTGCTCGATCCGCGAGCACAGCCGCGCAAGGGCCACGGACGGGTTCTCGACCACGATGAGGACCTGGCCCGGTCCCGGCTCGCCGAGGTAGTCGGCGGGCACCAGCACCGCCGAGGCGCGCGAGGCCGCCACCGCACCCTTGTACTTCGCGTTGCCCAGGAACGTGATATCCCCCTTCTCGGCGGACGCGAGCGAGGCTATCCCCCGTATCGCCTCGGACGTCGCGCCCCGCGTGGCCGTCGGCTGGGTGATGGCCGTGACCTCGGCCAGGGTAAAGGCGACCTGCATGGCCCCAAGACAAAGAACCCCGCTTGCTCAACGCAAGCGGGGTTCACCCTGAAATTGGGGGCCTTGGGGGGCGCCTTACTTCGATATCCCGGGGACCGTGATCTGCGGCGAATCCGTGGTGGCAGGGGCGGCCGCAGGCGTCGTCGTCGTGGCCGGGGCGGGCATCTCCGTCACCGCGGGGCGGTCCTTGTTGATCGCGGCCATGACTTCGTCCGTGATGTCGAGGCTCGGGTCGTAGTAGAGGATGTTCGAGACGCCGACGAGCGTCGGGCCGGACTTGTCGATGAGGAAGGTCGCGCCCTTCTCCTTGGCGATCTCGGTCGCGGTCTTCGTGATCTCCTCGATCATGAGGGTCTTGAAGGTCTGGAAGCGCTGCTTGAGCGTGTTGCTCGTGTTCTGGATGAACTGGTCGTGCTCGGCGCGCTTCTGCTGGATCTGCTCGATGATCTTCTGGGCATCGCCCTGGGCCTTGGCCTTGGCGTCCGCCGTGGCGGCGGGGTTCTTGGACTGCTCATCGAGCTCCTTGTACTGCTCCACCAGCGCGTTGCCGTCCTTGGTGATGACGCCGAGCTCATCCTGCGCCTTCTTTTCGTCGTCCTGGAGCTTCGCGGTCTGCTCCTTGGTCTTCCAGTGGTTGTCGAAAAGCTTGGCGAGATCCACGACAAGGATCTTGGGGGCGGTTTGGGCCTGAGCGGTCAGGGCCGAGAAAGCAATCGCCGCGACGGCGACTACGGACTGTATGGATTTCTTCATGGGTGGTTGTTAAAGGGTGTAAGCGGAGAATCGAATCGCATTTAGAAGCGGGTGCCAAACGAAAAATTGAACTGGCCGCCCTTGCGGTTGTAATGATCTCCCTTGATGGGAATTCCGTAATCCAGGCTGAGCGGGGAGCCCGCCACCATCATGCGCAGGCCGAATCCGAAGTCGTCGTTGTAGTCGTCCGGGTTGAAGTCGTAGGCGGGCGCGTTGACGAAGCCCAGGTCGTAGAAGACCGCGAACCGGATGGGGTCGACAATCTCGACCGAGTACTCGGCGTCGAACATGCCGTAGGTCTTGCCGCCGATCGGCTCGCCGAAAATGTCGCGGGGGCTGACCTCGTGGTAGTCGAAGCCGCGCAGGTCGTAGGGGCCGCCTAGGAAGAAGGCGTCGTAGTACGGCAGCACGGGGAAACCGCCGTAGTTGTCGATGACGCCCGCGCGCCCGACGAGCTCCAGCACCTGGGTCTGGGTGTCGAAGACCTTGAAGTTCTGGGAGCCCTTGAATTCGAAGCTGTAGAAGCTGTCCGTGCCGCCGAGCGGGCCGCCGGCGATTGTCGAGATGAAGTCGATGCGGTTGCCCGAGGTCGGGCTCACGAGCTTGTCGCGGGTGTCGCGGATGACCTCGAACGAGACCTGCGAGACCTGGTGTTCGCCTGAGAACTCCTGGATGACCGACGAGGCCGACGGGTTTACGTCGTAGATCGAGATGGTCTGGTACTGGTAGGTGAGGATGCCGCTGAAAAGGCCGAACAGGTGCTTGCGCAGGTCGACGTTGCCGCCCTCCTGGAGCTCCTGGTAGTACGTGCTGACGTAGTCGGACTGGTAGCGGAACAGGCTGAAGCCCAGGGCCAGCTGCTTCTCGAAGAGGTACGGCTCCTCGAAGCTGATGATAGCCTCGTTGGAGAGCTCGCCGAGCGAGACCTTGATGCTGAACTTCTCACCGTCGCCCTGGAAGACCGAGCGCCGGTTGAAGAGGTCGAAGTTGGTCTGCTGGATCTGCGCGAATACGGTGGCCCTCTCGAGCGAGCTGTAGCCGGCGCCGAAGGAGAACGTCCCGGTCCTGCCCTCCTTGACCGAGACACGCATGTCCTTGCGGCCCGGGATGTTCGTATCCTGCGGGGAGATGTCGACCTCGTCGAAGAACCGCGTGTTCTCCAGGCGGTTCTTGCTGATCTTCATCCGCACCATGTCGAACACGTCGCCGGGCCCGAGGACGAGCTCGCGGATGATCACGACGCTCTTGGTCTTCGTGTTGCCCTCGATCTCGATGGACTCGACGTTGTACTTGTCGCTCTCGTCGATGGCGAACTCCAGGTCGATGTCATTCGTCGTCAGGTTGGGCCGGCGCGTGACGCGGACGCGGGTGTCGAGGTAGCCGTCCTTGCCGTAGTAGTCCTCCAGGCGCTCGACGGCCTTGTCCACCTTGGAGGGGGCGAAGACCGTGCCGGGCTTGGCATAGAGTGCCGCGACACGCTTGAGGAGCACCGTCGAGTGGAGCTTGTTGCCCGTGATCGTGACCTCGCCGATCTTGTACTGGCGCCCCTCGGTGACAGAGATCGTGATGACAAGGCCGTCCCTCTTGGGGTAGCTGAAGACGATCCTGTCCTCGGGGATGTCGATGTCGAGGTACCCGTGCTCGCGGTAGAAGTCGCGCAGCTTGTCGAGGTCGTCCTGGAACTCGTCGTCCTTGAAACGGCCGGTGTCGGTAAGCCACGAGAACATCCACCACTTCTTCGTGTCCATCACGGCCCGCAGGGCCTTGGCGCGGATGTGCGCATTGCCGACAAAGTTGACGGCCAGGATCTTCACCTTCTTGCCCTCGCGGATCTTGAAGGTGACGATGCCCAGGCCCGTGGACCGGTCGCGGGAGATCGAGTAGCTGACGGAAACTTGGTTGAACCCGACCTTCTGGTAGTAGTCCTTGAGCTTCTCCGAGTCCTCCTTGACCTGGCGCTCGTCCAGGGCCGAGTTAGGTGTCGTCTTGACCTCGCCCTGGAGCCGGTGGGTCTTGACCTGCTTGTTGCCCTCGTACTTGACCGCGAGCACGCGGTACTTGGGGGTGACCTCGATCACGAGGTTGAAGGTGCGTGAGTCGACTGCCTCGCGCTTGATCTCGATGAACTCGAAGAGGCCGGTCTTGTAGAGGGCGCGGATGTCGCGATCGAGCATCGTCTCATCGAGGTCGCCGCCCTCGCGCACCTGGATATTGGCCCTCACCACCTGTTCGTTGACGCTCGCGGTTCCCACGAACTTCACGGTCAGCGTGCCGACCTTGTACGCGGGCGCCGACTGCGCGGAATCGCCAATCGGGGCGGCCTGATCCTGTGCACCCAGATGCGAAATGCCCGCAGCAGCGAGGGCGGAAACGGCAAATGCAATGCGTAATACCCTGTTGATCACAGGGTTACTGGGTATAGTTTTCAAATCTTGTAATGTCCTTAAGGAACGTCAGCCGCAAGTCTCCTACCGGTCCGTTTCGCTGCTTGGCAACGATTAACTCCGCCGAGTCGGCCGCAACCTGGTATTTTTCGTCGGCATCCTTGGGGCGGGCAAGCATAAGCACTACGTCGGCATCCTGCTCGATCGATCCGGATTCACGAAGGTCTGCAAGTTTGGGGGCGCGGTTTTCCTTCTCGGATGAGCGATTAAGCTGACTTAATACAATGACCGGAACCTCAAGTTCCTTCGCAAGTGCCTTTAATCCGCGGGAGGCTTCCGCGACCTGCTGCTCGCGCGGCACCTTGGGGTCGACAGGGCTGAGCAGCTGGAGGTAGTCGACGATGATCAGGCCGAGCGGATGTCGGGAGTGAACCCGGCGCGCCTTGGCCCTCAACTGCATGATGGAGAGGTTACTTGAGTCGTCGATATAGAGGGGCGCCTTTGAGAACTCGTCGGCCGCCTCAACCAGCCTTTGCTGGTCGTCGCCGGTCTTGGAGACGAGGCCATCGCGAAGCGCTTGCATCTTCACCCGCGCCCGCGAGCAGAGCATCCTGAGGGCGAGCTGGGCCGCGCTCATCTCAAGCGAGAAGATCAGGGTTGGAAAGGGCGCCCCGCGCTTGGGAAGGGTCACCGTCTCGGCAATGTTAAGGGCAAAGGAGGTCTTTCCCATCGAAGGGCGGGCCGCCAGGACGATCATTTCCTGCTTCTGGAACCCGAAGGTCAGGCGGTCGAGGTCATGGAACCCCGAGGGCGCGCCCGTCATCTCGCCCTTCTTCATCATCATCTTGGTGACGACGTTCATGGCCTCGGTCGTCGGCACCTTCATATGCTGGGCTCCCTCGCTCACCCGGCTCTGGGTGACGGCGAACATCCTCGCCTCGACCTGGTCGACGAACTCGTCGATCCCGCCCGTGAAATTGAAGCATTCCTCGACCGTGCCCGTGGCCGAACGGATGATCTCGCGCAGCAGGTGCTGCTCGCGGACGCGCTCGATGAAATAGCCCGCCTGGGCCGTGGTGGGGATGCTGCCGCTGACCCGGGTCAGGAAGGCGTAGCCGCCGACGGAGTCGAGCTGGCGGGAGGTCTTCAGCTCCTCGCCCAGAACGGCGACGTCGATCGGGACCTGACGCGAGTAAAGGTCCTGGAGCTTGCCGAAGATGATGCCGTGAGCCGGCACATAGAAGGAATCAGGCGAAACGCGCGCCTCGAGGCAGCGCGCCACGACCTCGGCACCGTCGATCAGGCAGCAGGAGAGAAGATATTCCTCGGCCTCAACGCTGTGAGGCATCCCGCGGCCGGCGGGTGAGGTCCCGGGTCGCTGCGGGGCGATGCTCTTCTCATCGGCCATTCAGGGGAAGGGCCGGAACTCCCGTTTGGGGCAGCCCTCGGCGTGGGGTTGAGGGACGGCCGGGAGACTACCTCCGAACCTCACCCTTCCTGTTCTTGTTGTCCTCGGCGGCCTTCTCCTCGGCCGAGGGCTCGATCGGGTTCTCGGACACGACGTCAAAGGGAAGCTCGACCGACACGTCCGCGTGCAGCTTCACCTTGACGGTGTGCTTGCCGAGTGTCTTCACCGGCGTGTGCAGGTGGATCCTCTTGCGGTCGATGTTGAAGCCGGCGGCCACTAGCTTGTCGTGAAGGTCGGCCGACGTGATGGCGCCGAACATCTTTCCGCCCTCGCCCGTCGTGACGGCGAACGCCAGGCCGGTCTTCTCCAGCTTGCGCGCCAGCTCCTGGGCCCCGTTGAGCTCCGTGGCTTCGCGCTCGCCGCGGCGCTTCTTGAGCGCCTCGACCTGCTTGCGGTTGGCCTTCGTGACGGGCACCGCGACATGGCGCGGCAGGAGGTAGTTGCGCGCGTATCCGGCGCGAACCTTGACCTGATCGCCTTCGCCGCCGAGTCCCTCGACGGGCTTAACTAGGAGTACTTCACTGTGGGCCATGATGGTAAATTGATTGGAGTTATGCGTCTGCGGAAACCCAACAAATCCCGTAGCGCGAAGGGGGTGTCAACTGAGTATTTGGGCGGAGTTCGGGAGGGTGTAAGAGCGGGGGAACACGGGTCCGCCTGAAAATCCACAACCTTTTACCCATCAATGGCCCGCCTTGAGCGCTGAAGAGAGCGGCCAAGCCTTGTTTTGGGGTCCCCGGTCGCCGATGAACGGCGGGACGCCGCCGGGCGCGTGCACCGGCCTCGCAAAAACCAAACGAGGATTGCAGCCCAAAGCGTAAGCGGGGACCGTCCACGCCATGTATCACGTCACCCGCGCAGTCCTTCCCCCATGAGCGCCGACTCCCCACAGATCACGGTCCGGCCGACGACGCGCGCGGACGTTCCCCTCATCCTGAAGTTCATCCGGGATCTCGCGAGCTACGAGAAGCTGCTGCACGAGGTCGAGGCGGACGAGGAGCGCCTGGCACGGACGCTGTTCCCGGGACCGGGCAAGCCGCCCGCCGCCCACGTCGTGATCGGCGAGCTGGGCGGCAGGCCCGAGGGGTTTGCGGTCTATTTTTTCAGCTACTCCACGTTCCTCGCGAAGGAGTGCATCTACCTTGAGGACATCTTCGTGAACCCCGAGGCCCGCGGGAATGGGCTCGGCAAGGCTTTCCTGCTCCATCTGGCCAAGGTCGCCGTGGACAGGGGATGCGGGCGCGTGAACTGGGCGGCCCTGGACTGGAACACGCCGGCCGTCGGATTCTACAAGGGCCTGGGCGCGATCGCGCTCGATGAGTGGACGACCTTCAGGCTCGCGGGGCCGGGCCTCGAGGCCCTCGCCGCGCGAGCCTGACGCCTGTCGAAGTCACATCACCACGTTCGTCTCCGCGACCCGCGTGCGGATCGCGACCACGGAGATCCTGTCGGCGGGATTTCCGCCTCGGTCCAGGTAGGCCGGCGTCCTCAGCCCCATCCTGGAAAGCAGGTAGTCAAGGCTGACGCCGAGGGTCCCGAAGCCGTACTTGAGGCTTCGCCTGAAGTTGATGGAGGACGCCTCGCGAAAATATTTCGTCGGGCAGGAGATCTCGGCGACCCTGAACCCCCAGCGGTGGCATTGGACGAGCATCTGGTTGTCGAAAAGGAAGTCGTCCGAGTTCGCCAGGAGGGGTAGGGTCTCCAGGACCTTCCTCGAGAACGCGCGGTATCCCGAGTGGTACTCCGACATCTTCTGGCCGACCATGAGGTTCTGGGCCGCCGTGAGGAACCGGTTCGCGACATACTTGTAAAGGGGCATCCCCCCCTCGAGCGCTCCCCCGCCGAGGATCCTCGAGGCCATCGCCGCGTCATAGGCCCCCGAGGCCAGCATCGACGCCATCGCCGGCACGAGGCGCGGGTCGTACTGGTAGTCGGGGTGCAGCATCACGACGATGTCGGCGCCGGATTCAAGGGCCATGGCGTAGCAGGTCTTCTGGTTGCCGCCGTATCCCAGGTTTCGCCCGTGGAAGGCGTAGCGGATCCCGATGCGCCGCGCGATCTCGCGCGTCTCGTCCGAGCTCGCATCGTCGACAAGGATCACCTCGTCCACCACCGAGCGGTCAAGCTCGGCGATCGTGCGCTCAAGGGTCCGCGCGGCATTGTAGGCCGGAAGGACGACGCAGACTTTCGCTCCGTTGATCATGGAGGGGTTAGTTCAGGGGTACCTGGTGGAGATCGACGACGACGGATTGAAGCTCGGGAGACGCGACGGAGCAACCCGTGATATTGCGCCCGATCGCCACGGAGCCGGAACCGGCTGAGTAAAAGGGAACGTCCGCAGCCCACACCGTCCTGCCGTCCCTTAAGATGGAGAGCCCACCCGTCCCGCCCTTCGCCGGGCGCGAATCCAGTGCCGCCAGGGAGGGCATCTCAATCCGCAGCGTGTTGAGGGTGCCCTCCGGCCATGCAAAGGGAGCGCTCGCATGGATCCCCGTCCCCGAATGGTCGTACAGGAGCCGGGCCCGACCGCCGCCGAGCCATTCGATGACCAGGACATCGGCGGCACCGGAGGGACCCGTCGAGACAAGGGGCTCGCTCCCCTGCCCTCTTCCCCCTATTTCCATCTCGAGCGCGCGGAAGGGTCCCTTGGACCATGTTGGGACAAAGGGTGTCTTGGCGGCGGCATTCAGACGCCCCTGGAACTCGGGTTTGAACTCCGACGAGCCGACGGAATTCGAAAAGAGATGAATGGGCGGGTTCGCACCGAGATCCTCAAAGGTCCTGCACCACCAGACGGGGTTGCCGGAGGCCCACACGACGACCGCGCGCGCCAGCGCGGAAAGCGGCGACGCCCCGTCAATGCCGAGCGTCGAGCCCACGCGCACCCGCAGGGACAGCGTGCGATCCGCGGGCGCGTCGAATATGCCGCTCTCGACGATGCCCAGGCCGTACCCCTCGTAGGCGAAGCAATAGTGGCCCGGGTCCTTCATGTTTAGGCCGACGATGTCGGCGTGGCCGTTCCTGCCAACGGCGACGAGCGGGTCGCGCACCAAAGTCGCACCGCCCGGCAGCGCGAACGTGATGTCATAGTCACCGATCGGGCTCATGGCGCCGACCGGGCGCGTCCATCCCCTCCGGTCGGAGGACGTGATCACCCCGGAGAAGCGGTGTCCCGCGAATCCGTCCCCGGTGTCCGCACCGATCTGCAGGGTGCCGGGTGACGCCTCGTGCGCATGCCGCGGGGCGACAAGCACGGTCCGCCCGTCCACCGATATCCTCACCCACGCCTTGAGCGACGCAACCTCGACGTCGCGCCAGCCGTCAAAGTCCACGTCGCCCTCGGGCGGATACAGGGATCCGAACTCGACGCGAACGGTGTAGGCCCGGCCCGGCTTGATGGTCACGTCCTCGCTCTCGGCCACTGTCCCCCCCGGATGCTGGAAGCAGAACCGCACGACGTCGTCCCTCTGATAATAGACGTAGGCGTAGTCCTTCTGGTACTCCACGCCGGTGACCACCAGCGGCTCCGTCGCCTGCAGCGGCTTCTTTGCGAAGATCACGTTCAAATCGACGGCGCCGCCCTTGAACCCGGTCGCGTGCTCCCAAAGCGCCGCCGGCATGTTGAAAATACGCGCGACCCGGCGGTACGTGTCCGGGTCCCTAGTCTCAAAGACCTCGTGGATCTCAGCGCTGCAGCAAAAGGCCATGACACAGGAGAAGACAGCCAAGACGGAGAATCCCGCCGCAAGGGAGCGCGCCCAGGCGCGCTTCCCCCGCTCCCTCTGCCAATCCTCAAGAAGGGCCCAGCCCAAAGCGGCGAGAAAGACGCACCAGGGGAGGAAGTCGGTCTCGTAGCGGGCTGCGGACGTGTCGAAGCAGAGGACGACAAACGCCGTGGCCAGCGCCATGGAGGCCACGGTCGCGGCAAACGCGCGGAGC
>Ga0302314_10021735_pt1 | contig 10555 bp, 5 predicted proteins | sample III_Palsa_N2_3_FD_200533 | JGI IMG/M metagenome (GOLD analysis project Ga0302314, IMG submission 200533) | Peat permafrost microbial communities from Stordalen Mire near Abisko, Sweden - III_Palsa_N2_3 | ecosystem: Environmental > Terrestrial > Soil > Palsa > Peat permafrost | place: Sweden... | reverse complement strand
CGTCGAGCTCACTGTTCTCGGGGGATCCGGAAATCAAACGCGAATGTATATTCGCGGCACCCTCCTATCGGCCCAGCGGCCTGCTCGCGGAGCGGCGCAATGCGATGTCGCGGGTGCGTGACGCTGCGCATGAGTGGGTGACGCTGTCGACGTCGCTGTCCTCTTTCGACAGCATGCTGTCCACGATGGCGGACGCGCGACTGGCACCCGAGGTCGTTCGCATTCGCGATCTTGTGACCTCGTGGCGCTTCTACGATCACTTTCGTGCGGACGCCGAGGCGCCGGCGCGGCATTCCATGGTGGGTACGCGGACGCCCGTGCTTGCGCCCGATGGACGTGATCTCGCCGCGGCGCTGGAAACCATTCGTGAAATTGGCGACGCACCGGCACTGGCCGAGGCGGTCGACGATGCGTTTCCCGGCGCCAGCGTGCGAGTGCGCGGTTCCGAGGGCGGCCATCTCGCCCTCGAATTCACCCAGCCCGGGTTGCTCCGGCCGCTGTCGGCCGCGGAATTGTCGGATGGCACGTTGCGCTATTTATTATGGGTGGCTGCGCTGCTGACGCCGCGGCCGCCCAGTCTCATGGTATTGAACGAGCCGGAAACCAGTCTGCACCCGGATTTGTTGCCGGCATTGGGTCGGCTCATTATCCGTGCGTCGCGTGGCGCTCAGGTGTGGGTGGTGTCCCATGCATCGCGATTAGTGGCGGCACTCAAGGAAGCCGAGACCTGCCAATTCCTGCAGCTGGATAAAGAGTTGGGAGAATCCGTGATTCAAGGGCTGGGCAGTTTGGACGAGCCGCCTTGGAAATGGCCTGAGCGGTAAGGTGAAGACACCCAAGCGCTGAGATGAGGCTACAATTCCACCCCACGACAGCTGAATTCTCACGGGGATGTTCATGGATAGATTTGCCGCGCTGCTCTTGGGCCTTGGTCTGGCAGCCACATCACTGACCCGCGCCGCTGATTCAGGCTCTGCGGCAAACCCAACCGCGGTACCTGCCGATAAACCCCTCACCTCATTGCCCTACACGCCGGGCCTCGACCTCAAAGCCATGGACCGAAGCGCGCAGGCCTGCCAGGACTTTTATGAATACTCTTGCGGCGGCTGGATCAAGAGTAATCCCATCCCGGGCGATCAGGCCAGCTGGAGTGTGTACGGCAAACTTGCCAACGATAATGCCCACTTTCTCTGGGGTATTCTCGATCGTCTGGCGGCCGACTCCACGTCGCGCACCCCAACGCAGCAATTGATCGGCGATTACTTCGCGGCCTGCATGGACGAGGCGGCCGTGGAAGCCGCGGGCGCCGCCCCGATGCAAAAAAATCTTCGAGCCATCGATGACATGACCTCGACCTCAGACCTTCCGGCGGTGCTCGGTGAGTTGCAAAAGACCCTGGATCAAGGTGGTTTGTTTTTTAATTTCTCGTCCAACCAGGATTTTGCAGATTCCTCCAAGGTGATAGCCTTTGCGGCGGCGGGGGGCTTGGGCCTTCCTGACCGCGACTACTACACCAAGGATGACGACCGTTCGGTCACGCTTCGGCATCAATATGCGGTCCACGTGGCCGGTATGTTCCAGTTGATGGGGGATGCGCCCGATGTGGCCAAACAAGAAGCCGGGACCGTGATGCGCATGGAGACGGCTCTCGCCGAAGCCTCTCTGACGCGTGTCGAATCACGTGAGCCGCACAATTTATTCCATAAAATGAATGCGCAGCAGCTCAAGGCGCTGACCCCGGCTTTCGATTGGGATGTTTACTTGAAGCGCATCGGCATGGGGAATCTCGATGTGTTCAATGTCACCGAGCCCAAGTTTTATACGGCCTTCAATGCCGCGTTGAGCATCGACTCCCTGGCTGATATCAAAACTTACCTGCGCTGGCATGTGCTGCACGAAACGGCACCGTACTTGTCCTCCGCCTTCGTGAACGAGAACTTCGATTTCTATAGCAAGACCCTGCGCGGTGTGCCGGAGCTGAAGCCGCGTTGGAAGCGCTGCGTGCAACTGGTCGACAGGCAATTGGGCGAGGCGTTGGGGCGCGAGTTCGTCCGACTCACCTTCGGTCCGAAACTCAAAGCCAAAACCCTGGAAATGACCGGGCAGATCGAGACAGCCATGCGGGAGGATCTCGAAACCCTTTCCTGGATGAGTCCGGAGACCAAGAAAAATGCCTTGGAGAAGCTCAGGGGGCTGACCAACAAAATCGGCTATCCGGATAAATGGCGCGACTACGGTGCGGTGCATGTCAGCCGCAACGACTTCCTCGGGAATGTCGAGAGCGCGGAGCTATTCGAGTCGCAAAGGCAGCTCGCGAAAATCGGCAAGCCCGTGGACCGCACCGAGTGGCAAATGACGCCGCCGACCATTAATGCCTATTACGATCCGCAAATGAACGATATCAATTTCCCCGCTGGCGTGCTGCAGCCGCCGCTTTACGACGCCAAGATGGACGATGCGCCAAATTATGGGGACACCGGCGGCACCATCGGGCATGAGTTGACGCATGGCTTCGACGATGAGGGGCGCCAGTTCGATGCCCACGGCAATCTTCGCGATTGGTGGACGGACAAGGATTCGGAGGAATTCGAGAGCCGCGCCAAGTGCGTGACGGATCAGTATGCAGAGTACACCGTGGTGGATGACATCAAGATCAACAGCAAGCTCACCGAGGGCGAGGACATTGCCGATCTCGGCGGCCTCGTGCTGGCTTGGACGGCGTGGCAGGCGCAGCTCGCTCACGCCTTGCCTGCGCCCCGCGATGGCTTCACGCCGGAACAGCGATTCTTCATCGGCTACGCGCAATGGGCCTGCGAGAACACCCGCCCGGATCAGCTACGCGTGGAGGCGCTCACCGATCCGCATTCTCCGGGCAAATATCGGGTGAATGGTCTCGTAGTGAACATGCCGCAGTTCGCCAAGGCGTTCTCCTGCAAGGTGAGCCAGCCCATGGTGAAGGAGAAACCCTGCAAGATTTGGTGAGCCCGCGAGTCAGCCGGCCGCGCTAGGCGGCCCCGGCTATGCGCCCCCGTGATATACCGCTTCGACGTTATTGCCGTCGGGGTCTAGCACGAAGGCGCCATAGTAGTTGGGGTGGTAGTGCTCGCGAAGACCGGGCGCGCCATTGTCCCTGCCGCCCGCTGCCAGCGCCGCGCGATAGAACGCATCGACGGCGGCTCGCGTTTCCGCGGTGAAGGCGAAGTGCGAGGGGCCGCTGACATGCTGGCCCGTGCCGATCCAAAAAACGGGCTTATCGCTTTTGCCGAAGCCGGCGTGAGCACCGCCGCCGGATTGTTCCGGTGTGACTTCCATGACGACGGCGATGGCCAGCGGTTTTAGCGCGGCTTCATAAAATTGCTTGGACTTGTCCCAATCGCTTACCGCGATTCCCGTGTGGTCCAGCATGGTCTTCCCCTCGTGAGTTCACAGCTTTATACCGCATTTGTGGTTCCGTGCAGCGGTCATAGAAATCGATTGGGCCGTAAAAAGTGACTGTCGTTGTCTAAAAGACACAGAAACTCGTCGCATAACTATTGTGCTGCGGTAAATTTTAGTTAAGCTTCCACCCATTAAGAATGGTAAAGGGCGGCAGACTTCTTCTATTTCGTGCCTGGTAAGCGTTTTTTCGACGCAAACCGGTGCGAGATTGAGGGTGGCATGCCGTCGTTAGTGAACCGCGATGAGGCGCGAATCCGCAATCGGTTTCGATGTTTCTACGCAACAAACAGCCAAAATTATTGGGGAATATTATGCAGTCTAATCCGCGTCTGAAGCGCGCCGTACTTACGGCGTTGTTAGGTGTTCCTACATCGCTGCTGGTTTCGGTGACGTTTGCCCAGCAAGGGCCGGCGACTCAGTCGCCCGAACTCACGGAAATCGTGGTGACGGGTTCCCTCATCAAGCGTACCGATACCGAGACGCCCAGCCCGGTGCAAGTGATTTCCGCGGTGGATCTCAAGGATCTGGGATACACCAACGTTTCCGACGTGTTGCGCAATTTGTCGGCCAACGGCTCGGGCGCTCTGAGCCAGGGCTTCGGCCAGGCCTTCGCGGCCGGCGGCACCGGCATCGCGTTGCGCGGCCTGTCGGTGGGCGACACGCTCACCTTGATCGACGGCGCTCGCATGGTGGCCTACCCCTTGAGCGACGATGGTGAACGCGCCTTCGTCGATGTGTCCGCGATTCCCATCAACGCGGTGGACTCGGTCGAAGTGCTGAAAGACGGCGCCTCGGCTGTGTACGGTGCCGAGGCCATGGCGGGCGTGGTCAACATCAAGCTGAAGAAGTCCTATGTGGGTGCCGAGTTCACAGCGGAAGCCGGCTCGACCCAGCACGGCGATGGCACCACCGAGCATGCCAACGGCATCTGGGGCACCGGCGACTTGTCGACCGACGGTTACAACTTCTACGTGGCCCTCGACTGGCACCATGTGGACGCCATTCTGGGCGCGAACCGCGACGACGCCTTCGCGACGACGAACTGGTCGGCCCTGCCGGGAGGACAGAACACGCAGCCGGGAGCCGTCGGAGCCTCCTCGCTCACGTATCCCGATAGCGTATCCGGATATTTGGTCAACCCCACCACCGGTGTCGTCAGCGGCTTCTTACCCGGTTGCGATCAGGCCTCGCAGAACGCAGATAAGTGCACTTTCGCGTTTCCCGGCAGGATTCAGTCGCCGGCTACTCAGATCAATCTCCTATCCCGATTCACGAAGTCACTGTGGGGCGATTGGGCTGCCACGATTACCGGTTCGGTATTCGACAGCAGTGCGCAACAAGTCGCGGCCACGTCGTTCGGGCATGCCTTTAGCAACACGGGGCAGGAGAGTGGCTCCATCGTCAACATCACGGGTTCGCCTGGCCAGTTGATCGGGACCGCCGTCTATCCGGTGCTCTCGCTGCCGGCGACCTCGCCCCTCAATAAGACGGGCGCTGCACAGAACCTGGTGTATAGCTTCCCCGACGTTGGGCCCTATCAGGTCGATGTCGATACGATCACCTATCGGTTGTTCAGCGATCTGCACGGCACCGCGGCGGGTTGGGATCTCGACGGGTCCTTGGGACTCATGTATTCCAGCATGACGCAAAAGATCTGGGGCAACATCATCCCCTCGCTGGCGCAAGCCGATTTGAACAGCGGCGCCTATGTGCCCGGTGTGAGCACGAACGGTCAGGCGCTGTTCGCGCCGGAAGTGTCCGACCATCCCTCCAGCACCTTGGGCGTTGCCGATGTGCACGGCTCGCACGAACTGTTCGACATGCCGGGTGGCCCGTTGACGGTGGTGCTCGGTGGCCAATACGTCCACAAAGCGTTGAATGCGACGAATCCCCCGTCCGTTGCCTCTGGCTATCAAGAGGGCGTGATCGCCTATGCCGTGGGTTCACAGGACGATACGGCCGCTTTTCTCGAACTCGGCGGCAAGATACTCCCGCAACTCGAAGTCATCGCGGACGGTCGTTACGATCACTACGATACGTACGGCGGTTCTGCGACACCGAAGCTCAGCATCAAGTACACCCCCATCGAACAAGTCGCGGTTCGTGGAACCTGGGGTAAGGGCTTTCGTGCACCCTCCATTGCCGAGTCTGGTACGTCGGGCCTCGCGTTCGGTCAGGGTAACGTCGCCGATCCGGCGCTGTGCCCGGGTGGAGTGGCCAACGTGAAGGGCACTTTCAATGCCCTGTGCTCCTATCCGGCGGTTGGTGTCGAAACCGCCAATCCGGCCCTCAAGGCCGTCACCTCGACCAACGCGACGTTCGGCTTCATTTTCGAGCCGATCAAGCAGGTGAGCGTATCGGTCGACTGGTACCGCATCGATCTTAAGAACGACATCATCTCGGCGTCCTCCGCGGGCAGCTTCTACACCGATGCTCTTGGTATCGTGCGTGGACCTACGACAACGGCTGCAGTGTGTACCGCGACGGTGACGACGGGCACTTGTCCGCAGGCAACGGTGACGACGCCGGTGGGCTACCCGGCCTACACGTCGATCCCCTATGTGAACGCGGGTGAAACCAAGACCTCCGGTATCGATGTGGATTTGCAAAGCCACTTCGACGTCGGCAATTTCGGAGTCTTGAGAGCGCGGCTCAACTACACGTACATCCATCAATATGAGTTGGTAGTGTCCGGCGAGACCTTCGACCTCGCGGGAACGCATGGTCCGCAGAGCATCTCGGGCGATACGGGCAACCCCAAGAACAAGGCGACGGCGTCCTTGACCTGGGATGCGGGGCCGTTCAGCAACACGCTGTCGGTGAACTACACCGGATCATTCAGCATCGTAGATCCGTCGTCGGGCTACTCGAGTTGCTTGTCCGCCTTGGTGGGCCGCGGTCCTTCCGCGTACGGCTCGGCGATTTCCTCCTCGACCACGACACTGCCGAGCGCGTGGTATCCGTATTGCAGCGTGAATCATTTCACTGACGTGAACTGGTACGGCAGCTATCAGGTCAACGATCACCTGAATCTGCACGGGGCGATCACCAACCTGTTCAACTCTACGGCGCCGGTCGACCTTCAGACCTACGGCGGCGGTGGCGAATTGGCGTACAGCACGCTGGATCAGGACGGCGCCATCGGCCGGTTCTTCATGGTGGGCGCGACGTACAAATTTTAACGCAGGCCTAGATTCCCGACGTGCAACCAAGGCGCGGCTAGCAGAGAAGCTAGTCGCGCCTTGTCATACAAGGTTCATATTCTAAGTTTAAAAAGCTCCCAGGTTTTTCGTTGCATCGAAACTGGGGACTCTTGTATGAAAAAAATCCTTATCGGCTGTATGTCCGTCGCGCTCGGCGCGTCGCTGGCATTCAGCTCTGCGAACGCGTCGGTGGCGCCGAGTGGTGTCAGCACTGCCACGCCAATCAAGCACTTGGTGGTGATATTTCAAGAGAACGTGTCGTTCGATCACTACTTCGGCACGTATCCCGTGGCCACGAATCCCAGCGGCGAACCGCGCTTCAATGCCGCTCCGGGCACCCCGACGGTGAACGGGTTGACCGGCGCCTTGTTGACCCACAATCCCAATGCCACGAACCCGACCAATGCCGAGGGAGCGACCAATCCCTTCCGTTTGGATCGCAGCCAGGCGGCCACCGCCGACCAGGATCATGACTACACGCCGGAACAGGCGGCGTTCGATCATGGCTTGATGGATCAATTTCCGTTCTCGGTGGGCACCGCGGGCCCGCCGCCCACCGGCAGCCCGATTTTCGCGACCACGGGTTTGACCATGGGCTACTACGACGGCAATACCGTCACCGCCTTTTGGAATTACGCGCAGGAGTTCGCCATGAACGATAACTCCTATGGCACGAACTTCGGCCCCTCGACCGACGGTGCCATTAACCTGATCTCCGGCCAGACCAATGGCGTGATTCAGGACATCAATGCCGGCGGCTCCACCATCGCCGACGGCTATGGTGGCTTGACTCTCATCAGCGATGCCGACCCGGTCGGCGATGTGTGTTCGACCACCACGGGCGAACTGCTGCAATTCGGCGGCAAGAACGTCGGCGACCTGTTGAACGCGGCCGGCGTCACCTGGGGATTTTTTGAAGGCGGCTTCAATTTGAGCGTCACCAACGCCAATGGCACCACGGGCTGCAAGCGCACCTCCGAGTCCGCCGTGACCAAGACGGTGAAGGCCGACTACATTCCGCATCACCAGCCCTTCCAGTACTACACCTCGACGGCGAACCCGACGCATGCGCGTCCGACTTCGGTGAAGACCATCGGCTACAGCGGCGACAAGGCCAACCACCAGTACGACACACAGGACTTCTTCGATGCGGTGAGCGCGGGTAATTTCCCGTCGGTCACCTTCCTGAAGGCGCCTGGCTACCAGGATGGCCATGCGGGCTACTCCGATCCCCTGGACGAGCAGACCTTCGTCGTGACGGTGATCAACTTCCTGCAGCAACAGCGCGACTGGGAATCCACTGCCGTGGTCATTGCCTATGATGACTCGGACGGCTGGTACGATCACCAGCTCGGCCAGATCGTCAATCAGTCCAGCACCGCGGCCGACGTGCTCACCGGTGTCGATTCCTGCGGCAACGGCGCCACCGCGCTGCCCGGCATTGACGCGGCAACCCTGCATGCTCAGGGTCGCTGCGGCTACGGTCCACGTCTTCCGTTGCTCGTGATTTCGCCCTGGGCGCGTCACAACTTCGTGGATCACACCTTGACCGATCAGTCCTCGGTGCTGCGTTTCGTGGAAGACAATTGGTTGGGCGGCAAGCGCATCGCCAGTGGCTCCTTCGACACCATTGCCAACCCCATCAATGGAATGTTCGATTTCAACGAAGGCCCGCGAAATGGCGGCCGCTACCTGCTCGATCCCAGCACGGGCTTGGTCGAGGGTGGTGGTGGCGGTTGGGGCTGGTAGTACGACTTCGACTCTGTGAGGACAGGGGCACGATCCGTGCCCCTGATTCCTGGCCCCGAATGCGTTAAATTATCGGGGTGACTACTCGCCGCCGATTTCTCGCTCGCTCTGCACTGGCTGCAACCGCTGCTCTGTCCCCTCGAGCCTTCTCGCATGACATGCCGCGCGCCGTCGCGCCGACGGTTCCCAATATCGATCCCACGACCCTGGCGCGCTACGTCGACGCCTTGCCGCTGCCGACTATAGCGAAGTCGATGGGGACGGAATTCGTGCCGGGGAGTAGCAAGGAGCGCGTGCCGCTGTATCGGGTGGTCATGCGGGCCATTGCCGCCAAATTGCATCGGGACCTTCCGCCGACGAACCTCTGGTCTTATGGCGGCACGGTACCGGGTGTGCAATTCGAGACGCGCCGTGGGCAGGGGCTCATGGTCGACTGGACCAGCGAGTTACCCCAAGATCACTTCCTGCCCATCGACTATTCGCTGCATGGCGCCGAGCGCGAGCTGCCGGCGGTGCGCAGCGTGGTGCATTTGCATGGCGGGAAAACCCCGGCCGACAGTGACGGGTATCCAGAAGACTGGTATGTCCCGGGAACGTCGCGACGCTACTACTATCCGAACGATCAAGAAGCGACGCTACTGTGGTATCACGATCATGCCATGGGTATTAATCGCCTGAACATTTACGCGGGTCTCCTAGGGCTGCATGTGGTGCGCGACGATATCGAGGAGACCTTGCACCTGCCTAGCGGCAAGTACGAAATCCCCTTGGTGATTTGCGACCGTGATTTGCGCAAGGATGGCCAGCTCAGCTACCCCGTGTCCGCCGATCCGGAGCATCCTTGGGTGCCGGAGGTGTTTGGGGAATTACATCTAGTCAACGGGAAGATTTTCCCATTTCACGAAGTAGAGCCGCGCAAGTACCGTCTGCGCGTTCTGAACGGTGCCAATGGCCGGTTCTACCGGCTCTCCTTCAGCGAGAGCATCGACATGCACCAAATCGGCAGCGATCAGGGCTTGCTATCGGCGCCGGTGAAGGTGACCTATGTGCAACTCGCGCCCGGCGAGCGCGCCGATCTCGTGGTCGACTTCTCGCAAAGCCGTGGCGCGAAAATCGTATTGAAGAGCGATTCCTTTGAGCTCATGCAGTTCAAGGTGAGCAAGGCAAAGGTCTCCGATACCAGTGTGTTGCCGGCCGCGCTGCGTCCGATAGCGCGTATCGCAGAGTCGAGTTCGGTGCTTACGCGGCGTCTCACTTTGGACGAAACCCAGAACATGGTGGCCGAGTCCATGGGCATGCTGCTCAACAAGACGCCGTGGCATATGCCCATCACGGAGAACCCTAAACTTGGCAGCACCGAAATTTGGGAGTTCGTGAATCTCACCGACGATACGCATCCCATCCATTTGCACCTGGTGCGGTTTCAAATTCTCGATCGGCGTCCCTTCGACGGTTTTCAATACATGACGGCCGGGACCTTGCGCTACACCGGGCCGGTGATGCCGCCCGATCAAAACGAGCTGGGTTGGAAGGATACGGTGCGCGTCAACGCGAAGACGGTAACGCGCATCATCGTGCCCTTCGTCGGCTACGCCGGCCGCTACGTGTGGCACTGCCATATCCTCGAGCACGAGGACAACGAGATGATGCGGCCTTACGAAGTCCTCGCCTAAACGCTGCGTAGAAAACGCGGCTGCACCCGAGCGTTGGTCGTGTGTTCGAAGCCCGACGCCAGCCGTATCAGCGTGGGTTCGCTGAAGGCCGTTCCAAAGAACGACAATCCCACCGGCAGCCCGCGATACAAACCCGCCGGCACCGTGATATGCGGATAACCGGCAATCGCGGCGGGCGAGGAACAGCCGCCCGTATCGGCATCGCCGTTGACGAGATCAATGAAACACGCGGGCCCATTGGTCAACGTGACCATGGCGTCCAAATGATGCTCCGCCAGTACGGCGTCGATGCCGCCATGGCGAGTGGCAGCGAGGCACGTCGCACGGGCACTGGCATAGGCCGCCTCGTCCAGGCCGCCTTTCGCCTCGGCTTGAAGAAACAGTTCTTGACCGAAGTAGGGCAATTCACGGGCCGCTTGAGCTTCATTGAAACGAATGAGATCGGCGAGCGAGCGCGCCGGCATACTGCTGGGTAGGCGAGTCAGATAGGTG
>Ga0302314_10021733_pt1 | contig 10556 bp, 8 predicted proteins | sample III_Palsa_N2_3_FD_200533 | JGI IMG/M metagenome (GOLD analysis project Ga0302314, IMG submission 200533) | Peat permafrost microbial communities from Stordalen Mire near Abisko, Sweden - III_Palsa_N2_3 | ecosystem: Environmental > Terrestrial > Soil > Palsa > Peat permafrost | place: Sweden... | reverse complement strand
TTTGGCGTCTTCTGCCGCGACGCGCCCTCGACCAGGGCGATCATCCGGTCGATAAACGTCTCGCCCGGCTTGGAGGTGATCTTGACGATGACCTGGTCCGACAGCACCTTGGTGCCGCCGGTGACCGCCGAGCGGTCGCCACCGGACTCGCGGATGACCGGGGCCGATTCGCCGGTGATGGCCGACTCGTCGACCGAGGCGACGCCTTCGACGACATCGCCGTCGCCGGGAATGACCTGCCCGGCCTCGACGATCACGAAGTCGCCGAGGGTCAGCTGGGTGCCGGGCACCTCCTCGATGCGGTGGGCGGTGTCACCGGGCTTCCAGCCGGCCAGGCGCCGCGCGACAGTCTCTTGCTTGGTCCGCCGCAGCGTCTCCGCTTGTGCTTTGCCGCGGCCCTCGGCGACCGCCTCCGCCAGGTTGGCGAACAGCACCGTCAGCCACAGCCAGACGGTGATCGTCCAGGCGAAGATCGACGGGTTGATGATCGCCGAGTAGACGGTCAGCACCGAGCCGACCTCGACGACGAACATGACCGGGTTCTTGAGCTGCACCCGCGGGTCCAGCTTGCGGAACGCGTCCGGCAGCGACTTCCACAGCATCTTGGGGTCGAGCAGTCCGCCGCCGACCCTGCGGGCCGGTTCGGTCAGGCTGCCCGGGGCAAGCGCTGTGCTGCCAGTGCCGGCCGCGCCCGTTCCTTCTTCTGTTACTTCTGATGTTGACTTGAGGTGAGCCATCTCAGTGCAGTCCTTCAGCGAACGGCCCGAGCGCCAGCGCGGGGAAGTACGTCAGGCCGACGAGGATGATGATCACGCCGACGAGTAGGCCGGCGAACAGCGGCTTGTGGGTCTCCAGGGTCCCGGCCGACGCCGGCACCGGTTGCTGTCTGGCCAGTGCTCCGGCCAGCGCCAGCACGAAGATCTCCGGTGCGAACCGGGCGAGCAGCATCACGATGCCGCCGGTTATCTGGTACCAGGTGGCGGCCGTGCCGAGTCCGGCGAACGCCGAGCCGTTGTTATTAGCCATCGAGGTGAACGCGTAGACAACCTCGGTGAGGCCGTGCGGCCCGCTGTTGAAGATGTCGCTGCGCGGTCCCGGGAAGCCGAGCGAGAGCGCGGCTCCGATAAGGGCGCTGGCTGGCGTGGCCAGGATGTAGAGGGCGGCCCACTTCATCTCGGCCGGGCGGATCTTCTTGCCGAGGTACTCCGGGGTGCGGCCGACCATCAGGCCGCCGATGAACACCGTGACCACGGCCAGCATGAGTATCCCGTAGAGTCCTGCCCCGACGCCGCCCGGTACGACCTCGCCGAGCATCATGTCGAACAGCAGGATCCCGCCGCCAAAGGCGGTATACGAATCGTGGAAGCTGTTGACCGCTCCAGTCGAGGTCGTTGTGGTCGCGCCACCGAACAACGACGAGCCGGGGATGCCGAACCGGACCTCCTTGCCTTCCATCGCGCCGCCCGCGGCCTGCAGGGCAGTGCCCGCGTGCTGCCACTCGAAGAAGCTGATGCCGCCGATCGCGGTCAGCAACAGCCCGGCCATCACCGCCACCAGCACATAGCCCTGCCGGTTGTCGCCGACCATCTTGCCGAAGGTGCGCGGCAGCGAGAACGGGATAACGAGCAGCAGGAAGATCTCGAACCAGTTGGAGAACGGGTTGGGGTTCTCGAATGGGTGGGCCGAGTTGGCGTTGAAGAACCCGCCGCCGTTGTTGCCGAGCTCCTTGATGACTTCCTGCGAGGCGACCGGGCCGCCGACCAGGGTCTGCTGGCCGCCGATCAGCGTGCTGATCGTGTGGGTGAGGTTGAAGTTGTCGATCACGCCGGTGGCCATCAAGATGATGCCGCCGATCACCGAGAACGGGATCAGCAGCCGGACGATGATCCGGGTCATGTCGACCCAGAAGTTGCCCAGCCGGTCCGTGCGGGACCGCATGAACCCGCGGACCAGCGCGATCGCCACCACGATGCCGACCGCAGCCGAGGCGAAGTTCTGCACCGCGAGGCCCGCCATCTGCGAGACGTAGCCCATGGTGGACTCGCCGGAGTAGTTCTGCCAGTTCGTGTTAGTGACGAACGAGGCGGCCGTGTTCCAGGCGGTGGTCGGCGAGACGTTCGCCATCCCGTTGGAGTAGGGCAGCCAGTGCTGCACGCGCAGCAGCAGGTACAGGAACAGCACGGATACCAGGGAGAACGCCAGCATGGACCGGGCGTAGGTGCCCCAGCGCTGGTCGGCCTCGGGATCGATGCCCATGAGCCGGTAGAAGCCGGTCTCGATCCGCAGGTGCTTGTCGGTGGTGAAGACCCGGGCGATGTAGTCGCCGAGTGGCCGGTAGCACACCACGAGGGCGACTGCCAGCAAGACGATTTGCAGGATTCCTGCCAGGGCGCTGTTCATTTAGAAACGCTCCGGCCGGGTCAGCGCGTACACCAGGTACACGGTCAACACGATCGCTGTGATCAGTCCGACCCAGTTCTCAGCGCTCAAGGTGCTCAACCCCCTTCAGGATGAGGATGAGCGCGCCAAAGACGACGAGCGTCAGGGCGATGTACAACAGATCCCACATGATGTGTGCTCCTCGGGAAGTTCTTTTGTCCCGAGAGCAATCAAACCGCTGGTCAGCGCCAGTGCATCCGGTCCTGACGGCAGCTATGCGGCGGCGGCGGCGTTCCTAACAGATCCCATGCGAGTCGTTAAGACGGCGGTCAGATCCGGCCTTCCGGCCCGGCCTGCTCAGCCGAGGCCGCCGCTGCCGTGCGAGCCCGCCAGCCCGTGCAGGGACCAGGAGCGCGGCCGCAGCCAGCTGTGACCGAGCTCGTCCATCAGCGCCGACGGCGGCACCGCCAGTACCGGGCACTTGGCCTGCGCCAGGCAGAACCGCCCGACGGACCGGCGCAGCGCCCGGCTGACCGGGTTGCGGCGGCCGGTCCCGATGACCAGCAGGTCGCCGGACTGGTCGGCGACGTCGACCAGCACCTGGCCGGCCTCGCCGCGCTCCACCCGCGCCCGGACCTGGACGTCCTCGGGCAGGCCGCCGAAGCACTCGTCGAACGCCTCGGTCAGCCGGGTACGGGCGGCCTCGTGCCAGAGCCCGCGCAGGTAGGGGGAGGGATGAGAACGCTCGGTGAGGTCACCGCCGGGCGGCACCCAGGCGATGACCGCGGTGAGCGGCACCCGCCGGTCACGCGCCTCGTCGGCCGCCCAGCGCAGCGCCTGCAGGCTGCCGAGCGACCCGTGAACGCCGACAACGATCCGACGCACCGCGCCCACGATGCATCCCTCCTGTCTTCACCTGCTGTGCCGATCCTTAAATACAACCCCCGCCGGGAAAGCAGCCGATCCCATCCTTGCAGGACCCTGACAAAACATCACCGAAACGTTACGTTAACGCCTCGATCTGATTACCTTCGGCAACGAAAACCAAAACCAGCAACATCCCGAACGAAGGTGGCTTTCCACCCCAACCACCCCCATCTCCCCATGCCCCGCAAACGCCTCAACCGCCTGAGGGTGCCTGCGCCGGCCCCCGCGCCCCCACGAGATCGATGACGATCAGTGTCCTGGCATGATGGATGACCTATGGACGACAAGCTATTTCCGCCTCCCCGGGGGGAAGCGTCCTTCGTGGCGATCGGCGACAGCTTCACCGAGGGCCTGAACGACGCCGCTTCCGGTGGCGGCTTCCGCGGCTGGGCGGACCGGCTGGCAGGCCAGCTCGCGGCGCAGTACCCGGGCCTGCGGTACGCGAACCTGGCGGTCCGCGGCAAGCTGCTGCGTGAGATCGTGGCCGAGCAGGTGCCGCTGGCGGCGGCGATGTCGCCCGGCCTCGTTTCGCTCGGCGGCGGCGGCAACGACATCCTGCGTCCGGGGGCCGACCCGGACACGCTCGCGGAGCTCTTCGACGCGGCTGTCGCCCGGCTGCAGGGCGCCGGCGCGCAGCTGCTGATCTTCAGCGTCTGCGACCCGGCCACCTTCCCGGTGATCCGCCTGCTGCGCGGCCGGATCGCCGCCTACAACATGCACCTGCGGGCGATCGCCGACGCGCGCGGCTGCTACCTCGTCGACCTGTGGTCGATGCGCTTTCTGCGCTCCCCGTCGGCCTGGTCGGCCGACCGGCTGCACCTCACCGCGCAGTCGCACCAGCGGGTGGCGCTGCGTGCCGCCGAGGTCCTCGGCGTGCCGGTCACCGAGGACTGGCGGGTGCCCGCGGCGGCGGAAGTGGCGGGGCCGTCGGTGGCCCCGATGACCAGGGCCGACTGGCTGGCCGCCCGCCGCGAGGACGTGCGCTGGGCCCGGGAGTACCTGGGCCCGTGGGTGAACCGGCGGTTGCACGGCACGTCGTCGGGCGACGGCCGGACCGCCAAGCGGCCCGCCCTCGAGGTCATCGCGCCGCCGGTCACCATGTAGCCCGGTTCCCGGTTCCTGATGGCGCCGGTTGCCCGGTGGCGCCGCGCCCCTGGTGAATCGGCGGCGGTGGACCGGGCACCCGTCCTTCAGATGCCCGGCTCGCTTACCGGGACCAGCGGAACGGAGCTGCCCGCACGGCCCGGGCGGGACAGCAGCAGCAGCACCACCAGCCCCGCGACGATCGGCACCCACCAGACCCAGACCGCGTGCGACGGCCCCTGGGCGGCGGCGGTGAGGCCGCCGGCCAGCACGGCCGCGGCCAGCAGCCGTGGCCAGCTCAGCGTCGCGGCCGGGATCAGTGCCACCGCGATCGGCGGCCACGGGTAGTAGGACACCATCACCGGCTCGAAGAACGACCGCAGCGCCAGGGCGAGCGCGACCCACCAGAGCACGTCGGTGAGCAGCGCGGCCGGCCAGCGGGCACCGGCGGCGCTGTCCTGCCATTCGGTCCGGGCCTGCCAGCGGCGCCGGATCGCGAGCGCCGCCAGGCAGGCGAGCACGATTGTGGCCAGCCGGAACGGGCCGGCGGCGACGTTCTGCCCGGCCAGCTGCGGTGCCAGCGAGGTCCAGGCCGTCGGGTGGTTGATCACCGGGGAGTCCGGCTGACTGGCCACCGCGGTGTAGGTGTCGTGCCAGTTGGCGATCGCGGTCGCGCCGAGCAGCACCGCCGACGGGAGCGCGGCCCGGATCAGGAACGGCACCATGCGGCGCCAGGGCAGCAGCGCCAGCAGCACCGGCAGCGCGAGCAGCACCAGCGGCTGGACGCAGACCGCCGCGCCCGCCAGCCAGCCCGCGGCGCCCGGCCGCGCCCGGCTCTGCGCCAGGATGGCGTAAAGCAGCAGGCCGACCGCGACGGCGTCCTCCGGGTGCCCCCAGCGGGCGGAGACCGACCAGAGGATGCCCGCGCTGGCCGCGGCGAGCAGGCCCCGCTTCCAGAACTGGACGCCGAGCTGCTCCGCGAGCGCGTCGGCGGCGAACAGGGTGACGCAGCACAACGCGATCTGGTACGGGCCCGCCACCAGCCAGAGCGCCGGGTGCAGGTTCGCCGGGCCGGGGATGGCCAGGGACAGCCCGAGGGCCGAGATCAGTGCCGCGCAGGGCAGCAGGATGACCGCCGCGCCCGGCAGCGAGATCAGGCCGGTGCCGGGCGCGTAGACGCCGCCGATGTTCCCGTGCGCGAGCCTGGTCGTGGCGATCAGCGTCCCCCACAGGTCGTAGGGCAGCCCCCACTCCTTACGGCCGACCAGCGAGGTTCCCACGGTGGTGGTGAACATCCCCATCAGCAGCAGGCCCGCCGACGCGATCAGCGGGAACACCCGCCGGGCGGCCCAGCGCGGCCGTGCCCTTTGGCCAGGTGCGTCTCCCGCGGGGTCTTCCCCCGTGCGGTAACTGAGTCGCTCCTGCATCCTGGCCCCTCTGCCTGCCAACACTTACCAGTCGCGCACTGCGGCTCGTGTCCCGTGCTTGGTGACCCGTGCCCGCCGCTTGGTGAACCGTACCGCGCGGACCGCGCGGGTCAGATGACAAGGCGCGTGCCCGGCGCTCCCCCCGCGGGCGTTCGGGCGGCGGGCAGGTACGGTCGCAAACCATGTCGGGCGAACTACGGATCCTGGTTCTTGGCGGCACGTCGTACCCGGGCACCTGACATGCCCCCGCTGGCCAGGCCAGCACCGGCCGTGCCAGCACCTGAAGGCAGCCGAGATTCAGCCGAGGCCGGTGAACATCTCGGAGTAGTACAGGCCGGCCGTCTCCGAGGAGAGCATGCGGTCCAGCCTGGCGCGCATGATTCGCTCCCGGAAAGTGCCGCCACCGCCGACGGGGGCTCCGGAAGCACCGTGCATCATGTCAGCGAGCCAGTTGGAGTACTCCTGGTACCGCCAGGTCCGCTGCAGGCAGGTGTCGGAGTAGCCGCGCAGGCCGGACTCGTCGCCATTAACGGTGAAGTCCCGGACGGCGGAGGCGAAGACCTCCGAGTCGAACAGGGCGAGGTTCATGCCCTTGGCCCCCATCGGGGGGATGATGTGCGCGGCATCGCCCAGCAGGAACAGGCGGCCATAGCTCATCGGCTCGCGGATGGCGCTGCGCAGCGGGAACACCTCGGTCGCGGTGATCGGGCCGTCGGCCATGTCCGGGTCATGCATGCGGTGCTTGATTTCCGTCCAGATCCGGTCGTGCGGCCAGTCCGCGACGCTGTCCCCGGCCGGAACGTGCAGGTAGAACCGGCTCGCCTGGCGTCCCCGGGCGAACTGGGCGGCGTACCCGCGCGCCCCGGTCGTCATCAGGGCGTATTTCGGCGCCGGGGCATCAGCGAGGACGGTCAGCCACCAGATGCCGTAGTCGTAGGCGTGCACGGCGCCCGCGGCCGCCGGAATGCTGGCCGCGCTGATCCCGCGGTCGCCGTCGCAGCCGGCTACGAAGTCGCACGCGATCTCATGCGCCTGCCCGTCGGCATCGGTGTAGCTGACCACGGGCCGTTCGCCGTGCAGGTCACCCCCGATGTTGTGCAGGGCCACGTCCGCCGCCTCGAACCGCAGGTCGCCGCCGTCGGCCAGCAGCGCGGCGATCAGGCCGCGCACCAGGGCCTGCTGCGGGACCGCCTTGCCCATCCCCTCCATGCCCGGCAGGGCTTCGGACAGCAGGTGCGCCTCGCCATCGACCCGGACCTCGAGGAAGTCGTTGCCGGGGAAGCCGTGCAGCACATGGCCGAGTCCCCACTCCTCGAACATGCGCACGGCCCGGTACTCCACCAGCCCGGCGCGCTGGCGCTCTTCGACGTAGGAGCGCGGCCGGCGCTCCAAGACGATGCTGTCGATCCCCCGTGACCGCAGGAACAGCGCTGTGGTGAGGCCGGAAACCCCGCCTCCCACGATTGCGACCGTCGTGGACTCTTGCACCGTCATACGCAGACACCCATCTCGACGTCGTTCAAAGCCTGGCAAATAACAATAAATGGTCTCACCCCGGGGTTGGCCGCGGCTTCGCGACTGCCCGAATCGTAACCACCCGGGGGATCTGTGCCATGGCCCGGCGCCGGCCTCCGGCGGCGCTGACCGGCCTGGTAACAACAGACCTGGTCGGCCGCCGGCGGTGCCCGCAGACGCCTGCCGACGGCACCGCAGACGTCCGCCCCGCCCGCGGGCCGGCCGCGGCTGCGGCCGGGGAAGCTTCGCCGGCGCACACCCGCGCAACCTTAGATGTACGTCGCGGCGGTTCCCAGGCCCCGTCGCAGCGGCGAGAATTTCGGTCAGTCTCATCGGCGAGGTTTCGAGGACTGACAGGAGAGGTTTCGAGGATGGAATTCGTGGTCATCGCCCAGTACCGGGCGCGCGAAGGGACGGCCGACCTGGTGGCCGAGGCCCTGAGCAAGATGGTCGAACCCACCCGGGCAGAGCCAGGCAACCTGGACTATCAGGCATTCCGCGATCCGGCCGACCTGTCGCTTTTTGTCCTCTTCGAGAAGTACGCCGGCGAGGCCGCCTTCGACGCCCACCGGGCGACTCCGCACTTCGGTGAATGGCTGTCTGGGCAGGTCCTGCCCAACCTCGAGTCCCGGGTCCGGCTCGACCTCACCCCCCTGGCAGCTGACCTGGGATAATCAGACCCGTTATGGTCCTTTCTGAGTCTTGTATGTGGAAGTCTGGGACTTCGCCGTATTAGAGGCGATCTAGAGATAAAAGTGTTCCGGTCACGCACCCCCACCGTGACCGGTGGATGGAGGAATTTTCAGCATGACGCGCACATGGAAGCGCTTGGCAGTTCCCGCCGCGGCGCTCAGCGCCGCGGCGCTGCTCGCCGCCTGTTCATCGAGCAGCAGCTCGACCGCCTCCAGCAGCTCCGCGACCCCCACCAGCTCCGCTTCGGCCAGCGCCTCGTCGTCGGGGTCCGCCGGCGTGGCGGCGGCCCAGGCCATGGTCACCCAGATGGAGGCGGAGCCAAGCCACCCGGTTCCCGCGGCCCCCGTCAAGGGCGTCTCCGCGCTCAAGGGCAAGACGGTCTACTACGTTCCGCTCGTCCAGCAGATCCCCGGCTTCATCCTCACCGCGGCCTCCCTGAAGACGGCGCTGTCTTCGGTGGGCGTGAAGCTCCAGGTGTGCAACGGCGAGGCGCAGCCGAGCGCGGTCGCCGCCTGCATCGGGCAGGCGACGGGCGCGGGCGCGGCCGGCATCATCCTTGACTCGATCCCGCAGGGCATGGCGGCGAACGCGATCACCTCCGCGACCGCCAAGGGCGTCCCGGTCATTGTCTCCGACCAGCTTCCGCCGACTCCCACGGCCAAGAGCACCGACCAGGTTGACTATGCGGTTGGCGCCCCCTACCAGCCGAACGACATCGCTTACTGGACGATTGCCAACTCCAACGGCGCGGCCAACCTGATCATCGCCGAGGAGGCCGACTCCCCGTCGTCGATCCAGTACATCGTCAACTCGCAGGCGATCTACAGCAAGTACTGCCCCAACTGCAAGGTCGTGGTCAAGCAGATCTCGCAGTCGGACGCCGCGCAGTGGGCCTCGGCCACCAGCTCCTTCCTGCTGTCCAACCCGAACGCGAACTACTACTACACCGAGTTCGAGGACAGCCTCCAGGCGGCGGTGCAGGGCATCCAGACGTCCAACCGGACCAGCATCAACCTCGCGGTCGCGGGCGGTTCGACTGACGGCCTTGGCCTGCTCGCCAAGGGCAGCGGCCCGGTCAAGGCGGTCGTGGCCGTCGACCAGACGTACTCCGGGTGGGCACTGGCCGACCAGGTCCTGCGGATGGCCACCAAGACCGCGCCGGTCAGCGTGATCTACCCGACCCGCCTGTTCACCGCGCAGAACATCGGCTCCATCCAGGTGACGCCCGCGGCCGAGGCCTCGGGCGCATGGTTCGGCAGCACTGCCTACCAGGCCGCCTTCAAGAAGGACTGGGGAGTCTGACAACCGTCAGCTAGCCAGGGCACGGTCCGACAGGCGGTCAGAGCTGCCCGACCTGTCGGGCCCGTCCCGGCGGCCCGCCCCGGGACCGGGGCGATGTCTCCGCAGGAAGAGACCAAAAGGAGTTGAATGCAGTCGTGACCGCCTCACAGGCCGGAACACCGTTTCCCGGGCAGTCGGCGGACACCACGCAGCAGAACCGCCTGGCGGTGGCTGGCGTGTCCAAGACCTTCGGCCCGGCCCGCGTGCTGCGCGATATCGGGCTGCGGATCGCCCCCGGGGAACTGCACGGCCTCGTCGGCCAGAACGGCTGCGGGAAGTCGACCCTGGTCAAGATCCTCACCGGCATCTATACCCCCGACCCGGGCGGCGCCATCGCGGTGGACGGGCGGCCGCTCTCGCTGCCCGTCCGTCCCCTCGAGGCCCGCGCGGCGGGGCTGTCGATCGTGCACCAGAACCTCGGTCTGGTCGATGACCGGAGTGTGTGGGAGAACGTCCGCCTTGGCCGTTACAAGACCACCGGCTTCGCCCGGCGGATCGATGGCAAGGGAGAGCGCCGGGCGGTCGCGGCGGTCCTCGCCCGGCTCGGCGTGACCGTTGACGTCAACGAGCATGTGGGCGAGTTGTCGGCCGAGGACCGGGCCGCGGTCGCGGTCGCCCGCGCCATCCAGGACCACGAGCCCGGCGGCGGCCTCATCATCTTCGACGAGTCGACCCGGGCGATGGGCGCCCAGGCCCGTCGCCGGTTCTTCGACTTGGTCAGGTCGGTCGTCGACACCGGTGTGTCGGTCTTGATGATCTCCCACCAGCTCGAGGAGGTCGTCGAGGTGACCGACCGGGTCACCGTGCTGCGTGACGGCCAGGTGGTGGAGAGCGGCATCCCGACCAAGGACATCGACGAAGCCGGCCTTACCCGGCTCATGCTCGGCCGGCACGTGGTTACCCATACCCGTGGCGATTCCCACGCCCAGGACGAGCTGGCGGCCCGGGTACAGGGCCTCGCGGTCCGTTCGGTATCCGGTTTCGATCTCGACTTGCAGAAGGGCGAGATCGTCGGCCTGACCGGCATCGTCGGCTCCGGCGCGGTGGCGGTCGCCGAGTCGATCGGCGGCGCGCGTCAGGCGCGCGGCGGCTCGCTCCTCGTCGAGGACAAGAACGCCAGGCACGGCAAGCCGAGGCAGATCCGGCTGCGCAAGAAGCGCGACTCGACGCAGGAGTTCATCGACGCCGGGG
>Ga0302314_10021731_pt1 | contig 10556 bp, 6 predicted proteins | sample III_Palsa_N2_3_FD_200533 | JGI IMG/M metagenome (GOLD analysis project Ga0302314, IMG submission 200533) | Peat permafrost microbial communities from Stordalen Mire near Abisko, Sweden - III_Palsa_N2_3 | ecosystem: Environmental > Terrestrial > Soil > Palsa > Peat permafrost | place: Sweden... | reverse complement strand
CCCCGACCGCGTCCTACTCGACCACGTTCTCCCTCCAGGTGCCCAAGACCGGTGAAACCACCACCGAGTCGGCGGCGCTGTCCTTCCTCGACTTCGCCTCGGGCCCCGCGTATCAGACGTTTGTCAACGCCAACGACCAGGCGCCGGCGCTCTCCGGCTTCACCACCCCGGCCAACCTGCCCTCCGCGCTGCTGGCGAACTATCAGGCGCTGACCACTTCGGGTTACCCGCAGCTGTTCGCCGCCTCGTACGGTCCGTTCACCACGTACATGAGCGAGATGATCGACGGCTCGGCCACGCCGGAGACGGTCGCCGACGACCTGCAACAGCAGTGGAGCCAGAGCGCCACGGCGCTCAACCTGCCCGGGTTCTGACCGGGACCGGTGCCGGGGCGGGTCCGCACGCCCGCCCCGGCGCCTTGTTCCCCCTTGCCGAGTCCGGGGCCGTTTCCTATGGCCGCGCGAAAGGACGACATCGATGTCCGTGCATACCCCTCCGAGGCCGGCCGCGGTCGCCCGGCCCCGGCCGGCGAAACCCCGGCCACGGCCGAACCCCTGGCGCCACCGCCTGGGCACGAGCGGCTTCCTGCTGCCTGCCCTGGCCGTGATCACCGTTTTCTACGTCGTGCCCAACCTGCTTGATTTCGCCCTGGCCTTCACCAACTGGTCGACCTACAGCGACACCATCAGGTTCACCGGGCTGACCAACTTCCGCGAGCTGCTCCAGCAGGGCGCGCTCACCAACGACCTGCGCGTGACCATCGAATACGCGGTCGTGGTGATGGTGGTCCAGAATCTCGCCGGGCTCGCGCTCGCCCTGGCTCTGGAGAAGGCCAACCGGGTCAACGGCTTCTTCCGCTCGGTCTTCTTCGTGCCCGTGCTGGTCTCGCCGCTGGCGGCCGGATACGTGTTCAAGGCGATCCTGGCCGACAGCGGGCCGCTCAACAGCCTGCTCGGCATCCACTTCTCCTGGCTGGGCAGCCCCGACTGGACCATCATCGTGGTCGCCACAGTCAACGCCTGGAAATACATGGGAATCAATATGCTGGTCTATATCGCTGGGCTGAACGCGATCCCGGCGGAGCTGATCGAGGCGGCCAAGGTGGAGGGGGCCACCTGGTGGCAGACGGTCAGGCGGATCAAGTTCCCGCTGCTCGCCCCGGCCCTGACCTTCAACGTCGTCGCCACCCTGATCGGGGCCTTCAACACCTTCGACATCGTGTTCGCGATGACCCAGGGCGGCCCCGGCATCTCCACCCAGGTGCTGAACGCGTTCATCCAGCAGGAGTATGCGCAGGGCTTCTACGGCTTCTCGATCGCGATGGGCCTGCTGCTGCTCGGACTCGTCTGCATTGTGGCCTTCCCCGCCCTGTTCATGCTGCGGCGCCGCGAGGAGAACAACCTGTGACCGCCAAGACAGTCAAATACACGCTGATCTCCGCGATCGCCCTCGTGGTCATCGGCCTGCCGATCTGGATGATCCTGGTCAACGCCGCCAAGCCCTTCCAGGAAGCGCAGAACCCCGACTTCGCCCTGCCGCACCACTGGGCCCTGTTCTCGAACCTGCACACCGTGCTGACCCAGGGCGCGGCCGGCACCGGACTGCTCAACAGCATCGCGGTCACCGGCTCGACCGTGGCGGTGGTACTGGTCGGCGGTTCGATGGCGGCGTGGATCTTCGCCCGCAGCGCCTCCCGGACCGTGCGCACGCTGTTCTACCTCAGCATCGTCGGCATCCTGATCCCCGCGCCCGTGATCACCTCGGTGTACCTGGACGCGCAGCTGGGCATCCAGGGCTCGCGGATGGCGCTGGTCGGACTGTACTCCGGCGTCTATCTGTCGCTGGCCATCTTCCTGATCACCGGATTCGTGCGCACCATCCCGCGCGAACTGGAGGAGGCGGCCCAGATCGACGGGGCACCGCGTTGGCGGATCTTCTGGCAGATCATCTTCCCGCTGCTGCGTCCGGTGCTGTTCGCCGCCGGGGTGCTGCTGTGGGTGTACGTCTGGAACGACTTCTTCTACGCGTTCTTCCTGCTCAACGGGGCCACCAAGCAGACGCTGCCGCTCGGGCTCTTCTCCGTCGTCAGCTCGAACTCCCACTCGACGAACTGGAACTACGTGTTCGCCGACGTCATCGTCGTGAGTCTGCCGCTGGTCGTGGTTTTCGTGATCGGGCAGCGCCGCATTCTCGCCGGAGTCATGGCCGGCGGAGTCAAGGGTTAGCCCCCCCCCCGAAGTCAGACCCATCAAAGGAGATGGCCTTGAACAGACCCCTGCGGGTTCCGCGAATCCCGCGCATACTGGCGGCGGCCGGCACGGCCTTGGCGACCGCGATAGCCATCACGGTCGCCGCGGCTCCCGCCCACGCGGCCAGCAGCACTGCTTCGTTCAGTGCCAGCTACGGCTCTACCACCGGCACCACCATCAGTGAGTCTCAGCTGCTCAACGGCTCTGAGGGCGGCTACCTGACGATGCAGAACCTGCATTGGTTCCCGGAGGAGTACGGCCAACTCTCCAGTATGGGTACGCAGTCGGTCCGCATCGACCACATTTTCGACGATGCCTTCTACCACCTGGTCAGCGAGAACTCCTCGGGCACCATCTCCTACAACTTCACCGACCTCGACAAGCTGATCCTGCCGATGGTCAAGAGCGGCATCACGCCGTTCGTCTCGCTGTCCTACATGCCTGCGGCCCTCGGTTCGAGCGTCTACGGGCCGCCGACCTCCGACTCGGCGTGGGCCGCGGCGGTGACCGCCGTGGTGACGCACTACGTCGATCTGGGCTACACCGGCTGGGACTGGGAAGTGTGGAACGAGCCGGACAACGGCGGCCTGTTCACCGGAACGGAGGCCCAGTACGAGGCCATGTACGCGGCCGCCTCCGTGGCCGTCAAGGACGCCGACCCGACCGCGCTGGTGGGCGGCCCGGCGGTGACCCACATCGGGAGTTCGTGGGTCGGCAACTTCCTGTCCTACCTGCAGGCGAACCCCTCGCTCCCGTTCAACTTCTTCTCCTACCACAGCTACAGCGGTTCGCCGTTCTCCGGCGTGAGTACGGCGGAGACCGACCTGGCCGACTACGGCTTCAGCGACGTGCCCGTCTACGTCACCGAGTGGAACGACAGCCCCAGCATGACCGAGGGCGCCGGCTCGGGCAGCGATACGAACTCCAGCAACGGCGGTGCCTCGTGGGCGGCCTCGCAGCTCTACAACGCGATCGGGTCCGGCGCGAGCAAGATCTTCTGGTTCTCGCCGGTCGACGGGTACACGCCCGACGACACGTTCAACGGCGACCTCGGCATGGTCACCGAGAACGGCCATCGCAAGGCCGCGGGCAACGTGTTCTGGATGTACTCCCAGCTCGCGCCGACCGAGCTGTCGTCCACGGTCTCCGGAGCCAACGCCGGAGAGACGGACGTATACGGCGTGGCATCTAAGAACACGAGTACAGACGAGACTACGGTGCTGCTGTGGAACAACACCGCCACCGACACCTCGACATCGGTATCGCTGACCAGCCTGCCCTACACGAGCAGCGACTTCAGCGTCACCCAGACCCTCGTGGACTCGACCGACGGCAACTACTACAACGACTACACCAGCGGCGCGAACGCTGACACGCCATCGCCGAACGAGAATGCCCCGGTGGTGTCCGACACCGTGCAGGCGGCCGGATCGTCGTATTCCAACACCATCGACCTGCCGGCCAACTCGGTCTCGGAGCTGATCCTGAAGCCGACCACCGCCGCGACGGGCTCGGTGGCGACCACCGCCGCTCCGCTGTACGACGACCTGGCTTACGGCGGGGCCGTGACCGACAGTTCGACCTTCACCGGCTACGGCTGGGCGCCGGCCAACCTGACCGACGGCCAGGACCACTCGTTCGACGCGGTCAACGCGGGTGGCACGGTCGAGGGGTGGACCTCGCAGGCGGATTCGTCGCCAGATTCCACCGAGTGGGTCCAGGCTGACTTGGGATCGGCGAAGACCGTGGACACGATCGTTCTATCGCCGCGAGACTCGGAGCTATACGACGGCGTGGGCTTCCCGACGGCGTTCACCATCGCCGGGTCGACCGACGACAGCACCTGGACCTCGCTGTACTCGACCTCCGACTACAACGGCGGCGCCACGGTCGACGGACCGCAGACCTTCTCGGTGACCCCGGGCTCCTACCGGTACATCAGGGTGACCGCGACGAATCTGGGTGCCGCGATCGACGAGAACGGCAATGACGTCTACCGGTTCCAGCTCACGCAGCTCTCGGTCTATGGCAATGGCCTGCCGAACGGCAACTTCGCGAGCGGCAGCACCAGCCCGTGGACGGTCAATGGTTCGGCCTCGGTCGAGTCCAGCGTCGTCTACGGCGGCGACAACGCCGTGACGGTTACCGGTGCCGACAACGGCGTGCAGTACACGGCGACCGGGCTCTCGCCCAACACTACGTACACCTTCGGCGGCTACCTCAAGTCCGGCGCGACCGGCGACCCGGTCTACCTGGGCGTCAAGGGCTACGGCGGCACCGAGACCGCGCTGCCGGTCAGTTCCACCGAGTGGACGCCCGTATGGATCACCTTCACGACCGGCGCGAGCAGCACGAGCGCGACGGTCTACATGTACAAGAACAGCGGCACGGCACAAGCGTGGGGTGACAACTTCACGCTGCAAGCCGGCAGCTGACCAACGGTGGGCCCTGCCGACGTGGTCGGCAGGGCCCACCGCCCGTCAGTTCGCCCATCGAAGGAGAACAATGATCGACCGGTACGCGTCACTGCTGAGCGCATACGTCCTCGCCAACAGCGAGCAGATGACGCGCGAACCCGAGGGCATCATCAAGCATCCGTACCTGGTCCCCGGCAGCCCCGATTCGCCCTACTACAGCGACCAGCTCTGGGACTGGGACTCATGGTGGATCAGCGGCTTCCTCGGACAGGTCGAGGCGGAGACCGGGGAGCCAAATCGCTTCGCGCGGTTCGAGGAGGGATGTATCCTCAACTTCCTCGACCACACGACCGACGACGGGTACATGCCGATCCAGCTCGACCCGAAGGGAGAGCTGCGGCACGGCGACTTCGCCGACGACGAAGAGTACGTCCGCAATCAGAACACCCATAAACCGGTGATCGCGCAGCACGCGGCTCTCCTCGCGCGGCGACGCGGCGACGCCGAATGGCTCCGGCCGCACCTGCCCAAGCTAGAAGCGTTCCTCACGAGCTACCTGACTCGTCATCACCACGCCGAGACAGGACTCGCGTACTGGCAGACGGACTTCGCGATCGGCGTCGACAACGACCCGTCGGTCTACTACCGGCCCGCGAAGAGCACGGCGGCCATCTACCTCAACAGCCTGCTCTATCGCGAGCTGTTGGCGTACGGGTACCTGCTCGAGGAGCTCGACCGGTTGCCGGAATCGATCCGGTGGCGGCGCCGGGCTCAGGACCTCGCGGACTCGATCAACCGGCACTGCTGGGACGAGCGCGACGGCACCTTCTACAGCGCCGATCTCGCTTTGAGCGAGATCGATCGCGACGGCTGGCTGCACAGCGGCGCCCCCCGGACCTGGTCGTCGCTGCTGCTCCGGATCGACAGTTGGTCGAGCTTCCTGCCGATGTGGGCGGGGTTCGCGTCCCAGGAGCAGGCGGAGCGTATGGTTCTGCGGCTCCGGAATCGGCAGACGTTCGCCGCGAACTACGGGGTCCGCACCCTGTCCAGACTCGAGAAGATGTACGACCTGCGGGCCTCCAACAACCCATCCAACTGGCTCGGCCCGATCTGGGGGATCAGCAACTACATGGTCTTCCGTGGCCTGCTCAGGTACGGCTTCGAAGACGACGCCCGGGAACTGGCGGAGAAGACGGTCCTGCTGTTCGGACGCGACCTGGAGATCAACGGCTGCCTGCACGAGTTCTACCACCCCGACAGCGGCGAGCCGATCATGACCAGGGGCTTCCAGAACTGGAACTTCCTGGTCCTCAACATGATCGCCTACCTCGACAATCGCGCCATGGTGGCCGAGTTCTGAAGCCCGGGAAGGACCCTCGGTGACGACCATCTGGTACGAACATCCGGCCCGGCGATGGGACGAGGCGTTGCCAGTGGGCTGCGGCAGCCTCGGCGCGATGGTCTTCGGCGGCCTCGGCGAGGAGCGGCTGGCCCTCAACGCCGACACGCTCTGGTCCGGCGGCCCGCACGACTCCAGCGGCGTGGCCGACGGACCGCGGATCCTCGCGGAGGTACGTGAGCGCTACGCGGCCGAGGGCGATTGGGCGGCTGCGGAGGACCTGACCCGCCGCTTGCAGGGCCCGGACAGCGAGTCCTATCAGCCGCTCGGGGATCTGTGGCTGCGGCACACCGCAGCGGAAACAGAGACGGAGCCGGCGCCCGGCGACGGATACCGGCGATGGCTCGACCTGCGCTCGGGGATCGCCTCGGTCGCGTGCCCCGGCCGCGGCATCGAGCGGCGCGACGTGCTCGCCTCGTACCCCGACCAGGTCATCATGGTCCGGATACAGGCCGCGGCCGGGCACACGCTGGAATTCGAGATCGGCTTCACCTCGCCGCACCGGGAGGTCGAGGGCGCCGTCGATCGGCGGGGCAGGCTGTATGCCACCGGCCGCGTCCCCGCTCACGTGGACCCGCCGCACCACGGATATCCCGACCCGGTCGTCTACCGCGACGGCGAAGGCATGCTCTTCGGCATCGCGGTAGACGTCCGAACGGAGACCGGCACCGTCGATATCCGGGACGGAGCGCTGATCGTGACGGGCGCGCACGAGGCCACCGTGCTGATCGCGGCCGACACCTCTTTCCGCGGTTGGCGCAGTGTCTCGGGGGACGACCGCAGTGAGCTCATACACCGGTGCACGGCGGTCCTCGACGCGGCCTGGGAACGCACACCGGACGGTGTCGCGCGGCGGCATGTCGAAGACCATCGCGGCCTGTTCGACCGCGTCGAGTTGAAGCTGGGTACCCCGGACGGCGACGGGATCCGCGCCGACGAGTTGCCCACCGACGAGCGGCTGCGCCGTGTCCGGCAGGGCGCGGTGGACCCCGGGCTCGAGGCGCTGCTGTTCGACTACGGTCGCTACCTGCTGATCGCCTCCTCCCGTCCGGGCACGCAGGCGGCCAACCTGCAGGGCATCTGGTGCGAGGACGTCCAGCCGTCCTGGAGCTGCGACTACACCACCAACATCAATGTCCAGATGAACTACTGGGCCGCGGAGACCGTCGGCCTGTCTGAATGCCATCTGCCGCTCGTCGATCTGGTCGATGCGCTGCGCGAGTCCGGCGCACAGACCGCCAGGACGCTGTACGACTGCGGCGGCTGGGTTGTGCACCACAACGCCGACCTGTGGAAGGTCTCGTGGCCGGTGCGCGGCGAACCGTTGTGCACGATGTGGCCGATGGGCGCGGCGTGGCTGTGCCGGCACCTCGTGGACCATGCCGAGTTCTCCGTGGACGCGGACTTCCTGGAGCGGCGCGCGTGGCCGGCCGTCCGCGACGCGGCGCGGTTCCTGCTCGACTTCCTCATCGAGGACGACGACGGTCAACTGGTCACCTTCCCGTCCACGTCGCCGGAGAACACCTTTCTCGACGTCGACGGGCGGCGCCGGTGCCTGGACGCCGCGCCGGCCATGGACCGGTGGATCCTGCGTGAGCTGTTCGGCTCGGTGCTGGAGATCGCGCGGCGCACCGGCCTCGGCGAGGAGGGCTTCGTGGACGAGGTGCGCGGCGCGCTCAAGCGCATCCCCGAACCGCAGGTAGGACCGGACGGCCGTCTGCTGGAGTGGTCCGCGCCGTACGACGAGTACGAACCCGGACACCGCCACGTGTCCCACCTCTACGGCCTGTATCCGGGCGATGAGATCGACGTCGAACTCACCCCCGACCTTGCGCTCGCCGCGCGCGCATCCCTGGACCACCGCCTCGCGCACGACGGCGGGGGGACCGGCTGGAGCAGTGCGTGGGCCGTGTGCCTGTGGGCGCGCCTAGGCGATGGGCAGGGCGCCCACGAGAGCGTGCATCACCTGCTCGCCGACCACGTCGCGCCGAACCTGCTCGGCCTGCACCCGCCGCATATCTTCCAGATCGATGCCAACCTCGGCTACACGGCGGGGGTCGCGGAGATGCTCGTGCAGAGCCACCGTTCGACGCTGCGGCTCTTACCGGCCTTGCCTACCGCGTGGCCGGACGGGCAGGTACGAGGCCTGCGCGCACGCGGCGGCGTCGCCGTGGATCTGTCCTGGGCCGGCGGACGCTTGGTCGAGGCGACCCTGACCGGCGATCAGTCCGATCAATTGTCGCTGAAGTGCCCGGATAACGTCAGGCTCGTCGGCGCGACCGTCGACAAGGGGCGTACTTTGATGCGTTTCGCGGCCGTTTGAGGGTTGCGGCGGTGAGCGGAACGTCTGCCGTGCGGGTGTAATTCATCCTACCAATGGTTGGACGCGGGCTAACAGCTGCCGCCTTGCTCGACGCATCATCACTTCGTGCCAGAAGGTGAAACACCAAGGAAACCTGCGATCGGCACTTTCAATGAGGAAAGGGAGTCATGAAAAGGCGATTCAACGCAACGGCGCGACCGCTGATCATCGCGGGCGGTCTCCTCGCCGCGTTCGTGGCGGCGCCCACGGCGGCCCACGCCGGGGTCTCGACCTGGTGGTACGTGAACTGCGCGGCCTCCAGCAACGGCAACGGCACGTCGGAGTCCAGCCCCTGGAACAACCTGGCCTCGGTCAATGCCCACACCTTCGAGGGCGGTGACGGCCTCGTGTTCGCCGACGGCACCACCTGCGACGGGCAGTTGGCGCTGCAGGGCTCGGGCGCGAGCGGCAATCCCATCGTCATCGGCGAATGGGTCAGCAGCTACGGCAAGGCCCAGCCGATCATCGCCGGCGGCGGGGTCAGCCCGGCCGCCGTGTACCTGCACGACAACCAGTACGTGACCGTCGAGGGCCTCCAGGTCACCAACAGCGGGTCGAGCGCGGGAGACCGGGACGGCATCCTGGCCTACAACGACACGAGCAGCACCCTGAACGGCATCACCATCACCGACAACACCGTGGACAACGTCAACGGCTACCTGTGGGGCTACTACGGCGCCGACGGCGGCATCGACGTGGACATCGACGGCGGCCTCTCGAGCCCCGGCATCTACAACGGGGTCACCATCACGAACAACGACATCTGGGACGTCGACCGGGTCGGGGTCTGGGTCGGCAGCCTGGCGGAGAACGGGGCCATCTCCGCCCGCAGCACCGGGATCACCATCTCGGGCAACCAGATGACCGACCTCGGCGCGGACGGCATCGTGGCCCGCTACACCAGCGGCGCCCAGATCCTCAACAACATCGTCTACAACTCCGGCAACTGGACCGGAGGCACCGACTCGGGCAGCCCGACGTACGACAACGCCGCTTCCGCCGCCATCTGGCCGGTCAACAGCACCAACCCGCTCGTCCAGGGCAATGAGGTGTACGGCAACGTGTCGCAGGGCGGCGATGGCGAGGCGTATGACTGCGACCTGTACACCACCGGCTGCCTGATGCAGTACAACTACAGCCACAACGACGTCGACGGCCTATGGCTTGACTGCAGTGGCACCGGTGGCGCGGGCGAGGTGTTCCGCTACAACATCTCGCAGGACGATGCCACGGCCAAGAACGGGACGTTCACCGACAGCTGTCAGGGAGACCCGACCCCGGCCGTCTACAACAACACGGTGTACATCGCTTCCGGCAGTCCCAACATCGACGGCTACCCGAGCGCGACCTGGGGTAGCGGAGCGTTCTTCACCGACAACATCATCGACAACCAGGGTAGCGGCTACTTCAGCACGAGTGTTCCCTGGGACCACACCCTGTTCTACGGCTCGAGCAACCGGCCTAGCACCGACACGAACGCGGTCGTCGGCAATCCGGATTTCTCCAGCCCGAACAGCGGTGGCGACGGCCTGAGCTCAGGGGCCAGCGCCTACTCGCTCACCAGCGGCTCGGCGGCGCTCGAGACCGGCGTGGCCGTCTCCGGCGCTCCCAGCAAGGACTTCAACGGCAACAACATCTGCGGCACCCCCGACATCGGTGCCATGGACAACCTCTGCTGAGTTGACGAGCGGCTGAGCGATGGCGGCGACGCTGCGCGCGCACGAAAGGGAACATCACGTGGGTCGACAGAGAATCAGAACACGGTCGCGTATGCGCAAGACCGACTGGTGGCGTCGGCGTACGACGTGGATCGCGCTCGTGCTCGCCGCCGCCGTGCTCGGGGTGATCGCCGTCAATCGGACGCCGTCGCCGCCACAGCAAGTCGCGTCACGTCCCGTCAGCCAGGACAGCGCGTCGTACCTGCCGGTCGGACCAATCCTGACAGTCAACTCCGATCCGATCGACTCGCGCGAGTTCCTGCTGCAGATGGATACGAACGAGGGTAACCAACTACGGGGTCAGGTGAGTGGGCTCCAGGCGTGGCCGGCGAGGGCGGCGCGGATCGCGTCCATGGCCGGGATGTGGTGGAGTCGGGTGCTCGCGAGGTACGACTGGATGCGGCAGTACGC
>Ga0302314_10021730_pt1 | contig 10556 bp, 10 predicted proteins | sample III_Palsa_N2_3_FD_200533 | JGI IMG/M metagenome (GOLD analysis project Ga0302314, IMG submission 200533) | Peat permafrost microbial communities from Stordalen Mire near Abisko, Sweden - III_Palsa_N2_3 | ecosystem: Environmental > Terrestrial > Soil > Palsa > Peat permafrost | place: Sweden... | reverse complement strand
GACCCGTTTCGCCAGCTCGATGAGCGCCGGGTGCGCCAACAGCGTACCAATCCGCGCACCCGCGAGGGCATGCGCCTTGGACAGGGTGCGCAAGATCGCCAGTGTCGGAAAACGATCCAGCCAGCGGGTGAGGCTCGCGGAACGCGACCACTCGACATAGGCCTCGTCGATCACCACGATGGCCTTGCCGTCGAGCGCCGTGCAGATCGCTTCGAGGGCCGCCGAGTCGAGCAGATTCGCCGTCGGATTATTCGGTGTGCATAGATACACGATCTTGATATTCGGCTGCCAGGCTGCCAGCAGCCGTTCGGGATCGACAGCCCAGCCCCTCGACCGATCGAGCGGGACCTCGACGACCTGGGCGCCCTGAATGCGCGCGGCTACCTGGTACATGCCGAAGGTTGGCGTGCATTGCAAAATGGCATCGACGCCGGCCCGCAGATAGATCCGCGACAGTAGGTCGATGGCCTCATCGCTGCCGCGCGTCGCGAGCACGCGCGAGTCGGCAACGCCGTACAGCTGCGCCAATCGTTCGATCAGCGCGCGGGGCTGGGGTTCCGGGTAACGATTGAGACCCGCCGCGGTCGTGTCGTCCGCGGGCCGCCAAGGCGCTTCATTGGCATGCAGCCGCGTCAGCGAAGGCAGCCACGCGGCGTGCGAATAGGGTTTGAGCGTGACGATCTCGGGACGTGCCAGGGTCGTTACGGCGTTCATCGCACCGCTCCTCCGGAGCTGGGGCGCGAGGCGTCGCCGATCGGCGGGGCCTCGCCGAGCGCGTCGAGCCGTATCGTCACCGATGCGGCATGCGCATCCAGTCCCTCGAGATTGGCGAGAATTTGCGCCGTCGGCCCGAGTCCTGCGAGCCCCGCCGGCGTCAACTCCTGCACCGTGATGCGCTTCTGAAAATCCTCGAGCGACAGGCCGCTGTACGATTTGGCATAGCCGTACGTGGGCAAGGTATGGTTGGGCCCGCTGCAATAATCGCCGGCGGATTCCGGCGACCACGGTCCGAGGAACACCGCGCCCGCTGCGCTCACCCGGGGCAGCCAACGGCGCGGTTCGTGAATCTGGAGCAGCAGGTGCTCAGGAGCATAGTCGTTGGCAATATCGAATGCCGTTTCGAGGCCATCGACGATCAGCAGCCGCATATGCAGGATGGACTTTGCCAGTATTTTTCCCCTCGACAGGCGTGCAGCCTGGCAGGCAACTTGCTACGCGACTTCCTCGGCGAAGGCCGCGGCGGTCGTGACGAGCAAGGACTGGGCATCGGCACTGTGTTCCGCCTGCGCAAGCAGATCCGCCGCGACGAAGTCGGCGCGAGCCGTGTGGTCCGCAATCACCATGACCTCGGTCACGCCGGCCGGCAGATCTGCGGCCGCGCCCGCGGCGTCCTGCGCGACCAGCATTTTGGCGGCGGTGACGTAGGCGTTTCCCGGCCCGAACACCTTGTCGCACTTCGGGATGGTCGCGGTACCGTAGGCCATGGCGGCGATAGCCTGAGCGCCGCCTGCCTTGAACACTTGCTCGACGCCCGACTTGCGAGCGGCGACCAGGACCGCGGGGTCCGCGGTACCATTGGCGGTGGGAGGCGTGCATAGAACGCGCACCGGACAGCCCGCGATCGCGGCGGGAACGGCGAGCATGACGGCGGTGGAGGGCAGGGGGGCTGAACCCGCCGGCACATACAGGCCGACCGCGCGGATCGGTACGCTGATGCGCTCGCATACCACCCCCGGGGCGGTTTCCACCCGCAGCGGCGCGGCGCCCTGAGCGGCGTGAAATCGCCGAACGTTGTCGATCGCCCGCTCTATTGCGGCCGTCTGCGCAGTGTTCAGCGCGCGCTCGGCATCGGCGAATTCCTGCGGAGTCACCTGCAGTGAGGCGGGCCGAACCGCATCGAATTTTTCGGTGAGAGCCAGAACGGCGCTGTCGCCTTCGCGGCGTACCGCCTCGATGATGTTGCGCGCCGCGTCGCGTATCGATGCGGCATCGCGCTGTGCAGGACGCTGCAGCGCCTGATCGCGTTGCGCCGCGGACAGCGATTTCCAGTCGAGAATGCGCATGATCGCCCAGGCCCCTAGGCCAGCATCTTCTCGACCGGAAGCACCAGCACCGAGCTCGCGCCGACGCCTTTCAGCTCTTCCAGTGTTTCCCAAAAGACGTTCTCGCGGCATACCGCGTGTACCGCCACCCGGTCACCCCGGCCCTCGAGAGGAATGACCGTCGGCGCTTCGCTGCCCGGCAGCAGCCTGGCAATGGCCGGAAGCGCAGAGCGGGGCGCATGCAGCATGATGTACTTGCTGCCCTTGACCTGCTCGACCCCGTCGATGCGCATCAGCAGCCGCCGGGTCCACTCCTGCTTTTCCGCGGCGATGGGCACGGGCGTGCGGATCAACACCGCCTGGCTGTCGAGCACGGTCTCGGCCTGGCGCAGATGATTCGCCGCCAGCGTGGATCCGGTCGACACCAGATCGCAAATGAGGTCCGCCCGGCCCAGCCGCGGTGCGATTTCCACGGAGCCCGACAGGACCACGACCTCCGCAGCGATGCCGCGGTCGGCGAGAAAGCGCCCCAGAATATGCGGATACGTCGTCGCAATGCGCCTGCCTTGAAGCGAGGCCGCGCCGCGATATTCGAATCCGTCCGGCACCGCGATGCACAGCTTGCAGCGTCCGAAATCGAGCAGCTGCACCGTCTCGAACAGCGGCGCGACGCCGCGGGCGGCGAATGCCAGCCGCTTCTCCTGGACGACGTTCAAGCCCACCAGCCCCAGGTCGCAGACATCTTCCTGCACCAGATCCGGAATGTCGTCGTCGCGGACGAACAGCACATCGAGCGGCATGTTCTCGCCGTAGCACATGAGCTGATCCTTGCCGCGGCTGTACTTGAGCCCGCAGCGCGACAGCAGATCCAGTGAGCTATCGGTGAGCCGGCCGCTCTTTTGCACGGCGATCTTCAGGCGCACGGGGTCGGAGGAGTTCGATGCGCTACCCATTGAGCTTCAGCCTTTCGGTCACCGCACGGTAGCCGCCGCTCCCAGAGGTCAGATAGCGCGCGACGCGGCCGATGGTGGTGACGCTGACCCCCGTTTGCCTGTGGATCTCGCGGTAGGGCAGGCCGCGCTCCAGCAGTTCGACCACGGCCCATCGGTCCGCCATCGCCTGCAGTTCGGCCGGCGTGCACAGGTCGCGGAAGAAGCTGCGGCATTCCTCCACACTACGCAGCGCCAATATGGCCGCGCACAGCGCACGCTCGTGCTGCTGCTCCTGCCGCAGGGTGACGGGACGATTGGTTTTCATGGCGCGGGGCTGCTCGCTGAGTCAATGTATTAACGCGCTAGTACATTAATGCATTGGCAGTTGGAGCGCAAGCCGCGGGCACTGAAAATTCCTTGACGCAAACCTGTGGGCTGCCTAAACTTCCCCCAGCTTATCTAGACCGGCTGAGGGAAAGGCCCTTAGAAGCCGGGGCAACCATCCGAATCGCGCCCAAAATTGTGCCAAAAATGGTGCGATAATCGTGGGATTCGGAACGGTGCCAACTCCTGCGGACTCAGGCTCGATGCCCGAATCCGGTAGATAGGCGGCCGATTGCGCGGTTCACCGCGGGCAATGGCTACGAGCGCTGACGCTACAGGGGTTATGTAAACCTTATGGAGCGAGCGTAACGTGACCGGCAAATCATCAGTTCAAATCGACCAGACCCTGCGGCTGCAGCAGCCCTTCAAACTGCATTACGGCGATGTCCTGCCGGATGCAAAAATCGCATTCCAACTCGTGGGTCCCGAAGACGGGCCGGTCATTGCCGTGCTTGGCGGCATCTCCGCCCACCGCCTCGTGGCGGGCGAGGGATGGTGGCCTGAACTCGTCGGTCCAGGACTGGGAGTGGATACGCGCCAATACCGGGTCCTGGGCATCGACTATCTCGGCGGCCGCGGCGATAGTTCCACGCCGCAGGCCGGCGGCAAGTTCCCGCCGCTCAGTTCTTACGACCAAGCCGACGCCTTGTGCGCCGTCGTCAAGCATCTGGGCCTGAAGCCGCTGCACGCCATCGTCGGCGCCTCGTACGGGGGAATGGTGGCGCTGTGTTTCGCGGAGCGCTATCCCGCACTGGTGAAGCATATCGTCGTATTGAGCGCCGCCGACAAAGCCCAGGTATTGTCGACCGCGTGGCGCAGCGTGCAGCGGCAAATCGTGCGCGAGGCGATCGCAAGGGGCGACGGCCCCTCGGGCCTGAAGCTCGCACGCGCGCTCGCCATGGCCACCTATCGCAGCGCCGTGGAGTTCCAGTTGCGCTTCGGCGCGGCACCTACGCGCAACGAGGACCGCTTCCGCTTCCCGATCGAGGATTATCTGTTCGCGCGCGGCGACGACTACGTTCAGAAGTACCGCGCGGAGTCGTTCCTCGTGTTGAGCGAATCGATCGACCTGCACCGGATGGATGCAACCCTGGTACGCACCCCGGCGACGCTCATCGCGGTGGCCGAGGATCAATTGGTGCCGTTCCACGACATGCAGGCCTTGTCGGCGCGCCTCAATGGGCCGCGGCAGCTCATCGAAATCAATTCCATTTTCGGGCATGACGCCTTCTTGAAGGAGGGCGCCGCCCTGACACCCATCATCAAATCAGCCTTAGCGGAGCAGCGGACATGAGCAGCAAAGCCCCCCCCAAGAGAAGCATCGCAACGCGGTCGGTCCGTGCGGGGCTCGAGTCGGATGCGCAGCACGGCTCGGTGGTACCGCCGATTTATCTGTCGTCGAATTTCGCCTTCGAGAAATACCGCACGCCGCGCAAGTACGATTACACCCGGTCCGGGAATCCGACCCGCGACCAGCTTGGCAATGCCCTGGCGGATCTCGAGGGCGGCGCCGGCGCGGTGGTCACCTGCACCGGGCTGTCGGCCATTACATTGATTCTGGCGACCTTGCCGAGCGGCGCGCGGGTCATTGCGCCCTACGACTGTTACGGCGGCAGCTACCGGCTGCTTGCCGCCTTGCATGCGCAGGGCAATCTGGTGGCGGACTTCGTCGACCAGGGCGACGCTGCCGCCCTGCAGGCGGCTCTCGGTCGCGGCGCCCACCTCGTCTGGATCGAGACGCCGAGCAACCCCTTGTTGCGTGTCGTGGACATTCGCTCCATCGCCGATGCGGCGCATGCGGCCGGTGCATTGGTGGCCGTGGACAATACCTTCCTCTCGCCGATCTGGCAGCAACCGCTCAAGCTCGGCGCCGACCTGGTCATGCATTCGACCACCAAGTACCTGAACGGTCATAGCGACGTGGTGGGCGGCGCCGTCGTCGCGGCCACCGCGAAGCTGCACGAGAATCTCGCCTGGTGGGCAAACGCCATCGGCGTCACCGGCGCGCCCTTCGACAGCTTCATGACTCTGCGCGGGGTGCGCAGCCTGCACGCGCGCATGCGGGTTCATGCCGAGAATACGACCGCGGTGGTGGATTTCCTGAGCAAGCATCCGGGCGTCGAGCGCGTGTACTACCCCGGGCTGCCCGGGCACCCCGGCCATGAGATTGCGCGGCGCCAGCAAAGCGGCTTCGGCGCGATGCTGAGTTTCGAACTGGCCGGAGGCGAAGCGGCAGTCGAAGCCTTCCTCTCGGGACTCGAGTGCTTCACTCTGGCGGAATCGCTCGGCGGAGTGGAAAGCCTGATCTCGCATCCTGCCAGCATGACTCACGCCGGCATGGAGGAATCGGCGCGATTGCACGCGGGGATCGGACCGGGGCTGCTGCGGGTTTCCGTCGGAATCGAAGATTCCGCGGATCTGGTGGCCGATCTTGCCGCGGCGCTGGAACGCGCCGCTAGAGTCCAGCCAGCACCGCATCTCCGGCGGCACGCGTCGTAATGCCGGAGCCTGCGGCGGCGAGATCGGCCGGCAGAGCGCCGGATTCCACGGCGCGCGAGACGGCCGCCTCGACGGCGCTCGCCTCGGTCTCGAGTTGCAGCGAGTACCGTAGCAGCAGCGCCGCGCTCAAGATCGCGGCGTAGGGATTGGCGATGCCTCGGCCGGCGATGTCCGGCGCGGATCCGTGGATGGGTTCGAATACCCCGCCGCGCGCGGCGGCGCCGAGCGATGCCGAGGGCAGCACGCCCATGGAGCCGGCCAGCATGGAGGCCTCGTCGGTGAGAATGTCGCCGAACATATTTTCGGTCACGATCACATCGAAGTCGCGCGGCCGCTTCAGCAGATGCATGGCGGCGGCATCCACCAGCATGTGCTCGAAGCTTACGCCGGGAAATTCGCGGGGCATGATGCTCTCGACGACCGAGCGCCACAGGCGCGAGGTTTCGAGCACATTGGCCTTGTCGATGGACGTCAGCTTGCGACGGCGGCCAAGGGCCAGGCGCGCCGCCAGACGCACGACGCGCTCGATCTCCTCCACGGTGTAGCGGCAGACGTCGACGGCCTCGGTCGCCGTGCGTGTCTTGTCGCCGAAATAGATGCCGCCCGTCAGTTCGCGCACCACCATGATGTCCACGCCGTGCAGCAATTCGGCCTTGATGGGCGAGGCATGGAGCACCGCCGAATGCGGTACGACCGGCCGCAGATTGGCGAACAGCCCGAGCGCCTTGCGCAGCCCCAGCAGTCCCTGTTCGGGGCGAACCTGGGCATCGGCCGCCCATTTCGGGCCGCCGACGGCCCCGAGCAGAATCGCGTCCGCGCGCCGTGCCAATGTCAGTGTCGCGGGCGGCAGCGCGTCTCCGGTGGCGTCGATGGCAGCGCCGCCCAGCAACCCCGCCTCGAATTCGAAGGCATGCCCGAAACGCGCTGCGACGGCGCCGAGCACACGCACCGCCTCGGCCGTGACCTCGGCGCCGATGCCGTCGCCGGCAAGAACTGCGATGAGCGCCTTCACCAGGAACGCGCCGTTTCGTAGCGTTCGATGTCCGCTGTCCGGCTGCGAAGATAGCCGAGCTCATCGATGCCGTTCAAAAGACAGTGCCGTGCAAACGCTTCCAGGGGAAACGACACCGACACCCCGGTGGGCAGCGTCACACTCGCCGTTTCGAGATCGATGTCGATTTCGGCGCCCGGATTGTTCAGCAGCCATTCCGCGGTGGCGCCGTCCACCACAATGGGCAGCAGCCCGTTCTTCAACGAGTTGCCGCGAAAAATGTCCGCAATTTCCGTGCTGATGACGGCGCGAAACCCGTAGTCCAGCAGCGCCCAGGGAGCGTGCTCGCGTGACGAGCCGCAACCGAAATTGCGGCCGGTGACCAGCACCTGCGCGCCTCGCGCCTCGGGCCGATTCAGCACGAAATCCGGATTCGGCGAGCCGTCGGCCCGGTAGCGCCAGTCGGCGAACAATTGCTGCCCCAAGCCGTCCTTGGTGGTCGTCGTCAGGAATCTAGCGGGAATGATCTGGTCCGTGTCGATATTGCTCGAGGGAATGACCAGCGTTCGGGAATGAACTCGCTTCAGCGGCTCCATCGCGGCTTCTCCCTCATGTCATCTCCCTCATATCATTTCTCTGGGGTCGGTAATCCTGCCCTGTACGGCGCAGGCGGCCGCGGTGAATGGGCTGACCAGCAAGGTCCGCGCGCCCACGCCCTGGCGGCCCTCGAAATTGCGGTTGCTGGTGCTGACCGAATACTGGCCCGAGCCGACCGTGTCGCCGTTCATCCCCAGGCACATAGAGCAGCCGGACTCGCGCCAATCCGCGCCTGCCGCCTTGAAAATGTCGGCGTAACCCGCCGCCTCGGCCTCCCGCTTGATCGCCTGCGAGCCCGGTACGATGAGCAGCCGCACCCCGGGGGCTATCTTGCGGCCCTTGAGTATGTGCGCGGCCGCCTGCAGGTCGGCGAGCCTGCCATTGGTGCAGCTGCCGATGAACACGACGTCGACCGGCTTGCCCAGCATGGCATCGCCGCCATGAAATCCCATGTACTGCAGCGCCTTGTCGAAAACCTCGTCTCCGGCCTTGTCGGGGATGGAGGCGCGGATGGGCAGCACCATGCCGGGATTCGTGCCATAGGTGATCATGGGCTCTACGGCCGAGGCATCGATATCGATCGAGGCATCGAAGCGTGCGCCGGGATCGGTGACGAAGCTGCGCCATCGGGCGACGGCCGCGTCCCAGTCCGCTCCCTTGTCCGTGTTCTGGGGGGCGCGCGGCTTGTCCTTCAGATAAGCGAATGTGGTGTCGTCCGGAGCCACCATCCCGGCGCGGGCGCCGGCCTCGATGGACATATTGCACACCGTCATCCGCTCATCCATGGACAGTGCGCGAATGGCCGACCCACGATATTCGAACACATGACCCGTACCGCCGGAGACGCCGACCCTGCCGATGATGGCCAGGATCAAATCCTTGGCGGTCACGCCGGGCCGCAGCCGGCCTTCGACATTCACGGCGAAGGTTTTCGGCTTGCGCTGCAGCAGGGCCTGGGTAGCGAATACATGGCCGACTTCCGTTGTGCCGATGCCGAAAGCCAACGCGCCGAACGCTCCGTGCGTGCTGGTATGGCTGTCGCCGCAGACGATGGTCATGCCGGGTTGAGTCGTCCCCAACTCCGGGCTGATGACGTGCACGATGCCGCGCCGGGCGTCGTGCATGCCGAACAGCTCGACGCCGAATTCGGCAGCGTTCTGCTCGAGCTGCCGCACCTGTTTCGCCGCGGCATCCACTTTGATCGGCACCTTGCCGAACACCTGATCGGTGCTGGTCGGAATCGAATGATCCATGGTGGCGAGGGTCCGGTCGGGGCGGCGCACCGGCAGCCCCAGGCTCTTGAGCAGGCTGAAGGCCTGCGGCGAAGTGACCTCGTGGATGAGGTGCAAATCGATATACAGGACCGCCGGAATGTCCGCGGTCTCGGCCACGACCTCATGTGCCGCCCAAATCTTGTCGAACAATGTGCGCGCGGCCACGGACTTCAGGCCTTTCCGGATTCCAGCCAGGGCATGTGGACACGCAGCTTGGCGCCGACCTTCTCGATGGAGTGCGTCAAATCCGCCTTCAGCAGCTTGGAGTACTTGCGGCGTCCGCTCTTGTTCTCTGCGATCCATTGGCGGGCGAACTTGCCCTGCTGAATCTCGGCCAGAATCTTGCGCATCTCCTTCTTGGTGGCCTTGTTGACGATGCGGGGGCCGCGGGTCAAATCGCCGTACTTGGCCGTCTCGCTGATGAAGCGATGCATCTTCGTGATGCCTCCCTCATGCAGCAGGTCGACGATGAGCTTCAGCTCATGCAGGCACTCATAGTAGGCAACCTCGGGCTGATAGCCCGCCTCGACCAGGGTCTCGTATCCCTTGACTACGAGTTCGGTCGCGCCGCCGCATAGCACCGCCTGCTCACCGAACAAATCCGTCTCGGTCTCCTCGGCGAAGGTGGTCTCGAGGACACCGCCGCGCGTGCCGCCTATGCCGTCGGCGTACGCCAGGGCCTTGGCCTTGGCGCGCTTGGAGGGGTTCTGTGATACCGCGATCAGGGCGGGCACGCCGCGTCCCTGCTGGTACTGGCGCCGCACCAGATCTCCGGGGCCCTTCGGCGCAATCAAAACCACATCCAGGTCCTTGCGCGGTTTGATTTGCCCGAAGTGAATGTTGAAGCCATGCGCAAACAGCAGCGTGGCGCCCTTCTCGAAATCGTTCTTCAATTCGGTATACAGAGATTTCTGGGTCAGATCGGGCACCAGCATGGCCACCAGCTGCGCGCCCTTGACGGCCGCAGCCGGCTCCATCACTTTGAGGCCGTCTTTCTTGGCTTTGTTCCAGCTGTCGCCTTTGCGTACGCCGACTACCACGTCATAGCCACTGTCGTGCAAATTGAGCGCGTGCGCCCGGCCCTGACTGCCGTAGCCCAAGACCGCGATGCGCGCGCCGCGCAATGCTTTCTTGTCGACGTCTTTCTGCGAATACAAACGCATGCAATTCTCCTGTAGACCTAAACCGTATCTGCAAAGGGCAAGACCCCGCCTGGAAGACCTTTGCCACAGCGGGGTCCGTTAATATCGAGCTGGGGAGCCGTGCTAACTAGCGCCAAATAGCACCACAGAATCTCTTATGATGCAAGACTTCCCCCGGCCTGTCGGGATGCTCGAGGACGCGATGTAATGAATCTCGATCGCAGTGATTCGGTTCCCTTGTGGTTGTTGTACGAGAATGAAGTCGAAGCGTGGCGCGCGACGCTCGCGCCCCCGCTTGCACGTTGGCTGGCCCTGCAAAATTTCAAGGGAGAAAAACATCGCGTGGTGCTGCTGCCGGATTCCGATGGCGGCCTGAGCGGGGCGGTGGGCGGCTTGGGCAAACGCCAGGGAGAATTGTCCCTGTGGCATGCGGCGGGTTTCGTCGAGCGGCTGCCGCCGCGGCGCTTCCGTCTTGCACAGGAGTTTACGCGCGAAGAGGCCACGCAATTGTGCTTAGGGTTCGCGTATGGCGGCTATCGCTTCGACCGCTATCGGCCGTCGAAGAGCGAGGCGGCCAGCATCGAAGCGCCGCCGAACGCCGATGTGCAATTCGTCGCCCTCGCGGCGGAGTCGTTGCACATGGCCCGCGATTGGATCAATACGCCGGCGCAGGACCTCGGTCCGGTGCAACTTGC
>Ga0302314_10021729_pt1 | contig 10557 bp, 10 predicted proteins | sample III_Palsa_N2_3_FD_200533 | JGI IMG/M metagenome (GOLD analysis project Ga0302314, IMG submission 200533) | Peat permafrost microbial communities from Stordalen Mire near Abisko, Sweden - III_Palsa_N2_3 | ecosystem: Environmental > Terrestrial > Soil > Palsa > Peat permafrost | place: Sweden... | reverse complement strand
GCGGCGTGCCCGCATTCATGGAACGCAGCGGAGGCGAGGGTGAGGACGGCGAGCAGCAGCAGGTCCGCCGGGTCGTTCAGGATCTGCTGGAACGCCGCCGCCAGCCCGGGCACGGAGAAGGCCAGGCAGTCGGTGACGGCGACGCCAGCGATCACGGCCACGATCACCGGCCAGTGAAAAAGCGGGCGCAGGAATGCCCCGATCACGTTCGCTGCCCGGGCGGGCACCAGCGTGCCCCGGGCCCGGAGCGTCAGCAGCGGGCTGGCCGTCGGCGGGCCTGCGGCGGTGCGCTGCCCGGCGACGATGCCAAGCGGCGCCAGCTTGGCGACGATGAGATAGCAAACCTGCCCCGGGCTCAGCGCGCGTCCGAGGTCGTCGCTGACCAAGTCGGCGATGCCGACGGGGCCACGCCGCCCGTCCATCCGGCGGGCGACCAGGTAGAGCAGCCGGGACAGCTGAATCACCTGGCCGTCAGCACGCCGGACGAGCGACGGCGGTTTGCTGTAGCCAGAGTCTTTGAACTCGCCGAGCAGCTCGACCCCCTGGGCGAGCTGCGGCGGGAACGGCGGCTTAACGATCACGGTCATCCTCCTTCGGCCGGAGTGACGCAGCGCCCCGGAAATGAGCAGCGGAACCGACGGGAGGGCCGCCCGGATATCCGGGCGGCCCTCCTGCCGTCAGGCGTGCTGGCCGTAGTTGACGGGTCAGCGGAGCTGGGATCTAGAGGATGTTGCCCAGGTTGATGTTGTCCAGGCTGCCGTTGAGGGCGGAGATGTTGACCAGGCCGCTCTGGGCGGTGTTGCCGAAGCCGTTCTGGGTGAGGCCGAAGCCGCCACCGTGCGGGTGCCAGCTGGTGCAGCAGAGGGTCTCCCGGCCCGGCAGCAGTTCGGCGCTCTCCATCTCGAGCTCCTGCATCGACATGGCGGTTGAGTTAGACATGGGTCTCTCCTTTGAATCCGGCCAATGGACATCCGTACGTCGGTCGACGTACGTTCTGTACGGTGATGAACGTACAACACGATTGGTGATCGGTCAAATACACAGAGTTTTGCCAGGTCTCAGGCGTTCAGAGGGCTAAGTTGGTGGACGTGGATAGCACGGTGTACCCGCCCGACGGCGGACCGGAGCCGTCCGGTGCCCTGGCGAGTGATCGCGTGGCGCCGGCGCAGCCGCTGATGAACCCGCTCCAGCGGCTCATTCACCAGTGCCTGCGCGACCGCGGCCGGTCGTACGGCGACATCGCCCGGGGCGGCGGGCTGCCCCGGTCCACCGTCTACACCCTCGCCACCACACGGAACCTGGTCCGCCCGCCGCGCGCGGCCACCATTGACGCGCTCGCCCAGGGACTTGACGTGCCGGTCTCGGTGGTGCGCGCCGCCGCGGCCGAGTCGGCCGGACTGCACTATTACGACGAGACGACACCGGAGCAGGGCCGGGCCGGCGGTCAGCAGCGTGACTTGCTGATCGCCAGCATCGACGAGTTGTCGCCCGAGGACCAGCGTCACGTCGCCGCCCTGGTGGAGTCACTCAGGAACAAGGGCGCGGTGAAGCGAACCGCCCGGTAGCCGGTCCCGGCCGCGGTTACCCGGTCGCCTCCTGGTCCGCGTGCCAGCTTGACGCCACCCCGAGGTAGCCGGCCAGCTCCTGGTAGACCTCGTCCGGCAGCACCAGCCGGGCCGCCGCCAGGGCCGTCCTCGGGTCCCCGCCCGGCGGGCAGAGCAGGCAGATGAGGTCGTCGTGAGCGCTGTAGGCGACGACCAGCTGCGGGTAATCGGCCACCACAATCCGGGTCGGCTTCCTGGCGGGCGCCACAGTGCCGCCCGGTCGCTGGACCGGGCGGGGCGCCGGCCGGGCAATGCGGGGCAGAACCTGATAAGGCATCAGCGGCCCCCAGCCGCTGACAAAGACGAAAGCACGCTGCTGTCCGAGCGCATCCAGACCCCCTGAGTTTTACCGTGCGCGATCGTTGAGGGGCGATCTGTCGGCCGTCACGCAGGACGTGGCGGTTGAGGAGTCGACGCCTGATAATAACGGTAAGTACTCGCATCGCTGCGGAAGGTCAATGAATAAAGATGAATGATCCTTAACGCGGAGTATCGTCAGCTTTGGGTGCCGCGTCCTGGAGACCAGCCACGGCGCGCGGGCAAGCGCGATCCTCCTCGGCCGTCGCTGATCGGCCGTTTCCCGATCGCTGCGCCCGGGCACCAGCCGGACAGAGCCACCAACCGGGGGAGAAGCACGATGGCAGACGCACTGCAGCTCACGATCGGGACCGAGGCCAGTTGCACCGACGGGACCCGCTGCAAGCTGGTCCGGGTGATCGTCGATCCGGTCGCGGAAGCGATCACCCACCTGGTGATGGAGCCGGGCCACCGGCTCGGCCTCGGCCGGCTGGTCCCGCTCAGCCTCATCGACGCGGCGCCGGACGGGCTCACGGTCCGCTGCACCCGGGCCGAATTCGACAAGCTCGATCCGGCCGAGGAGACCCAGTTCTACCCGGGAGCCACCACCTACCCGGGCTACGGGCCCGGCGAGGTGGGCTACTGGCCCAATTACGCCCTCGGCGCGAGCAACGGCATCGGCGGCGGGGAAGCGCTGCGGAACATCAGCGTGGACGCGGTCCCGCCGGGCGAGGTGGACATCCGGCGCGGCGACCCGGTCGAGGCCACCGACGGTGACATCGGCCGGGTGCAGGGGCTCGTCATTGACCGTGGCAGCGGCCACGTGACGCACGTGCTGCTGCAGGAAGGTCACCTGTGGGGCCGGCATGAGGTGTCCATCCCGATCAGCGCGGTGGTCAGCACCAACGACGGCATCCGGCTGCGGATGAGCAAGCGGGAGGTGCAGGACCTGCCGAAGGTGGACCTCGATCACCCGGTGCCAGCTCAGCCGACGGCGCCGCAAGCCGATGCCAGGACCCGAACGGACGGCGCCGGCTAGCGGCCTGGTCGCTGACGCTTACCTGATGGACTTGATCCGGTACACCATGGTGGCGCCGAGGAAGGTGAACAGGCCGGCGAACGCGAACAGCACCCGGTAACCACCGAGCTGGTCGATGATCAGCGCCGCGGCGACCGGGGCGAGGGCCTGGGGCACGTTGTTGCCGATGTTCATGATGCCCAGGTCCTTGGCCCGGGTCTCCGCGTCGGGCAGTACCTGCGTCACCAGGGCCTGGTCCACCGACAGGAAGGCGCCGTAGCCCGCGCCGAGGAATCCGCCCGCGATCAGCGTGGTGGAAAAGCTCGGCCAGATCACCAGCAGCACCGCCGCGATGCCCTGCAGCAGCGACGCGATCGCGACGAACACCCGGCGCCGGCCCGTCCGGTCCGACAGCACGCCCCCGCCGTAGGTGGTGAGCAGCGTGAATACCAGGTAGACGGCGGTGACGTACAGCAGCGCGGTGTCCGGGTCCTTCAGGTGCAGGTCGTTGGTGAAGAAATAGAGCAGGTAAGTGGTACCGAGGGCGTTCCCGACGTTGACCGCGACCCGCCCGCCGAACGCCCAGGCGAAGTCGGGATGTTCCCGCGGTGACACCCAGAGTGCCTCGGTCATGGCCCGCAGGCTGAACGGCCCGATGCCGCCCACCGGCGGCGAGTCACGGTACCGCAGCACGAACGGCACCGACAGGATCACCACCGCGACCGCCAGCACCAGGTACCCGCTGGCCGTGCCGGTGATCACCACCGCCAGCAGCGCCAGCCCGACGAGCAGTCCGGCCGCCTGCGGTCCGAAGATCGCACCGGAAATGACCCCGCGCTGCGACACCGGCACCTGGTCGGCGACCGCGGCGAACAGGCCTGCTGACGCGATCGAGAAGCCCAGCGAGGCGAACATCCAGCAGACCATCACCCCTGGCCAGGAACGCTGCGGGCCGAGGGCGGCGATGGACACCGCCAGCACGACCACCCCGGCCGCCATCCATACCCGGCGCCTGCCCCACCGTGACCGGGTGCGGTCACACAGCGCGCCCGCCACCGGCAATGCGATCAGCGCCACCACCCCGGCGGCGCCGTTGGTGATGCCGAAATCCCGCACCTTGTGCGCCGCGTCCAGCGAGGCGAACTGGTTCGGCAGCACCAGCTGGACCGGCACCAGCCACGCCATCCAGAACCCGAACCAGAGCAGAGTGAACCGGCTGGTCCAGCCGATTGGCACCCGGACCGTCGGCTCTGCAGTTGTCTCGGCAACAGGCATGCTGAGAATGTACAGGTCTGCCGCGGTTTCCCCGCCAGCCGACGCCTGCCGAGGATCGTCGGCCCGCGACTCGTCCAACCTGCCCCTCCGTGTGGTGTGGCTCCCAGCGGTGCGATGGTGAGAGGATCGTAGCGACAAGCCGGACGAAATGTGACAAAAATACCCACTATGGTCCCGGTCGCCGGCCAGCTCATCACGATGCGTCCCCACGTTCGGGCAAGCAGCCGCGCTGGTTTTCCCGGTAACCTTGATGCCCCGCGTGAGCGGCCGGACATTCGCGGGCCAGCAGGCGTGCGGTGGCCCGGAGATGACAGCGCCCCCGGGAGCGATTGCTCACGAGGGCGTGCCGTGGCCGGTGCGCAGGTCGCCTCACGGCGAAAGGCGCAACATGGCTCCAGCCGGACGGTATTCCATGAAGGCAGTGATCTGAGCCCGGGGGACACTGACGCACCGGCCGCAGTGATGAACGCAAGGCTGCCCAGCACTATTCCAGCCGGGCAACCGCGCCTGCTCCAGCGGCCCCCTCGGATGGCATGCTACGTCCATGGCACCAGAGGATCCGGAGTTACCAGGGGAGGCTGCCCGGACACGTCATGCCTTGTCCGGGACCGTCAGTGGTCCTGGTGAGCGGCGCGCTAGCGGGTGCCCGAGATGTAGTCGGTCAGCGCGGCCTGCTCGGTTTCCAGCTCGTCGATGCGGCTCTTCACCACGTCGCCGATGCTCACGATGCCGCGCAAGTCGCCGTCCAGCGTGACTGGCGCGTGGCGTACCCGGCGCTCGGTCATCATCCGCGCGACTTCGTCGAGCGCGGTGTCGGGCGTGACCGTGTGCACATCGGCGGTATAGATAGCCGTCACCCGCTCAGACATCACCGCGGCGCCGCTGCGGGCCAGCGCCCGGACGATGTCCCGCTCGCTGACGATCCCGTCGACCGAGGTTCCGTCGTGCGAGACGACGACCGCGCCGATCCGGTGCTCGGCCAGCACGGTGAGAAGCTGCTGCACGGTCATGTCCGGGGTGACCGTGACAACCTGGCCGCCTTTGGCACGAAGTACATCGCTGATACGCATCCGGCCCTCCCGGAATTGGTACAGCAGGGTTTGTCTGCGTATCACTACCCCCGGCCGGTGACTCCAATCCGTTGTCCGGACCGGAGCAGCCCTTTAGGCTACTCCGGTGGGCATAATCCAGGCATTTGACTATCAGGTCCGTAAACCCAATGCGGCACAGCTATCGATGCAGCACATCGCTGCGACCCGGGCTGGAGCCTGGTTTTTCGCCCGGACACTGGACGACATCGACCGGGCCCTGTTGCGGCTCAGCCGCGGCCAGCTCACGGTTCCGGGAGTGCTGGCGGGACTGCCGGTGCTGACCGTCACCACAACCGGAGCCCGCACTGGTCAGCGCCGCTCGGCGCCGCTGATCGGCGTGCCCGCGGGCGACGACATCGCGGTCATCGGGACCAGCTTCGGCCAGTCGCGCACTCCGGGCTGGTACCACAACATGCGCGCTGACCCAAAGGTAGAAGTGACGTACCGGGACAAGACGGTCAATGCCATTGCCCGCGAGGCCGGTGACGGGGAACGGCAAACCATCTGGGAGCAGGCCAAGACCATGTACCTCGGGTACCAGCTCTATGCGAGCCGGATCAAGAACAGGCCGATTCACATCATGATCCTCAGCGCGAGCGAACCCCAATAGCGTCGTTTGGCCCGGCTCACATTCCAGTCCGGGCCAAACGGTGACAAAAGGCCGATCGTCAAAAGGCTATAAGGCTAGGTCGCAACGGGTGGCAGCGGGCCGGAACCGCCCGGCTACCGGGCCAGCGCGCCCATCGGGTCCCAGGCCGGCAGGACGATCGGCTCGGCATCAAGCGCGGTCTGCAGGTCGGCGGGAAGCGCGCTCCGGCGGGCGGCGATCTCAAAGACGTACTGGCCAAACCAGGAGTCGTCCATCGTGAAGAAGCCGTCCTTGCCGCGGTCGGCGCCCCAGCTGTTCTCCACTCGCCAGCGACGGGTCGCCCCGTCCAGCACATCGACCCCGGTGAACAGCATCGCGTGCGTCATCGCGGTCTCGTGGTAGGCGAGGCGGGCGGCCTTGTCCAAGTCGAACGAGGCGTCGTAGACCGACGGCAGGTCGTACAGCCCGGCGTCCCAGTACGCATAGTCGTTGCTCATCATCTTGCCGACGTCGCAGCCGAACCAGACCGGCTCGCCGCCCTGGATGGTGGCCGCGGCGATGTCTTTCATGACCTGGGTGTCGACGTTGAGGTAGCTGACCGGCGGGCCGCCGATGACGTTGCCGAGGTACTCGACGGTGAACGTCCGGCCCAGCGGGCTGGACGGCCGGGGGTCGTTGACCAGGCAGACGTACTCGCTGACCGGCAGGTCCACGTACTTGGCGGCGAATTCCTGCGGAGTGAGCACGCCGTCCCGGTGGAAGTTCTTGTCCTTGTCGGTCCACTGCCAGTCGAAGCGCTCCGGCGGGGTCCCCAGGTGGATGCACAGGATCCGGTAGACGACCTCCATGATGTCGGTCTTGGCGGCGCGGGCGGCGGCAACGCCCTCGGCGGTGGCGGCGCGGACAGTCCGTGCGCCCTGGCGCAGCTGATAGCGCAGGATCGAGTTCATCCGGGCCGTGTTTGACGAGCTCTGCGTCTCCGGCATGTAGCCCTTGGGCACCAGGCCGTGCTTGGCCACCACGGCGGCGAACATGTTCCACTGGCCGCCGTCGCCGGCCACTGACTCGAGCAAGAAGGCGACCGTGCGGTCGTCGAGGTCGCGGTTCGCGGTCTCGATGATCGCCTCGAGGAAGTAATTGGCGCGCTCCAGCTTGTCCCAGAACATCGCGTAGTTCTGCGAGAACTCGAAGTCCTTGAGCCCGGTCTTGCGCATGACCCCGACGCGCAGCAGGTTCAGCCCGGCGAACAGCCAGCAGCGGCCGCTCCGTTCCTGGTCGGTGGCCTTCCAGTCGTCCAGGGTCGTCGACAGCGAGTGGTCGATGCTGCTGACGATCTCCCGGTTGATCGCGACGTCGTCCACCGTCACCCGGGTCACCGCGTTCTGGGCGAGCCGGTACGTCGGGTTGGCCGAGAAATCCTTCCGCAGTCGTTCCAGATCAGCGGTAGCGAGCGTTCCATCCATCGCAGCGTTCTCCTCCGTCGTCGTCCAGCCTGTTCCAGGTTAAATGCTGTCCAGGTGTACCGCTGCGACCCGTATGCGGCCTCTGTGCGGAAAGTTGGTATCTACCCGAAGTACCCAGGCGGCCGGGCGGGCACGCGTGACACCGTGCGGACCGTCATCGTGCTCACCTCGCTTGCCTGCGCTCAGCCCGTCAGGTAGCGCTGAACCGACGGGCTGACGGCCGTTACCACGTCTTCCGGCGACAGCGAAGCCAGCGGCTCCAGGCGCAGGATGTAGCGGCACAGGGCCACGCCGAGCAGCTGCGCGGTGACGAGAATCCCGCGTTCGGCCGCCCGCTCCCCGCCCAGATCGGCGATCGGCTTGGTGATCAGCTGGCTGAGCACGGCCTCGAGTTGGCCGGCGACGGTCTCGCTGGTGGCGGCGGTCCGGATCAGGGCGATCATCTCATCGTCGCGAGTGGGATCCTCCCAGCGGCTGATGAAATGGCGGACCAGCAACTCGCCCCGGCCGCTGGCCGGCACCGAGCTCAGGTTCGGCACCTGCAGGTCCATGGTGACGGCGGCCGTGAACAACCCCGCCTTGGACTGGAAGTAGCGCATCACCATCGACGCGTCGACCTCAGCCTGAGCGGCGACGGCGCGGATGGTAGTCGCTTCATATCCGCGCGCGGCGAACATCGCCCGGGCCGCACCGAGGATGGCTCGCCGGGTGCGCTCGGATCGCGGCCCGCCGCTCCCGGGCACGGGACCGGCCTGGCTTGGGGGCGGCCCGGCATGGCTGATGTCCGTCACAGTATCCAAGCTTAGCTGTTGCCAACGACTGTTGGCCAACGTTCGTTGACAATGGCTGAGGCGCTGTCTAATCTAGTGCCAACAACCGTTGGCAATTCAGGTTTCAGGGAGGCCGCAGGTGACGGCAGAGCGCCCAGGCGGCGGCAGCAGGTACCCGGCCCGGTACCGCGCGCTCGCGGGCTTCGTCGTGGCCAGCGCGGTCTTCGTCGCGGTCTTCGTCGCGCTGACGCTGAGCGCTTTTCACAGGCCGACTCCGCATGACGTTCCGGTCGGCATCGTCGCTTCCACGACGGCGACCAGCACGGTGGAGCACTCTCTCGACCGCGCCGCCCCCGGGTCGTTTAGCTTCACCAGCTACCCGACCGCAGCCAGCGCCAGCACTGCGATCGCGCGCCGTGCGGTCGACGGCGCACTGGTCGCCTCCGGCCCGAGCCTGCGACTGCTGGTCACCCAGGCCGGGGGCAGCGGCCCGGAGCAGGCCCTGACCGGGGCCTTCACCGCCGTGGCGGCGCGGCTCGGACGCCCGCTGACCGTGTCCGACGTGGTGCCGCCCCGGGCCAGTGACTCCCAGGGCCTGTCGTCCTGGTTCGTCGTCCTCAGCGTGCTGATCCCCAGCGTGGCGGCGGGCTCGGCGTCGGCGCTGGCATTTCGCCGCGCCCCCCGCAGCTGGGCGGTCGCCGTGCCGGTGGCCGCAGCCGTCGTCAGCGGACTGGTCGCCGCGGCAATCGCGGACGGCATCGCCGGCCTGGGCAACTACGCCGCGATCGCCGGCATTGTCGCCCTGTTGTCACTGGCCGTGGTCGCCCCCACGGCCGTGCTGGCCCGCATCCGGCCGCCGCTGGCCGCCCTGGCCGTCTTGGTGTTTATCGTGGCCGGCATCCCGGCCAGCGGCGGGCCCGCCAACCTGGCCAGCTTCACCCCCGGCTTCCTGCGCGTGCTGAGCCATATCCTGCCGCTCGGCGTAGCGGCCGGGACCATCCGCAACGTCGTCTACTTCGGCGGTCATGCCACCGGTCCGTACCTGTGGACCCTGGCCGCGTGGGCGCTGGCCGGCCTCGCCGGGCTGGTCCTGCTCACGGTGCTGCGACACCCGGCCCCGGCCCTGTCGGAACGCGTCGTGCCGCCAGTTGACGTGACTGAACCGGTTCCGGCGATGGCAGCCCCCGCCGCCGGCGGCATCCCCGATCCTGGTCCGGCCCAGTCGGTGAACCTGGTCGTTGGCTTTGATGACTCCGAGCCGGCCAGGCGGGCGCTGAGCTGGGGCACCCAACTGCTGCGGACCCGGCCCGGCGCCCTGCACGTCGTCTATGCCGACCACGTGCTGCTCGACAGCGACCTGGCCGGATTCGGCCGCGCCGAGATGGACGAGACCCGCGATGACAAGGCCGCCAGCGTGGCTGAGGCCGCTCAGGAGATCGCCGGGACGGGCACGCCGTACACGTTCGAGCGCCGCCAGGAACCGCCCGCGGACGCGGTTCTGCACGCCGCCGACAGTTACGCCGCGCAGCAGCCAGGCAACCCGCCCGTGATCGTAACCGGCCGCTCGCACCATGCCGCGCTGCACGTCATTGGCTCGGTCCCGGTCCGGCTGCTGAACGAGTCGCCCTACCCGGTCCTCACCATCGCTTGACCGGGGCGTCTTCCCGGTGCCGTGGTTGCGCCGGGGCGGTGACCGCAGTGCGGGCGTGCTGGTCCGCCCGGTGAGCGCGGGGCAGCGAGAACTCCCTCTGGTTTCAATCTATAGCCTGCCCGGGGACTTGCCGCAAGACCCCGGTCGTGCTGCATAATCGCAGGCCGGGGCGGAGATTTAGCAGTGGCTGAGCCGACCGCGGCTGAGGTGGCCGGCCTGTCTGTGCTCTCGCCCGGGGGAGGAAGGAAGCAGATGACGAACGAGCGCTACCTGCTGCGTCTCGAAGAGATCGACCGGACGCAGGCCGCGCTCGTCGGCGGCAAGGGCGCGAACCTGGGGGAGCTTTCCCGGATCGCAGGCACCGGCGTGCCGGCTGGCTTTTGCGTGACGACTGACGCCTTCCGGCGGGTCATCGCGGCGGCGCCCGGGATCGACGATCAGCTCGGCCGGCTGTCGCGGCTGAACCCCGGCGACCGGCCGGCCATCCGCACGCTCAGCGCACAGATCCGCCGGAGCCTGGAGGAGATCGTCATCCCGGACGATCTGGCCGCGGCGATCGACCATTCGGTTACCCGGCTCGGCGGGCAGGCCGGTTACGCGGTCCGGTCCAGCGCGACGGCGGAAGACTTGCCGGCCGCCTCCTTCGCGGGCCAGCAGGACTCGTACCTGAACATCGTCGGGCTGACGGCGGTCCGGCAGCACGTCAGCCGGTGCTGGGCTTCCCTGTTCACGGAGCGGGCGGTTACCTACCGGCTCCGCAACGGTTTCGGCCACCGGAAGGTCGAAATGGCCGTGATCG
>Ga0302314_10021728_pt1 | contig 10557 bp, 14 predicted proteins | sample III_Palsa_N2_3_FD_200533 | JGI IMG/M metagenome (GOLD analysis project Ga0302314, IMG submission 200533) | Peat permafrost microbial communities from Stordalen Mire near Abisko, Sweden - III_Palsa_N2_3 | ecosystem: Environmental > Terrestrial > Soil > Palsa > Peat permafrost | place: Sweden... | reverse complement strand
TCGCGGCGCAGCCATTCGATGAACTCGTAGCCGCTCTGATCGGGCATGTTGGCGTCGGTCAGGATGAAGTCGATGACCCGCTCGGCCAGCACGGCCTTGGCCTGGGTGACGGTGGAGCATCGGGTGATATTGCGCGCGCCGAAGCCGCCGATGACCTGGGCGATGATGTCCAGGAAGAAGGGATTGGGATCGATCAGCAGAAAGTCGATCTTTTCCAGATTGATCTTATCGCTGGCGAGAACCTGTCCGTAGGCCATGACTTTAGCCTCTCCGCCCATCCGGCCCGCGCGAAACGGACGCGTCCGGACGCGGCTTGGGCGTCCTGGCGTGGCGACTTTCAGCGGATGGTGAAAACACAACCGACATTCGCATCGTTCAATACGGCACAGCTATAAAAGTGTGATTAACAGAGCCTTTGGCGAGCGGTCGCTTACGCCGTATGTCAGTCGCCCGGCGACAGACTCACTCCCAGCCCGGACGGCGTCAGCCAGTCCAGGCCGCGACGCGTTTTTCCATCCAGGCCTTGACCCCTTCGCCATAGTCGGGATGGCGGATCATATCCTCGAGCAGGCGCTCGGCCTCGACCACCGCGCTGGCGGCGTCGCGATGCAGGTCTCGGTAGATCTGGCGCTTGGTCTCCAGGGCCGAGCCGGGCGAGACCGAGTCCGCCAGCGCGGCCGCATAGCCCCTGACATGGCCGATCAGGTGGTCGGGCGGCAGGATTTTGTTGAGGAAGCCCATGGCCAGGGCCTCCTCGGCGGTGAAGACGCGGCTGGAGAGCAGGACGTCATTGGCATGGGTCAGGCCCATGATGCGCGGCAGGACCCAGGAGAGCCCGAACTCGGCCGGAAAGTTGTAACGGCCGTGAGCGGTGGTGAACTTGGCGCCGGGCGTCGCGAACCTTAGGTCGGCGAAGGCGGCCAGAACCAGGCCGACGCCAGCCGCGGCGCCGTTGATGGCGGCGATCACCGGTTTGCCGACACCGAAGTGATAGGCGAAGCTGGCGTCGAAACGCGGATCGACCCCGAAACCCGGCCGGGCGATGTCGTCGTCAGTACCCGGATCGTAGCGCCCCTTTTCGGCGTGGCCTTCCAGCGCGCCAAGATCGGCGCCGGCGCAGAAGGCGTTTCCCTCCGGATCGCCGGTCACGACGATGATGCGGACCTGTGGGTCCTGGTCGGCCTGTAATAGGCACCAACGATATTCGGTGTGCATGCGGCCGGTCCAGGCGTTCCGGCGCTTCGGCCGCGCCAGGGTGATGGTGGCGATCCGGTCCTCGATCTCGTAGCGCGTCGCCTTCAGGTCCATGGCCGTACTCCCTATCGCCGACCATGTGTCGCCCTGGACGCCGACCGCGCAAGGCCGCTAGCGGCTCTGAGGAGCCTCTGGCTTGTCAAAACGATGATCAGCGGATTAAATTGAATTGAGTTCAGTATAAGGGATCGGCCTTGGTCATGACGCAGATCGGCACGCGGGAACGGTTGATCCGCGCGGCGCAAGAGGAGCTGATCCAGGGCCATGGCCTTCTGGAAATGCAGGCGGTGGCCAAGCGCACCCGGGTCTCGGTCGGGCTGGCCTACCACCACTTCGGCTCGAAGGCCGGGTTGATCGCCGCCGTCGTCGAGGCCTTCTACGACCGGCTGGAAGAGGCGGCGTTCAATCCCGCCAATCTGGTATCGCAGGACTGGGCGGGGCGCGAAAAGGAGCGGATCGCCGCCTATATCTCGTTCCACTACGACCATCCGTTCGCGCCGCTGGTGGTCGGGCCGTTGAGCCGCGCCGCCGAGGTGCTCGACGTCGAACAGGCCTTCACAAATCGCCAGCTCGCCGCCGGCGCGCACAATTTGCGCGCCGGCCAGCGCGACGGCGTCATCCCCGCCGATCTCGATCCGCGCCTGGCCATCGCCCTGATGATCGGCGGCATCCATCAGGCCCTGATCGGGGCCCTGACCAAGACCAACCGCCCCGATCGCCACGAACTGACCGAAAAGATCTGGGTCTTCGTCGCGGCCGCCCTGCGCCTGCCCGCGGGCTCGGGAAGCGCGGTGACCGTGCGCGACCGGGCCGCGTCGAACCGAAACCAGGAAACGCCATGACCGAACCGCACGCGTTCCACATACCTCAGCCCGCTTACAGCAAGGCGGACCTGCTCAAGTCCGCCGGAGGCGGCTATTTCGGCCCCGGCAATGCGCAGCTCCCGGCGCCACCGATGTTGATGATGGACCGGATCACCGAGATCAGTCTGGACGGCGGCGAGTTCGGCAAAGGCCACGTCGTCGGCGAGCTGGATATCACCCCCGACCTCTGGTTCTTCGCCTGCCACTTCCAGGGCGACCCGGTCATGCCGGGCTGCCTGGGCCTCGACGCCATGTGGCAGATCATCGGCTATTGGCTCGGCTGGTCGGGATCGCCCGGCAAGGGCCGCGCCGTCGGCGTCGGCGAGGTGAAGTTCCGCGGCACCATCGGCCCGGCGACCCGCCTAGTGCGCTACGCGGTAAGCCTGCGCCAGGTCCGGCGCGGCCGGCTGGCCCTGGGCGTCGCCAACGGCCAGGTGTTCGCCGACGGTGTCCCCGTCTACGTCGCCAGCGACATGAGGGTCGGGCTTTTCACATCCGCCGGGTGACGTTGGACCGCGACTTCCTCTAGTCTGGCGCTCATGAGCGGCCACGATCATCACGACTGGAAGCACGACGGCGTCCGGGTCATCCCCGCCGATCAGCTCGATCCCAATACCGCCCAGACCCCGGGCATGAACCGCGCCGCGGCGATCAACTTCGCCCGCGTCGGCGCCGAGAAGCTCTGGGCCGGCACGGTGCATATCCACGCGGGCGCCAAGACCGGCGCGCATCATCACGGCGCGCTGGAAAGCGTCATCTACGTGCTGAAGGGCCGCGCCCGTATGCGCTGGGGCGAGGCGCTGGAATTCGTCGCCGAGGCCGGCCCCGGCGACTTCATCTATGTGCCGCCCTTCGTGCCGCACCAGGAAATCAACGCCTCCGACAATGAGGTGCTGGAATGCGTCCTGGTGCGCAGCGGCGGCGAGGCGGTGGTGGTCAATCTGGACATCGCCCCTGTCGAACAGCCCCAGGCGGTGGCCTGGATCGACTCCATCCACAAGGCGCCCTGACCCATGGCCAATTCGCTTCGCCGCCTGATCGACCTGACCGGCGTCGCCGACCTTGAGTACAAGGCCCTGATGAAGCCGGCCTATGCGAGACCTGAGGGCCGCGCCGAGTTTCCGGAAATCGACGCGGTCTCCATGGACCTGTTCGGCCTCACCGCCGACCAGGCCGACGAGGTTGAGCGGCCGGCCGGCTGGGACGGCATCGACACGCAAGGCGTGCAGCAACAGGTCGACGCTTTCGAGGCCGCCGGCTGGGACCTGACCGACAACAAGCGCCGGCCGCTGCGCATGTTCGGCCAGTTCAACGTGCAGCTCTGGCTGGCCCTGCGCGGCGTCGCCGGCTCACTGCCGTTCGTGCCCGAAGACGACAAGCCCGAGGCCTGGGTCACCGCGCTCGAACGCGAGGCGGCGCGGTTCAAGAAGCGCTAGATTTGACGGATGGGCCCGCCAAGCCTAGCCTGAACGCATCATCCGAAAGTCCGGAAAGGAGGGTTGCCAGTATGACTGATCTCAATCGCGCCGCCCTCCGAGGCGTCGCCGACTAGGGCCGTGCGCGGTCTTTGGGTCGGCGGCGAGACGCCAATCCGACCTTCAAGGACGAAATCATTGATCGAACAATTCGGCTGGAGCGATGCGCTCAGCCACGACTTCGCGCCCCACGCGGCGCAAGGACATATCGCCGGGCGGGTCACCGTCCAGCATCGCGGCCTCTATACCGTCGCCACCAATTTCGGCGGACTCAGCGCCCAGCTCTCCGGCCGCCTCATGAGTGAGGCGGAGGAGGGGGGCTATCCGGCTGTCGGTGACTGGGTCGCCCTGGTTCCACGGCCCGAGGAGGGCAAGGCGACCATTCAGGCCGTCCTGCCCCGGCGAACCGCCTTCCTGCGCAAGGCGGCCGACAGCGTACAGGCGACCCAGGTCGTCGCGGCCAATGTCGACGTGGCCTTCCTGGTCGCCTCGATGAACGCCGACTTCAGCGCCCGGCGGCTGGAGCGCTATCTGGCCAGCGCCTGGCAGAGCGGGGCTCAGCCGGTGGTGGTGCTGACCAAGGCCGATCTCTGTTTGGACGCCGAGCGGATCGTGGCCGAAGCCGAGGCCGCCGCCATAGGCGCGCCCGTGCTGGCGGTGTCGGCGGTGACCGGGGCCGGTATGGAGGCTCTGGCGGCGCATCTGAAGCCGCGCGAAACCTGCGTTCTGGTCGGCTCGTCCGGGGTGGGCAAGTCCACCCTGGTCAATGCGCTGGCTGGCGACCAGCGGATGGACACCGGCGCGATCCGCGAAGACGACGCGCGCGGCCGTCACACTACCACCCACAGGGAGCTGGTGCTGCTGCCCAGCGGCGCGCTGATCCTCGACACGCCGGGCATGCGCGAGTTTGGCCTGCTGGACGCCGACGAGGGCCTCGACGCCGCGTTCGAGGACATCGAGGCCCTGGCGCTCCAATGCCGCTTCCGCGACTGCGGCCACAAGAACGAGCCCGGCTGCGCCGTCCGCGAAGCCCTGGAGACCGGCGCATTGGAAGAGGCCCGCTGGCGAGGCTTCCAGAAGCTGCAGCGCGAACTCAACTTCCTTGAGTCCAAGGAAGACCGCGCGGCGCGTCAGGCCAACCGCAAGCACTGGATCGCCATCAGCAAGGCCCAGAAGGCCGGCCGGAAGACCAAGGGTGAGTGGTGAGCAGGTCCGCGAGGGTGCGTAAAAGGGAATGAACCACGAAAAACACGAAAAACACGAACGCGGGATGTCAACGCGCACGATTGCGCGATCGCCTCGGCGCGGCTAGGCGGCTTCCCGTTCGTGGTTGAATCTTGAGAGCGCCGAGCCGAGCTCGGCGGGTCCAGATTCGTGCGCTTCCGACGCCCAAATCTGGACCGCCTAAGGCGCCGAGCCTACTTCCCGCCGTGCAGGTTCAAGAGGTCCAGCATGTCGCTGGCGTGCTCTTCCTCGACCGCCAGGATGCCTTCGATCATGACCCGGGTGGTTGGGTCGTTGTCGCCGAAATAGCGGATCAGTTCGCGGTAGTGGTCGACGGCGATGCGCTCGGCGATCAGGTTTTCCTTGATCATCGCCACCAGATCCTTGCCGGTCTGGTATTCCGAAGCCGAACGGCCGGTCAGGGTTTCGGGATTGAAATCGGGCTCGCCACCGAGCTGGTTGATGCGCTCGGCCACCGACATGGCGTGGCCCTGCTCTTCCTTGGCGTGGGTGGCGAACTCCGCCTTGACGCCTTCGCTGGCCAGGCCGCTGGCCATGATCGAGTGCTGGGTATAGCGCAGCACGCAGACCAGTTCGGTGGCCAGCACCGCCTGCAAGATCTCGATGGTCTTCTTGGGATCGCCGACATAGGTGTCGTTGACCGGCCCGTCGGCGATATTCTTGCGCGCGCGCTCGCGCAGGGTCTTCACGTCGCTCAGGAAGGGGGTGTCGCTCACGGGTGGCTCCGATGCTGGAAAGGCGAGTTGCGCTCGGAGTTCGCGAGTTCGAGCACGGCATAGCCATAAGGCACGGCGGGCCGGGTGAACATGGCAAAGCTCCAATGCGCCTAACCCGTGGCGGACCGCTTGGTTCAACAATCGCGGCGAAACGTCACGGGCCTTCGATCAGACGTTCTAACGCCAGGCGGCCCATGGCCTCAAGGCGCGGATCGTCGATCGCCCCGGCGTCCATCAGCACCGCGCCATAGGCGACGGCCCAGCCGCGCGCGCGGCGCCAGGTGAGGTTGCTGGCCAGGCCATAGGCATCCATCGCCGCGCGGCGGCTGAGCATGTCCGGCAGCAGCATCCAGATCGAGCAGAGATCGGTCGCCGGGTCGCCGCGCGCCATGTCGCCCCAGTCGATCACCCCGCTGATCCGGCCATCGACCGAGAGCAGATTGCGCGCATGCAGGTCGCCGTGGATCCAGGCCGGGCCGACATCGACCTCCGCCTCGACGGCATCGCTCCAGATCTGGCTGATTTGGTCGTTGATGAGGTCGCTCCGCGCCGCCACCCTGGCCATCTGCGGTTCGGTCATCACCGAACGGCTCCGCAAGGTCACGCTGCGGTTGCGGTTGAACGGCGCCTCGGACGGCGCAGGCGTGTGCAGGGCGCGCAGGAAGGCGGCGAGCACGGGGCCCTGGTCGGCCGCTAGCAGCGCCAGGTCCGCCGGAACCCCGTCCAGCCAGGGCAGCACGCTCCAGTACCAGGGATAGACGCGGGCCGGCGTTCCCACCCGCAGCGGCGTCGGGACGGGCAGCGGAAGGCGGCCGGCCAGCGTTGGCAGCCAGCGCTGCTCGTTTTCCAAAAGCTCGGCCGCCACGGCCCGCCGAGGCAGGCGCACGCTCATCGTCTCGCCCAACCGGAACATGGCGTTGTCCCAGCCGGAGGCGGCCGGCGTGATCTCCAGATCAGCCAGGTCCGGGTGCTGGTCGCGCAGGAGGGCGCGAACCAGATCGGCGTCGATCTGATAATCGGCCGCCGGCGTGCCCCGGCCCGGCGGTCTCGGATTGTCGCCGGCGGTCACCTGGGTGACTGGACGGCCAGTTCGGCGATGCGGATCTCGCGGCCGTCGGGATGCTTGTAGGTCGCCTCGAAGCTGGCGGTCTGGACCAGGTGGACGTCATCGCCTTGGCGGATGATCACCGCGCCGTCGGTGAATTCCTGCGGCGTCGCCGCCGGCCCTTCGAAGACGCCGTCGCCGGGCACGAAGACCGCTTCGCAGACATCCTGGCCGCTGCGGCGGTAAAGGCCGTAGGCGGGGATGCCGGTGTCGTGCCCGACCCGGATCATGGCGTGGGCGACGCTCTCGCGGGTGGAGTTGTAGATGGCGATCTGGCCGAGTTCCTGGCCGGCGAAGGTCAGGAGCGCCTTGAACTGAACGAGGGTCAGCGTGTTGGGATCGGGCGACAGCTTTTCGACCGCGACCGCCAGTTGCCGAGCCTCGCGTGCGGTGATCAGGCCGAAAATCACCACCTCGGTCCCATCGCCATGAGCGGCCTGGTAGCAGCGGTCGTCGGGATTGTAGAAGACCACGCCGCGGCCGGTGATCGGCTTGCCGGCCCAGTCGGAAAAGGCCTCGGCGCCGTCCGGCGGCATCAGCGGCTCGCCGCCGCCTTCGAATTCCGGCACCGGGATGACGAACCGCAAGGTGTCGGAGACCACTGGCGTGCTCGCCTCCGGCCCGAAGTCGATCTGATCGGCGGTGATCAGGCGAGGCACGCAAAAGACTTTCGGTGAAACCGACTTACCTACCCTAGCTAAGCTTGGCGGTCGGTTGCAATGCGCGCTGGCGCCTATCGCAGCCACATTCGCTTGTTCGGCAGATCGAGAGTGAGCACCAGGCCGGCCCAGGCCGGGCCGCCGATCACGCCGGCATAGGCGGGCCCGGCGTCCGCGCCCGGGGGCGTCTCGTCGGCGAAATTCACCTCAGGACCCGCGATTCTGCGGCCGGCGACGACCAATGCGTCCACATGACCCCGCTCGATGGTCGATTCCCCGGCCACGCCCAGGCCGACGTCGCGGGTCCCGCGCGCATCGCCAAGGGCCGAGCGGGCGAAGGGTTTCCAGAACTCGACGGCGGTGTTGGAGCCGGTGTCGATCTCGAAATCGCCGCCGGCGGCGTGGCCGTTGAGCAGCACCTGGGCTGCCACATAGGGGGCGTGGCCGAACCGGATGGGGGTTGCATCGGCGGGCGTCACGACATCGCGCGCCAGGGCGATGGTCTGGTCTCGGTAGTCGAGGGTCAGGACGAAACCTTGCAGGAAGTCCTCGCCCAATATGCCGGCCAGCGGCACGCCCATGGCCGCGGAAGCCTCCGAAAGGTCTGTGATCACGGGCGCGATCCGCGCCTGCGGCCCACCGGCCAGGGCCAACTTCACGGCCTCGCCTTGTCGCGCGGCGACGTCGCCCCCGCGGCCTTCGATCTCACGGGCGCGGCCCAGGCTCACGCCCGCGGCCTCGGCGAAGCGCGGATCGAAGACGCTGGCCGCCGCGCCGGTGTCGAGCAGGAAGACGCCGCTGGCGCCGTTCACCCGCACATCGACGAAGATCAGGCCGTTCTTGAAGTGACTCCCCAACGGGGCGACTTGCGCCAGGGCGAGCGTCGGACATCCGAGAAGGCAGGCGAAGACGGCGATGAGCGCGCGCAAAGGCATAGCTCGACCAAGGCGCGGGCCGGGTGGCCTTTTCGTGACGCGCTTGTTGCAGGCGCGCCCGGGACGCTTCAGGTCACCTTGGTCCGCGTCGCGGCTTCCGGCAGGTCCGAGCCGAAGGCGCGCTGGAAGAACTCGGCTACCGTCGGCCGCTCCAGCTCGTCGCACTTGTTCAGGAAGGTCATCCGGAAGGCCAGGGCGACGTCGCCCGAGAAGATGTCGGCGTTCTGCGCCCAGGTGATCACCGTGCGTGGGCTCATGACGGTCGAGATGTCGCCGTTCATGAAGGCGTTGCGGGTCATGTCGGCGGTGCGGACCATGGCGGCGATGATCCGCTTGCCGGCCGGGGTGTCGTAGCTGGGATTCTTGGCCAGCACGATCTCGTTCTCCACCTCGTGGGCGAGATAGTTCAGCGTCGTGACCATCGACCAGCGGTCCATCTGGCCCTGATTGATCTGCTGGGTGCCATGGTAGAGGCCGGTGGTGTCGCCAAGGCCGATGGTGTTGGTCGTGGAGAACAGCCGGAAATAGGGGTTGGCGCGGATCACCCGGTTCTGGTCGAGCAGGGTCAGCCGTCCGCCCGCCTCCAGCACGCGCTGGATGACGAACATCACGTCCGGCCGGCCGGCGTCGTATTCGTCGAAGGTCAGCAGGATCGGCCGCTGCAGAGCCCAGGGCAGCATGCCTTCGCGGAATTCCGTGACCTGCTTGCCATCCTTCAGAACGATGGCGTCCTTGCCGACCAGGTCGATCCGGCTGACGTGGCTATCCAGGTTGACCCGGATCATCGGCCAGTTCAGCCGCGCGGCGACCTGTTCGATGTGCGTCGACTTGCCGGTGCCGTGATAACCCTGGATCATCACCCGGCGGTCGAACGACAGGCCGGCGCAGATGGCCAGCGTGGTCTCCGGATCGAAGCGATAGGCCTCGTCCAGGTCCGGCACGTGCGGGTCGTGCGTGGAAAAGCGCGGCACCATCATGTCGGTGTCGACGCCAAAAGTGTCGCGGACGGAGACCATCTGGTCGGGCGCGAGCAGGATGAGCTTGTCTTCGGGTTCTTCGGTCAGGCTTGGCATGGCGGATCGATTAGCGGTTTAGCGGGCGATTGCAAACCAGGGGAGAGCGCAAAAAACGCAAGGCTTTGCGGCGCGCCCCTCACGCCATCTTGGCTTTACGTAGCGCCTGATAGGCCCGGATGACCCGTTGCAGCTTGTGCTCGGCCGAACGGTCGCCGCCATTGGCATCCGGGTGGCAGCGCTTGACCAGCTCGATATAGCGGGCGCGGATGGCCTGGGGCTGGGCGCTGGCGTCCAGGTCGAGGTCGGCCAAGGCGCCGCGCTCGATCTTGCCGATCTTGCGCTCCTGGGCCGCTTGCTCGGCGCGGCGGCGCGCGGCGGCGAAGAGGCCGAACGGGTCGGCGAAGGCGCGGTCGGTGGACGAGCGCGCCGCCATCGCCTCGCGCGAGCGCCGGGACGCCTCGAAGGCCCAGGTCGGCCGGTCGCCGGTGGCCGAGCCGGCCTGATAGGCGCGGACCTGGGCGTCGTTCATGCCGGAGAAAAAGTCCCAATGCCGATTATAGTCGGCCGCGTGCGGGGTGCAGAACCAGTAGTGCTCGTTGAGCAGATCGCGCGACTTCGGCGCACGGGTCGCGCCCGCCAGGCGGCATCCGGGATGGTCGCAGGCGCGCTCGCCCGGCTTCAGCGCGTTGACATCGTCGGCGCGCAGGTCCTCATCCGGTTTCGGCGGCCGAACCCGGATGTCGACGAATTTAGGCTTGTATTGAAACGCGCCGGTCATGGTCCGAAGTATGCGTTGGAAGCGTTCGCTTTCAAGAATTGACAGCGATGAATTTGGAGACGACTCTAATGGGCGCCGCAACCGAAGCCATCAGAACCAAGCTCGAGGCGGCGTTTTCCCCCGAAGTGCTGGATATCGAGGACGATAGCGCGCGCCATCATGGTCACGCGGGCGCCGCTCCAGGCGGGGAAAGCCACTTCAACATCACGATTGTCGCCCGCGCGTTCGCGGGCCAGGGCCGGGTGCAGCGTCAGCGCGCCGTCTATGCGGCGCTGGCCGAGGAGCTGGCCGGTCCGGTGCATGCTCTGTCGCTCAAGGCGCTGGCGCCTGGAGAGGCAGCTTGAGGACGGGCCGCTAACGGGCCGGCGCCAGGGCCGACCCGTCCGCATTTCCGTCTAGTCGAACCGAATTTGGATCGACGGCCGGTCGCTTAGGCGCTGGCCAGTTGGCCCGCCGCGGTCTTGCCGCTGCGGCCGTCTTTTTCCAGCTCGTAGCTGATCTTTTGGCCTTC
>Ga0302314_10021725_pt1 | contig 10557 bp, 8 predicted proteins | sample III_Palsa_N2_3_FD_200533 | JGI IMG/M metagenome (GOLD analysis project Ga0302314, IMG submission 200533) | Peat permafrost microbial communities from Stordalen Mire near Abisko, Sweden - III_Palsa_N2_3 | ecosystem: Environmental > Terrestrial > Soil > Palsa > Peat permafrost | place: Sweden... | reverse complement strand
TCCAGATGTGCGAGCGATAGGACAGATAGCCGTTTGGACGTCCTTCGGTAAACGGTGAGTCGGCAAACAGCGCGGTGGCGATCGGCTGCAACGCGAGGCTGGTGCGAAACTTCTTGATCATGTCCGCTTCGCTGGAAAAATCCAGATTCACCTGCACGGTGCAGGTGCGCGTCATCATGTCCAGGCCAAGCGAGCCGACCTTGGGCATGTACTCGCGCATGATCTTGTAGCGGCCCTTCGGCATCCACGGCATCTCATCGCGGCGCCACTTCGGCTGAAAACCCATGCCGAGGAAGCCGAGTCCCATGCCGTCGGCGATCGAGCGCACGTCCTCGAGGTGCGAATTCACTTCGCAACAGGTCTGGTGGATCGTTTCCAGCGGCGCGCCGGAAAGCTCCAGCTGTCCGGCCGGCTCCAGCGTGATCGAGGCCTTGTCGCGCGACAGCGCGACCGGGTTCTCGCCTTCGCGAGCCACATCCCAGCCGTAGCGGGTAGCAAGCGTTTCCAGCAGCAGCTTGATGCCGCGGTCGCCCTCAAACGTCGGAGGACGCAATGTGTCGGTGAGGAAGCCGAACTTTTCGTGCTCAGTACCGATGCGCCATGCCTCGGGCGGCTTCTCGCCCGCAGCGAGGTAGTCGGTGAGTTGCTGGCGATCCCGGATCGGGGTGCTCTTGACGGCACTGGGTATGGACACAGGCGAAGCCTCAAAGGATGTGCGGGGAACTATGGGGGTGCTACATGACAACGAAAAGGGGGTGGCAACAAATAATTGTACGCGGCGGTACAGATGTCTGGCGCATGTCGAAATACATGGTGCGAGCGCCGGCACATCCATCGGTCACGCCGCGGCGTCGGGAAACCACCTGCGCAAGCGTTTTTTGAGAGCGAGGGCTGGCGCCTCCACCGCGTGCCACGAACACCACCCGAGCAAGATGGTGATCAGGCAGGCGACGGCCAGGGTCGCCGGGTAAGACGACGTCGCCGGCCAAATGTGGACGGTCCATTGCTGCACGAAGTACGCGTAAATGTAGATGCCGTAGGAGAGGTCGCCAAAACGTGCCGCGGAGCGAAGTCCCGGGGTGCTGCGGGAACCTACCAGCAAAGTCAGTGATCCGATGACGATCCACTCGGCCAAACCGACCTGGCTTCGTAAACCGGCAACGATAACGACCCCCGCTCCGACGCAAAGCATGAGCCGATAGTGGCGCTGGATTTCGTCAGCGAACTGACGCGCACAGACGCCACCCAGGAAAAATGCCGTGTAGAAGTAGCGGAGGTTGTGGAACGCATTGTCCATGGCATGCCCGGGCAGCGTCCTGGCGTACATGAATGCGACAAGGATCAGGGCAAGCACAGAAAATAACCTTCGCCTCAAGCCCATGGCTCCGAGCACGATGAGGTAGGCATAACATCTGGCCTCCAGCGGAATCGTCCACCAACTTCCATTGACCGCCGACCTGACGGCATTGAACGGCGTCGTCGCAAACACGCCAGGCAAGGTATACACAGCGCGCAGCTGCGCATTGAAGGTGATGAAGCGGCGCGTTTCCTTGCCGAAGTAGTCATGCAAGGGCAATGACGTGATCGCGGCGCTGGCAATCACCAGTACGACGGTAGCCACGATCAGCCCGGGCCAGATGCGCAGGAATCGGCGCATGGCGAAGCGGATGATATGCGGGTCCTGATACCAACTCTGGGTAACCAGATAGCCGCTCATGACAAAGAACATCGCCACGGCGATCATGCCCAGTGTCATGCCCGGCACCAGTGTCGGCTCCGTCGTGCCCAGCAGGGCGAACTGGTGCGAGACCAGCACCATCAGCGAAGCGATCAACCTCAACCCATCAAAGTTGTTGCCGTGACCGAGGGCCGGTAACCGGCGGGTCGTCCCCATAGTGTTGTCTCGGCTGCTCGCGGCAAAGCGGCGATTATCGCCCTACGTTCCGGCGGGACGCGAATCGGGCCTGTCTCTAAAGCAGAAAGGCCGGCATCTGCCGACCTTCCTGGATGAAGTGTGTAGCAGAATCAGCGCTTCATCGAATTGAAGAACTCGTCGTTGGACTTGGTGTTCTTCATCTTGTCGAGCATGAATTCCATCGCGCTCAGCTCGTCCATGGGATGCAGCAGCTTGCGCAGGATCCAGATCTTGGAAAGCATGTCCGGCTCGATCAGCAGATCCTCGCGGCGGGTACCGGAGCGATTGATGTCGATGGCCGGGTAGACGCGCTTCTCGGAGATGCGGCGGGACAGGTGCACTTCCATGTTGCCGGTGCCCTTGAACTCCTCGTAGATCACCTCGTCCATCTTGCTGCCGGTTTCGGTCAGCGCGGTGGCGATGATGGTCAGGCTGCCGCCTTCCTCGACGTTGCGGGCGGCGCCGAAGAAACGCTTCGGACGCTGCAGCGCATTTGCATCCACACCGCCGGTCAGCACCTTGCCGGAGCTCGGCACCACGGTGTTGTAGGCGCGGGCGAGGCGGGTGATCGAGTCGAGCAGGATCACCACGTCCTTCTTGTGCTCGACCAGGCGCTTGGCGCGCTCGATCACCATTTCGGCAACCTGCACGTGGCGCACGGCGGGCTCGTCGAAGGTGGAGCTGATCACCTCGGCGCGCACGGTGCGGGCGATTTCCGTCACTTCTTCCGGACGCTCGTCGATCAACAGCATGATCAGGTGCGCATCGGGGTGGTTGTAAGTGATCGCCTGGGCAATGTTCTGCAACATCATCGTCTTGCCGGACTTCGGCTGGGAGACGATCAGGCCGCGCTGGCCGCGACCGATCGGCGCGATCAGGTCGAGGATGCGGCCGGTGATGTCCTCGCTCGAACCGTTGCCGCGCTCCAGCTTGAACGACTTGCGCGGGAACAGCGGGGTGAGGTTCTCGAACAACATCTTGTTCTTCGACGCTTCCGGCGGATCGCCGTTGATGTCGTCGACACGAAGCATCGCGAAGTAACGCTCGCCTTCCTTCGGATGGCGCACGCGACCGGTGATGTAGTCGCCGGTGCGCAGGTTGAAGCGGCGGATCTGGCTGGGCGACACATAGATGTCGTCGGGGCCGGCCAGGTAGGACTCATCCGCCGAGCGCAGGAAGCCGAAGCCGTCCTGCAGGATTTCCAGCACGCCTTCGGCCCAGATGCCGCCGCCGGAGCGGGCGTGCGCCTTGAGCACGTTGAAGATCACGTCCTGCTTGCGGGCACGGGCGACGCCTTCGTGCACACCGAGCGACTCGGCGAATTCCAGCAGCTGGATCGCGTTCTTGCGCTTGAGCTCGGTCAGGTTGATCAGGCGATCGTTGCTGCCCGGATCGGCGTTGTCGTCATCTACCGGCAACCCGTTCGGGTTCGGTCGTGGGTTGCCGCCACCCTGCGGACGCTGCTGCGGGTTCGGGCCGCCACGCTCATTGCGTCGACGCCGACCGCGGCCGTCGCGAGCTTCGCGATTGGGGTTGTTTGGATTCTGGCCCTGGTTCGGGTTCTGGCCCTGGTTCTGGCCGGAATTCTGGCCCTGACCCTGATTTTGCCCTTGGCCCTGGCCCTGGTTTTGCGAGGGCGGCGGGTTCTGCCCTTGGTTGGGGTTCTGCCCCTGGTTCTGGCCCTGGCCAGCATGCTGGGACTGCCCCTGATCCAGGTTTTGACCTTGGCTGGAACCCGGCTCGCGCGATTCATGCGGCGCACGCTGCGGCGATGCTTCGTTATAAGAGGGTGGTACGGATGACCCCGGGTTTGCCGTTACCGGCGTAGTCGGGGCGCTGCGTTCGGCAACAGGCTGTGCCGGCGCGGGTGGGAGAATCGGCATGGCGGGCCTTTCGGCGAGCGCTGTCTTCTCGGGTTTCGACGCGCTTTCGGCATGCGCTGCCGCGATCGCTGCTGCCGTTCGCCGCGGCGCGCGTGGGCGCGGTTCGGGCTTGGCTTTGGCGCCGGTGGCGTCGTTCGGGATTGTGTTATCGGTATCGGACACGGGCTATCCTCGCGGGGCGCCGTTGAATTACAGGAGGGAGGGTGTGCGTCGCGCGGAAAGGCGCTCAGGGACAGGACTGTCCCGACGGACGCAGGCAATCTAGCACCCGCCGCATGCAGCCGTAAAGCATGCGGCAGGCAGTTACGCAAAATAGTTCAGATGGCCTTGTCGATCATCTGGGTCAGATGACCCTTGCTGACGGCGCCGATCTGGGTCGCTTCGACCTTGCCGTTCTTGAACACCATCAGGGTCGGGATACCGCGCACGCCGTAGGTGCGGGGGGTCTGCTGGTTGTGGTCGATATTGACCTTGACGATGCGCAGCTTGCCTTCGTACTGCTTGGCCAGCTCGTCGAGCATCGGCGACATGGCCTTGCACGGGCCGCACCATTCCGCCCAGAAATCCAGCAAGACGGGGGTTTCGGACTTGAGCACCTGCTGCTCGAAGGCGTCGTCGTTCACATGGGTAATCAGGTCGCTCACCGGTATCTCCGTGGCTGGGGCGCAAAACGTTCGGGCGAAAACGCGAGGATGGAACAATGGGGTGGCAAACGCGAAAAAACAAGGTGTAAAGCCTGCCGCTGGAGGTAGTCAAACCAGGTTGGTGCCTGGATTGCCCTCGACCTGACAGACTCCCGGGCCGTCATCAGCTACACTCAGGCGCCCATGAAGCGCGAGTCGGGCCGGAAGGAAGGGGAGTGCCAAGGCGGCATACCTTCATTCCAGCGCAACTCAGGGCACGATTCAAGGGCGGCTTTCACAGCCACCCGTCAGATCGACGACAACGTCCGACGCCGCCCACCGCGGCGCGACCTTGCTGGCCCTGACGCTGAACCGCTTCGCTGCGCATCGCGCACCCGTCCTGCACCGCCCTCCGCCGACCTTCGGCGTCTGAGCGGCACAGCGCATTTCGCCGCCGTCTGGCAAGGTTTCCAATCCGCATATGTCACAAACCGTACTCACCGATACTTTTTTCACCAACTTCGATTTGCATCCGTTGCTGCAGCAGGGTCTGGACGACAGCGGTTTCACTCGCTGCACGCCAATTCAGGAGATGACCCTGCCGCTCGCGCTGGCCGGCCGCGATGTCGCCGGTCAGGCGCAGACCGGCACCGGCAAGACCTGCGCGTTCCTGGTCGCGTTGATGAATCGCCTGCTGACCCATCCCGCCGTTGCCGAGCGCAAGGACAGCGACCCGCGTGCGCTGGTGATCGCGCCGACGCGCGAGTTGGCGATCCAGATCGAAAAGGACGCCAAGGCTATCGGTCGTCACACCGGCCTGCGCATCGCGCTGATCTACGGCGGCGTCGATTACGACAAGCAGCGCCAGCAGTTGAAAGATGGCTGCGACATCATTATCGCCACGCCGGGTCGCTTGCTCGATTACCACAAGCAGAACGTGTTCGGTTTCAACGGCGTCGAAGTAATGGTCATCGACGAGGCCGATCGGATGTTCGATCTGGGCTTCATCAAGGACGTGCGCTTCATCTTCCGCCGCTTGCCGGTGCGCGAGCAGCGCCAGGTGCTGCTGTTCTCCGCCACGCTGTCCCATCGGGTGCTGGAGCTCGCCTACGAGCACATGCACAACGCCGAGAAGCTGGTGGTGGAGAGCGACAACGTCACCGCCGACAAGGTGCGCCAGCTGGTCTACTTCCCCGCCAAGGAAGAAAAGATGCCGCTGCTGCTCAACCTGCTCGAGCGCACCAAGGCCGAGCGCAGCATCATCTTCGTCAATACCAAGGCGGCCGCCGAGCGCATCACCGAGCGCGTCAAGCGCCACGGTATCCGCGTCGGCGCGATCTCCGGCGACGTGCCGCAGTTGAAGCGGCAGAAGCTGTTGCAGCGTTTCCAGGACGGACAGCTGGACATCCTGGTGGCCACCGATGTGGCCGCTCGCGGCCTGCACATCCCGGCGGTCAGTCACGTGTTCAATTACGACCTGCCGCAGGATGCGGAAGATTACGTGCATCGCATCGGCCGCACCGCGCGACTCGGCGCTGAAGGTGATGCGATCAGTTTTGCCTGCGACCTCTACGCGATGTCGCTGCCGGATATCGAAACCTATATCGGCCAGAGCATCCCGGTCGCCAGCATGGATGCGGACCTGCTGATCATGCCCAAGCCGCGCGCGATCGATGCCGAGTTTGTGGCAAATGCCGCTGCCGACAGCGCTGCGTTTGGCGATGTGGTGGCGCCGCGTCCGGGCGAGGCGCCGCGCCGTTCGCACGGCTCCAGCAGCCGTGATGGCCAGCGCAGCAATGGCGCTGCCCGTTCCAGCACACGGCCGCCGCGTGAACGCAAGCCGGTAGTGACTGAGGTTGCCGTGGAAGTGGTCGCTGCGCCTGCCACGATCGCCGTCAACGCTGCCATCGGTATCACCGATGCTGCCGGCGCCGAAGGCGTGCGCAAGCCACGTCGTCGACGTGGTGGGCGCAATCGCCGTCGCGAGGGCGGTCCGGTCGAGGGTGGCGAGACGAATGGCCACAGCGCAACGGCGGAAGGCAACCGCGCACCGCGCGGCGAACGCCGTCCATCGCACGGAACGGAATCCACCGGCAACAGCAACCGGCCGTCACGGCAGGTGGCAGCGACTGCCGGCGCAGCCAGCGAGCATGCCCACCCGAAGAAGCCCGGCCTGTTCCGTCGACTGAGCCGGTTGTTCACCGGCCGTTGAGACCACTTCCCGTGCATCGATCGCCGTGGCCTGAATCCACGGCGATCATGCCGGCGCGGAAAGTTCTCAACTCGACGTCGGCTTCCCTTATCCTTGCCACTGGAGTGGCATGCAGGTGTGGGGATACGCGGTGATCCTTTTTGATGAAGTCAGCAAACGCTACGAAGGCGGCCACGAGGCGCTGTCGCAGCTTTCGTTCGAGGTGCCGACTGGCGAGATGGCCTTCGTCACCGGTCACTCCGGTGCCGGCAAAAGCACCTTGCTCAAATTGCTCGGCTTGATCGAGCGCCCTTCGCATGGCGAGATCAAGCTGGACGGCAAGAACCTCGCGAAGATCCGTCGTGGCGGCATTCCGAAATATCGCCGGCACATCGGCATGGTGTTCCAGGATCACCGCCTGCTGATGGAGCGCACGGTGTTCGCGAACGTCGAGTTGCCGCTGACAATCGCCGGCATCGCCCGCAGCGAGCGCGCGAAGCGGGTGCGCGCGGCGCTGGAGAAAGTCGGTCTGCTCGCCTACGAGCGTCAGCTACCCGCCACCCTGTCGACTGGCGAACAGCAACGCGTAGGCATCGCCCGTGCGATCGTGGCGCGGCCAAGCCTGCTGATTGCCGACGAACCCACCGGCAATCTCGATCCGCAACTGGCCATGGAAATCATGGGCCTGTTCGGTGAGTTTCAGCAGGTCGGCACGACCGTGCTGATCGCCAGCCATGACCTGCCGCTGATCAAGCGCATGAAGAAGCGGGTGATCGTGCTGGACCACGGTCGCCTCGTCGCCGATCTGGCAGCGCAGGAGGTGCTGTGAACATGCCCATCGAAGACACGACACCGCATGCGCCGACCCCCGAAGCGCCGCCGCGCAATGAACACAGCCGCGGTCGTCGCGTCGCCAGCTGGCACGAGCATCACGGTTGGAGCGCTGCAGCCAGCCTGCGCCGACTTGCCTCGCGTCCCCTGGGCAGCTTGCTGACGATTACCGTGATGGGGCTCGCACTGGCGTTGCCGCTCGCGTTCTATCTGTTGCTGGGCAATGTGCAGAAGCTCGGTGAGGCGCTGGGGCAAAGCCAGGCGATCAGCGTGTTCATGCAGCCTGGAGAAGGTGCGCAGCAGGCACAGTTGCTGGCCAAGCAGCTTGCCGATCGCCCCCAGGTCGCCTCGGTCATCGTGAAAACACCACAACAAGGCATGGACGAACTGGCGAAGATGCAAGGTTTCTCCGGCGCGTTGCAGACGCTGGATAGCAACCCTCTGCCGTACGTGTTGCAGCTGCAACCACGTGAAGGGTTGAGCGCTGGCGAAGTCGAGCAACTGGCGACCGACGTGCGCGCGATGCACAGCGTCGATCTGGTGCAGGACAGTGGCAGCTGGCGACAGCGGCTGGACGCGCTGCTCGGTGTCGGCAATCGTGCCGTGCTGGTGCTGGCTTCGTTGCTGGCGCTCGCCGCACTGCTGGTGGTCGGCAACACGGTGCGCGTGGATATCGCCAGCCGCAGCGAGGAAATCGGCGTGCTGCTGCTGGTCGGTGCCAGCGGCGCGTTCGTGCGCAGGCCTTATCTCTATGCCGGGCTCTGGTATGGCTTGTTCAGCGGCATCCTTGCAGCCTTGCTGGCGGTACTGATTGAATTTGCGCTGGCCGACCCAGTCGCGCAATTGAGTCGCGCTTATGATGGCAAGCTGCAGGTCGGCGGCTTGCCACCATGGTTGTTGCTGGCTGTGCCGCTGGCGGCTGCTGCGCTGGGGTGGCTGGGGGCGCGACTGGTCAGTGCGTGGCAATTGCGCAAGGCGGCGTGAATCGAGTGGCCTTCCTGAGAGCTGAGCAGGCTCTTGCAGAGTGAACCGTATCGCAGGCGTCGATGCTGCGGTCAGTGCACTATGGGTAGTGAAGCGGGCGCAAGGGGTGTGGTCGCGGGTTCATCGGCAAGGATCGCCACAGGCCATGTGGATGAGTAGGAATGAGCACAAATATCAGCAGACGTCTGCTCACCGAGGCACCGCGGGTGCTGGTGGTCGACGGCTCGCGCGTGGTGCGACAGTTGATTACCCGTGTGCTGCAGGCCGAGCTGCCCGGCGTCGAGGTGGTGGGTTGCGCCAGTGGCACCGATGCCAAGCAGGTGCTCGGCGAGGGCGTGTTCGACTTCATTACGATCGCGCTGCGCCTGCCCGACATGGACGGGCTGGAACTTGCGCGTTTCGTGCGCGAGTCGGCGCCGCAGGCCTATGTGCCGATCGTGGTGGTGTCCGGCGATGTCGATGGTCGCCTGCACAGCCGCACGCTGGGTGAACATGTCACCGATTATTTCGACAAGGCGCTGGGCTTCCAGGCGCTGGCCGAATTCATCCGCGGCTACGTGAGCCCGCAGGTGAGCGCGGAAGGTACCGTGCTTTATGTCGAAGACAGCCGCGTGGTGGCGTTGGCGACGCGCCGCATGCTCGAAAAAATCGGCCTCAGCGTGCGCCATGTGGTCAGCGTGGAAGATGCGCTGGCCATGCTGGAGACCGATCGCGTGCAGGGTCAGGTCGGCGCCGATGTGGTGCTTACCGACGTCAGCTTGAAAGGCGAGCTCACGGGTGGCGATCTGTTGAAACGGATCCGCGGCGAGTTCGGCTACGGCAAGGGCAAGTTGCCGGTGCTGGTGATGACCGGCGATGAGAATCCGGCGAATCAGGCCGCGCTGATCAGAGCCGGCGCGAACGATCTGGTGGAGAAGCCGGTCGAGGAAGCACTGCTGATTACCAAGCTGTTGTTCCAGCTGCGCGTGGCGCGGCATCTGCGCAAACACACGAGCGACGCATGAGCGAGCAGCAGGTCAAGCTGGAGCCGTCTTGGAAGCTGCGGCTGGGCGACTATCTGCAGCGTCCTGAAATGCAGACGCTGGCGACTTTTCTGCGCGAGGAGAAGCGGGCCGGCAAGCGGATCTATCCGCCGGGCCCGGAGATCTTCGCCGCGTTCGAGCACACCCCGTTCGACGCCGTTCGCGTGGTGATCCTGGGTCAGGATCCTTACCACGGCCCCGGGCAGGCGCACGGCCTGTGCTTCTCGGTGTGTCCGGGCGTGCGTGTACCGCCCTCGCTGGAAAACATCTTCAAGGAAATCCAGCGAGATCTGGGCATACCCCGACCTGACCATGGTTGCCTTACGCCATGGGCCGACCGCGGCGTGCTGCTGCTCAACAGCGTGCTGACCGTCGAGGACGGCCGCGCCGGCTCACATCAGGGCAAAGGTTGGGAAGGTTTCACCGATGCGGCGATCGACGCCCTCAACCGCGAGCGCGAGGGTCTGGTGTTCCTGCTGTGGGGTGCTTACGCACAACGCAAGGGCCAGCTGATCGACAGCAGCCGTCACTGCGTGCTGAGTTCGGTGCACCCGTCGCCTCTGTCGGCGCATCGGGGGTTTATCGGTTGCGGCCATTTTTCCGCCGCCAACGACTATCTGGCCGCCCACGGGCAGGCGCCGATCGACTGGTCGCTGCCGCCGCGATCGGCATTGCAGGGCGGTTTTACGCCCGCTTGAATGCCGCTTTTCGGCCCTCATGTCGGTCACCTCAAGGGGACTGGACTTCAACCTCAAATATCTGTACGATACAGTTCATTAAGTGCCGGAACTATCCCGACACTTAGCACTCGAAGTACCCGAGTGCTAACCTGACAAATCCATTCCGGAGGTTTCATCCATGTCTCAAGCCCTGGTGACCGCCACCCTGCCGCTACCTAGTGTGGTGGGCAGTCTGGATGCCTATATTTCCGCGGTTCACCGCATCCCCGTCCTCAGCCAGGACGAGGAACAGGCGCTGTCACGCGATTATCTCGAAGATGCCAACCTGGCTTCGGCCAAGAAACTGGTGATGTCGCACCTGCGCTTCGTGGTGCATGTGGCCCGTGGTTACAGTGGTTACGGCCTGCAGTTGGCCGACCTGATCCAGG
>Ga0302314_10021724_pt1 | contig 10558 bp, 8 predicted proteins | sample III_Palsa_N2_3_FD_200533 | JGI IMG/M metagenome (GOLD analysis project Ga0302314, IMG submission 200533) | Peat permafrost microbial communities from Stordalen Mire near Abisko, Sweden - III_Palsa_N2_3 | ecosystem: Environmental > Terrestrial > Soil > Palsa > Peat permafrost | place: Sweden... | reverse complement strand
GGCCCTGGCCACCAGGATTAGTGCAGTTCAACTGCCATTTTTGCTCTATCGTCGAACAGCGCATCGTCGAATCGGCCTTGGCGATGGGGCCAATATGGGGCGAAAACGAGCGGCCGCCATTGGCTGCGCAGGGCGGGCTGACCCGCCTGCGCTCGGCGCTATGTCTGCCAGGACTCTCAAAACTGCAGTCTGTTACCGACCTTCAATCGCACGGGTATGCATGTGGTACCTCTGGTCACAAACTGGAAGTTTGCGATCTGGGGATACTTTATGACGAATAGTATGTATTCTGCATACTCAGGTGCATCACAGGTATACACCCAACGGGGTCGCACTCCAGGCGCCGGCGTAACCGCGGCCCGCCTCCGGGCTGACCTGCTTCCGTAGGAGGAGCACATGTGTAAAGAGGGTCTTTTCGGCCCGACGTCGCTGTGACCGCATTGTCAGAAGCTGCAGACCGAATCATCGATTGGAAAGGGATATGGGGAAAATGACCGCGCTGAAGAATGGTTTCTACGCCGACGTGGACGAGAACACGTTCACACCTCTGCCGATCGTCCCGCAGGACGGTGACGATCCGCGGGAGCTTTACGCGAGCTTCCTCGTCAGGCACATGCCGCTGGCCGAGCCCGTGGAAGGCGTGCTGAGAGAGATCGAGGAGGCAGCGAGGACCGAGGGGATCCCGATCGTGGGTCGCCTCGAGGGCTCGATCCTAAAGATCCTCACGATGCTCCACGGACGCCGGGCGATGCGGATTCTCGACATCGGGACGGCGATCGGGTACTCGGCCATCTGGCTGGCGGCGGCGCTCGGCCCCGGCGGGACGGTCACGACGATCGAGCTTGATCCGGAGCGGGCGCTGCGCGCCCGTCGCTACATCGAGCGGGCCGGGTTCGCCGACCGGGTGGAGCTCCTCGAGGGCGACGCGTTCGACCTGATCCCGACGCTCGGAACCTACGATCTCATCTTCCAGGACGTGATGAAGCACCTCTACTTCGGCAGCGACCCGGAGCTGGCGCTCTCGCTGTTGCGCCTGACCGTCGAGCACCTCGCCCCCGCCGGCGTGCTCATGATCGACAACGCGCTGTGCGGCAACGGGGTCCTCGACCCCGGAGCACACGGCGCGTCGAAACAGCTCGCCGGCGTGCAGGCGCTGAACGACGCCCTCGGCCGCGACCCGGCGTTCCGGAGCGTCATCCTCCCCGTCCGCGACGGGCTGTGGCTGGCGCAGCGGGTCGCGTGACCACGCCCGGTGGCAGGGCGCCCGGCGTTGAGGCCCGCGTCGCCGACCCGGTCTCGTGCGTTCTCGGGGATGGGCTGGCCGGGCTGCGACGTCACGTGCTCGGGGCGGTGGTGCCGGCCCTCGACAAGCTACTCGCGGACGTCGCCGAGGAGGGCGAGCTTCCGCCGGTCCTCGAGCGGCTCGCGGCCGACCCCGTCTCGCTCCTCGACGGTCGTGACGCTCCGGGCGATCTCGGCATCCGGCACGCCACCGTCGCCGTCGAGGCGCTCGCCACGGGACGCCAGACCTACCTGATCCCGGTGCTCGTGAACGCGCTGGCCCGGGCGCCGATCGTGCTCGCCGGAAACGACGCGCAACAGGAGCGGTTCCTTGCGCGGGCCGCGACGCGTCCCGTCGGCACGTTCGCCATGACCGAGCCTGAGGCCGGCTCCGACGTCGCACGCCTCGCGACGACGGCCCGCGACGACGGCGACCACGTCGTCCTGAACGGCCACAAGTGCTGGATCAACTTGCTCGACCGCGAAGCGCTCGAGTGGATCATCGTGTGGGCGAGGCCGGAGGGCTCGACGGGGCATGCGCTGTCCTGCTTCGTGGTGCCCGCCGACGCGCCGGGAGTCCACATCGCCCAGGTCGGAGACATGCTCGGAATGCGCGCGATTCCGCTCGCCGACATCCGGCTCGAGGAGGTCCGGGTCCCACGGACCCATCAGATCGGCGAAGACGGGCGATGCTTCGGGCTGGCGATGCGCTGCTTGAACTCGGTCCGTTGTGTCGTCGGGGCCCGCGGACTCGGACTGACCGCGCGAGTCCTCATGGACGCCGCGGATTACGTCAACGCCCGTCCCTCGTTCGGCGGCACGCTCGCCGACCGTCAGTCGGTGCGGGCGACCCTCGCGGCGTTCGCGGCGCGCTTGGAGGCGGCTCGGCTGCTGACCTACCGCGCGGCGGCGCTGGCGGACGCGCGCGACCTCGGCAAGCAGGCCGGCCCGGTGCACGCCGCGAGCAAGTGGCTCGGCACCGAGCTCGCGGTGGAGGCCGCCACAGCGGCGATGCACCTCGCCGGTGCCGCCGGCTACGACGAGAGCCGGACGATGTTCGCCCGGCATCTGCGCGACGCGCAGCAGCTGACGATCGTCGAGGGGGTCAGCGAGGTCCAGCTCGAGCTGATCGGATACGGCGTGCTCGACGGCTCGCTGTGGTGGGAGCGGTGAGCTGGCCTGCCGCGGCCGGGGAGCGTCGCGGCCCTCTGGCCGGGGTCCGCGTCCTCGACCTCTCGCGGATCCTCGCCGGCCCGTTCTCGACCCAGATCATGGCCGACCTGGGCGCGGACGTCATCAAGGTGGAGCGGCCGGGCGCGGGCGACGAGACCCGCCGCTGGGGTCCGCCGTTCGCGGCGTCGGGCGCGGCGGCGTACTTCTACGCCTGCAACCGCGGCCGGCGATCGATCGCCCTCGACCTCCGGACGCCGGAGGACCGGGCGATCGTCCTAGACCTCGCTGCCGCCGCCGACGTCCTCCTCGAGAACTTCCTGCCGGGCACGATGGAGCGGCTCGGCCTCGGTGACGAGGTCCTGTCCGCTCGCAACGAGCGCCTCGTGCACGGCGTCATCTCCGGCTACGGCCACGACAGCTCGAGGGCGGCCTGGCCGCTGCTCGACTTCGTGGCGCAGGCGCACGCAGGCATCCTGTCGGTGACCGGTCCCGACCCGCAGACGAACACAAAGGCGGGCGTCCCGATCGCCGACCTGTCCGCCGGGCTGTATATGGCGATCGGTGTGCTCGCGGCGCTGCGCGAGGCGGCCGCCACCGGGCGCGGCCGGCGCGTCGAGGTGTCGCTCGCCGAGGCGTGCGCCTCGCTCCTCACCAACCAGGCGATGAATCATCTGATCGGCGGACTCGAGCCGCGTGCGTCGGGCAACACGCACCCGAACGTCGCGCCCTACCAGATCATCGAGGCTCAGGACCGCCCCATCGCCATCGCCGCGACGAGCGACGCCCAGTTCTCGAGCCTGTGCCGGGTCGTCGGTCTGCCGGAGCTCGCCGGCGACCCACGGTTCTCGTCCAACGAGCGGAGGGTGACGAACCGTGAGCAGCTGGAGGGGATCCTCGCGGGCCGCTTGCACAGCCGCGCCGCTCGCGACTGGGTGCGAGAGCTAAACGAGGCGGGGGTCGCCGCCGCGCTCATCAACACCGTCAGCGAGATGCTGGCGGATCCCGACACCCGCGCCGGCCTCGTCGCCGAACTGCCCGACGGCACCCGTCAGATCCGGACCCCGATCCGGCTCGGACGCGACCCGCTCCCGCTCGCCTCGCCCCCGCCCGAGCTCGGCGAGCACAGCGTTGAGATCCGCGAGCATGGCCGGAAGCGCGGTCCGGCAGCAGCGATTCCGGCCGTAGCCGTCAGTCCCCGTGACCGGTGCGCCTGGCGCTGAGGCCCGTGTGCACGAGGTACGTCATCGCCACGAGCAGCGCCGGTGCGAGCGTGTCACTGGGGATGGGAGACCCGTGGATGATCCCGCCCGCGACGAACGCGACGAGCATGATCACCGCGAGGACGAACGCGACGGCACGATCAGCCTCCGGGCGATGAGCAGCGCCCCGCCGATGGTCTCGAGTGCTCGGACGAGGGGCTCCATCACGGTAGGCGCCGGGATCCTGAAGTCGCGGAACGCGTGGAGCTCCCAGTGGTGGCCAACCGGGCTGAAAGTAAGGTCTGACGACCTAGCCTAGGGGCAGGCAGCTCGTCATAGAGACGATGGTCAGTCCAACGCCGGACGGTCGCGTCAAGGCCGCGGGCCATCCGTGTGAAGCGCCGGCTAAGGCTCCCGCCGCCGTCGCCTCCAAGGCCGCAAGGCTTCGGCCAGACTGATGCCATTACAAGGCAAAGGGCCCCAGGCGCGCAGAACCTCCTCGCGAGCGACATCCTCGGCGACGATGACGCCGTGTGGAAACGAGCTTGGGGTGTCGAATCGCCCTATCCCGGCCAAGACCAGCGGCGGCCTATTGCGCGGGCCCGACCATGCCTCCAATAGAACGTTCACGCCTTTGTGCGGAGCGAGTGCTCCGGCGAACATGACGTATAGGGCTCTGATATCGTCTCTGGTCGCTGCTTCAACGCCACGGAGCTCAGTGCCCGGCTGAGTCCTCGGGCCACGAGCAATTTGTCTATATGTGACGCATAAAATGATGCCGTGAGTTGGACAGACCCGTTCGGTGTTATATTTATGAAAATGCCTATGTGCGACTGGCTTTTTGGTAGCGCCGCGCAGGCGATTTCGGCATCGTCGGGACGCGCCCATGCGATTTTGGCAAAAGACGGCGTTTTCGACACATTCGAGATTGTCAAAATCGATTGAGCCGATTTGGCCGGTCGACAAACGGGCGGCTCGGTTTTTCTGGTTCGTCGAGCGAACAGCATTCGCACCCGATCAACTGCCAGGTATCCTGTCAGGATGAATAGTTGATTGAGCGACCCAACCGTCAGCCGAAGTGATGCGCTGAATTCTTCCACAGAGGGCTGCGTGCCAATATTCACGCGAGTGACTGTAGCGAAGTTCGCGAAGGTAAAATTATCGCGCGGCAGAAATCGCCGCAGGTCCACCAAGACTTCCAGCTCATCGTGTAACGATGCACCACATTCTTGTAGGGCTCGACAAATCGACAGCATGAGGATGGCATTAACGGAAGCGCTCGGATGCTTCGCGTCGCGATAGCGGCGAAGTTCCTCAATGAATCCAGGATCGCTCTTGGACCACACCGCGACGTATCTCTCGTCTTGATCTCCAGCCGGTCTCGATTGCACCACGCGCAGCCGATCAACCAGAGCTACTACGCGACTTCGAAAGAAAGACCACGCCCGCCTCCACAGGCCAATGGCAGCAGCCCTGACAAATAGCCGTGGCGTCGACTTGGCGGCATCAAAAAGAGCGGAGACCAACGGATTCGTCATGGTGGGCGCCGCCAGCGGCTCGACAAAACCCGTATCGGTACTACCATGCGTCAGTGCCGCACAGACTTCCCATATGAAGTGCGAATCGCCGAGACCATGATCGCACGCGACACACAAATATTCGCCAGCTTGCGAGACGGAGATCGGTACCACCAATCGGCGCCCAGCAACGTGATCAAGGATTTCTTGCATACTGTGCTGGCCGGAGATGTCGAACGACTCGGTACACCATGACCCCGGCTCGTCGCTAAAGTCCCATCTCCGACTTGTTGCGGAAGGCACCAGGCCAACTCGATACCGCGGTCCGCGCGCCGCCATCCTATTCAGGACGCTGGGCGCGCGCTCCGCGGAATTAGATATGGCTGGATTGACGATCGTAACGACGTGGAACCGCGCGACCGCTACGTCAAGCTGTCCCACCTTATGTTTAATAGACACCAACACCCCTGTGGTTCATAGACACTCGACACACACCGGTCGAGTACGTCTGTTTGGCCTATCAAGTTCGATGAGCGGCTTCAGGACCTGCATGTATCTCCTTCGTGCATTTCACCGATAGGGAACCGTCTTGGGCTCGCAGAGTGCCGTGCAAGCTGACTGGTCGTCAGAATTCGGTCGGTTGTGTCGCGGCCTCGGCGCGTCTGAGCAATTCGCTGGCCTTCAACGGGCTGATTCGCTGGCTGCCTCGCGTTGAGTATCGCGGTCGGAGCGTCTCGGTGCACTACCTGCAGGTTTTCGGTCGCCCGCGCCAGCATCTCGGGCTGTTTGGTAACAGACGACATGTGCTCCTCTTAGCGAAGCAGGCTGACCTGGCAGCGGGCCGCCGTCACCGCGGCGCCCGGGTATGACCATGTCTGTATATCGACGATGCATCTGAAACGGTATCATGCATACCTTGTGGCATGTAGCGAGGCAGATAGCTAAACTCATAGTCTCTCCAACTGCGCGGTGGGGTTCGGCCTCTGGCGCCCCACTCGTGGCCGTTGCGTCTCCGCCGGTGGCCTCAGGGTCCTCGCTTGTGGCCTTCGGGTCGTCGTTCGTCGTCATTGACCTACCCTCGCTGGCATTCCCAACCTTGTCCCTCGTGCGGTACAAGCGGATATACGGTGGCACGCCCTGCAACCATCACCGCTGACCAGAGGCCTCCTGGGAATGTAGCGACACCGTTAGACACCCCGTCTTGCGGACTGTAAATCCGTCCGCCTAGGCCTGCGTGCCCATCCCGGGGCCATCGCTGACTCATGGGGCCAATATGGGGCCAAACACGCGGACTAGGTGCTCCAGTCCGTCTAGTGCGCTGCCTCTAACCCGCTCTGACCAGTCGAAATACATTGCTGTAGGCCAGAACTCCGCCTGAAAAGCGGAAGGTCGCCGGTTCGATCCCGGCCCTGGCCACAGAGATTAAGGTGCGGAGTGCTCCGCGTCCCTGGCTTGCGCTTCCGGCGTCAAACTACGTAGGGCGCGATCAGAGCGGTCGTACCCAACACGACCAACCCGATCACGAATGCGACGATCGTAAAGCCCATCACCTGGCGGACATTGAGTTTGGCGATCGCAAGCAAGGGCAGCAACCAGAACGGCTGGATCATGTTCGCGACCCCCTCGCCGACGGCGACCGCCATGGAGATCAACCCGAGATAAGCCGGCGAGCGCTGACCGATCGCCAGCGCCGAGCCGACCGCGATCGGGCCTTGCACGGCCCAGTGCCCGCCGCCGGACGGCACGAACAGGCTGATCACCAACGAGCCGATGAAGGTCAGGAACGGCAGCGTGTACTGGGTCGCGCCGCTCACGACCGCCTGGGCCAGCAGCGTCTGCAGCGGCTTGGCCGCGTGCGAGGGCAGATAACCCAGCAGGCCAACCAGGCCGCCGTATAGCGGATACTGCAGGAGCAGTGGACCGGACACCTTCGCGGCGCCAGTGAATGCCCGGATGAACCGGATCGGCGTGCGGTGCAGCAACGCACTTGTGACCGTGAACAACATGATCATCGACGCGATGTTCAGTGCGAAACCGCTGATGCAGAAATAGGCAATGCCCGCGGCGAACACGAGGACATTCAGGATCCACAGGTTTTCCAGCCATTCAGCAAACGTCTTCTTGCCCTCGGCCTTAACCTCGGGCTGGTCCTCGTCTTCGAACACCGCGGGATCGGGTGCAAGGCTCTCCGCCGGCTCCATGCGCCAGATCGCGAGCGTGAGCAGCGCCAGCACGGCGATCACCGACAGCCAGCTGTAGGGCTGAAAGATGGTCAGGTTCAGCGGCACGGTGATGCCAGTCATTTTGTGGATCACGTTGATTGGGCTGCCGTTGTCCGTGTTCGCCAGCGCGATCGACGACGAGAGTCCCTGCGTCCAGACGATGAAGCCCATGAACGCCGCCGCGATGAGGTAGCCGAAATGCGCGTCAGTGAAGCGCTTCGCGACCCGCCGGGCGACCAGCGCACCGGCTACCAATCCGAGTCCCCAGTTCAGCAGGGCGAGGACAGCGCTCACGCCGAAACAGAGGAGGGCTCCCTGGACCTGGTTCCTCGGTTTGCCGGCGATGTAGACGATGGCCCGCTTCAGGACCGGCGCCTCGGCGAGCGTGTAGCCCGTCACGAGGATCAGGACCATCTGGAAGGCGAACGTGAAGATGTTCTGCGATCCCCACACACCGCCGTACCACGCCTTGAGCATGCCGCTGGGCGAGGCGCCTTCCACCAAAAGAGCGACCAGCGCGGCGACGATGAGGGTAAGGATGACGGCGAACAGATACGGGTCGGGCATCAGGCGTTCGACATACCGGACACACAACGCCGTGAGGGTTTGCATGACGCCGCGGCATTTGGGTTTGTGTCCTTCGACTGATGGCTTTGGCTGTTCGGGTTCGGCCTCTGGCGCCCCACTGGTGGCCGTTGCGTCTCCGTTCGTTGTCATTGACCTACCCTCGCTCGCAAGGCCACCAGGAGCTAGTCGAATTCGATGGGCAGACTCTTCGGCCCGCTCAGGCTGACGATAGGTTTCCAAGGCACCAGCCCGGCAATTCGCGGGTTGCGCAGTCGCCCGGTCAGAACATTCAGCGCCTCCGCGATCTCCCGCCTGGCCAGATTGGCTCCCAGGCAGTAGTGCACGCCGCCGCCAAAGGTCAATATCGCCGGCGCCCCCTCCCGGGTGATGTCGACACGATCCGGGTCGTCGTAGACGGTCGGATCGCGATTGGCCGCAAAGGTATTCATCAGAACCAGGGTTCCGGCCGGAAACAGATAGCCGTCGAGCTCCACGTCGTCGACCACCAGGCGCAGGGTCCCGCCCGCGATCGGCGAGTGGCGCATGGTTTCCTCCACCGCGTGCATGGCTAAGTCGGGGTTGTCCCTGAGCAGCTCCCACTGATCCGGGTGTTCGCAGAGCACCTGCACGGATGCGGCCACCTGGTTGCGGGTGGTGTCGGTTCCTGCCAGCAGCAGGCCGCCCGCGAGCATGCGGAGCTCGGCGGCGTCGAGCCGATCCCCGTCGTCCTCGGCGCGGATGAGGTCGGAAAGCAGGTCGTCGGTAAGGCTGCGCCGACGATGGTCGACCATGTCGTCGACATAGTCGTCGAGCTCGCCCCAGGCCCGCATGACCGTGGGCTCGAGTTGTCGGATGTCGGCGGAGAAGCTGAACGCTTGGAAGATGTCGTCGGCCCACGACGAAAATCGCTGCCAGTCTTCGCGAGGCGCGCCGAGCAGTGCGCAAATGATCGGGACCGGGTAGGGCCGCGCGAGGTCGGCGACCACGTCACAGTGGCCCTTGTCGGCGACCCGCTCGACCAGACCACTCATCACGTCGACCATGGCATCGTGCAGGCGCGCAACCGTTCGAGGGGTGAACGCCTTGGAGCACATTCCGCGTAACCGGCGATGCGTCTCGCCCTCCACGCAGAGCAAGCTGTTCATCACCTTGTCCCACAACGGGCCCGAGGTGACGCCCTGAGCCTGCAGGACGATGCCGGGCGGCGGCTGGAACCGTTCGTCGCGCAGCACGGCGCGGACGAGTTGGTAGGAAAGCACTTCGGGTCCGAACGGGCCTATTGCGAGGGCTGCCCGCTGTTGCGCCGCCCGGAATCGGGGATAGACCTCCGCGGGAGTCTCGTCAGCGCCGTAGCTGAGCGTGGGCAGATCGGCGTCGAAAACACTCGGTGGAGCGGTACCGATGGTCATGACGGTCTCCTTTGACGCGTCCGACAGGCCTTGGTCAGCATAAAGCGGGTTTCCGCACCCGCCCGAAAACGCCGGTAAACTACAGATATGTAATTCGGCGTGACGCGGGCGCAGGCGCCGCCCTCGCCGGCAGAAGGAACGGCCATGGACCCACTCAAGATATGCAAGTGTTGAATTCGACGATCGCGATCCTTATCGAGCAACGTTCAACGTCCACCTGTCTCGCGACATGACGGATTTCGAGCGCCAGGCGCTGCCGCCGCTGCTCTCCTCGGGCTTTTCTCCGTCGGAGGCCCGGGGTTCCGCGGTGGTTGCGATCAGAAACGCGACCACCACGATGATCGAAGACCACCGAGACCTGCTCAAGCAGATCGTGGCTGAGGCCGAAACACTGGCCAGGACAATGGAACACGATCAGCATGCGGTTGCCGCCCAGATCGCGGCCAGAGTCGAGGGAGTCCAGCAACGCGCCGCGGCCATCGACTGGAGCTGACGCGGGCGGCGGCCGCATACTGAACCCATGGCCGTCCTCGCACTTCGGCTCCTCGTTGCCCTTGCTCTGCTCTCGGCGATGAGCGGCGGCGTGCACGCGAACGCCGACGTCCCACCGCTGAGTCCCGAAGCGCGCGCAGCGGGATTCGTCGACGTGCGTTCCGTTGTCCCCAACGCGCTGATCGACCTGCGTTATGCGACGTCGAACAACTTCACCCATACGCAGCTCTACCCGGCCAATGCTCGTTGTCTGGTGCACGAATCGATGGCTCCCGGTCTTGCGGCCGCTGCGAAGGTGCTCGCCTCGCGGGGGGACGTGCTCGTCTTTTGGGACTGCTATCGACCACACGACGTGCAGGTCAAGATGTTTGACATCGTGCCGAACCCGGCCTGGGTGGCCAAGCCCGGCAACTATGCGAAGAGCCACGAGTCTGGCCGCTCGGTCGATGTGACGCTGGCTAACGTCAACGAGCAATGCCCGCGTTGCCTAGTCGACATGGGCACTGACTTCGACGACTTCTCGCCCCGGGCAACGGCTTTCGCTACCGATGGCGTCAGCGCCGCCCAGCAGGCCAACCGGGGCCGATTGCGCGACGCGATGAGCGCCGGTGGCTTATCGGTGTACACCGGTGAATGGTGGCATTTCGACGGCTCGGGCGCCGGGGTCCAGCGGCCCATTCTCGACGTCCCAGTCAACT
>Ga0302314_10021723_pt1 | contig 10558 bp, 10 predicted proteins | sample III_Palsa_N2_3_FD_200533 | JGI IMG/M metagenome (GOLD analysis project Ga0302314, IMG submission 200533) | Peat permafrost microbial communities from Stordalen Mire near Abisko, Sweden - III_Palsa_N2_3 | ecosystem: Environmental > Terrestrial > Soil > Palsa > Peat permafrost | place: Sweden... | reverse complement strand
AAAACACGCCCGCTCTGCGTTGCAAATGCTCGCCGTAGCCCGAGCTACGTCTGCGCTTTGCGCCTTGATCGGACGCGTTTTGACGGCCCGCTCGGTCGCGTCGGATTCATTCACAGGTTCTGAGCGGTGACGCAGACCTCGCCGCTAGCCCGGTCGGTCAAGGTGCCTTCGAGCCGGACGATCGTGCCGGGGCGCGTGGCGCGCGGGGTCAACTCCATGACCTGCCATTCGATGGTCACGTGTGCGTCCGCACGGACCGCCCGCCTGAATTCGACGGTGAACCGGCGGCCGACGACGGAGGTGATCTTCGAGAAGCGCGCGGCCGTCAGTCCCAGCAGGAGCGCGTTGGTGTGCGTGCCGCTGACGATCAGGCCGCCATAGGAACTCGACGCTGCGAACGCGGCATCGAGGTGCAGCGGGTTGTCATCTCCCGCTGCCAGGGAGAACTCCATGACCTGCTGCGGCGTGAAGGCGTGCTCCCTGCCAAACCGGTCTCCGACCTTCACGTTCGACATGTTCGCCGTGGCCTGCTGCTGTGACGCGACGATTTTCGCCGAGGACGCCGGCCCGGGCCCAGAATGCGGGCATGAACGTTTCCATGCCGCTGTCCGTTGCCGCGCTCGTCGAACTGGCCGGAGCCGTCCGGCGCACGCCGGCGTGCACGGCCTGCGAGGCGCTCGTCTGTCCCGGCTGGGAAGCGATGCCCGGCAGCTTCGCGCGCGACGCGCTCGAGCGCGTGGGCACGCTGCGCGACCCGTCCATCGACGAGCCGACCGTCGCCGAACACCACCCGAACGGCACGCACGCCTGGTCGCCGGACACCCCGATCGCGCCGGCCTGGTTTCCGTACAACCGCTGCGACGCCTGGCGCTGCAAGGCCTGCGCGCGCGCCTTCCTGCGCTACACGGAGTACGGCGGCTACTACACGGAGGATCGCATCCGCGAGCTCGACGCGCGGCTTGTCGTGGATGTCGCGGTGCCGGACTGAGCGATCGACGGAATCAATCCACGACGCCGGAGTCCCTCGTGCGAGGCGGCCGCCGTCAAGGCAAGTCGTTCCAACCAACAAGAGAGGCGGACGAGACGCATCCCCCGAAATGGGGTGTCGATTCCACGTGAGAATCGAGGTCTCGTCCTGGAGGAAACGTCTGCATGAGACTGCTCTCGCGGCTGCCGCTGGCCGGCACGTTGTCGGCCATCCTGGCGCTGTCGGCGTGCGTCGACCTGGCACCGACCTACCAGCGGCCCGACGCCCCCGTGGCGGCCGAATCGGCGTCGGCCTCGCGCTGCTGGCCGGCATGGTGTTCAACGGCCTCGACGTCGGGATCCAGATGATCTTCTCGACCGCGTCCATCGTCGGTGCGTTCGCGGTCTCGTCGACCATCGGCATCGTGTTCGGCTTCGTGCCGGCGCGCAACGCGGCCCGGCTCGATCCGGTCAACGCGCTGGCGCGCGAATAGGCGCGGCCGCGCATTCAGGCGGGCCCTGGCTCACGTGCCTTCGTCGGCGCGCGGCGCGGCGGGCCTGCGCAGCAACGACCACGCCATCGCGCCCATCAGCGCGAGGCCCGCCAGCAGCGCGGCCCACAGCCAGGGCGTGCGCGAGGTCGCCGAGTCGGGTGGCGCGACGGTCGCCGTTGGCGTGGACGCCGCCGCAGATGCCGCGGCCGGCGCGACGACGGCGGACGCCGCGGGCAGCGCCGCATCCGGCGCGCGGCCCGGCATCAGCGCGTCCAGCGTCATCGGCGCGCTCGTCTCGGCGGGCGTCGCGCGCGCGAGCACGAACGGGCCCGCGCCGCGCGCCACGAACACCAGCTGGCGCTGGCGCACGCCGATGCGGATCGTCGGCGCGGCGCGGCCCAGCTGGCTGATCGGGCCGAAGGTCTCCAGCCGCAGCGCCTGCCACGTCGCGCCTTCGAGGCGCAGCGGCGGCGAGTGCAGGTCGGGCGCCCCCGCGGCCTGCGACAGCCAGTAGACGTTCGCGATCGCCGCGCTGTCCCAGGCCAGGCCGGCGTGCTCCGCCGAACGCTCGGCCTTCAGCCGGAGCGCGTGCAGCGAACCGCGCAGCAGCGAATGGCGCGGCGCCGGCTGGCGGCTGGTGTCGACCTGGCCCAGCACCATCACCTGGCCGATGGTGTCGACCTCGGCCGGCGCGATCTGCACCGCGGCCACGGGCGTGTTGCGGGGCAGCGGGTAGTCGCACGAGGTCTCCTCGCAGTTCGTGGCGGCGATGGGCGCGCTCCATTCCAGCGGCGCCGGGGCCGGTCGATGCGGCGCGCGCGTGACGGAGGCCGATACCAGGGGCGGTATCGCCGAGCGCCGTGCCGTCGTCAACCGCAGGTAGCGCGCGGACACGTTGTCGAGATCGATGCCGTTGGCGCTGAGGCGCTCGCGTTCGGCGAGCGTCTCGAGCGTGCCGGCGGCGCCGACCTGCGGCAGCGCCTGCAACTGCACCAGCTGCGCGTCCTCCTGCAGCGTGCGCCAGTGCTGCAGGTCGTCGCTCGCCTCGATGCGCAGCGTGTAGACGCCTTGCGTGTCGTGCTCGAGCGCGAGGTCGAGGTGCAGCAGGTCTTCGTTGTCGTCGCGGGTGTCGACGATCCAGGACTGCCGTGGCGTTGCATCGCCCGTCGTCGCGGAGGCGGCGTCGGCCGGCGGCAGCGGTACCTTGTACAGGTGCGCGGCGACGCGCTGCGGCGCGGGCGGCGGCAACGCCGTCTCGACCCAGGCGAACGCCATCGTCTCGCCCGCGCCGTTGCGCACGCGCAGGTCGGACAGGTTCGGTGTCGCGGACAGCTGGCGCGCGGGCGTGTCGATGTCCAGCGTGTAGTACGGCCCGGCGCCGGACCACGCCAGCGGCCGCGTGGATGCGGCCACGCCGGGCTGGGTGCAGGCCAGCGCCAGCGCCGTCAGGCCGGCGAGGGCGGCGGTCTTCATGCGGTTTCTCCACGAGGGTCGTCGTCGCGGCGCGGCGGGATCGGCGCGAAGTATCCGACAGCCAGCATCAGGCCGCCAACCACGGTGAACGACACGATGCGGTACAGGCTGCCGCGATCGGCCAGTTCGAGCAGGAACAGCTTGGCCACGACCACGCCCAGCAGCCCGGCGCCGACCGCCCACACGGCGCGCCGTCCGGCGCGATGCCCCGTCACCATCGACGCGACGCCGATCAGCGCCCAGGCGACCGACAACGCGGCCTGCGCGAGCGTCGACGCGAACAGCGCGTCGGCGGTCCACGGCACGCCGGCCCAGTGGTGGCAGGTGCGCAGCACCAGTCCCGTGGCCAGGCCGAACGCGGTGACGCCGGCCAGCGCCGGCAATGTCGCCGGCGGCACGCGCCCGCGCAGCGACGTGGGCAGCGCGTGCACCCAGCCGACCAGCGCGAGCAGCGCGACGCCCTGGCCGATCTCGAGCGGATTGAGCAATGGCACCCAGGGCAACGGCGACGCGTCGCCATCCGTCGTGTTGCCGACCCACAGCCATCCGGACAGGGCCAGCGCGAGTGCGCCGCAACCCGCGGTCAGCCAGGCGTCTCGACGCGACGCCTCCGTCCGGCGACGCAGCACCGCCGGATGGACGCTCGCGATCAACACCAGGGCAGGCACCGCCATCGCCGCGAGCTGCGTCCACGCCGAGCCCGGCGCGGCGACCGCCTGCACGCGCAGCACGCACTCGTGCGCGGCCAGCGCGATGAACAGCCACCAGCCCGCGAGACGCAGCGGCGACGTCAATGCCGCGGGACGCCAGCGCGCCTGCAGACGATCCAGCCACGGATGGGCGAGCAGCGCGAGCGGCCATGCCAGCCAGCCAAGATGCGCCGACGGCGCGACGTCCTGCGGCGCGGCGGCGGCCGCCAGGACCCACAATGGCACCGCCACCAGCGTCGCCTGGCCCAGCACGCGCCAGTCGCGCCAGCGCGCGAGCGTGGACGCGGCGACGGCGGTCAGCGTCAGCCAGATCAGTTGCCAGTGCGGCCACGTGTCGAGCGCCTCCGGCGCGTGCGACGATTCCAGCGTGCGCCAGATCACCGGCGGCAACGCGCGCGACCACCACGGCAACGTCCACGCGACGACCGCCCATTGCGCGGCCGGCACCTGCCACCACGCGTGCACGGCGTCGCCGGCGCGGGCGCGCAACTGGTCTCCGAGCACGAGGCCCGTGACGGTCAGCAGCAGCGGGATCCACAGCGTCGGGGCGACGGCGGCGCCGGTCGCGGCCCACACCGAGGGTTCGTAGACGAGGCTGGCCACGCCGGACGCGACCTGCAGCGCGAGGCCCGCGCCGACCAGCGCACCGCTGCGCAGCCGCGTCCCGATCCACGCGGCGGCGAGTCCGAGCACCGGCCATGCGAGCGCGGCATCGGCCGGCGCCATCTCGAACAGCAGGCTGGCGGCGGCGACGGCCAGGCCCAGCACGAGGCCGATGCTGTTGCCCAGCGGAATCGGCCGCGGCTTGCCCTGCGACGCCTCGCGCCAGGCATCGCGCAGGCCCAGCCAGCCGCTGGCCAGCAGCGCGACGCCGATCAGCAGCGCGGCGACCAGGTCGCGCCACGCGTTCGCGTTGGCGGGCACGGCGTCGGAGACCTGCAGCGACACGGTCATCGCCGTCAGCGCGCCCAGGTGCAGCAGCACGCTCGCCACGCGCAGCGACGGCGCGGCCAGGCGCGGCGCGAGCGCGGCGCAGCCGAAGGCGATCCACGCGGTGATCGCGCCGGCCCACAGCATCGGGCACAGCATCCAGGCGAGCGCCGTGAGCGCGAACGCGGCGGCGAACGGCACGGCGATCGCGGCGATCTCCTCGACTCGCCCGCGCACCGCGTCGACGGCGCGGCGACGAACCGTGTCCATCGCGCACAAGGCCGCCGCGAGCATCGCCATGCCCAGCGTCGAACCCGTGACGAGCGGCACGTCGCCGCGCAGGTCGAACGACAGCCCCGCCGCCAGGCGCAGCGCCGCGGCCAGCATCACGAGCAGCGCGAACGCGCGCGCATAGGTGCGGCGCTGGCGCGCGCCGAGCCAGTACATGCCGGCGGCCTCGATGGCCCAGGTCGCGCCGGTCCACGCGCCCTGCAGCGCGAGCGGGATCGCCAGCGTGCCGAAGATCGTGCCGACGATCACGTGCGCCTCGCCCAGCAGCGCGTAGCGCGGTTGCGCGCCGCGCATCAGCACGCCGCCCAGCAGGATGTGGAACAGCGCGAACGCGGCGGCGGCCCACGCCGGGCCCCACGTCCAGTCGCGCACCAGCAGGTACTGCAGCGAGAACGCCGCCAGCGGCACGCCGAAAGTCAGCGTGCTGTCGACGCGACCCACGAGGTGCAGCGCGTCGAGCGCGCGCTCGGCGAGCGGACGCGTGTCCTGCGACGCATCGCCCGCGGCCAGCGCGCGCCGCGCGAACAGCACGCCGGTCAGCGTGAACAGCAGGAAGAACGCGACGAGGAAGGCCTGCACGCCGGCGTGGTCGGCAGGCAGGTCGTGCTCGCGCACCCATGCGCTGGCCAGTGCGAACGTGGCGACCGCGCCGACCAGGTTCAGCGGACGCCAGGCCTTGAACCAGGCCATCGCGAGGATGCCGGCGTCGAGGATGGCCATGTAGGACATCAGCGGCACGTAGGCGTCGCTGCCGGTGCTCACCAGCACCGGCGCGGCGAAGCCTTCGGCGATCGAGACGAACGCGAGCCACGGCGCGTCCTGCAACACGGCCAGCACGGCACCGCACACCGCGACCAGCGCCATGAACGCGAACGCCAGGCCGGGCGAGAGCAGCGGATTCAGGCGCAGCGCGCCCAGCGCGGTGAGATAGAACACGCCGATGCCGGCGCCCTGCAGGATCAGGCCGTAGCCGGTGCCGCCGGCGGCGTCGCGGCGGTCGCGCAGCCGCCAGCCGATGGCCGTCAGCGCGATGCCCACCAGCGCCACGCCGGTGTAGCGCCATTCGACCGGCAGCGTGACGCGCTCCGCCGTGTAGCGCAGCAGGAAGGCCAGGCCGAGGAACAGGATCAGCACGCCGGCCTTGACGATCGTGTTGCCGCCGAAGATCCAGCGGGCGACGAACGGCGGCAGACGGTCGCGCAGCGGAACGGCCGGCGGCGGCGCGACGACCGGCCGGCGCGGCGTCGCGATCGGCGGTGCAGCGGCCACCGCGGTCGCGACGACCGGGGCCGGCACTCGCACGACCGGCGATTCGACGGCGATCTTCGCCGGGGCTGCGACGGCGGCATCGGCCTGCGCCGGCACGGCGGTCGCCATCGCCGGCGTGGGGGCCGCTTCGGCGGTCGCGGGCGCTGCCACGGTTGCGGCCTGCGCTTCGCCCGCGCGCCGTTCGGCCACCTGCCCGCGCAGCGCGCCGACCTCCCGCTCGAGCGCGACGACGCGGCTCAGCAGCGTCGTCACGTCGAGCGCGGACGAGGTCACGGCCGCCGCGGCGCGCCGGCCACTCCACCACCAGCCGGCAAGCGCGCCCAGCAAGGCCATCGCCGCCGCGCCGGGCAGGCTGCCCAGCAGGGCGCCGAGCAGCGCCCCGATCAATCCGAACAACAGTTTCAAGCGCACTCCGGGATGTGGTCGCGTCGGGGAATTATGGGACGGTGCTTTACAAACGAACGGCCGCGGCGGCCCCACGAATCGAGGTACCGCAAAACGCCCCCGCGGGCGCTTTCCGGCGCTACGCTGCAGTGCAGCAATCTGGTACAGCTTATGCATGCGTCCGCGCAGGCGCCAACTTCCCGAGGAGGGCTTGCCAGATGACGGTTCAGACTGCCACCCAGTTCTCGCACGTCAAGCCCGGCGACACGCCGTGGCGCAGCGACGGCCTGCGCGACTTCTTCCTCTACCGCGACCTGGGCGTCGCCGCGGCCACCAACGGCAAGGTCATCGCGCACCTTGTCAAAGCCAACATGGCACCGGAAAAGGGCACCGGCTGGCACCGGCATGAGGCCGAATTCCAGATCGTGCTGATGACCAAGGGCTGGGCCAGGTTCATGTACGGCGACCAGGAGACGCTCGTGGAGGCCGGCGATTGCGTGCACCAGATGCCAGGCATCGTGCACTACCTGTTCGACTACTCGCCGGACATGGAGTACCTCGAGATCGTGTCGCCGGCGGACTTCAAGTCGATCGACATGCCGCCGCAGGCCGAGGTGCCGGAGCCGCACGCGTGGTGACCGCCGCGCGCGGCGGTCAGAAGTCCATGTCGAGCTCTTCGATGTCGTCGGGTTCGAGCCTGGCGGCGGCGATCCACTCGGCCATTTCCGGCATCGCCATGATCGTGCGCGTGTACTCGATGCATGCGCGATTGAGCTTGACGTCGTAGGTCAGGAAACGCGTGACCACGGGCGCGTACATCGCGTCCGCTGCACCTCGATGTTCGCCGAACAGGTACGGGCCGCCGTAGGTGGCGATGCATTCGGTCCAGATCTCGACGATGCGGTCGATGTCGGGCTGCGCACCGGCCCAGATCTTGTGGCCAGGCAACCGCGCCTTCAGGTTCATCGGCAGCGACGAACGCAGGTTCGCGAAGCCGGAGTTCATCTCGCCGCAGACCGAGCGGCAGTGCGCGCGGGCGATGCGGTCGGCCGGAAACAGGCCGGCGCCGGGGCAGGCCTCCTCGAGGTACTGCGCGATCGCCATCGTGTTCCACACGCGCGCGCCGTCGTGCGTGAGGCAGGGCACGCGGATCGACGGCGCGAGCAGCAGCAGCTCGCGGCGCGCATCGGCGTCGTCGGGAGACACCATCGTCTCGACGAAGTCCAGCCCGGCGAACTTCGCCAGCAGCCAGCCGCGCAGCGACCACGACGAATAGTTCTTGCTGCTCAGCGTGAGCGAGGCCGTGGACGCCGCCTTGGCGCTTTTCGCGGCGGGCTTGCGGACGGCGGGCTTCGTCGGGTTCTTGGCGGATGCGGACATGGGAACTCCGGGGCGGCGGCCATCGATTCGACGCAAGGCGCGTGCCACGATGCGGGAAAGCCGCGGCACGCTAGTTGCATCCCGTCCATCGTGAAGCTCCCGGAGAATCCATGATGTACCAGGCTTATCAGGCGCAGTCCGATCTGTTGCGGCCGCTGCGCAACCTGGCGAAGGTGCATGGCGCGATGCTCGGGACGGAGCCTCCGCAGCCCGGGCTCGCGAGCATGGGGCGCCCCGGCATGGCGGCGAGCAAGGTGTTCGAGCTGTCCGAAGTGACGCACCGCCGGCCGCCGTGGCGTATCGACGGCGTGATGGTCAAGGGCCAGGAGCAGCCGGTCGTCGAGGAGATCGCGCTGCGCACGCCGTTCGCCGAGCTGCTGCGCTTCCACAAGCCGGGCGTGACGGGCCAGCCGAAGCTGCTGGTGGTGGCGCCGATGTCGGGCCACTTCGCCACGCTGCTGCGCGACACCGTGCGCACCGCGCTGCAGGATCACGACGTCTACGTGACCGACTGGCTCAACGTGCGCGACGTGCCGCTGGCCGCGGGGCGCTTCGGCCTGGACGAATACATCGAGCACGTGATGCAGTTCATCGCCGCCCTGGGCCCGGGCGGCCACGTGCTGGCCGTGTGCCAGCCGACGGTCGCGGCGCTGGCGGCGGTGGCGCTGATGTCGGAGGACAGGCACGATGCGACGCCCGCCAGCCTCACGCTGATGGCCGGCCCGATCGACTGCCGCATCAGTCCGACCAGCGTCAACAAGCTGGCGATGTCCAAGCCGATCGAGTGGTTCGAGCAGAACCTGATCGGCGTCGTGCCGTGGCAGCACGCGGGTGGCGGCCGTCGCGTCTATCCCGGCTTCGTGCAGCTGTCGGCCTTCATCAGCATGAACCGCGAGCGCCACGAGAGCGCGTTCAGGGACTACTACAAGCAGCTGCTCGAAGGCGACTTCGACCGCGCCGACGTCACGCGTATCTTCTACGAGGAGTACCTGGCGGTGGCCGACCTGTCGGCCGACTTCTACCTCGAGACCGTCGCCAAGGTGTTCCAGGAGTTCTCGCTGCCGCAGGGTCAGCTGACCTTCCGGGATCGCCAGGTCGACCCGGCGGCGATCCGCCGCACGGCGCTGGTGACGATCGAAGGCGAGCGCGACGACATCTGCGCCATCGGCCAGACGCTCGCCGCGCAGGATCTCGCGAGCAGCCTGCGGCCCTACCTGCGCACGCACTACGTGCAGCCCAACGTCGGCCACTACGGCGTGTTCAGCGGCAAGCGCTGGCAGAGCCAGATCTATCCGATCGTGCGGGACGTGATCGGCATCTCGGGCTGAGCGCGGCCGGCTCGAGTGCGCGCGCGTCACGCGGGCGATCGCGCGCGTCGCTGCCTTGAGCTGACCGACGCGAAGGCCGTGCACGCTCCCGCGGCCTATGATGTGCGATGAAAAATCATCGACAGGCTTCCACGAACAGGCGCCGGTGCGGCGCGGCCTTCCTGGCACTCGGTGCGCTGCTGTCCGCGCCCGCGGCCGACGCGACGCCGTCGGAGCGCGCTGTGACCTGCAAGCAGGCGCCCGCCGCGAGGCAGGACGAATTGATCGTCGTCGATTCGGATTTCCGCCGCCTTCCCGACAAGTCGGTGCATCTCGGAACGATCGACCTGTCCGCCACGCGCCACATCGATGGCGCATTCTTCATCGTCGCGCCCTTGCGGGTCGAACCGGCGACCGACTTGCAGGGCTCGGAGCTGCACTCCGCGATCGACAAGGTGGCCGAGTGCGCCGACAAGAACGTCTTCACGTTGAACTTCACGTTCGACGGATCGACGTTGCCCGCGGGCGCGTTCTCGAAGCCGCTGGCCGTGTTCAAGGGCCCCTCGGCCAGCGACGGCGAGACGCTCAAGGCGTCCATCGAGACGGTGACCGGCACGATCAGGCGCTTCTGGATCTCCGCCGAGCTGGCGGCCGCGACGGGGGCCCGCTCCGGTGCGCTCGAACTGCGTCTGACGAACAAGGGCGATCTCGATTCGCCGCCGCTGATGTTCGACGCGCTGGACGACGGGATGGCGATCTTTCACGCCGGCGAGAACCGTTGCCAGGCCCAGGTGCTTCCCGTCGGCCGGTCCTGCGTCGTCGAGATCGCGCGGCCGGGCGCGAGCGCGGGCGACGAGCAGTTCGAGTGGCCGATCGGGGTGGGGCCTCATTCCGGCGTGAGGCTTCAGTTCGCGCGCCGCGCCGGCCATCTTTCCGTCGACGCGGTCAACCAGTAGGCCGGGCGGCCGTGGTCGCGGTCGGCTAGAAGACGACCCCGGCCCGCAGGATCACGTTCGCATACGGCGAGAACTCCCCCGTGCGCACGATCGCGCGCGCGCCGCGCGTCGCGGCCTTGAACTGCTCGTGCGGCACCGTGGTCACGGGCGTGGCGCCGAGGCGTTCGAGCAGGTCGGCGTGCACCGCGGGATTGGCCGACGCGATCTCCCCGGCGATCACCGCGCCCTCGACCTGCATCTCGGCGAGCACCGCCGCGAGCACGTCATGGAAGCGCGGCACGTTCGCGCTGACCGCGAGATCGATGCGGCGCGGGCCGTCGGGAATCGGCAGGCCGGCGTCGCCGATGACCAGCAGGTCGCCATGGCCCAGTCGGGCGATGACCTCGGAGAGTTCGGCG
>Ga0302314_10021722_pt1 | contig 10558 bp, 6 predicted proteins | sample III_Palsa_N2_3_FD_200533 | JGI IMG/M metagenome (GOLD analysis project Ga0302314, IMG submission 200533) | Peat permafrost microbial communities from Stordalen Mire near Abisko, Sweden - III_Palsa_N2_3 | ecosystem: Environmental > Terrestrial > Soil > Palsa > Peat permafrost | place: Sweden... | reverse complement strand
CGTTGCGGTCGCGCATCTCGGCCAGGATCACGCCGCGCTCCTTCTCGACCTGCTCCGGCAGGAGCAGCATGCTGCCGGCCCAGTCGGACATGACCTTCAAGCCGGTGGCGATGGTCTCCGGGCGCGTATCGGGCATGTCGAGCTTGTAGACCGTCTCGTCGAAGCTGGTGTGGGCGTTGGTATGCGCGCCGAAGGCCAGGCCCAGCGACTGCAGGAGCTCGACCAGCTTGCCGGGCGGGAAGTGCGCCGTGCCGTCGAAGGCCATATGCTCGAGGTAGTGCGCCAGGCCGCGCTGGTCGTCGTTCTCCTCGAGGCTGCCGTTTTGCACCTGCAGGCGCAGCGTGACCTTGTCCTTGGGCTGGGAATTGCGCATCAGGCAATAGCGCAGGCCGTTGTCGAGGTGGCCGAAGGTGACCGCGGGGTCCGCGCCCAGGGCATCGGCGGCATGGTCCTGCGGGAAGTCGGGAGGCGTCACCGCAGCACCCAGCGGCGCGCAGGCTGCGAACGACAGGACGGCCAGGAGCATGAGGGCGAGGCGGGGCATGGGGCTCTCCGCCGCAGAGGCTGCATGGACCCGTTGGGAGTCCACCGGCATCACGAGTGCGCCAGCAGCGGTGCCTACCGCGCATCACCGCGTATCATCGCGCATCAGCACCCATCACCGCCCATTCCCGGCTTTGCCCTCCATCCGCGTTCAGACCGCCCCGCACCGCCTCGTGCCGTGCCGCACCGTCCATCCCATCGTGTTTGACTGGCGAGTTCGATAGGTACGGTTTCGCGATGCTCGGTGACCTGGACGGCCGGATCGCACTTGTCCCGTCCTGGTCCGGCCGCGGATCATGCTAACCCCGTCGCGCCCCTGGTTCGGGCGCGAGCCCCCCGCCGACGTCGCGGCCGAGCTCGAACACGATCTGCGGCTGTCGCCGGTCCTGGCGCGGCTGCTGGCGCTGCGGGGCGTGCAAGGCGCGGTCGAGGCCCGCTCCTGGCTGGCCAAGCGCCTCCATGACCTGCACCGCCCGGAGCTGATGCTCGGCATGGAGGCCGCGTCGCGGCGCCTGGCCAAGGCCATCAACGAACGCGAGCGCATCATCATCCATGGCGACTACGATGTCGACGGCTCGACCGCCTCGTCCCTGCTGACGCTGTTCGTCGCCGCCTGCGGCCATCAGGCCACGGCCTGGATCCCGCACCGCCGCATCGACGGCTACGGCCTGGGCGAGGCCAGCCTCACTGCAGCCGTCGAGCACCGCTCGCAGCTCATGGTCACGGTCGACTGCGGGATTTGCGACCATGGCTTCGCCCAGCGCATCGAGCGCGAAGCCGGCTGCGACGTGATCATCACCGACCATCATCTGCCCAATGGCGCCCAGCCGGAGTGCACCGCGGTGTGCAATCCCAACCAGCGCGGCTGCACCTATCCCGACAAGGGCCTGGCCGGGGTCGGCGTGGCCTGGAAGCTGGCCTGGGCCACGGCGAAGGTGCTGTGCGGTTCGGACAAGGTCCCCCCGCCGCTGCGCGCCTTCCTGCTCGACTCGCTGGCGCTGGTGGCGGTCGGGACGGTCGCCGACTGCGCGCCGATGAGCGGGGAGAACCGTATCCTGGTGCATCATGGGCTTCTGGCGCTGCGCCAGACCGGCAACTGCGGGCTGCGCGCCCTGATGGCGCAGTGCCGCCTCGAGGGGCCGGTCACGGCCGGCGACATCGGTTGGCGCATCGGACCGCTGTTGAACGCCGCCGGCCGGCTCGGCAGCGCGATGGCCAACATCCGCCTGCTCACCGCCACCACGCCGGCCGCGGCGGCGGCGGAGCTCAAGCTGATCGTGGTCGAGAACGAGGAGCGCAAGCGCCTGACCCAGATGCTCTCCGACGAGCTGGTGGCGCGGGTCGAGTCCGACGCCGCGCACCAGGCCTCGCCGGCCCTGGTCTTCGCCGGCGAGGGCTGGCACCAGGGTGTGGTCGGCATCGTCGCCAGCCGCCTGGTCGAGCGCTTCGCCAAGCCGACCGCGGTCATCGCCATCGACCAGGGGGTGGGCAAGGGCAGCCTGCGCTCGACCGCGCAGATCCATCTCGGCCAGGCGCTCGACGCCTGCCGTTCGCACCTGCTCAAGGGCGGCGGCCACGCCATGGCGGCGGGGCTGACCATCAGCCAGCAGAACATCCCGGCCTTCACCCAGGCCTTCCTGGCGCACATCCTGGCGCGCGTCCCGGCCGGCCACAACGCGCCGCGCACCGACTACGACGGCCTGGTGACGATCCGCGAACTCGATGGCGAGTTCTTCGAGATCCTCGCCGCGATGGCGCCCTTCGGCATCGCCAATCCCGAGCCGGTGCTGCGCCTGGCCAGCATCACCTTCCTGGCCCGGCCGAAGCTCTTCGGCAAGGACGGCGACCACCTCAAGGGCGCGGTCACCGACGCCGGCGGCGGCACGCGCGAGCTCCTGGCCTGGCGCGCCCGCAAGCAGTTCATCGATTTCTGCGGCCTGGGATCGCAGTTCGACTGCCTGGTCCGGCCCGAGGCCAGCCAGTGGCGCGGGGAAGTCTCGCCGCGCCTGGTGTTCGTCGATGGCCTCGCCCTGTGAGCGCCCGGCCCGGCCGGGTGTGGCCTGGGACGACCTGACGCGATGAGCCGCGACGTCCTCGCCAACCATCCGAGCCTGCGGCGCCTGGCCTACCGCGCCATGGACGCCTTCGCCAACCGCTGCCCGATGGGCCTGATGCGTTTGGTTGCGCATGCGGTGGGCACGGTCGCCTACATCATCGATCCCAAGGGCCGGCGCGTGGTCGCGCGCAACCTCGCGCACTTCATCCCGGCGCGCTGCCCCGAGGCGCGCGCCCGGGCGGTATTGGCCAATTACCGCAACTTCTCCACCGCCCTGGGCGAGGGCATGCGGCTTGGCCGCCTGCCCGAGGGCTACCTCGCGCCGGAGCGGTTGCGGGTCATCGATCCCTGGAAGGTCTTCGCCACCCGACCGCTGAAGGGTCCGGCGATCCTGGTGACGGTGCACGCCAACTGGGAGCTGCTGCTGGCGGCGACGCACCGCCTGAAGTTCTTCGAGCAGGTCGAGGCGATCAGCCTCACGCACAACGATCCGATGATCGACCATCTCTTCGAGCGCAAGCGCGCGCTGGCCGGCTGCCGCAGCCTGCTTCTGGACCGCGCACCGCTGGCCGCATTGCGCGCGCTGAAGAACGAGCGCATCCTGGGCCTGCTTGCCGATCGCGACTACACCGGCAACGGGGTGCGCGTTCCCTTCGGCGATGCGCACATCTCCGTGCCGCTGGGCCCTGCCGCCCTCGCCGTGCAGACCGCATCGCCGATCATCCCGATGTTCCTGGCGCGCTGCGGCCCGCGCGCCTTCACGCTGATCATCGGACGGCCGCTGCTGGTCGATGAGCGCCAGCCCAAGCACCGCCAGGTGCGCCAGCTCACCGAGCGGCTCTCGGCGGTGCTCGGACGCTTCATCGCCAGCGCGCCGGCGCAGTGGGTGGCCTTCCATGATGCCTGGGCGACGCGCCCGCCGCGCGCCTGAGCCGCACACCGATCTGCCGGTGCTCCGCCACGGCTGAGCCGGAGCCAGGGACCGCCCAGGCTGTCTATGAGGGAGAAGACACGTTTCGAGCTGATGATGGAAGGCCCCGCGACATGCCCGTCCTGCCATGAGCTCGGCCGGTTCACCCTGCTCAGACGGACGCGCGTCACCTACGTGATGTTCATAAGACGTTCACCGCCCGCTCGCGGCTCCTGCATTGCGAGCATGGCGGGGCGTTCGTCGATGTCACCACGGTGACGCACCGGGAAACCTCGCCTGCAGACTGCGAACTCCTGCTGGAGCGCAGCGCAGGACGCGAGTTCCCGATCGTCATCATCATCATCATACTCTTCGCACGCAGGATCGCGCCGCTCATCATCCCATTCCGCGGAGTGCTGATCGCACGCAACCTGTGGCGGTATCGGCCGTACTTCGGGCCGCGGGCACGTCGCTGGTTCCGGGTCCTGGGCTGGATCAGCGCCCTCTATGCGGTGGGCTTCGCGCTCTGGAGCATCCACGACGTGCACGCCCATCCGCACACCGATGATGAGATGAGCCCTTTGGTCCCAGTCACCGCAGTGCGCCCTCAGCAACGAGCAGGCGGATCGCCCGTCAGCTAGGACGCGTCTGAGAGGTCGATGGCCCGCACCACCGGGACGAAGAAGATCTTGCCGTCGCCGATGCGGCCGGTGCGGCACAGCGCGCACACCATCTCGATCACCGCCTCCTTGTCCTCATCCTCGATCCAGCACATCACCAGGACCTTGGGCAGGAAGTCGATCGCGTACTCGGCGCCGCGGTACTGCTCGAGGTGGCCCTTCTGGCGGCCGTAGCCGCGGCATTCCTGGGCCTGCAGCTCGGTGACCAGGTCGCTGGCCAGAAGGCGCTGGCAGAGCACCTCCGCCCGCTGCGGACGGACGACCATGGTCACGCGCATCATGGGGCGTCAGACGCCGCCGGTGGAGGTCTTGAGCTGCTCGTCGTGCACGAAGCCGATCTTGCGGAACTTCGCATAGCGCCGTTCGAGCAGCTCCGGCACCGGGATGGCGAGCAGGGTCTCGACCTCCTGCAGCAGCGCATCCTTGAGGATCTTCGCCATCTCGATCGGCTGGCGGTGCGCGCCACCGGCGGGCTCCTCGATGATCAGATCGACGATGCCGTTCTTCTTGAGCGCCTCGGCGGTCAGCCCCAGACGCTCGGCTGCGAGCTCCTTCTTGGCGGAGTCCTTCCACAGGATCGCCGCACAGCCCTCGGGGCTGATCACCGAGAAGTAGCTGTTCTCGAGGATCAGCATGCGGTCGCCGACCCCGATGCCGAGCGCGCCGCCCGAGCCGCCCTCGCCGATCACCACGATCACGATCGGGGTCGCGAGCAGGGCCATGTCGCGGATGTTCTCGGCGATGGCGATCGACTGGCCGCGCTCCTCGGCCTCGACGCCCGGGAAGGCGCCGGGGGTGTTGATCAGGCAGACGATCGGCAGGTGGAACTTTTCCGCGAGGCGCATCTTGGCCATCGCCTTGCGGTAGCCTTCCGGATGCGGCATGCCGAAGTTGCAGCGCCGGCGCTCGTGGACGTCCTTGCCCTTCTGCTGGCCGATGATCATCAGCGGCTGGCCGCCGAGGCGGCCCAGCCCGGCGATCATCGCCTCATCATCGCCGAAGGCGCGATCCCCGCTCAAGGGCACGAAGTCCTCGAGCATGTGGTCGATGTAGTCGGAGGTCTGGGGACGCAGCGGGTGGCGCGAGAGCTGGACGCGCTGCCACGGGGTCAGCTTGGCGAAGGTCTGGCGCGACTGCCGCGACAGCTTCTCACGCAGCGACTGGATCTCTGGCGCCATGTAGACGCCCGAAGTCTGCGACGCCTGCTCAAGATCGGCGATCTTGGCTTCCATCTCGACCAGGGGATCGAGAAAATCGAACGGATTGCTCACGCCAGCTCCTGAGCGCATGCTATGCGGCGCGTGGCTGAGGGAACGGCGGGACCAATGCTGGCCCTAGTGGGAACCGCGTGGCCAGAGCGCCTGAGGCTGGCCTTCAGCTCCCCAGGAATCGAATCCAGGCATGGCCGCGCACACCGAGATCGAGCTGAAATGGGCGTTGGACGCCCCGGGCCATGCGCAGCTCGCCGCGCGCCTCGGCCAGGAGCTCGGGCCGGCGCGCACGCTCGCGCAGGAGAACCGCTTCTTCGACAGCGCGGATCTGCGCCTGCGCCGCGCGGGGCTGAACATCCGCTTGCGCCGCGAGGACGAGCGCGTGCTCCTGACCTGCAAGCGTCGGCTGCCGGCCCAAGACGGCGCGCACTGCCATGAGGAGTGGGAGCGCGACTGCGAGCCCGGCATCTGGCAGCAGCTCGGGCAGCCGGACCTGGCCGCGCGGCTGGAGCTGCCGGTGCACATCCTCAGCGCCCTCGACGGAGCGCAGCTGCGCGCGCTGGGCGGATTTGCCAACCAGCGCCTCGAATTCCGCCATGCGGCCGAGCTGCTGTGCCTGGACCGCACCGACTTCCGCGCGCGCATCGACTATGAACTCGAGATCGAGACCACCGAGCCGGCGCGCTCCGCCCGGCACTGGGGCGGGCGGCTGACCTCCTGGGGCATCGCCTACCAGGATGAGCCGGTCAGCAAGTTCGCGCGCTTCCTCGCCCTGCAGGCGCCGGGCGCCACGGCCTAAGCGCGCGGCGCGCTGGCTGTCAGGGCATGCGCAGCAGGTAGCTGGCGACGTTGCCCTCGCTGTCGTTGACCACGACCGCGTTGGGCAGCACCACCGGCGAGCCGGCCAGCGGGCTGGGCAGCGCGATGCGCGCCAGGGCCGCGCCGGTGGCGACCGAGAAGATCACCAGGCGCTGCTTGGTGTCGCTGATGGCCACCACCGAGTCGTTCATGCCGATTTCCACCGCCTGGGTGTCGAGCGGGGTCTTCCAGCGCGAGACGAAGTGGTCGCCGTCGAGGCTCAGTAGCTCAAGACCATCGGAGTGCACGAGCACCACATTGGTGCCGGAGCAGGCGACCACGCCGGGACCGGCGGCGAGCAGGGCGGCGTCATCAGAGACCACCACCGGCTGCTGGGCGGGCCCGAAGCGCACCCAGGACACGCCGCCGGTGGTCGGGACCAGCACGCCGAGGTCGCGCGGCAGGGTCAACACCGCGCCGCTGCGCGGCGCGCTGAGCGCCTGGGTCGCGTCGTTGGAGCCGTCCTCGTCGATGAGATGGATGATGGTGTCGTCGATCACCACCAGCTTGTCGAGCGCGGTTGCGAGGTAGGGCGGCTGGGAGCCGGGGATCGACTGGTAGTGCCACCATTCCTGGGCGCCGTCGAGGGCCACCAGGCGGCGGTTGCCATGGCTCTCCTCGACCAGGTAGCGGGCGGTCTGGCCGGCCTTGAAGGCGAGCGGGACCTCGATCCAGGACAGCACGTCGGCCTTGCCCTGGAAGAGCACCTGCTGCGGCTGCATGGAGCGCGCATCGATGGTCTCGACCAGGCCGTCGACGCCGCCGACGATGATGTGGCTGCCGCTGGCATCGAGGTTCCAGAGGGTGGTGTAGCTCGGGCCCTGGACGCCGGGCAGGGGCTCGAGCGTGCCGAGCACCAGGCCGTCGGTGGCGCGCAGCAGCGCCATGCCGTCCTCGCGCTGCACGTACACGCCGTTGGGCGTCAGGTGCAGCTGGGCGCGTCCGCCCAGGCCGTGCCCGAGGGAGCGCGTCCACAGCGGCGCGGTCTTGAGCTTGACGTTGACCAGGGTCTCGTCGGGGGTCGCATCGGCGGTGAGGCTGATGGTCTGGGCGCCGTATCCGGGCGCGCTGATCTGCACCACCACGTCGCGGTCGGCGCGCCGGCACAGCTGGCGTTCGCCCATGGGCAGCAGGATGCCGTCGCTTTGCACCGCGGCGTCGATCGGGCGGCCATCCTCGGTCTCGACCATCAGCCGCGAGGGCAGCGGCAGGTCCGCACCCAGGCGCCCGGCGCGCGGGTGGTTGGCGCGGAAGTCCTTGGCCATGGCCAGCGCGGCGCCGGTCTTGCCCTTGGCGACCAGGGCCTCGATCTGATGCAGCAGCGGGGTCAATTCGTCGATGTTGGCCTGGACGTGCAGCAGCACGTCGTGCACGCGCTGGCGCTCGCCGGCCGAGACCGTCTTAAGCAGCGTCGCGGCCCGGTCGGCCAGCTCCGGGAAGGAGACCGACGGATCGTTGTAGCCGGCCTCGAGGCTGGTCAGCTCGCGGCTGTCCACGGCGGTGGCCGGGACCACCGGCTGGGCGTTGCGCTCGTCCTCGTCGACCTCGGCCTGGGCCTCGGTGACCGCCGAGAGGGTGTAGCCGTGCTGGAAGACCGCCAGGTACCAGTCATAGGGCTTCTGCGCCTGGGCGAAGGCCATGAGCGCGGCGTCGCGCTGGGTGGCGTCGCGGTACTGCGACTGGATGTCCTGCTTCTGGCGCGTGGCGAGCAGGTTGTGGATCACCGGGGTGGCCCAGAAGACCGCCGCGGCCAACAGCGCGACCACGACCAGGAAGAGGACCAGGCGCATGATGATGCGCTTCCAGCGGCCGCGCCGTCCGGCCTCGCGCGCGCGCTGGTAGAGGACTCCCGAGAACTCGGTGTCGGGAGTGAGGTCGGAGGCCTTGCGGAAGTCCTTGGCGGCCTCGACGAAGCGCCCGGCATTGAACAGCCGTTCGGCGCTCGCCGCGAGCGTCTCGGCCTCGGAGCGCAGGCCGCGGTCCTTGGCCGCCACCAGCTCGGCGTTGAGCTTGCGGCTCGAGCGCCCGGCCGCGTCCGGGCTGAGCGTGCGGTGGTTGGACGAGGAGGTCGTGGTGCGCGGTGTCGCGGTGACCGCCGTCGCCGCGGGTACCGATTCCTGGCGGTTGGAGGCTCGCGACGGCGGCACGCTGGCGCCGGCCGGCGCCGGCGCGGCCGGGACGTCGACCGGCTTGAGCCATTCCGGCAGCGCCTTGGCGCCCGCCGCCTGGACCATGGGCGTGCTCGATGACACCGAGGGCATGTTGCTGACCGGCGGCAGGCGCAGGTTGTCGGTCATCGGCGGCACCGCCGGGCGCTGCCCGAGGGCCTGCAGCTGGCCGCGCGACTTGCGGCTGACCGCATTGGGGTCGCCGGCGAGCTGGCCTTCGATGTCCTCGATCTCGTCGATCATCGCCTTCCAGGAGTCGCAGCGATCGGCCGGCTTCTTGGCGAGCATGCGCCGTACCAGGTTGTCGACCGACTGCTCGACCGAGGGGCTGACCTCGCGCACCGACGGGATCGGGTCGTTCTTGTGCTTGAGCATGATCGAGAACGGGGTCTCGCCATCGAAGGGCAGGCGGCCGGTCAGGGCCAGGAAGGCGGTGCAGCCGAGATTGTAGACGTCCGAGCGCCAGTCGACCTCGACCCCATCGCACTGCTCGGGCGACATGAAGGCCGGGGTGCCGACGCGCACCCCGATCGAGGTCACCTCGTTCTCGTCGCCATAGCCCTTGGCCAAGCCGAAGTCGGAGACCTTGCACAGCCCATCCCCGGCGATCATCAGGTTGTCGGGCTTGATGTCGCGGTGGATGACGCCCTTGGCGGCGGCCATCTCCAGGCCCATCGCCGCCTGGCGCAGCAGGTCGAGGACTTCCAGCTGGGGCAGGGTGGTGCGGCGGTTGAGGACTTCCCCCAGATCGGTGCCATCGACGAACTCGATGATCATGAAGTAGAGCTTGAGGCTCCCCTCCTCGCCGAAGTCGTAGATGTGCAGGATGTTCGGATGGTTGATCTTCGCCAGGCTCTTGGCCTCACGTTCGAAGCGCTGGATGAAGTTGCGGTTGCGGGCCAGATCCGGCGGCAGGACCTTGATCGCGACACTGCGGTCGAGGCTCAGCTGCTTGGCATGGTAGACCGAGCCCATGCCGCCCTCGCCGAGCTTGCGGTCGATGACGCAGCCCTTGAGGTTGCGGCCGATCAAAGGATCGCCGCCGTTGGCCCCGGACGAGGCGGTGGCGAAGCGGCCGCTGGCGTGGTCGAAGGTGGTGTGGCACTGCGGGCAGGTCTGGGCGCGCGCCGAGCTGGTCGCGACGAAGGTGTGGCCGCACACCGGGCAGGCCATGGTCTGGCCGTTGGACGGGGTGGCATTGGCCGCCGACGGCGGCTCGAAGGTCAGCTCCGCGACGGTGCGCTGCTTCGAGCGGTTGACCTGGGCCTCCTTCTCGAGGCGGTCGAAGAGGTCCATGTCGACTTCGACGGTCGGGGTCGAGGGCGTGACCCGCGGCTGCTGCATCGGCTGGCGGTTGGGCTGGGCCAGCGGCTTGGAGGGCGGCAGATCGATCGAGACCTGGATGTCCGACGGGTCCTCCTTGGAGGGCAGCGACTTCAGCGGCGGGATGACCCCGCCATGCGAGCGGTCGGAGTGCGGCTTGAGCTCGGCAGCCGCGTCGCGGCCGTGCTCGCTGGCCTGGCGCTTCTCGACCGAGGCGTCGGAATGCTGCCGCGTGGTCAGCGCGCGTCCGCCATCATTGGCCGGATCGTCAGGCAGGTACTCCTGCGAGACGCGGGTGCTCTTCGGACGGACCGGGCGGACGGTGGCGGCCGCCGGCTGCGGCGGTGCGGGCGGGGAGGCGGTGGCCGGCGCCGCCGCGGGCACCGCGGCATTGATCGAGACCTGCGGCAGCCACATGTGGTTGCAGATCATGCAGCGCTGCCGGCCGTTGAGGTCGGCAGGGGCGTCGTTGGGGGCCTTGCAGCGGGGACATACCACCAGGGTCATGTGCGGGAGCCTTCCCGCACGATGCCCGGGGCGCCAAAGGCGCCCTCGCGCAGCGCGGTCCGGCCAGCTGCGGGATGCGCGGCGAGCCTCGCATAGGCGACGATCGCGACCAGCACCACCACCAGCACCGCGGCGATGATGATCACGGCGGTGCGCTTGCGCGCCCGCTGCCGCGAGCGCAGCAGGGCCAGCTCGCGCGACACGGCGAGCTCCGAGCCGCTGGCCGACGACGCCGCGTCGGTGCTGATGCGCGAGCGGGTCTGCTCCAGGGCCTCGATGGCGCCCTTGATGTCATGGCGCTG
>Ga0302314_10021721_pt1 | contig 10558 bp, 2 predicted proteins | sample III_Palsa_N2_3_FD_200533 | JGI IMG/M metagenome (GOLD analysis project Ga0302314, IMG submission 200533) | Peat permafrost microbial communities from Stordalen Mire near Abisko, Sweden - III_Palsa_N2_3 | ecosystem: Environmental > Terrestrial > Soil > Palsa > Peat permafrost | place: Sweden... | reverse complement strand
CGCCGCGCTGCACCGACATCGTGATCACACGCTGTCCGACCTGGTATCCGGTCACCTCCGCGCCCACGGCCTCGATCACGCCGCAGCCCTCGAGGCCCGGGACCGCGGGCATGGTCGGCAGGTATCCGTACTGGCCGCGCACCATGTAGAGGTCCGATGGGTTGATCGGCCTTGCCGCCATCCGGATCAGCACCTGGCCCGGTCGCGGCTCCGGCCGGTCAAGCGAGACCAGCTCGAGCGTCTCGGCGGGGTCGCCGAACAGATAGAACTCGATCGCGCGCATCGTCGTCAGGCCCCCTTCCCGATCATAAGCTGGGCCAGACCGCAGGCATTGAGGGTGGCCGCCGACAGCGGCACCGGGATCTGCTCGCCGCTCCGGCCGCGCCGGGTCAGGGCCAGCAGGTGCCGGCCGGTGGCGACCTTCTCGCCGACCGCGCCGTGCTCGGTCAGCCGGGCGAAGGACAGCTTGACGTCGAGTCCGTTCTCGTAGACGCCCGCGACCTGGGCGGTCGCCCTGATCCGATCGAAGGGCAGGACCTCGCGCATGTACCTCGTCTCGGAGAACAGGCAGGCCGGCGTTCCCTCGCCGTGCGCGATGGGGATTCCGATCGAGCGCAGCAGCACGTCGCGCGCCACGCCCTGCCAGCGGAAGTAGTTGGTGAAGTTGGCGTGCCCCTGGAAGTCCGTGTCGTCGAGCGCGATCGGCACCTCGCACCCGGCCTCGGCGAAGCTCTCCCCGAAGCCGCCCCCGACCAGCAGGTCGCCGAGCAGCCCGCGGTCCGGGGCGGGGGCCGGGATCAGGTCCGGGGCGCAGAGGCGGTGCACCTCGTCGCGCAGGTACGCGGGCAGGGCGCCGACGCCGTAGGACTTCGGCCCGGTCGGCCGGATCCACAGCGCCTCCATGGTTCCCCGGGCCACGATCGGCCCGTCCTCGTCGCCGCGGTGGAAGTCCCAGCCGTAGGTGTACGGGCCCTGCTCCCAGTTCGCGGCCGAGCTGCTGAGGCCGACCGTGATCCGCTCGCCGACCGTCACGGGGGCGGTGACCGCCAGCGACAGCGTGGTGGCGACGAACTTGCCCACGTTCGCGGTGAGGTCGTCATGCAACCGCGCCATGACGCCGTGCATGGCCTCCTCACGGGAAGCGCCCATCCAGGAGACGTAGCTCGGGAAGTGGACCGCGCCGAGCGCCTTCGGGACGTCCCTGACCAGGACCGGGAAACTCTGGACGTGGACCGCGCGAGCGCCGGGACGGCGGGCCGCGGGAGCCTCGTCGGACGCGGCGGACAGGCCGGGCGCGAGGGACAGGCTGCGCAGCGCCGGCCGGCTCGGCTCGGGCTCCGGCTCGGGTGCGGCCTGCGACTCGGGGACGGCGGCCAGCAGCGTGCGCGGCTCGGTGGGCAGGCCCATCGCGACGATGTGGTCGCGGTCCGGCTCGAGCGAGACGAGCGAGGTGAACACCTGCCAGGTTCCGTGCAGGCAGTGCTCGACCTCCAGCAGGATTCCGGCTCCCTCCTGCCGCACGACGCGGATCTGCTGCGGGACGGGGGCTCCCAGGGCCTTGATGCCGGCCTCGACGGTGGCCCACACCCGGGTGCCCGCCTGGTCCAGGCTGTCGCCGGCCGCGATCAGCGCGTCCAGCAGGCCGGACCGGCCGATGCCCAGGAGCGCTTCCCAGTCGCCGCGTCCGCGCCGCTCGACGGCCTGCACGTCGCAGCCCTGCGGCCCGGTGCCCACCACCGCCATGCCGATGTCGCCGTCGTGGGAGATGGACAGCTCCGACTGGGGCGCGGCCGGATCCAGCAGCCGTGGTCGTCCGGAGGTCTCCCAGGTGATCGAGATGTCGTTCATCGCGCGTTCTCCTTCCACTGTGAGACGGCCTCGTCGACGAGTACCGCTTCGATACGGTGTCGTTGGTCCTTGGTGCCGGCGCCGAGACCCGGAAGGGTCGCGAGCGTGATGCCCGGCAGGTCGATCCCGAGCCTGCGTGCCTGGTCCACCAGGAGGCTGCGGGTCAGCTGGGCGGGCGGTACCTCGCTCGCCCGCCGCGGTCCGGATTCCGCGATCTGCCGGAATCCGGCGCCGACGAGGCGTTCGAGCACGCGGCCCTCGTCGTCGAGGGCGTAGATGGTGGTCTCGGCCTTGCCCGCGATGAAGCTGTGCACCTCGTTGCGGCCCCAGGTGGCCGGACCGCCGGGGACGTGCACCTCGAGCCGCTGGATCTCCACCGGCAGGCAGATGCGCGCGCCGGCCGAGAGCTGGAAGCTCTGGAGCAGCGTGTCGCGGAAGTAGGCGTCGCCGAGGACGACGGTTCCCTCCAGACCCTCCAGGACCACGGGATCCGGTTCGCACCGGCCGCGGTACAGGGTCGCGCCCGTCCCGTTGGCCGCCCGCTCCATTTCGTGGATCGACTCGATCCGCTGATACAGCGGGCCCTGGAAGAGCACCGAGCCGTAAAGTTCGGTGGCCGGGTCCACCGGCAGCGCGGTCCGCGAGGTCGGCTCGGGCAGCGCCTCGACGGCCTCCGGGGCCTGGAGCACGTAGGTCGCCGAGAAGTGCGGGGTGGTGAAGCCGCTCTGCTCGGTGCCGATCATCGCGTCGACCCGGATCGGGCCGCCGGCCTGCTCCCGCACCTGGGCCCGGACCTCGATCCGCGCCACGGAGCCCGGGCCGACCACGATCGGCCGGGCCAGCCGCACGTTCTCGATGACCAGCGGGCCGAGTTCGGCGCGCCCGGTCACCCGGGCCACCGCCTGCCCCATCGCCTCGAGGCCGAAGACGGTCGGGAGCAGGCAGGTGCCGCGGAAGGTGTGATCGGGCATGTACCGGTCGCGCTCGACGGACAGCCCGGCCCGCGCGATCAGCTCGACTCCGGGCTCCTCGAACACGATGTCCTCGAGGAAGCGCCGCGAGGTGGCCGGCTCGGGGGCCGGGCGCCAGGTCTCGAGGCCGACGCGCGAGGTGATCGCCAGCCGGTCCTCGCCCGGGTCGTGGCTGAACACGCGCAGGAAGCGGGCGACCGCCTCGGCGGGGCGGACGGCGCAGACGCCCAGCTTGGCCAAGTGGGCGACGCTGCCCATCCGATGGCCCATTCCGGTCTCGGCCCAGACCGTGAAGGGCACCGTCAGACCCGCCGTGTCCGGGTGTTTCGCCGCGAACCGGCGGATGATCAGGCTGAGCGCCTCGTTGGAGAAGGCATACCAGCCGTTGCCGGCCAGGCCGGTCAGCTCCAGCACCGAGGACAGGCCGATGAACAGCCTGGGCGGCGCGGATTCCAGCGCGGCGCACAGGTTGAGCGCGCCGAGCACCTTCGGGCCCACCTCGGCAGCGGCGGCGGCCTCGTCGGACTGCGGGATCAGCGCGGCCTTGTTCACGGCGGCGCCGTGGATCACCGCGCGGATCGCGCCGAACTCCGTGGAGACCTGCTGTACCAGCGCGTGCACCGCGTCCGGGTCGGTCAGGTCGCAGCGGTAGTAGCGGGCGGCGAGTCCGTCCTTCGCGAAGCGCGCCAGGGTGCGGGCGATCTCCGCGTTGCCGGGCGCCTGGGTGTCCTCGGGATCGAAGTCCGTGCTGCCCACCAGGGCGGTGCGCACCCGCAGCCCCTTCGCGGCGGCCAGCGCGAGTTCGGCGGTGATTCCCTTGCCGCCGCCGGTGAACAGCAGCACCTCGTCGCTGGGCCAGCTCACGCCGCGCCGCTGCCACTGCGACTTGGCGAGCATCCGCGGCCGCGGCACCCTGCGCACCAGGTCGGCGTCGAAACCCGCCGCGGCGAACACGTCCGCGGTGGCGAGCTCACCGACGACGCAGGAGGCGAACAGGGCCGTGTACTCGGTGTCCTCGAGCGCCGGAACGTCGATGACGCGCACCCGCAGGTCGGGACGCTCGAGGTGCAGGCTCGCGGCGAAGCCGTAGGCCGAGGCCTGGTCGTAGGGCACGGCGGGACCGTCGTGGCCGAAGCGGCCCCCGCCGAACTGAACGTAGGCGACCGTGGCAGGAGGCTGATCGGTCGGGCGGTTCGGTGCGAGCGCGATCGAGCGAAGCCGGCCGACCGCGCCGGCCAGGCGGTCCTGCGCGCCGCGCGTGGTGTCGATCGTGTCGGGCAGCACCGCGATCAGGTGGCTGTACCTGGGATCGGCGGCCAGCGCCTCGTCGCGGGACTGGGCGAAACTCGCGTGCCGCACGGTCGCGCCGCGGGCGCCCAGCTCCGCGCCGAGCGCGTCGCGGAAGCCCGCCGCGGTCTCGTCGGCGGACAGGATCAGCACCTCGGCGGCGGTCCAGCGCCCGGCATCCGAGTCGGCCGGGGCCTGCTCCACGTAGTCGATGACGAAGTCGCGAATCCAGTCGGGGCGCGTGTCGGCAGCCGGAACAGGGGCCTGAGACGTGGCCGCGGGCACGATCGGCGCCACCGGCTCGGGCGACGGCTCGGTGGTGGCGGAGACGAGCGGCCCGAACAACTCGGCGATCTCGGCGAGAGAGGCGTTGGCCAAGGTCACCGGGTCGACGGAGGCGCCCGCACCGAGTGTCCTCGCGGCCTCGGCGACCAACTCGCCCGACTTGATCGAGTCGAGCTGAAGGTCGTCGAGCAGCCGCGCGGACGGGGAGATCGACTCCTTCGGGTAGCCGGTCCGCGCGGACACCAACTCGATCAGGGCGCTGATGACGTTTGGCACGGGCGAGGCCGCCGCCGCGGGGAGGGTCGCAGCGGTGGCGGGGCTCATCGCGCCGGACGGATCGACTGCCAGGGCGATCTCGGTGATGGTGGCGTTCGCCAGCGCCGCCGGATCGACCTGGCCGCCGGCGCCGAATTCGCGGGCCAGGCTCGCGATCAGCTCGCCCGACTTGATCGAGTCCAGGTTCAGGTCGTCGAGCAGCCTGGATCCGCCGGAGACCCGGTCGGCCGGGTATCCGGTCCGTTCGGCGACGAGGTCGATCAGCCTCGACTCGGCGGAGCGGATGGATAACGTCGCGGGCTTCGGCGACGGTGACGCTGCGACGGGAGCGGCGGCCGGTGCCGATGCGCGGTTCCGCACACGCGCAGGCTCCGGCGGATCGCTCACCCCGAGGTCCGCCCGGATCACCGCGGCAAGGAAATCAGACCTCTTATCCAAATACTCGTCGAGCACCGTCCCGGAGATTCCCGGCAGAGCGCCGATGGACGCGCCGGACGCGTTGCCCGCCGGACGCGGCACCGCCTCGATCGCTTCCTGGTCGACCGTGAAGGGCCGCTCGCAGTAGTTCTCGATGAAGATCCGGTCGGCGGCCGGGACGAAGGGGCGCACGAGCCGTCCGGCGAAGAACTCCGCCCAGTCCACGTCGATGCCGCGCAGGTAGGCCTGCGCCACGGCCGTGTTCCAGTCGGCGTCCGCGCCGGCCTTGCCCTCGACCGGGAACACGGGAAGCGAACGGCCGGTCGTCTGCCCGATGAGGTTCGAGAGCACCCGGCCGGGACCGGACTCGATGACGAGGTCGCAGGAGTCCGCGAGACGAGCGGTGGCCGAGACGAAGTCGACCGGGGTCACGATCTGGCGGACCAGATGCGAGCGCAGGTCGAAGCCCGGCTCGATCTCGGCACCCTCCATCGTCGAAAGAACCCTGACATCCGAGGCGGGGACGGTCTCGGGCAGCTCGCAGGCGGCTGCGAAGGCCTCCCCCGCACTCGCCACCAGGCGGCTGTGGAAGGCGTTGGAGACCGGCAGCAGCCGCGCCGTGATCCCCTCGGCCTCGGCGAGGGAGACCGCCTGCTCGACCGCCGCGCGCTCACCGGAGACAACCGTCTGGGACGGCGTGTTGACATTGGCGACCACCGCATAGCCGCTGCAGCGCGCCAGCAGTTCCTCGGCGCGATCCCGGTCGCAGCTCAGGCTGGCCATGACCCCGGCCTCCCGCGCATCGGCGGCCATCGCCAGGCCGCGCGCGGCCACCGCCCGGAACAACTGCTCGGCCGTGAGCGCGCCGGCCAGATGCAGGCCGGTCAGCTCGCCGAGGCTGTGCCCGACCACGACCGTCGGGCGGATGCCGAGCCGCGCGAGCCGCTGCGCCCAGAGCACGGAGGCCAGGGTGATCGCGGGCTGGGCGAGCCGGGTCTGCGCCAGCTCGGCACCCCAGTCGGCGACCTGCGCCGCATCCACGGCGCGGTCGAGCGGACGCCACAGCGCCTCCGACACCCCGGGGACTCCGGTCTCCGCGAAGATCCGCTCCGCGGTCTCCACCAGCTCGCGCGCCCAGGCGAAGCGCTCGACCAGCACGCGGGCGGCGTTGATCCGCTGCGAACCCTGGCCGGGCAGCGCGAAGCCGACACGCACCGCGCCCTCGCCCGCGACCCGTGCGAACCACACCGGCTCACGCAGGTCCCCGACCACGTTCTGCCCGGGGAGCCCGTCGCCCACCAGCCGGTCCAGCGCCTCGATCCGCTCGGACAGCTCCTCCGGCGAGCCGGCCAGCAGCGCGGCACGCAGTTCGCCGCCGCCGAGTTCGCCGGTCAGCTTGCGAGACAGGTCGACGAGCTCGCCCGAACTGATGCCGGCCGCCGCCGTCCGCAACGCGTCGATGCGCTCGCGCAGGGCGATCGTCGAGACTCCGTCCAGCACGAACAGCTCGGTCTCCTGATTCGACACCAGCAGCGCGCGCTCCTCGACCCGCGGCGCGAGCGTCCCGGCCGGGGCGTCGCCCGATTCGATGACCACATGCGTGTTGATCCCGCCGAACCCGAAGGCCGAGACCGCCGCGCGCAGCGTGTCTCCGGCCGGCCGCTGCTCGCCGAGCAGGATCGGGTAGAACGACTTCGCGGCGGACTCGAAGACCGGATTGGGCTCGGTGCAGCCCGCGGTCGGCGGCAGCACCCGCCGGTTGACCGCCATCGTCGCCTTGATGAACCCCGCGACGCCCGCGGCGGCCTTGGTGTGGCCGACCACCGACTTGACCGAGCTGACCCCGATAGAGCGGCACGGACCATCAGTACCCTCATACGCGGCGGCGAGCGCGGTCACCTCGGCCCTGTCCCCGGCCCGGGTGCCGGTCCCATGGCACTCGACGAAATCGACCGGAAACGCGCCGCCGGCCGCCTGCCGCGCCCGCCGGATCGCCCGCGCCTGGCCGGTCGCGTTGGGGGCGGTGATCCCACCCCGGCCGTCCGAGGACACCCCCCAGCCGCGCAGCACCGCGTAGACCCGGTCGCCGTCGCGGCGCGCGTCGTCAAGACGCTTGAGCGCCACCATGCCGCACCCCTCGCCGGGCACGAAACCGGCCCCGCGCCGGTCGAAGGGCCTGATCTCGTCATGGCTGAGCGCACCGACCTTGGCGAAGCCGACGATCTCGAAGGTGTCCAGCGCGATGTCCACCCCGCCCGCGAGCATCAGGTCGGCCCGGCCCGCGGCGAGGGTGTCCGCCGCGGTGGCGATCGCCAGCAGCGAGGAGGCGCAGGCGGCGTCGACCGTGTAGCCGCCGCCCTTGAGATCCAGGAAGTTCGCCACCCGGCCGGCGATCGTGTTCGCCAGCATCCCGGCGACGTGGTCCTCCGTGATAGCGGGGAAGACCGACTTGTAGTACTGCTCGGTCGCCGCGATCAGGTCCTCGGTGGCCGCCGAATCCAACCCGCGCGCCCTGGCCGCGGCCCGGATCGACTTGCGCACGAACGGCCAGCGCGCCCGCAGGTGACTGGTCCGGGACTGCTCACCGGCCAGCGTGTTGCCCAGCACCACCCCGGTGGTCTCGACGGGCAGCGACTCGAGCGTATAGCCCGCGTCCCGCGCCGTGCGCAGGGCCACCTCGAGCGCCAGCCACTGCGCGACGTCGGTGGTCTCGAAGGTGGACTTCGGAATCCGCCGGCCGGCCCAGTCGAACTCGAAGCCGTCGATGAACGCCGCGTGGGCGCAATAGGTCTTGTCCGGCACACCCGAGTCGGGGTCGTAGTACTCGGCCAGCGGCAGCCGCCGATCCGGGAACACCCGGAACTCCCGGCGCCGCGCGAGCACACCCTCCCACAACTGCAACGGATTCCGAGCACCCGGATACCAGCAGCCGAGCCCGACGACGGCCACCGGGGCCGCCGCAACAGACTTCGTCATCGTCTCGAACCTCCACATTGAATCATTACGTGGGCAAAATGGCAGCACTAACTAAGCCCATAAGTAAGATTGGCGTTCGCGAAATCATTCGAAGCTTTTATCGACATTGACAACAGCGGTGGGGCGCATCATGCGGTGCTTCTATACTGCGCGATAACTCTGGTGACTAGAATGCGGCTCCACGCATCCCGATCAGGCTTGACCGGATACGGATATGCCCTGTCGCGGAGCAGATCAGGAAGGGGACATGGACTGGAGTCGATGCGGTATTCGTCACCGCCTCGCCTCATGCTGCTGTGGACATGCTGACTTGCCACGCGTGGCGCATACTGACAGTCGCCTGGTCGTCGATCCCGATCTCCGTTTCGATGGTGGCGAAGCATGATTCTGCGGCGGCACCGTCGAAGCAGGAGCCCGTCCGGCTGGTGGATTGGCGTATATCGAGGTGCTGGGGAGCCGCTGGTATACCTTGGCGAAGCATTGGCCGCCCCTGCCGGTATGCATGATCGCGATACCGGCGGTCAGGCCGCGATTGTGGGCCATCTTGAGTGCGTCGTGGGCGGAATGGGCCACGTGCACCTCAATAATCAGCTTCATCAACTGTTCGTCGTCGAGCTTCCGGGCGGCTCGGGTCCTCTCGCCGGCGCGTGATGAATCAAGGTCTCGGCCGCAACAAGAACGCCGGCATCGGCAAGCGTGCCGCTCTTGCTCTATTGCGGTCTCGTGGCACGGCGGACACAACCAGGGAATCCGCTCAGTCGCAGGTCAACCCTCACCCAAGGCTGAGTGGTGACAGAAACCGTGTTGACTCCACAACCGATCCCTGATGCTGCGAGGCTGTAGGTGAGGTGCTCATGGACCTGCTCTCCCGCGACGACGTGACGAGTCAGGTCAAGAGACTCGTGCCCTTAAATACCATTTTCCCGGTCCGGCCGGGGCATCGGCAACGTCCCTTTTCCGAGGCGTTGCCGCATGTCCAGGTATCTGGATCTACCGATGCTGTGACCTGATCCCTATTCTGAGGAGGAAGCCCGGTAAGCGAGTATTTACATGACCGATTCTGCACGGATGTCAGCAGGCGATGAATTTTCACCGAAAAGGCCGCGTGCCCGCGTCGAGCCCCGCGACCGCGCCAAGGATAGTTAAGTGAACCTGAGCCCCATGGCGAGCTATCCAGTATCATCCTGGGTCAGACTGCGGGCTGAAAGCGCTGCATTACAACGGCCCGATCATTGAGGCATTGCCGGAGATCCGAGCCAACAGCTACGTGGAACCCACCCCGCCCGAGCTGAACAAACGCGCAATGGCCAGTTCGGCAAGATGCTGCACAGCGCTCTGGGGGAGTCCTCGGTGCCGTGGCTCAACTGAGACGCCCTGCTCAGCCCGCTCTACCACGAGCGTGATCGCCATCGGAAGGACGGGGCGCATCGACTAGTACGCGACCTCCCAGGGAAAGTATTGGATTCGCTGGTCACCGACGTGTAGATCGCTGGCTCGGTTCGCCAAGGAGCCGGTCGCAGGGGGAGTTGCTGCGGGGCATGGCGCTGACCAGTTCTCCGTCTGCGGAGGTCCGGTAGCGGGGGATCATTTGCGGGGTGCGCAGTCCCATCGGCCATCAGCAGCCTCTCGAGTGCGTCGTGCGGAATCGCGGTCGCGGGCTTGGCGATGACCTTCGGCGGTGAGAGTTCCGCGAAGGGGTCGTCGCTGGTCGCGTCTTCCAGCGCGAGGTACTTGAAGAACTGCTGCAGCGCCCGGTAGTGGTTCGATGCAGTTGCCCGGACCCGCCGGGAGTATCGCGGCGGCCAGGGGCGGGCAGTTGGTCGAGCCATGCATCGAGGCCTGCGGCACGAGCGCAGTAGATCTTTCGGGTCCTATCTGACTTGCCGTCAGCGCGCAGAAAACGATCGAAGCTGCGAAGGCAGGGCGCAAACGATCCCAAGGGGTTGACTCCGAGACTCAAGCGATCTTGATAGGCATCCGCTGTATCGCGCCAGATCGACGCCTCTCAAGATTAAATCTGATAACTCTGCAGGTCAGGCGCACATCCGTGACCGTATGCCTGATGGGCATCCGCCGTATCGCCGATTACAGAGAGCCATACAGCAGCGACTATATGACATATCCACAGGTCGGCGCCCCGAGCAGGGATCGAACCTGCGACCAAGTGCTTAGAAGGCGCTCCCAGCGCGAGCGCCATGCTACCCCACGTCCCATCAGGTCAAAGCACGTGGACCCTCGAGCGGAACCCCTACAGTTATCTGGTCTATTAGCGATCTTCGTCGCGAGATTTTCCGCTCCTTGAATCTATGCATGATGATACATGCCGCGTGCGAGCGTGCAACCCGTCTGACCTGGTAGATCTCGAGGTAACCAGACTCCGCGATGGCCACTCCCATCGCGCCTCCGCAGCCAACAGGGACCGCTTTTCCCAAAGCCGTAACTGTATGAGCACGGAGAGTGTCCGATTCTGCGCACGCGGCTCACCTCGGAAGTGCGCA
>Ga0302314_10021719_pt1 | contig 10559 bp, 5 predicted proteins | sample III_Palsa_N2_3_FD_200533 | JGI IMG/M metagenome (GOLD analysis project Ga0302314, IMG submission 200533) | Peat permafrost microbial communities from Stordalen Mire near Abisko, Sweden - III_Palsa_N2_3 | ecosystem: Environmental > Terrestrial > Soil > Palsa > Peat permafrost | place: Sweden... | reverse complement strand
ATATTGCGGATATCGGAAAGGGGGATCGTACGGGCCATTTCGAGCTTCCATCCATCGAGGGGGGTTTAAAGGGCGCAGAGTTTGCCACGTAGCCGGGCATGTGTCGAAAAAATCTCGACATTTTCACGCTATCGGCTCGTTTTGGGCCCCGCCTGAGGGGTTTCCACAGCGCGGTCGGGATTCCCGTCAACGCCGGCCGAGAACGCCCGTTTTATTGTGGGGACCGTAGCGTCGGTCTCAAGGGTCGAAATCGCTTTTTGGAGGCGCGTGATCTCGCACAGCAAACAACTTCGGTCGGGGGGCACCCTCGTGGGCGCGGCGCTCTTGGCCATGGCGCCCGCACTGCTCGAGGTGGCACCGGCGCTCCTCAGCCTGGCGCCGGCGGTGCTCGCCATGGCCCCGGCGCTGCTCTCCGGCTGTGCCGACACCGCGCCCCATCCGGCTCCTCCGGCGAAATCGGCGGCACTGCCGGTGCTCAAGCGGCAGGACATGTTGTGGCTGGAGCGGGTGAGCTTCGGGATCGACAGCGAAAGCGTCGCCGAGCTTCATCGGCTCGGGCGCGAGCGCTACCTCGAGCGTCAGCTCGAAGGCCGCGAGGCCTTTCCAGGCCGGGCTCTTCCGGCGCCGGTGGCGGCCGAGCTGGCCTCCCTCGAGATCGCTCACCTCGATCCGACGCGCGCGATCGTCGACGTCAATGCCGAGCACAAGGCCATCAACTCGATGCCCGACGGGCCCGACAGGGACGCGGCCCGCAAGGCGTTGAACGAGCGCGGCAACCGGCTCGCCTACGAGGCGGTGCGCAGCGAGCTGTTGCGAGCAACCTACTCGCCCGACCAGCTCAAGGAAGAAATGGTGTGGTTCTGGCTGAATCATTTCAGCGTGCATCAAGCGAAGGCGAATCTGCGCTGGCTGGTGGCCGATTACGCCGATCGGGCGATCCGTCCGCACGCGCTCGGCCGGTTCTCGGACCTGGTGCTCGCGACCCTGGAGCATCCGGCGATGCTCGCTTATCTGGACAACAATCAAAATGCGGCCGGGCATGTCAATGAGAACTACGCTCGAGAGCTCATGGAGCTGCATACCCTCGGCGTCAACGGGGGCTACACGCAGCGCGACGTCCAGCAGCTCGCGCTGGTGTTGACCGGCAGCGGTATCAACGCCGGCCATCCCCCGAAGCTCAAGCCCGAGTGGACAGGCCTGTACCATCTCGACGGAGCATTCGAGTTCAATCCGGCGCGCCACGACTTCAGCACCAAGGTGCTGCTCGGCCGCACCATCCAGGGACGCGGATTCGCCGAGGTGGACGAGGCGGTGACTTGGATCGTCAAGCAGCCCGCTTGCGCGCGTTTCATCTCGCGCGAGCTCGCCACCTACTTCGTCGCCGACAACCCACCACCCCAGCTCGTCGAGCGAATGGCGAAGACCTTCCAGCACACCGACGGCGACATCGCGGCCGTAATGCGCGAGATGCTCCTATCCCCCGAGCTCGATGCCGCGCTCGGGACAAAATTCAAGGATCCGACGCGCTTCGTCATATCGGCCGTGCGCTTCGCCTACGACGGACGCACGATCACCAACACGCGCCCCTTGCTCAACTGGCTGAATGGTCTCGGCGAGCCCCCCTTCGGGCACGCGACGCCCGACGGTTATCCGCTCACGGAACCTGCGTGGGCGAGCTCCGGCCAGATGAGCCGGCGCTTCGAGATCGCGCGCGCCATCGGGTCGGGCAACGCCGGCCTGTTCGATTCCGAGCAAGGCGCCGCTGCCGCGGCGACCGGCTTCCCCCAGCTGTCCAATCGGTTGTATTTCGAGGCGGTCGAGCCGTTCTTGACCGCGCGCACGCGCGAAGCGCTGGGCCGGGCAAGCTCGCAACAGGAATGGAACATGTTCCTGCTCGCCTCGCCGGATTTCAACTATGAATGAGGTGCACCCATGAAACGCCGCCAAGTTCTAAAGCTCGGCTGCGCGGCGCTCGCAACCGCCGGAGTCGCCGGGCGCTTGTATGCCGCACCGGCTGCCGGGCCGCGATTTCTTCTGGTGTTCTTGCGCGGCGGCTACGACTCGGTGAATTTGCTCGTGCCCTACTCGAGCAGCTTCTACTACGAGTCACGGCCCACGATTGCAATCCCGCGTCCCGAGGCGGGCTCGAGCATCGGAGCACTCGCTCTCGACGCCGACTGGGCGCTTGCGCCGGCGGTGCGCGACACCATCGGATCGCTTTACCTCGAGCGGCAGGTTGCCTTCGTCCCCTTCGCCGGCACGGATGATTTGTCGCGCAGCCACTTCGAGACCCAGGACAGCATCGAGCTCGGACAACCCACGAGCGGTACACGCGACTATCGCTCCGGGTTCCTCGGCAGGCTCGCGCAGACCTTGACCGGATCGGCGGCTGCACCCATCGCATTCACCGATGCCTTGCCGCTCGCGTTCGAAGGATCCGCCACCGTGCCGAATCTCTCGCTCAAGAACGTGGGCAAACCACCCTTCGATGAACGGCAATCGAAGATTCTCGACGACATGTACTCCGATCACCATCTGCGCACGGCCGTACGCGAGGGCCTCGACCTGCGCCAGGAAGTGGCGCAGAAGATGGCCGAGGAGATGAACGCCGCCAACCGCAGCGCCATCAATACCAAGGGATTCGAGCTGGAGGCCGAGCGCATGGGGCAGCTCATGCGCGACAAATACCGCATCGGGTTCATCGACGTGGGCGGCTGGGACACCCATGTCGGCGAAGGCGCCGCCCAAGGCACGCTGGCCAACAACCTCGGGAATCTCGGCCGTGGGCTGCAAGCCTTTTCGCAGTCGCTCGGTGCCGAGTGGAACAACACCGTCGTGGTCGTTCTATCCGAGTTCGGCCGCACCTTCAGAGAGAACGGCAATCGCGGGACGGATCACGGGCATGGCACGGTCTATTGGATCCTCGGCGGCGGCATCAACGGCGGGATGGTCGCGGGGGAGCAGCGCGCCGTGGACCGCGCCGCTTTGCTGCAGGATCGCGACTTTCCCGTGCTGAACGACTACCGCGCGGTCCTCGGGGGACTGTTTCGCACCCTCTGGGGACTCTCGCCCGGCCAATCCGGGCAGATCTTTCCCCAGGTGCCGCCCAAGGACTTCAAGCTCGTATAACTCGAGATGCTCGCGGCGCGCCGACGCGCTATATTGCGAGGCGACATGGGCCCATTCCCACGCCTTCTCAGCCGTCTTGCGCTCGCCTGCATCGTGCTGTCGTGTGCGCACACCTCGGCGCTCGGTCAGGGCACCGTTACCATCCACGTTTTGAACGACACCACCGACAATCTCGAGGTGACGCTCTACGACCGCAACCTTCGACGGCGTCAAATGATTCTTTCCGGCCAGGTCATCTACGGCAATGCCTCCATCGCGACGACGATCAGCGCGGACTCTTCGGGCCAGGGACACGTGTACTGGAAAGCCATGAACACCGATCGAGACATGCGCCGATGCGGGAAGCATGAACAGGCCGGGTTGAACAACGGCGATACCATTCACGTGTGGGCGAACAGCCGCTGCGGTCATTGAGAACAGCCGCTGCGGTCATTGATCGAGCGTTCCCTGAGCGCGCGCCGCGTCTGCGCCCAAGCGGGTGAGCCACCCGCTTAAGTCCCAACCTTCCTGGCCGATAACCTTCTTGCCCAGGGAAGTACGGAATTTTCGCGCTCATGACTCGTGTTGCGATTCGCGGCTTGCTCGCGATCCTGTTCGTAGCTGCCGCGGCGCCCTCGCTCGCGCTGAATCCGGCCCTTCAGCCCACGCAGTACGTGCTCGACAACTGGCAGATCGCGGACGGCCTGCCGCAGAACACGGTACAGGCGCTCGCTCGCACCCCTGACGGATACCTCTGGATCGGCACACAGGAAGGGCTCGCCCGCTACGACGGCGCCCGCTTCGTCGTATTCGAGCCCGGCAACGAAAGCGCCATTTCCACCAAGAACATCACCGCCCTGCACGTCGACAAGGCGGGAACCCTTTGGATCGGAACGCGCTCGGGCCTCGCCGTCTTCGAGCACGGCCGCTTCCGCCCGGGACCACAGGGCGGCGATCTTGCCCGGGCCTTCATTCGCGCGATCGGCGAATCGAGCAACGGCCATCTCTGGATCGGCACCGAGACGGGCGTCACCGAGATCGCGGGCGATACCGTCCGAGCCTTCGATGCCTCGGACGGACTCATCGACGGCCGCGTTCGGGCCGTGGAGCCGGGCGCCGACGGCGCATTATGGGTGGGCACCCTCAGCGGCTTGCAGCGCTTCGACGGCCGACGCTTCGAAACGATTCCGCTGCGCTCGACGCAGAGCGCAGAGCCGGTCATGTCGCTGCATGAGGAGCCCGACGGCGCGCTCTGGGTCGGCACCGGATCCGGCGCGCTCTATCGCCTGCGCGGCAAGAGCTTGGACGTCATGTCCGAGGGCGGGAGGTTCGGCTCGGCGATCCGTGCCATCAGCCGCGATCGCGATGGAAGTCTCTGGGTGGCCCTGGACGGCGGCCTGGTGCGCTGGCGAGACGGTGAATTCAGCCCTCTCGCGACCGGCATGTTCGCCGCAGCCGATCTGCGGACTTTGCTCGAGGACAACGAGGGAAGCCTCTGGATCGGCAGCTTCGGCCTCGGCCTGTTGCGGCTGCATGACGGCAAATTCGTCACCGCGGGAGAGCCCGAGGGGCTTTCGGGAAATATCGCGTGGACCGTCGTCCCGCGACGCGCCGGCGGCGTGTGGGTCGGCTCGGACGGCGGACTCTCGAGCTATGTCGAGGGCAAATTCAATCACATCGAGGGTCCGAGGGGACGTCAGAACGCCCGGGTGCGGGCCATCGTCGAGGACACCAGGGGCAGCCTCTGGGTAGGCACGGAAGGTACGGGGGTCTACCGCCGGGAACCGAGCGGTGCCACGAAGATCTTCGACCACAGCAGCGGGCTCTCGGGCGACTCGGTGACGGCCCTCATGCAGGACCGCACAGGGCGCATGTGGGTGGGCACGAATGAAGGACTCGACCTGATCGAGCGCGACAGCGTCGTCTCCATGCAATCCCGGCTCGATGCTTCGACTCCCTCCGCGGTGCATCTGATCTATGAGGATCGTGCGGGCAATCTTTGGGTGGCGACCGAAGCCGAGGGCCTATTCATCGTCGGCGAGAATACGACGCGACACCTGACCGTGGCTGATGGGCTGCCGAGCGATTGGGTCATCTCCATACACGAGGATGAGCGCGGCGTCCTATGGCTCGGCACGACCGACGGCCTCGCGGTCTGGCGCGACAACAAGCTCATCTCGCTGGTACGCTTCGGCGGCCCGATGCGCGAGACCATTCTACAGGTGCTCGAAGATGCATCGCATCAGATCTGGTTCACGACCAACAAGGGATTGATGTCCGTTCCGCGGGCGGACCTCGACGTCCTCGCCGGCGGCACGGAGTTTCGGCCCGACTATCATATCTACAGCGTCGCCGACGGGCTGCGCACTCTCGAGTTCGACGGCGGCAACACGTCCGCGGGGTGCGTATCGCCCGACGGCCTACTCTGGTTTCCAAGCGTGCGCGGCATCGTGCGCGTCGATCCCACTCACATTCCGACCAATAGGCTGCCGCCGCCGGTGCATATCGAGAGAGTGGCGGTCGACAACGCGGCGATTGCGCTCACGGACAACATCGAAATCGCGCCCGGTGCGCAACAATGGGAGTTCGACTACACAGGACTGAGTCTCCTGGTTCCGCAACGCTCTTACTTTCGATATCAGCTCGAGGGCTTCGACTCGGACTGGGTCGATGCGGGCAATCGCCGTACGGCGTTCTACACCCGGCTTGCCCCGGGCACGTACACATTCAGGGTGACCGCGAGCAACAACGATGGCGTGTGGAGCGAGCCCGGAGCGACCTTGCGTTTCACGCTCAAGCCGCATCTGTATCAAACTGCCTGGTTCTGGGCTCTGGGCGCGCTGAGCATCGTACTCTCGGCGGCGGCGCTCTACCGGCTGCGCGTCGACCGCCTGCGCGGCCTCGCGGGCGCGCTCGGCGAGCAAGTGGCGCTGCGCACGCGCGACCTCGAGTCCGCCAATGCGGCGCTCCGGCAGGCCAAAGAGCGGGCGGAGCTCGCGGTGCAGGCCAAGTCCCAATTCCTGGCGAACATGAGCCACGAGATCCGCACGCCCATGAACGGCGTGATCGGCATGACCGACCTGTTGCTCGAGACCGATCTCGACCGCACACAGCGCGACCACACGGAAACCATCCGCGACAGCGCCGCAAGCCTGCTCACGATCATCAACGACATCCTGGATTTCTCGAAAATCGAGGCCGGCAAGCTCGACCTCGAACGGATCGACTTGGATGTGCGTCAGACCGTTGCGGACGTTGCGCACCTGCTCGCGTTCCAAGCGCATTCGAAAGGGCTCGAGCTGATCACGAACATCGACCCTCAGCTTCCCGACTGGATGATGGGCGACCCCAGCCGGCTGCGGCAGGTGCTGCTGAATCTCGGCAGCAACGCGATCAAATTCACGCACCGCGGCGAGGTATCCATCGATGTGCGGCTCACCTCGATGGACGCGGCGGGGATTGCCGTGCGCTGCGAGGTGCGCGATACCGGCATCGGCATTCCGCGGGAAAGGCTCGACTCCTTGTTCCAGCCGTTCTCGCAGCTCGATGCGTCCACCACGCGCCACTTCGGAGGCACGGGGCTCGGACTCTCGATCGTGCGCCGGCTGGTCGAACTCATGGGCGGCGAGAGCGGAGTGACCAGCATCGATGGAGAGGGCTCGGTGTTCTGGTTCAGCGCCCGGTTCGCCATCTCCTCCAAGAAGGAGGAGCCCGCGGAGGTCGACGCGCGCGTACTCTCGAATCGGCGCGTGCTCGTCGTCGACGATAACGCGACCAACCGCAAAGTGCTGAGCCAGCAGCTCATGTACCTCGGCATGTCCCCGGATTGCGTCGACGGCGCTGACGCCGCCATGCACGCGCTCGACGCCGAGCCTCTGGAGCCGCCCTTCGAGCTCGCCGTGCTCGACTATATGATGCCCGGATGCGACGGGCTCGAGCTCGGCCGACGGATCGCGGCGGACCCGCGATTTCGGCGGATTCGCCTGGTGCTGCTCACCTCCGCCGGCCGGATGCACAGCTCCGAAGTCCTGGAGAAGCTGGGTTTCGCCGCTTACCTGCAGAAGCCGGTGACGCATCGCGAGTTGCGGGACTGCCTGCGCCGCGTCATGTCAGCCGAAGTCTCGAAGTGGCACGAGAGCACCCAGCCCGTCGTCGCCGGACCTCGCCCGCTCGGCGGCGCGGCGCCCCCGCGCATCTTGCTCGCCGAGGACAATCCCGTGAACCAGAAGGTCGCGCGCGGCGCGCTCGAGAAATTGCGCTGCTCCGTGGACATCGTCAACAATGGCGCCGAGGCCGTCGATGCCTGGAGCACGCGCGCCTACGATCTCATCCTCATGGACTGTCAGATGCCCGTCATGGACGGCTATCAGGCGACGCGTACCATCCGCTCGCGCGAGCAGGCCGGCACGCGCATTCCGATTCTCGCCCTCACCGCCGACGCCCTGAGCAGCGCGGAGCAAGAGTGTCTCGCCGCCGGAATGGACGGCTATCTCACCAAACCGCTCGACCGCAAACGTCTCGCCGAATCCATCGAGCGGCTTCTCGGCAGCGCGGCCGTTGCGCCGCCGGTCGACTGGGAGCAATTCGTGTCGCTCACAGACGGCGACCGGGAATTTGCCGAGCAATTGGTACAGCTGTTCATCGACTCGGGCGACGCAGCGCTTGGACAGATCCGCGATGCTCTCGCCCGCGAGGATTGGCCGGCCGTCGGCCGGGCGGCGCACTCCTACAAGGGTTCGAGCGCCAACATTCACGCGCAGGCGGCGAGCGCTGCGGCCGCACGGCTGGAACAAGCCGCACGCGCCGGCGAAGTCGAACAACTGTCAAAGCTCGAGCAGGAGCTCTCCCGCGAGGCGCGTCGGGTCACGGAGTATTTGCGCGCACGCCAGGCTCGAGCCTAGGGCGCCTCAAGGCCCTCGAGGCGCGAGATTGAACTCCTCGCTGTGAACGGCCGGCAGCGGATCGTGATTGGTGGCCACATCCGAGTGGCTCGCAGACAGCCGATTCATGAGCGGCAGCATGGCGATCGCGATGGCCGTACAACCCACGCCGGCGAAGCCCAGCTTGTTGAATAAGCTGGTGTAGATGGCGAGCGACTCGAGGGGATCGGATAGGCCCTCCGGGATGTGGGCGAAATTCGCGACGACGCTGCCGAGATACTGCGACAGACCCGAGGCCACGAAGTACGCGCCCATCATGAACCCGCCCATCCGTGCCGGTACGTAACGGGCGATCATGGCGAGTCCGAGCCCGCTTACCAGCAGCTCGCCGAGCGAATACAGCCCGTAGCCCCACACCATGATCCAGGAGGAGACTTTGCCGTTGACGGCCCAATGGGCTCCCACCCCATAGATGAAAAAGCCGATGGCGACCGCGGAAAAGCCCCATGCGAACTTCACCGCGATGCCGGGATCCTTGCCGACGCGGCCGAGCGAGTTGTAGATGAACACCAGCACGGGGCTCAACAGCACGATCCAGATCGAGTTGAGATTCTGGTACTGCTCCGGGATCCAGGTGAACAGGTGCCAGCCGAACACCCGGAAATCGAGGTCGACGTTGTTCTGCGCGAAGAGATTGAGCGAGGTCGACATCTTCTGATAGAAAATGAAGAAGAACACGGTCTCGACCACGAGCACCAGCGCCGCGATCAGTCCGGCGCGCTCGTCGCGATGGCTGATGCGAATGAGATTGATGAAAATCGCGAGCACCACTGCGCCGGCCGTATACACGCAAACCCGCGCCACCTCGATGCTCTGCAGGATCAGGATGGAGATGACCACCATGGCGAGTGCACCGGCGATGGCGCCCGCGAGACGCTTGGGCTTGACCGGGGCGGCGTCCGCGGGTGATCCGACGTGCGCGAGCGCGCGGCGCATCAGAAAATAGTTCATCATGCCGAGCAGCAGACCGATCGAGCACACGCCGAAAGCCGTGTGCCAGCCCGCCGAGTCTCCATACCTCGCACCGACGTAGTCGCGGATCCAGGGCGTGAGAGTCATCGAGATCATGGAACCGATGTTGACCGCCATGTAGTACATGGTGAAGGCGCTGTCGATCTTCGTTTCATCGCCCTCGTAGATCTTGCGCACCAGATTGCCGGCGTTGGGTTTGAAGAATCCGTTGCCGACGATGATGACGCCGAGCGCTCCGTACAGGAAAAACGCCTTATTGGTGGGCAGCCACAGGAGCGCGTAGCCGACTGCCAGCACGGCCGCGCCGATGGTCATGGTGCGCCGCGTGCCGAGCAGCTTGTCGCCCACCCACCCGCCGATCGCCGGCGTCGCATAGATGAGGGCCGCCGCGGCGCCCCAGACCAGGTTGGCCCGGATGTCGACGAAGCCCAGCTTTTTCATCATGTAGGTGACCATGAGCACCTGCATGCCGTAAAACCCGAAACGCTCCCACATCTCGATCATGAAGACCGTGCTGAAGGATCGCGTTTGCGAAACCGTCGAATTCTGTGCCGTCATGTTGTCCAACTCCCCCGGGAAATTGGCCGAGAGCCTAGCAAAGACTAGCCCACTTGGGTGGGCTAGTATGCGAGCGCGACTCCATCGGCTCGCATTTCGCTGGCGGCCACATAGACCCGCTCGGCTCCGGCGAGGCGATGCTCGATGCATTGGTAACGCCCGAAAGCTCCGTCGGAGGGACCGATGGGCCAGCCGAGGCCAGCAAGCTCCCGCCGCGAGCGCTCGGGAACGCCGCTCTCCAGGTGCAGCTTTCCTAGCTCGCCGAGCCCCGGCTCATCCTCGCCCATCCGCTGCGAGGAGCCGACGTGGTGCCAACGGGCACTGTCCCCGGCGGCCTGCGCGTCGAGGCCGAAGTCGACGCGGTTCACCAGGATCTGCGTTTGGCCCTGCGGCTGCATGTCGCCGCCCATTACGCCGAAGCAGAGCCAGGGACTCCCGTCGCGCGCCGCAAATCCGGGAATGATGGTATGAAACGGGCGCTTGCCGGGTTGATAGAGATTTGGATGGCCGTCCTCGAGCGAGAACAACTGCCCTCGATCCTGGAACATGAAACCGAGGCCGTCGGCGACCAGCCCCGAGCCCATGCCCCGATAATTCGATTGGATCATCGACACCATCATGCCTCTCGAGTCCGCAACGGTGAGATAGGTGGTATCGCCCGCGCTCGGCGGCTCGCCCGCGGCCACGGTCTGCAGCATGCGATCGGGGCGAATGAGCTTGGCACGCTCCGCGGCGTAGGCCTTCGAGCAAAGCCATTCGACGGGAATCTTCGAGAAGTGCGGGTCGGCATAGAAGCGCGCGCGGTCCGCGTAGGCAAGACGCTTCGCCTCGGCCTGCACATGAATCGAGGCGGCCGATTGAAAGCCCATCGCGGACAGGTCGAACTGTTCCAGGATGTTCAGCATCTGCAGCGTCGCAAGTCCCTGGGTGTTTGCACCCATGGCATAAACATCGACTCCTCGGTACGAGGTCACCAGCGGC
>Ga0302314_10021718_pt1 | contig 10559 bp, 11 predicted proteins | sample III_Palsa_N2_3_FD_200533 | JGI IMG/M metagenome (GOLD analysis project Ga0302314, IMG submission 200533) | Peat permafrost microbial communities from Stordalen Mire near Abisko, Sweden - III_Palsa_N2_3 | ecosystem: Environmental > Terrestrial > Soil > Palsa > Peat permafrost | place: Sweden... | reverse complement strand
CGATGTCGGTGAAAAAGCCGTACTTGTACTGGCTGTTGTCGGCAACGGCGCGGACGGTGTCGAGGGCTGCGCTCATGGTGCGGTCGTCTCGATGTTGAACTGCGGGGCGAAGAAGGGGATCGGATGGCTGGGCAGGATCATCTCGCCGAGCGTGATGCTGCCCAGCGCGTCGCCGACCGCCTGATTGATCCGATGCCAATGCGGGCGGGTCGGACAATAATGCAGCCGGTCGCACGGGCCGATCTTCGAGGTACATTGGGTCATCGCGAAATCGCCGTCGATCGCGGCGACAATCTCGGCAACGGAGATGGTGCCGGCCTGACGCGCCAGGCGATAGCCGCCGGCGGCGCCGCGCACGGCCGAGACGATCCCGGCCTTGGCCAGCAGCTTCAGCACCTTGGCCACGGTCGTCTGGGGCAGACGCGTGTCGGCGGCCAGATGCACCGCATTGACCTGGGCCGGGGCGACCGAGGCCAGATGCGTGGCGACGATGACGCCATAGTCGGCGAGTTTGCTTAGAATGATCATGGACGACCCTTCCTCAATGTAGACTGATTTAGTCCTGATTGAGCCCGGTCTCAACCCCGAGAGTGAAATTAGCTGCGCTTGGCACGCATGGGACCGCGGCGGAGATTGCGCGGACGCCGCGTCGGGACCCGTGACGCGGGCGGTCCGAACGCGGTATGGTGGTGCCGCGCCGCGACCGCATCGGACTCACTTTTTGGAAAGAGCGGACTCATGTCCCCCAGCCCCCTCCTCGTCGCCGCGGCAGCCCTGACCTTCCTCGCCTTCGGCCCAGCCCAAGCCGAAACCGTCCGCCAGACCCTCGACGGCACGTCACTTGCCATCGATGTCGCCTGCGTCGACAATGTCGATATCCAGCCCCAGGCCGGCCTCGCCGGCAAGGTCATGGTCGAGGCCACATCGAGCGATGCCGACGATCTGAAGGATTTCGTGTTTGCCGGCGGCGCTGCGGCCTCGGTGACGCGTCCGCACCATATCGCCTGCCTGAAGATCACCGACATCACGCGCAAGATCCTGGTCTCGATCAAAGTGCCGGCCGGCATGGCGATCGACATCAGGAACGGTGGATCGACCGACTATGTCATCGGCCCGGTCGGCGGTAGCCTGCATGCCCGCCTGGCCGGTTCCGGCGACGTCGCGGCCGAAAACGTGACCGATCTCACTCTGAACATTGCGGGCTCCAGCGACGCCAAGATCGCGCAGGTGTCGGGGCCGACCGAGATCCAGATCGCCGGCAGCGGTGACGTCAAGATCGCCGACGCCACCATCCCCAGCCTGAAGATCGACGTGCGCGGCAGCGGCAATGTCTCGGTCGATCAGGGCCAGATCGGCACCCTGTCGGCCTCGGTGGCGGGGTCGGGCGATCTTCACATCAAGGCGAATGTCCAGGACGCCGCCCTGTCGACCGTCGGTTCCGGCGACATCGACGTGGCCAAGGTCGCCGGAACCTTGTCGAGCAGCAAGGCGGGTTCCGGTTCGATCCGGATCGGACGCGCCGGCCCCGGCTGATCGACGGCGCGGGAGCGGTAGCCTCTACCGCTCCCGCCGGCATCGCGCTAAGCAGACGGCGCGATCGTTTCTGCCACAGGATGCCACCCGCATGATCTGCCTCGTCACCGGCGCCACCGGCTTCGTCGGTTCGGCCGTCGCCCGCAAACTGATCGCGGCGGGCCATGAGGTCCGCGTGATGGTCCGCGCCGGCAGCGACCGGCGTAACCTCGCAGGGCTCGACGCCGCGTCGGTGATCGGCAGCCTGGACGACCACGCCTCGCTCGCCCCTGCCATGAAGGGCTGCGAGGCGCTGTTCCATGTCGCCGCCGACTATCGCCTCTGGGTGCCCGAACCGGACCGGATGTACCGCACCAACGTCGATGGTACGGTGGCGCTGATGGAAGCGGCGCTGGCGGCGGGCGTCAGCCGCATCGTCCATACCTCCAGCGTGGCGACGCTGGGCCTGCTGCCCGACGGCAGCGATGCGGACGAGACGACGCCGGTCTCGCTCGACAAGATGGTCGGGCCCTACAAACGCTCGAAGTTCCTGAGCGAGGCAGCGGTCCAGCGTCTGGTCCGCGAGCGGCAGTTGCCGGCCGTGATCGTCAATCCCTCGACCCCCGTGGGCCCGCGCGACATCAAGCCGACGCCGACCGGCCGCACCATCGTCGAGGCCGCGTCGGGCCGCATGCCGGCCTTCGTCGATACCGGTCTGAACTTCGCCCATGTCGACGATGTCGCCGACGGCCATCTGCTGGCCTTCGCCAAGGGCGTGGTCGGCGAGCGCTATATCCTGGGCGGCGAGAATCTGACCCTGCGCGCGCTGTTGGCCATGATCGCCGGCATGTCGGGCCGCAAGCCGCCGACCGTCAGCCTGCCGATCAATCTGCTGATGCCGCTGGCCTATGGCGCCGAGCTTTACGCCCGCCTGACCGGGAAGGAGCCGTTCGTGACGCGCGACGGCCTGACGCTCGCCCGCAAGAAGATGTTCTTCACCATTGCCAAGGCGCGGCGCGAGTTGGGTTACGCGCCCAGGCCGGCCGAGGACGGCATCCGCGACGCGATCGAGTGGTTCCGCGCGAACGGCTATATTGCGGGCTGACGGACTTGCCCTCCGAGCCCCTATCAGGCATTGAGTGCGCCGATGAGCGAACCCCTGCAGAGCGCGCCCGCCCCCGGGACCCTGGAAACCCCGTCGGGCAAGACGGCGGCGGACGAGAATTTCCCGGTCGGCTCCTGGCTGATCCGTCCGGACCTGCGGCGCCATGTCCATACCTTCTATAATTTTGCCCGCGCCGGCGACGATATCGCGGACAATCCGGACCTGGCCGCCGACGACAAGGTCGCGCGCCTGGCCCGCATGGGCGAGATCATCCAGGGCCTCGGCGATCGCACGACCGAGGCGTCGGAGTCGCTCGCCTGCGTGCGGATGCGCGCCAGCTTGGCTGAGACCGGCGTCACGCCGCAGCATAGCCTCGACCTGTTGCAGGCCTTCACCCAGGACGCCAACAAGACGCGCTATCGCGATTGGGACGATCTGCTGGGCTATTGCTTCCTGTCGGCCGCCCCGGTCGGGCGCCAACTGCTCGACCTGCATGGCGAGGGACCGGCCTGCCGGCCCGGCGCCGATGCGCTGTGCAACGCGCTGCAGGTCATCAACCATCTGCAGGATTGCGCCGACGATTACCGGGCACTCGACCGGGTCTATCTGCCGACCGGGCTGATGGACCAGGAGGGCGCCACGATCGGCGACCTGTCGCGCCCAGCCCTGACGCCGGCCCTGCGCCGCGTGCTGGACCGGACCATTGCCCCGCTCGACGGGCTGCTGGCGCACTGCGCCGATCTGGTGACACAGGTCGGCGACGTGCGCATCGCGCTCGAATGCCAGGTCATCCGCACGCTCGCCGTCCGCCTGACCAAGCGCCTCAAGCACGAAGATCCGATCGCGACCCGCGTGGCCCTGTCAAAGCCGATGATGGGCGGCCTGACCGTGGGCGCGCTCGTCTCCGGCCTCCTGCGCCGCCGTTTCCGTCCGGCCCCCCGCCCCGCGGCCCAGCATTCATGAGCACGAGCGCCCCGATGCAGACCAACGAGGCTTCGGCCGATCTCGCCGAGGTCACCCGCCAGGTCGGCCAAGCCAAGAGCTCGTTCTACACCGCCATGCGTTTGCTGCCGGAAGAACGGCGCAACGCGATGTACGCGATCTATGCCTTCTGCCGCGAGGTCGATGACATCGCCGACGAACCGGCCCCGCAGGACGAAAAGCAGCGCGGGCTCGCGACCTGGCGTGCCGAGATCGAGGCGATCTATGCCGGCCGTCCGGCGACGCTGTTGGTCGCGCGCGCGCTGGTCGGACCGGTCCAGCGGTTCGAGCTGCAGAAGACGGATTTTCACGCCGTGATCGATGGCATGGCGATGGACGCCGAGCGCGATATCGTGGCGCCGGACGCGGCCGAACTCGACCTCTATTGCGACCGGGTCGCCAGCGCGGTCGGCCGCCTGTCGGTGCGGATCTTCGGCATCTGGGTGCCCAAGGCCGACGAGGTCGCGCTGCATCTGGGCCGCGCGCTGCAACTGACCAATATCCTGCGCGACATCGACGAGGATGCCGAGCGCGGCCGGCTCTACCTGCCGCGCGAGGCGCTGGAGCGGCACGGCATCGCTACGCGCGACCCGATGGCGGTGATCGCCCATCCGGCGATCGACGCGCTCTGCACCGAATTGGCGGCCGAGGCCCATCGCCGGTTCGAACTGGCCGACGCCGCCATGGCCCAATGCGCCAAGAGCGCCATGCGTCCGGCCCGGATGATGAGCGGCGTCTATGGCGCCATCCTGCAGCGCCTGATCCGGCGCGGCTGGGCGCCGCCGCGCGCGGCGGTCAAGGTACCGAAGCTGGTCAAGCTCTGGATCGCGCTGACCCGCGGGTTCCTCTAGCGCGCCATGCAACCGATCACCCATGTCATCGGCGCCGGCCTTGCCGGCTTGAGCGCTGCGCTTCGCCTGACCCAGGCCGGCCATCGCGTCGTGATCTACGAGGCGGGGCCGCAGGCCGGCGGCCGTTGCCGTTCCTACTTCGACGAGCCGCTCGGCTGTCGCATCGACAATGGCAATCATCTGCTGATGAGCGGTAATGACGCCGCGATGTCGTATCTGACGCTGATCGGCGCCGATAATACGCTCGAAGGTCCGACCGGCGCGCGCTATCCGTTCGTGGACCTGGCGACCGGCGAGCGCTGGTCGCTCGGCCCCAATCGCGGCAAGCTGCCCTGGTGGGTGCTGGTCCCCGGTCGGCGTGTGCCGGGCAGCCGCGCCCTGGACTATCTGGGCGCCTTGCGCTTTCGCAAATGCGGACCCGACGCCACGGTCGCCGACCTGGTCGGGAAGGATACCCGGCTCTATCGCCGCTTCTGGGAGCCGCTCGCGGTCGCCGCCCTCAATACCGAGGCCAAGACCGCGGCCGCCCATCTGCTGTGGCCGGTGCTGGAGGAAACGTTCGGGCGCGGCGCCGACTTCTCGCGCCCCCTGGTTGCGCGTGACGGCCTGTCGGAAAGCTTCATCGATCCGGCGCTGGCCTGGCTCGCGCCGCGCGGCGGCACGCTGCGCCTGTCGACCCGGGTGCGCAAGATCGGCTTTCACGGCAATCGGGCCGTTTCGCTCGATCTGGGCGGCGAGGTCGTGGGCTTGGACCAGGGCGATAACCTGGTATTGGCCGTGCCGCCCGCGATCGCCACGACGCTGGTGCCGCATCTGATGGCGCCCAGCGAATACCGGCCGATCGTGAACGCGCATTTCCGGCTCGACGAACGCGACTCGGTCGCGGGCATCCAGATTCTGGGCGTGATCGGCGGGACGGCCGAATGGATCTTCCGGCGCGGCACGCTCGCCTCGGTCACGATCAGCGCCGCCAGCCACGTGGTCGATGAAGAGGCCGAGGTACTGGCACCGCGGATCTGGCAGGACGTCGCCGCGGGCCTGGGCCTGGGCGACCGGCCCCTGCCGGCCTGGCGCATCGTCAAGGAGAAGCGCGCGACCTTTGCCGAGACGCCGGAACAGGTGAAACGGCGCCCGGAAGCGCGCACCTTCTGGCGCAATCTGGCGCTGGCGGGGGACTGGACCGATACCGGATTGCCGGCAACCATCGAAGGCGCCATCCGGTCAGGTGTAACGGCGGCCACATTGCTGAGAAGCGCTTGAATTAATTCAATAGGCGCATCAGTTGAGGGGACGCGTTACAGCCATCGCGCGTTGGCTCTTGAGCTTAGCGCTATTTTTGACCAAGCTTCGCTGCAGTTATGAAGTGTATTGTTAGAGATATCCACGCCGACATGAACGATACCGCAGACACGCTCCGAGCCGCCCCGTTGGCCGAGCCCTCGATCGCCGCCTTGGATGCGGCCATCGAAAGCGCGACCGAAGCGCTCGTCTCGCGTCAGAACGGCGACGGGCATTGGGTCTTCGCGCTCGAAGCGGACGTCACGATTCCCGCCGAATATATTCTGCTGATGCATTACCTGGACGAGATCGATCCGGATCTGCAGGAATCCATCGCGCGCTATATCCGCAAGACGCAAGGCGCCGACGGCGGTTGGCCGCTGTTCCATGCCGGCCCGTTCGACATCAGCGCCACCGTGAAGGCCTATTATGCGCTGAAGCTGGCCGGCGACGACATCGCCGCGCCGCACATGGTTCGCACGCGCCAGACCATCCTGGGCGCCGGCGGCGCCGCCCGCTGCAACGTCTTCACCCGTATCGCGCTGGCGCTGTTCGGCCAGGTGCCGTGGCGCGCCGTGCCGGTGATGCCGGTCGAGATCATGAACCTGCCCAAGTGGTTTCCCTTCCACTTGAACAAGGTCAGCTATTGGTCGCGCACGGTGATCGCACCGCTGCTGATCCTGATGACGCTGAAGCCGCAGGCCATCAATCCGAACCGGGTCGATGTCGCCGAGCTGTTCGTGACGCCGCCGTTCGAAGAGACGCGCTACCTGCATTCGCCGACCCGGAATTTCTGGGCGACCGCGTTCCGCTGGGTCGATCATGTCGTGCGCTTCGCCGAGCCGTCCTTCCCCAAGAAGGGCCGGCAGAAGGCGATCGAGCGCGCCATGCAATTCACCGAAGAGCGCCTGAACGGCGAAGACGGCCTGGGCGCCATCTTCCCGGCGATGGCCAATGCCGTCATGGCGATGGAAGTTCTGGGCTTTGCCAAGGACGATCCGCGCCTCATGACGGCGAAGATTGCGCTTAAGAAGCTGATCATTCCCGACGCCGACGGCGATTCGATGGTGCAGCCCTGCGTCTCCCCGGTGTGGGACACGGGCCTGGCCGGCCACGCCATGCTCGAAGTCGGCGACGTGCGCAACGACGGCAAGGCCGCAGCATCCGGCAAGCAGGCCGCCGCAGCCGCGTCGGACTGGCTCGCCTCCAAGCAGATCCTGGATGTCGTCGGCGACTATGATGAATCCGCCCCCGGTGTGCGGCCGGGCGGCTGGGCGTTCCAATATGCCAATGCGCATTACCCCGACGTCGATGATACGGCGGCCGTGGTCATGGCCATCGATCGCGCCGGCGATCCGAAGCACCGCGAGAATATCGAGCGCGCGGTCGAATGGGTCATCGGCATGCAGAGCAAGAACGGCGGTTGGGGCGCGTTCGACGCCGACAACGAGCATTATTACCTGAACTACATCCCGTTCGCCGACCATGGTGCCCTGCTGGACCCGCCGACCGCCGATGTCAGCGCGCGCTGCGTGTCGATGCTGGCCCAGTTGGGCTACAAACGCGGCACGCCGGTGATGGACAAGGCGATCGCCTATCTCTGGCGCGAGCAGGAGGCCGACGGCGCCTGGTACGGCCGCTGGGGCACCAATTACATCTATGGGACCTGGTCGGTGCTATGCGCGCTCAATGCCGCCGGCGAAGACCTGGCCTCTCCGGGCATCCGGAAGTCGGTCGACTGGCTCATCTCGCAGCAGCATCCCGACGGCGGCTGGGGCGAGGACGGCATCAGCTATTACGACGGCCATCATGGCGAGGGCAACAGCTCGACCGCCTCCCAGACCGCCTGGGCCGTACTGGGCCTGATGGCGGCCGGCGCGGTCGATCATCCCTCGGTCCAGCGCGGCATCGACTACCTGATGCACACCCGGCCGGAGAACGGCCTGTGGCACGAGGACACCTATACGGCTGTCGGATTTCCCCGCGTGTTCTACCTGCGCTACCATGGCTATCGTGCCTATTTTCCGCTGATGGCGCTGGCGCGGTTCCGCAACCTCAAGACCGGCAATTCCAAGCTCGTCATGCACGGCATGTGAGCCGGGTGACCGCGCATCTGGGCATTCTGGCGGGCCTCCAATCGGAGGCCCGTTGTCTTTCAGGCTTGGGTCATGCGATCGCGCTCAGCGGCGCCCGGCTCGACGGCGCACACCGCGCGGCCGAGAGCTTGATCGCGGGCGGTGCGACCCACCTGTTGAGCTTCGGCCTGGCCGGCGGCCTCGACCCGGCGCTCGCCCCCGGGACGCTGCTGCTGCCGGCGCATCTGCTGACCGGGGACGGACAAAGCCGTGCGGTCGATGGGGCGTGGCACGCGCGGGCCTGCACGCGCCTCGCCCCCCTCCGACCGATCGACCAGGCCCTGTTCGGCACCGACGAGGCCATCGCCACGGTGGCGGCCAAGACGGCGCTGTTCGCCCGGACCGGGGCCGTGGCGGTCGATATGGAAAGCCATGTCCTGGCCCAGGCCGCAGCGCACCTGCCGCTGCTGATCGTCCGCGTCGTCGCGGATGGCGCCGAGACGGCCCTGCCACCCGCGGCCCTGGTCGGGATCAGGCCCGACGGCTCGTCCGACCTTCCAGCGGTGCTGCGTTCGATTCTGCGCCACCCGAGCCAGATCCCGGCGCTCTTGCGGCTGGGACGCGCCGCCGCCAGAGCGGAAGCGACGCTGCGCCAGGCGGTCCGCCTGGGCGGACGCTCCGGCTTCGCGCTCGAACCTTAGAACGAGCGCGAAGCCGCGTCAGGTCATGGCGCCGACTCCGCCAGCGGCAGGAAGATATCTGTGACCGCCTGGTCTCGCGGCACGTCCGGAAAGAACGCTACCCGCTGCAGATAGAACGGAAAATCGCGCGGCACCTCGCCCGATCGCGGCAACCAGTCGGCGTAGAGATAGGTCAGCGCCGCCCCCAGCATATCGTCGGAGCCGACATGGCGCAGCGGCCGCCCGGAATCACCTTCACACCGACACCGGCATCGTTCGGCACGATCTCCCGCTCGGTCGCCGCACAGAGGTCGAGCCGAAACGCCTCGGGCGCCGTCGTGATCGGGTCGTCATAGAGAATGTTGAAGGTGGCGCTGGTCCGGGGCGGCAGAGCCATGCTCTTGCGCCAGGCGATGAACCGGCGAATCGAGTCGCCGATCGCCATCGGATCGCCGCGATGTTCGAGCACGGCGACGCGCGTTTCCTCGAAATCGACCAGCCGGACCTGCGCGTCGCTAAAGCTCGCTGTCATATGACCGATCTTGCTCAAAATAACACGGGCGCTGCCAACCGACAGCGCCCGTGTTCGTTTCGACCGATCGCAGCGCTTACGAAGCGGCGGCCATGTCGGCCAGTTCCGGCGGCATCTTGAAGCGGACGTTCTCTTCGACGCCGGGCAGCAGTTCGACCTCGGTCGCCCCCAGTTCCTTCAGGCGCTCGACCACTTCCGTGACCAGCACCTCGGGAGCCGAGGCGCCGGCGGTGACGCCGACGGCGTTGACGCCCTTCAGCCAGGCCGGATCGAGTGACGAGGCGTCGGCGATCAGATAGCCACGGATGCCCATCTCGCCGGCCAGCTCGCGCAGGCGGTTGGAGTTGGAGCTGTTGTGCGCGCCGACCACCAGGATGACGTCGACCAGATTGGCCAGCTCGCGCACGGCGCGCTGGCGATTCTGCGTCGCGTAGCAGATGTCCTTGGTGCTGGGCCCGATGATCTCCGGAAACCGCTCGGTCAGCGCGTCGATCACGCTCTTGGTATCGTCGACGCTGAGCGTGGTCTGGGTGACATAGGACAGGCGACGGGGATCGGACACGACGAGCCCGGCCACGTCCTGCGGCGTCGCGACCAGATGCACCTTGCCGGTGACCCGGCCCATGGTGCCCTCGACTTCCGGATGGCCGTCATGGCCGATCAGGATGACGTCACGGCCGCCGTCGGCGTAGCGCTGCGCCTCGGCATGAACCTTGGACACCAGCGGGCAAGTCGCGTCGATGACCGGGAGCGACCGCAGGGCCGCCGCGTCTTCGACTTTCTGCGACACGCCATGGGCGCTGAACACGGTGATGCCGCCGGGCGGAATCTCGTCCAACTCCTCGACGAACTTGGCGCCCTTGGCGCGCAGGCTATCGACGACATATTTGTTGTGCACGATTTCGTGACGGACATAGACCGGCGCGCCGTATTTCTCGAGTGCGCGTTCGACGATCTCGATCGCCCGCTCCACGCCGGCGCAAAAGCCGCGCGGCTTCGCCAAAATCACTTTCATTCAACCAGGCCCCGATAATCTCGTTGCCCCGGACGGGTCACGCGAACGTGACGGACCGGGTTCGGCAGCCGGCAGGCTAGCATGATTGACGCGATGCGGCAAAGCCGCGCCCAAGTCGCAGCAGACCCGCGATATGGAGTTCGGCTTGACTTTACCCCCTGTAATGAAGCCTTTTTGTCCGCTGAATTTTCGTTGTCTGTCGACATTCTTGCCGCCACCGGCCCCACAGGGGTAAGTTTGGCGAATCTCCGATTCCATGCCGGTACCCGGCGTGGTGGTTGGAACTGAGTTAAGGAGCGAACGTGATCGGTCAAGCCAAACCCCTTCTCGACCGGGTCAATATCCCGGCCGACTTGCGCGGGCTGCCGGAATCGGATCTGCGGCAGCTGGCCGACGAACTACGCCAGGAAATGATCGAAGCCGTGTCGGTCACCGGCGGCCATCTGGGCTCGGGCCTGGGCGTGGTCGAGCTGACCGTGGCCCTGCACTACATCTTCAACACGCCGGACGATCGGTTGATCTGGGACGTG
>Ga0302314_10021717_pt1 | contig 10560 bp, 6 predicted proteins | sample III_Palsa_N2_3_FD_200533 | JGI IMG/M metagenome (GOLD analysis project Ga0302314, IMG submission 200533) | Peat permafrost microbial communities from Stordalen Mire near Abisko, Sweden - III_Palsa_N2_3 | ecosystem: Environmental > Terrestrial > Soil > Palsa > Peat permafrost | place: Sweden... | reverse complement strand
GCCGCCGGATGACCTGCTGGCGCGGTTGCGCGCCGGCAAGATTTACCTGGAGGCGGATGCGGCCAATGCGGTGGAGCGATTCTTCCGCAAGCCCAACCTCATGGCGCTGCGGGAAATCGCCTTGCGCCGCGTCGCGGACCGGGTGGAAGCCGCCGCGCGGGATTCGGCCGGCACCGACCGTCCGCCACGCTCGCGATTGGCCAGTGACCGCGTCCTGGTCGCCACCGGACCGGATCCCCAGTCCGAGCAGCTGATCCGCGTCGGCAAGCGACTCGCGGATGCCCTGGACGCCGACTGGACGGTGGTCTACGTGGAGACACCGGCGCTACTCAAACTTTCCGAGGCCCAGCGCAACCGCCGCATCGAGTTGCTGCGGCTCGGGGAGTCGTTGGGCGCGGAGACCGTCACCCTGGATGGGCCGACCGCGGTGGAGGCACTGCTCGAGTACGCGGCCACGCGGCATGTCACCCGCGTGGTCGTGGGGTCGCCCAAGCGCTTCGGCTGGCGGGCACTGCTGCGGCCGTCCGCGGCCATCGAACTGGCGCGGCGGGCGCGCGGCTTCGATGTCATCACGGTCGCGGCAACCGAACCGGTCGCGGCCGAAGCTTCACGCAGCAGACCTTCCGCGCAGCAGCTGGCATCGCCCATACGCTGGAGCCGATATGTATGGGCGGTGGTGCTGACCGTCGCCTGCACGGCCCTCGCGTTTGCGATGTATCCGTACCTGGACACCGTCAATTTGGTGATGGTGTATCTGCTGGGAGTAACTATCGCCGGACTGCGCCTCGGGCGCGGGCCCTCGGTGCTCAGCTCCGTGTTGAGCGTGGCATCGTTCGATTTTTTCTTCGTGCCACCGCGTTTCAATTTTGCGGTCTCCGATGCCCAGTACCTGATCACCTTTGCGGTGATGCTGTTGATCTCCCTGGTCATCGCCACACTGATGGCCAGCGTCCGGCAGCAGACGCGCGTCTCCGGCGCGCGTGAACGGCGCACCTCGCTGCTGTATGCGATGAGCCGGGAACTGGCGGCGACACGCGGTACCGCCAATATGTGCCGGATCGCGGTTCGCCACGTGGCCGAAGTGTTTCGCTGCCAGGCCGTCATACTCCTGCCGGATGCCAGCGGCCGATTGCGTTTCCCCAGCGACCCGCCGGGAGAGACCGCGCTGCGGGGCGCGGACCTGGCGGTGGCGCAGTGGGTCACCGATCACGGGCGCCAGGCCGGCTTGGGCACGGACACGCTGTCGGCGGCCGCCGCTCTGTATGTGCCGCTGGGCGATGCCCGCCGCCAGCTCGGCGTGCTGGCCGTCCTGCCCGAGAACCGCCGCCGCGTGATGCTGCCTGAACAGCGTCATCTCCTTGAAACCTTTGCCGGACAGACGGGTCTGGCGCTGGAACGCGCACTGCTGGCCGAGAAGGCCGAAGGTGCGCGCATCTCTGCGGAAGGCGAAAGCCTGCGCAACACGCTGCTGGCTTCCATCTCGCACGACCTGCGCACACCGCTGGCCGTCATGGCCGGCGCCGGCAGCACCTTGGCCGAGCACGGCGACTCACTCGATGCGGCGACCCGGGCGACCCTGGCGCGCTCGATCGAAACCAAGGCGCGGGAGATGTCGGAGCTGGTTTCCAATGTGCTCGATCTGATGCGCTTCGAATCCGGTCAGATCCGCCTGCGCCGCGACTGGCAGACCCTCGATGAGCTGGTGGAGTCATCGCTGCGCCGGCTCGAACAGCCGCTGGCCGGCTACGGTGTGGAGCTGCGGCTGCCCACGGACCTGCCGCCGGTGTATGTGGATGCCAGTCTCATCACCCAGGTCTTCACGAATCTGCTGGATAACATCGTCAAGTACACCCCGCCGGGCACCCATATCCAGATTTCCGCTGCCATCGATGAAGGACCGGCGGGACGGGGAGGCGCCCAAAGCGTGCGCGTCACGGTCGATGATGATGGTCCGGGCCTGCCGGCGGGTGACCCCGCGCGGCTGTTCGAGAAATTCCAGCGCGGCAGCGGGGAGGGGACCATCGTCGGGGTGGGCCTGGGCCTCGCCATCTGTCGCGCGATCATCCGCGCGCACGGCGGAGAGATCGACGCACATACCCGGCCAAGTGGCGGCACGCAGGTCGAACTGACGCTGCCGGCGGTGGAGCCGCCGTGACACAGGCGATGCATCAGATCTTGGTGATCGAAGATGATGCCTCGATACGCGAAGTCCTCCAGGCGCTGCTCGGCTCGGTCGGTTTCCGGGTCGTTGAGGCCGCCACGGCGCAGCGCGCGGACATCGAGGCGCGCGCGCACAAACCCGATCTGCTGTTGGTGGACTTGGGACTTCCCGACGGAGATGGACTGACCGTCATCCGCGCAGTGCGCAGCTGGTCACCGGTGCCCATCATCGTGCTGTCGGCGCGCACCATGGAGGAGCAGAAAATCGCCGCACTCGATGCCGGCGCCGATGACTACGTCACCAAGCCCTTCAGTGCCGCGGAGTTGCTGGCGCGGGTACGGGCGGCGCTCAGGCGTAACGTGCGCGCCAATGATCAGGCACCGTTGCTGGCGTTTGGCCCCATCAGCGTGGACCTGCACCGGCGCGAAGCCAATGGACCGGACGGAGCGGTGCACCTGACACCCCTGGAATACCGCGTGCTGGAGTGCATGGCCCGGCACAGTGGCATGATCGTGACGCAGACCCAGCTCATCCGCGAGGTGTGGGGACCCGGACACCTCGGCGATACCCGCAGCCTCCGGGTATGCGTCAGGAATCTGCGCGCCAAGCTCGAGCCGCTGCCGCATCGTCCGCACTACCTGGTGACCGAAGCAGGATTGGGGTATCGGCTGCGGCAGGATTGAGCCTCAAGTCAGCTGCTGCAGTCGGCCAGCCAAAAATTCCCGCAACGGCGCCAGCAGGGCGATGAAATCCGCAAGCGTTGCCCGCGCCGTCGGCGTGTCGGTCTCGCGTGCGGCGATCTCGAACCGTCCGGCCACTTCGCAAAGCGCGGTGGCCTCCATATAGACGGCCGCCCCGCGGATGAAATGCACCAGCGCGGCCGCCTGGTGCAACTCGCCGGCGGCGACCAACGAGTGCAGTTTCGCGGGTGCCTCGGCGGTATCGCGCAGGAATCCGCCGAGCAGTGTCTGCAGCCGCGGTACATCATCCCCCAGACGGGTGAGCGAATAGGGCGCTGCCGATTCCCCGAGGACGCTCATGAGAGTCCGGTAGAGGCTTGCTTCGTCGATGGGCTTGGTCAGATGGGCGTTCATGCCCGCCGCCACCGTCGCCTCGCGCTCCTCCTCCAGCACCTGCGCGGTGAGTGCAATGATCGGCAGCTGCGCGAACCGCGGCTGCGCGCGTATCTGGCGCGCAGCACTCAGACCATCCATGCCCGGCATATGCACATCCATCAACACCGCATCGTAGTGGCGTTCATTGATTTTGCGCAGCGCCTCGAGGCCGCCCGACGCTCGGTCCACCTTGACCTGCACCGCCAGCAGCAAGTCGGTGACGACCTCCTGATTGAGCGCATTGTCATCGACCACCAGTACGGTGCGGTTTGCCAGGCGCGCGGCGCCTTCTGGAATGCGCAGGCCGCGACCCACCGTGCTCGCGGCAGCGCGGCGCGTGTCGCCCTCGGGCAGCGGGCCATCGCTGAAGATCTTGCTGAGCGTGTTGAACATCATCGAGCGGGTGACCGGCTTGATGAGCACCCCCGCCAGACCCAGCTGTTCGGCGCTTTGCAGGATTTCCTCGCGGCCAAAGGCGGTGACCATCAATACCGACGGCATCCGGGTCACCTCGCGATCCGCCCGCAGGCGGCTGACGGTCTCGATGCCGTCCAGGTCGGGCATATGCCAATCCATCAGCACCAGCTCGTAGTCCAATCCGGCCTGCGCCGCCGCCTTGAATTCCTCGAGGGCCGCGGTGCCGGAGCCGACCGCCGTCGGCCGCATGCCGAAGCTGCGCAGGATATCCGCGAGGATCTCCCGCGACAGGGCATTGTCATCGGCGATCAGAACCCGCCGCGGCTCAAGCTGTGGAGGCATGGCGGACGTGGTGGCGCCGTGACTCTCCCGCGGCAGCGCCACGTCGACCGTGAAATGGAAAGTACTGCCGAGACCGGGCTGACCTTCCGCCCAGATCCTGCCACCCATCAATTCGACGAGCTGCCGGGAGATGGCGAGCCCGAGTCCCGTGCCGCCATATTTGCGCGAGATATGCGGCCCCAGCTGGGTGAACGCCTGGAACAGCCCGTCGATCTGCCCTGGCTCGATGCCGATGCCGGTGTCCTTGACGGAGAACTGCAGCGTGACGTGGTCGGCGCTGCGCGCGGTGTTGCTGACCGTGACCAGGACCTCGCCACTGTGCGTGAATTTCACCGCGTTGCTGAGCAGGTTGATGAGCACCTGGCCGAGCCGCAGCGGGTCGCCGCGCAGGTTCCGCGGCACATCATCCGCAACCGCATAGATCATCTCCAGGCCTTTCTCCTCGGCCCGCATGGCCGTCACATTGGTCACGGAGTCCAGCACGGTATCCAGGTGGAAATCCGTCTCCTCGAGAGTCAGGCCGCCGGCCTCGATTTTGGAAAAATCGAGGACATCGTTGATGATGTTGAGCAGCGAGCCGGCCGCCGAGTCGATCTTCTCCAGGTAGTTTCTCTGCCGTGGCGTAAGTTCGGTACTCAGCGCCAGGCGCGTCATGCCGATCACCGTATTCATCGGCGTGCGGATTTCATGGCTCATCGCGGCGAGAAAATCGCCCTTGGCGCGTTCGGCGCGTTCGGCCTCATCCCGGGCGGTGCGCAGCGCCTCGGCGGCGTGGCTCAGGGCTTCGTAGCTGCGTTTGAGTTCCGCTTCGGCCAATTGCCGCGCCTGTTCGGCCTGCTTCATCGCGGTGATGTTGCGGGCGATGCCGATGAGTCCGGTGATCCTGCCGTTCTCATCGCGCTGGGCGCTGCGCGTGGTGAGGAAGGTGCGGATCTGGCCATTGGCCATGATGATCTCTTCCACCGTGGTTGGGACCCCGGTGCGGATCACCGCCAGTTCATGCTCGCGAATATCCCGGCTGGTGGCGCCGGGGAAGACGTCTTCGGTCTTTCTGCCGATGACATCCGTCGCCGGGCGGCCGATGAACGTGGCCGCCGCCTTGTTGAAAATGAGGAAGGTGCCGGAGGTGTCCTTGAGGAAGATCGCATCGGTGGCGCCGTCCATGACGGCCTGCAGCAACTCGGTGGAGCGGCGCAGCTGTTGCGCGCGTTCGATGTCCCGCATTTCCAGTACGCCACTGGCGCCTGGGCTGATGCCATGAGGATGGGCGCCCCAGTCCCGGGGCACCATGGAGAGCTGGCCTTCAATCAGCTTGCCGACATTGGCCAGCAGGCGCCGTTGGGAGCCAGAGTAATGGCGCCGCCGGCGGTCCAGGACGCACACCGTGCCGAATACGCGGCCATTGGGCAGCACGATGGGGAACCCGAGATAGGACAGCAGCCCGTGCTTCATGTCCGGGTTGTCGCGCCAACGAGGGTTTTCGCGGGCATCGGCCACCTGCAGTTCTTCCCGGGTCAGGACGACAGCCTCGCAATACAGTCCCGACTGCGGCAGGTGCTCGGAATCACCGGTCCGGTAAGGGTTGGTCGGGGTATTGCTGCCGACGAACACCTCGATGCGCTCGCCGATGATGCGCATGACCAGCGCGACCGGCACATCCAGCATTTCGGCGACCGAGTCGGTAGCCGCCTGCCAACCCTGGAGCAGGTAGTCCGGAACCGAGCGGGGCGGGTTCTCGGGATCCAAATCGGTGTCATCAGTCATGGACTTGAGGCTGAATGATCGCAGAGTCCTCCTTGAGAAGGACTCCGGTGTGACCCACGCGCCGCGCGGCGCGCAGCAACCAGACCGCGCGTGCCGCGGCCTCTTCATACGACAGACCCTGCGGCGGCCGAATGTTTGAAATGCAGTTGCGTTCATGATCGCGTCGACCTGGTCGCGGATCAAAGGTGAAATAGGCCCCGAGGCTGTCCGCTGAACTCAGTCCCGGCCGTTCGCCGATCAGCATCACCGCAAGTTTCGCGCCCAGGTAGCCGCCGATGTCATCCCCCAGTGCGACCCGCGCCTGGGTCGCGATGATCAGGGGCGCCACCTGCCAGCCGTCAAGCGTGCGCAGGATGAGCTTGAGTGTCGGCGCGGCGTGAACCTGCACGGCACGCGCGGACAGTCCATCGGCGAGAATGAACACCACGTCATAGGCGTCACGCGGCAGGGATCCGACGCATTGGGCAGCCAGTTTCCGTCCCAGGTCGGGGCGCTGCAGATACACGGAGCGATCGGCCGCCTGGCTGTGCACCCAGATCGATTGCGCCGGGGCAAGCTGCGCCGCGAGACGCTGCGGATCCAGGGGCTCATGAACCGCATCGCGCGCGCGTGCATGATCGAGCTGGAAATCGAGCAGGGCAGAAGTGGGCAACCCCGCGCCAGCGTGTCCCAGTGCGACCCGTGCCGGCGTCCGGTTGCGCAATCGCGCCAGGGGGTGCGGTTTGGTCGCGGCCGGTGGCTTCACGATTGCATCGGCGAGCCGCCGTCAAACGCCAGCAGCCGCCGGGAGGCATCATCAAGCGCCGGTGCGTCACGAATCCAGCCACGGTCATCCGTGATACCCATCATGGCCAGCCAGGCCTCGAATTCGGGTGCCGGACGCAGTCCCAGAATGCGCCGCAGGTACTGCGCGTCGTGGAAGCTGGTGCTCTGGTAGTTGAGCATCACGTCATCCGCCCCCGGAACACCCATGATAAAGCTGACCCCGGCGACGCCCAACAGCGTGAGCAGACTGTCCATGTCGTCCTGGTCGGCTTCACTGTGGTTGGTGTAGCAGACATCCACGCCCATCGGCAGGCCCAGGAGCTTGCCGCAGAAGTGATCCTCCAGTGCCGCGCGGGTGATCTGCTTGCCGTCGTACAGGTATTCGGGGCCGATGAAGCCGACCACCGTATTGACCAGCAAGGGCGAAAAGGCGCGCGCCACGGCATAGGCGCGGGCCTCCAGTGTCTGCTGATCAACGCCATGGTGAGCTTCCGCGGACAGCGCGGAGCCCTGACCGGTCTCGAAGTACATCAGGTTGGCACCTGCGGGGCCACGTCCCAGGGACTGGCCTGCCGCATGCGCTTCCCTGAGGACCGCGAGACTGACGCCGAAACTCTCATTCGCTGCCTGAGTGCCGCCGATGGACTGGAAGATCAGATCCACCGGCGCGCCACGGGCGATCACGCGCAGGGTATTCGTGACATGCGACAGCACACAGCTTTGTGTGGGTATGGCGAAGTGCTCACGCACCTCGTTCACCAGATGCAGCAGCCGTATCTGGGTATCGACACTGTCGGATGCAGGATTGATGCCGATGACCGCATCGCCGCAGCCGTTCAACAGCCCGTCGACGATGGACGCTGCGATGCCGCCGGGATCATCGGTGGGATGGTTCGGCTGCAGGCGCACGCTCAAACGGCCGGATAGCCCGATGGTGGAACGGAAGCGCGTCACGACTTCGCATTTGCGCGCCACGCTGATCAGATCCTGGTTGCGCATCAGTTTGCTCACGGCCGCGACCATCTCCGGGGTCAGTCCCGGCGCCAGCGCGCGCAGCGTCTCGGCAGTCGCCTCATCCCCCAGCAGCCAGTCGCGGAACTCACCGACCGTCATGGCGGCGACGGGAGCGAATGCCACGGCATCGTGCGTATCCAGGATCAGGCGCGTCACCTCGTCCGCCTCATACGGGACCAGCGGCTCGTTGAGGACCTGACGCAGGGGCAGGTCGGCCAGCACATAGCGGGCCGCCAGCCGCTCCTCCATGCTGGCGGCGGCGATGCCGGCGAGAGCGTCACCGGAGCGCAGCGGGGTCGCGGCGGCGAATACGGCCCGCAGATCGGCGAAAGTATGGACCGATCCACCCAGAGTCATGCAGTAGGGCACATCGCCTCGGGCTCGTCGGCCGGTTGCCTTGGGGGGTAGGGCACTATCCAGCCCTCCGGGCGGGACCGTCAATGGCTTTACCGAATCGCGTCGGGATTTCGCGACGGGTCGCGGGGTCAAAACCCCGCCACGGCCCATGTATGCTTGCGGGGTAGGGACTTAATTGCAGTGGGTCACGGTCAAATGAAATGGTTCTGGAGCCACCGCGCGGCGCCGGCGAAGGTGTCTGTCCGCCGGCTGTCGGCGGCGTTGGATGACACGGAGCGGTTCGCTCGATTGCTGCGGGAATTGCCGGAATCCGAAGAACTTCGGCCGCGGCTCGCGGCGAGCTTCTACGCGCGCGCCTGGGACGCGGCAAGCGAGCGGGACCTGTGGATCGTGAGCGACGGCGGCCGCGTGGACTGCTACGTGCTCGCCGGTCTTAAATTCCAGCAGGCGGCCTCGGTGCGAGTGCGCTGGGATGCCAAGCGCCTCGAGCCCGCCGAGCTGTCCCTGGAGTCATTGGCGGACTGCGTGGCAAAAGTCACCCAGGGCAGTGTCACCCTCCAGGAAGACTGACCAGCGGCCCGACCCGGGTTTGGCATAATGGCGGATCGCGCCGCAGAAGCGCGTCGGTTGCCGGGCGATACAGGGGGCGGAATTGGGCCAGACCATCCGGATCGATGATCTCGTAGACGGCCAGAGGATTCGCGGGTTCAACCTGAACCTGCTGTTCTGGTCATTCCTGGCAATGTTTGCCGATGGGTACGACATCAGTGTCATGCCGTTCGCGATGCCGACGCTGTCGAAGCTGTGGCATGTCGATGCAGGCCTGCAGGGCTGGGCGCTCACGGCCAGTCTGATCGGTGTTCTGGCCGGGTCGCCGTTGCTGGGCTATATCGGCGATCGCTACGGTCGCAAGGCAGCGATCCTGCTGGGCAGTGTCATTTACGGTGTGACGACCCTGACGGTGATCTGGCAGCACGGGTACTGGGTGGTCATTGCGCTGCGCTTCTGTACCGGCATCGGCATCGGCGGCCTGATGCCCAACACGATCGCGCTGAACTCCGAACTTTCGCCCAAACGGCTGCGCGCCACGCTGGTCGTCCTGATGTTCACCGGCGTCACGCTCGGCAGCAGCGCCCCGGGATTCATCTCCGCGTGGGTGCTGCCCACCTTCGGCTGGAAGGTGCTGTTTCTGGTCGGCGGCGCCGTACCGCTGCTGGTCGCGGTGTGTCTGTACTTTGCGCTGCCGGAGTCCGTCAAGTTTCTGGGTGGCCGCCCTGAGCGGCGCGCCGAACTGCTGAGCATCGCGCGGCGCATGCGCCCGGACCTCGCGATCGGCGAGGATGCGCAGTTCGAATCCCCGCTCGGGCCAACGCCGCAAAGTGGTGCCCTGGGTGTCGGCGATATTCTCGGTCCTGGGTTTCGCGTGATCACGCCGTTGCTGTGGGTGTGCTTTGTCACGACCCTGATGGCCAATTATTTTCTCAATTCGTGGATGCCGCTGCTGTTCAACAATGTCGGTTTGACACCGGAGAAAGCGGCGTTGGCTTCGAGCCTCTATCACATCGGCGGCACCGTCGGCGGGCTGCTGATCAGCGTGCTGCTCGATCAGTTCGGCTTCGTCGTGATCGCGGTGCTGTTCGTCTGCGCGGCGCCCGCTATTGCCGCGATCGGCAGCAGCAGCATGTCTTATGCGGCGCTGGCGCCGCTGGCGGCAGTCGCGGGCTTGTGCGTGCTGGGTGCGCAGTTCGGCAACAATGCGGCCGCCGGGCTGCTGTATCCCACCCCGTTCCGCTCCAAGGGCGTGGGCTGGGCTTTGGGCATCGGCCGCTTCGGCGCCATCGTCGGGCCGCTGCTCGGCGGACACCTGATCAAGTTGCATCTGCCGATGCGGCAGCTGTTTCTGGCGGCCGCAATGCCGATGCTGATCGGCGCCGTGGCCGCGGTGATATTGGTGCGACTGTGCTATGTGCGTCTGGGCGCGCTGCGTCTGGGCGCGCTGCGTCTGGGCGATGTGCCCGTCCTGCGCTGACGCGACGCTCAGCGCTGCTGCGTCGCTGCGGCCTTGCGGAAGAACGCTTCGTGGCGGCCAATGCGCAGGTCCGCCAGTACCGCGTCCTCGATGATGCCGGCCGTGTTGATCAGGAAGCTCGCCCGGCGAACGCCGAAACCCAGCGGGCCCGTCACGCCATACGCACGGATCAGTACCTTGTCCGGATCGCATAGCAGGGTGAAGGGCAGGGAGTATTTGGCGGCGAACGCCCCGTGGCTCTTCGCATCCTGCGGACTCACGCCTGCCACGGTAACCCCGGCTGCCCGCAGCTGTGCGTACAGGTCGCGCAAGGTGCACGCCTCTTTGGTGCAGCCAGGCGTGAAATCGGCTGGGTAGAAGTAGAGGATCAACGGCCCGTTTTTCAGCAGTTCGGCCAGCGAGACCGGCGCATCATTCTGATCGTGGGCGGTGAAATCCGGTGCGCGGTTCCCTGCTGCCAGCATTTCGGCATGATATCCGTTATAGGATTTGCCATCCCGGATTCGGGTGCTAGAATCGCCCGCTCTTTTGGGACCGACAGCCATCCACGGCTTGGGCTCCCCGGCGAACATGTGGGGCGGTAGCTCAGTTGGGAG
>Ga0302314_10021716_pt1 | contig 10560 bp, 10 predicted proteins | sample III_Palsa_N2_3_FD_200533 | JGI IMG/M metagenome (GOLD analysis project Ga0302314, IMG submission 200533) | Peat permafrost microbial communities from Stordalen Mire near Abisko, Sweden - III_Palsa_N2_3 | ecosystem: Environmental > Terrestrial > Soil > Palsa > Peat permafrost | place: Sweden... | reverse complement strand
GATTCAGCTTGCAGGCGAGTCGCTGTTCAACGACGGGGTAGGCGCGGTGATCTTCGTGGCTTTGCTTGGGGCGGCAAAGCCGGGTTCGGCCGATCACGGTCTGCCTTCGCTCGCGACGTTTGGGTCACTGCTTCTGCTGCAGGCAGGAGGGGGGATCGCGCTCGGCGCCACGCTTGGCTACCTGACCTATCGGCTGATCCGCATGGTCGACAGCTATCGGGTTGAGGTGATGATGACGCTTGCGCTGGCGATGGGCGGCTATGTGCTGGCGGACAACCTTCATCTGTCGGCTCCGTTGGAGGCGGTCGCTGCTGGCCTGATGGTCAGCGGGACGGCGCGACGGTTCGCCATGTCCTCTACGACGCGGGATCACCTGGAGAAGTTCTGGGAACTGATTGACGACATCCTTAATGTGGTTCTCTTTCTTCTGCTGGGGTTGCAACTGCTTGTGCTTCCGCTGAGCGTCTCGCTGCTGATGGCTGGATTGATCGCGATTCCGGTTGTCCTGGTTGCACGTTTCGTGAGTGTGACCGTGGTGGTGAGAACCCTGGCTGTCTGTCGGCAGCGAGTGACAGGAAACGTGATGGTGTTGACGTGGGGCGGACTGCGTGGGGCGTTGGCCGTCGCTCTTGCGCTGTCGCTTCCGCAAGGAGCGGGGGGCGAACGCAACCTTCTGCTGGCTGCAACGTACGTTGCGGTGGTCTTCTCGATTCTGGTCCAGGGTTTGACCATCTCCCCGCTGCTGCGACGATTGCAGGCCCGTCTCGGCAACGTACCTTGCTGAGTTCCATTTGGACGGCTTCTTACAGCCGATTGTGGTGATTTCTCTCTTCAGTCGTGAAGAGGGCAGGCGACTGTGCGACAATCCCGAGCAGAATCCGGTGTGCTTGTGGAGGTAGGGATGATTGAGCGACGTGAGGTGTTGCATCTGCTGCTGGCGACGGGAGGATCAGCATTGCTGGGTCCGACCGCAGAGGCGATGTCCGAGGCAGGGGAGCGAGCAGCAGCCGACGACGGAGGGAAGGAGCGGGTTCTCGGGATAGGGGGTGTGTTCTTCAAGGCCAAAGACCCGGATGCTTTGGGACGGTGGTACGAGGAGCACCTTGGTATTGCGTTGACGCCGACTCGTGTCGACTCGCCGGAATGGCATACGGAGGCGGGTGTGACGATCTTCAGTCCGTTTCCGGAGAGTACGACCTACTTCGGGGATGCGAAGCAGATGTGGATGCTGAACTTTCGGGTTCGCGATATCGGCAAGATGACTGCACAGCTTAAGGCGGCGGGGATTGCCGTGGCTCTGGATCCGCAAGCGTACCCCAATGGCCGGTTTGCGCGGCTGCATGATCCGGAAGGAAATCCGATCGAGTTGTGGCAGCCGATGGAGCGGGGAGTTGTGCGCTAGCGGGGCTGTGCGGGCATGCATCGGGCGACGGGTTATTTCCAGCCGCCTCCGACCGCGACGTAGACCTGGACGAGCGATGCGGCTTCCTGTTGCTGGGCCTGGGCGAGGAGGAGCTGCGCGGCGTAGAGGTCGGTGTCGGTGGTGAGGACCTCGAGGTAACTGGTGTTGCCGCCGGAGTAGCGGAGGCGGGCGAGGCGGACGGCGTCTTCGGCGGACTTGACTTGCTCGGCCTGCTCGGTGCGGCGGGCCTCGGTTTCTTTGTAGGTGACGAGGGAGTTCGCGACATCTTTGAGCGAGTTGAGGATTGTTTTTTGATACTCCAGGAGCATCTCCTGCTGCTGGGCTTGCGAGAGATGGTAGTTGCTGCGGATGCGGCCGCCGTCAAAGATGGGTTCGGAGAGAGCGCCTGCTGCGGACCAGTAGGTGTTGCCTGCGGCGGCGATGGCGTTGAGCTGGTTGCTGGCGGTGCCTCCCATGCTGGTGAGGGAGATCTGCGGGAAGAACTGGGCGCGGGCGACGCCGATGCGGGCGTTGGCGGCGATGAGCTTTGCTTCGGCCTGGCGGATGTCGGGGCGGCGCTCGAGGAGATCGGAGGGCAGGCCGAGGGTGATCTCGGGCGGGTGGGGTTGGGCGTCGACGGGCAGGCCGCGTTCAATGTCGCCGGGGTTGTGGCCGAGGAGGACGCTGAGGGTGTTTTCTTCGATGGAGCGCTGACGGCGCAGATCGGGGAGGTTGGCCTGGGCGGCGTGGAGGAGCTCTTCGGCCTGACGCACGTCGGCGAGTGATCCGGCGCCATGCTGTTCGAGGGCGTTGGTCAGCTTGAGGGAGTCCTGGCGAGCCTTGATGGTGTTCTCGGTGATGAGGAGTTCGGAGTCGAGCTGGCGGAGGTCGAAGTAGGCTTCGGCCACGCCTTGAATGAGGGCGGTGCGGGTTGCTTTTTGGCCCCATTGGCTGGCGAGCAGTTCGGCGCGTGCGGCTTCGGTTTGACGCCGGTAGAGGCCCCAGAAGTCGAGGTTCCAGGCGGCGGATGCGCTGAAGCCTCCGCCACGATAGAACGAGGTTGCGGGTGAGCCGTCGCTCCTGGTGCCTGCGAGATTCGAGGGAATCTGCAGGGCGCTATAGCTGCTGCCACCGCTGATTGAAGGCAGTTGTTGCGCGCGGGCGACGCCGACTTGCGCTTGTGCTTCGAGAACGCGCTGGGCGGCGATGCGCAGGTCGAGGTTGTTGGCGAGTGCCTGGCGGATGAGATTCTCGAGCGCTGGATCGGCGGCGATTGCGGGCCAGTCTTCGTCGGCGATGGAGGGCGTGTTGGGCGAGGCTGCGGTGACATCGGGTGCCTGCGCCTGGCGATAGCTGCCGGGGACATCGAGGGCTGGGCGTTTGTAGTTCGGGCCGACCTCGCACCCGACGACCATCAGCGCGACGATCGCGCTGCCGACAATTTCTACGACGTGTTGGAAAACGACTTTCGCGGACATACGACTCCATCCTTCTTTCGCTGCGCTTACACGATCCCTTCGCTGCGCTGACAAGACTCCGATCAACGGATCTGGACTTGTTGCCCGTCGTGGAGAAGATCGCTGGGGCTTGCTACCAAGGCGTCGGTGCTCTCGATTCCACGAAGGATCTCGACCTGCGTTCCCATGTCTCTGCCGAGTACGACCGGAACGAAGTGGGCGTGGCCATCGGATGCGACGGTTACGACGTGCATGCCGGTGTGATCGATGACGAGGGAGCTGGTGGGAATGATGAGCGACGTGCGCGGCTCCGCGAGGGTGAACTTGACCTGCGCGTACATGCCGGGCATGAGCGAGCCGTCACGGTTGTCGACCTGCACCTCGGTGAGCATGGTGCGGGCTGCGCTGTCGAGCGAGGCGGCGTTGCGGATGACGGTGCCGACGTAGGCGCGGCCAAGGCGTTCTTTCACGTCGATCGATACGTTCTGGCCATCCTGAATGTTGACGGCCTGGGACTGCGGTACATCGATCTGGATGCGGAGCGTTCCGCTCTGCGCGATGCTGAAGAGGGGCTTGCCTGCCGCGGCGCTGCCGGTGGTGATAAGGTCGCCGCGTTCGACGTTGCGCGCGGTGATGACGCCATCGAACGGCGCTACGATGCGTTCGAAGCTTTGCATCTGCTCCAGACGCGCGACGTTGGCATGATTCGCGGTGACGTTTGCCTCTGCGGCGAGGATGCTTGCCTTCGCCGCTGAGACATCGGCGACGCGGGCGGTGTGGGCCTGTACGGCTTCATCGACGATCTGCTGCGAGATGGCGTGCTGCTCGCCGAGAGGAAGGTCGCGGTCTTTGGTGAGGCGCGTTAGTTCGGCATTTGCGGTCGCCTGTTCGAGCGTGGCCTTGGCCTGTTCAAGCGAGGCTTCGGACTGAGCGAGCGTGGCTCGTGCCTGAAGGAGCTGCTGATCGACTTCGGGTGAGGAGATGACGGCGAGGAGCTCGCCAGCCTTGACCCTGGAGCCGATGTCGACGTTTCTGCGGTCGAGATAGCCTTCTGTTCGCGCGTAGATTGAGGCGCTGTAGAGCGGCTCGATATTGCCGGGAAGAAGAAGCTGCGAGGTGGGCTCGCCCAGCTTTGCGTGGATCGTGGTGACGACGGGATGGGTGACGGGCGAGTTGCGCACGGCGGCGAGCGCCTCTCGTTGCCGCGCGAGGCGAGGTACGGTGCCGATGGCCACGAGGGCGGCGACGAGAGCGGCTACACCTGCGATGCGGACGAGTGGACTCGATACAAAGGGGCGCGATGCGGTCTGCTGCTTCTGTTCCGTAGGGGCTGCTTGCGTTTGCTGTGTCATACGGTCTCCTGGAGGGTGCGGGTGTCTCTTCCGTGAATGAGCGTGAACATCAACGGGACGAAGAAGAGCGTGGCGAAGGTGGCGACGCTGAGGCCGCCGATGACGGCGCGGGCGAGGGGTGCGTTCTGCTCGCCGCCTTCGCCGATGCCGAGCGCCATGGGCAGCATGCCGATGATCATGGCGAAGGCGGTCATGATGATTGGCCGGAGGCGGGTGTAGCCTGCGGTGATCGCGGCTTCGAAGGGGGCGACGCCCTTTGCGCGGAGTTCGTTGGCAAAGGTTACGAGGAGGATCGAGTTCGCGGTGGCTACGCCGATGGACATGATGGCGCCCATGAGGCTGGGCACGTTGAAGGTGGTCTGCGTGAGGAACAAGGCCCAGACGATGCCGGTAAAAGCGCCTGGCAACGCGCAGATGATGATGAAGGGGTCGAGCCAGCTTTGGTAGTTGACGACCATGAGCAGGTAGACGAGGAGCGCGGCGAAGGCAAGGCCAAGGCCGAGGCGGTCGAAGGCTTCGTTCATGCTTTCCACTTGTCCGCGCACGATGATCTTTGTGCCGGGCGGGAGAGCCTTGCTCTCTTCTTTGACGATGCGGTTGATCTTCGCCGCGACGGAGCCGAGGTCGTCATCCTGCGTGTTGGCGTAGATGTCGAAGACGGGCGCGCCGTTGTGGTGGTTGACGACGACGGGCATGACGGCTGGAGTGAGGGTCGCCATGTTGCCGAGAACCTCAGTGCGATTGCTGAGGGTGTGGATGGGGATGGGCGTGTTCTCGAGCGCGTTGATCGAATCGATGCTGTACTGCGGGGTTTGCGCGGCGACGGTGTAGGTGATGCCCATCTTTGGATCGAGCCAGAAGTTTGGCTGTACGGCGGCGCTTGAACTGAGGGAGATGTAGAGACTGTTGGCTACGTCCTGTTGGGTGAGGCCGAATTGCGCGGCGCGTACGCGATCGATATCGAGATGAAGATCAGGCGCGTCGACGACCTGATGCAGGTGGACATCGACGGCTCCGGGTACGGTGGCGACGCGCTCGCGGAGGCGGCGTGCGATCTCGTAGTTTGCGGGATCGTAGCCCTGCACCTGGACATCGATGGGCGCGGGGAGACCGAAGTTGAGGATCTGCGTGACCATGTCGGCGGGCTGGAAGAAGAAGGTGAGGTCGGGGAACTGCTGTTGGAGCTGCGACCGCATGATCTTCATGTACTTCTCGGTGGGGCCGTGATGCTTGGCGTTGAGCGCGATCAGGACCTCGCCGTCGGCGCTGCTGATGGTTGCGCCATCGCCGAAGGCGTAGTTGAAGGTCTCGGGTGTGAGGCCGATGTTGTCCATGATGAGGTCGACTTCGTCGGGCGGGATGATGGTGCGGATCTGATCTTCGACCTGGCTGAAGAGCACCTTGGTGGTCTCGATGCGCGTACCTGGGCGGGCGCGGATGTGGAGCTTGATCTGTCCGGCGTCGACTGAGGGGAAGAAGTCGCGGCCTACAAAAGGGAGCAGCACGAAGGCGGTGGACATGATGAGAATGGAGGCGATGAAGGCTGGCTTGCGGTGATTGAGGATGGTGTGGAGTGCTTGCGTGTAACGCTCCTGCACACGGAAGTAGGCTTCGTTGAAGCGGTCGTTAATTTGGCCGAAGAAGGAGCGCTTTGCGGGGACGCCGGAGTCGAAGTCGGTTTGGCCTTCGAAGGTGTGCTCAGCGCCGAGCATGAAGTTGACGAGCACGGGGACCAGTGTGCGTGAGAGCAGATACGATGCGAGCATCGCGAAGACGACGGCCAGGGCCATGGGGGTGAACAGGAACTTTGCGGGGCCGGTGAGGAAGACCACGGAGACGAAGACGATGCAGATGGTGAGCGTGGAGACGAGTGTGGGTGTGGCGATCTCGGCTGCGCCGATGAGCACGGCTTCCTGCAAGGGCTGCGAGCCCATGTGGCGATGGTTGTTTTCGATGGTGACGGTCGCGTCGTCGACGAGGATGCCGATGGCGAGTGCGAGGCCGCCGAGGGTCATGGTGTTCATGGTCTCGCCCATCGCGCTGAGCACGATGATGGAGCTGAGGATCGAGAGTGGGATGGAGATGGCGATGATCAACGTGCTGCGCCAACTGCCGAGAAAGAGCAGGATCATCAAGGCGGTGAGGCTTGCGGCGATGACGCCTTCGCGCAGGACGCCGACGATCGAGGCTTTTACGAAGATCGATTGGTCGAAGAGCTCGGTGATCTTGAGGCCTTTGGGGGCTGCGGCGCGGGAGCCGGGAAGGACATCGTTCTTGATCTGGTTGACGATGTCGAGGGTTGAGACCGAGCCGGTCTTCATGATGGTGAGCAGGGCGGCGGGTTTGCCGTTTGCGCGGGCTACATTCTGCTGCACGGACCAGCCATCGCGGACGTGCGCGACGTCGCGCATGTAGACGAGAGAGCCGTTGACGGTCTTGATGGGGACGTCGTTCAGGAGCAGGGCATCGGTGGGGCTGGAGTTGGTGCTGACGGTGTATTCGCGGGTTCCGACTTTTGCGGTGCCTGATGGAAGGGTGACGTTCTGGGCGTTGATGGCGGCGGTTACGTCGATGGGCGTGATGCCTTTGGCGAGCAGGGCGTTTTGATCGAGGTCCACCATGATCTGGCGGGCGACGCCGCCGTAGGGCGTGGGCAGGAGGGTGCCGGGGACGGTGGTGAGTTGCTGGCGAACGCGGAAGAGACCGTAGTCGTAGATCTCCGACTCAGAGAGGGTGTCGCTTGAGAGCGAGAGCTGGATGATGGGGACGGTGGAGGCGCTGAAACGCAGGATCCACGGGGGATTGACGCCGGGCGGCATGCGGAAGCGGATCGAGTTGACGGCGGCTCCGACCTGCGACATGGCGGCATCGATGCGGACCTGCGGCTGGAAGGAGATCTTGATGACGCTGGCTCCGCTGGTGGTCTGCGAGTCGATGGATTTCACGTCGTTGACGACGGCCATGACGAACTCACTGAAGGTCGTGACGCGCTGCTCCATCTCCTTTGCGGGAAGGCCGGAGTAGGACCAGATGACGGTGACGACGGGGATATCGATGTTGGGAAAGATGTCGGTCGGGGTGGTCGCGACGGAGGAGAAGCCCAGGACCAGGATGAGAATGGCAGCTACAATGAAGGTGTAGGGTTTGCTCAGTGCGAGTTTGACAATCCACATTTCGATCTCTCCAACAAGTGCCAGAATGGGCGGCGTCTAGTTAGATGGATATCGAAGTAGTAGGATTCAGAATTTGGCGGATGCTGCGAAAGCCCTTTGTTTTGCATCGAATTTGATATGGCGAAGATGAAGGACGACGAAGTTGCGCAGATCGGCAAGGCGCTGGGAGATCCAAACCGGCTGGCGATCTACACGCAGATCGCGCAACATGATGAGCTGTTTTGTGGCGAGATGCATGCGAAGCATGTCATCTCCGGGCCGACGCTCTCGCACCACCTGAAGGTGCTGACGGATCTTAAGTTGATCACGTCGCGCAAAGAGGGGCTGAACGTTTACTATCGGGCGCTTCCGGATCGGATGGCCGCGTATTTGAAGTACCTTGCGGGCATCTGTCAGAAGACTTCCTGAAGCGGATAGTCTGTTCAATTTGAATTTGAAGACGCTGCAGGCTTACGCGACATCAAGCGATCGTTGCCTAATTCGCTGCGGGCTGGGCGGTCGGCTGGGCAGCGAGCGGATCTGCATCGCAGGTCTTTCTGCCGGTGTCGGCGACGCTGGCGATGAGCCAATGTCCGTCGACGTGGATGAGGTTGAAGAGATCCGTTCCGCAGTGGTCGACCTTGCCGTTGACGAGGAAGACGAACGGCGCCCAGACGACGGCGAGATCGTTATCGATGCGGATGAGTGGATCGTGAATGCGCTCTTCGATCTGCGCCTTCGAGGGCTTGCCGACGCGGGCGGCGAAGTCTTCGAAGGTCATCTGGTCCGGCTTGCCGTCGCGCATGAGGATCATGGATCCTTTGGGCATGGTCTGGGCGGTGATCGCCTGCGCGTCGCGGTGAGTCATGCCTGCGAACATGGCGATGATGGGTGCGAGGACTTCCTGTTCCGTCGGTGTCGTGGCGTGGGTCGTGAGCGCGAAGAGAGCGGCTGCGGCCGTGGCGGCGGTCGACAAGCGGATGCGATGGAGAGGGAAGATCTTCATGGCTTCCGATTGTAGCCCCGGTAGCATGGTCGAAGCGGGTTATCGTTTCTGGTCGAGCCAGGTCTGGAAGTGGGTGTCGCCGATCAAGGCATCGTCGATGGGGATGAGGGATGTGTCGTTGACCTTGGCTCCGAAGTAGCCTGCTTCGGGATCGGTTGTGATCGTGCGCGGATCGTGGTCGGCTGCGAAGAGGCGGCGTGCGAGTTCGTCGAGGCGAAGACGGTCGGGTCCGGCGAGGTTGATGGTTTGGTTCGAGGGTGGAGCGAGGAGGGTGCGGACGATGGTGTCCGCGACATCGTCCGCGGCAACGGGCTGCATGAGGACGTTTGAAAGACGGGCGGTGTTGCCCTGGGAGTAGACATCGGCGATGCCGCGAATGTACTCAAAGAACTGGGTGGCGCGGAGGATGGTGTAGGGTGTGGTCGCCGCTTTGATGGCTTTTTCCTGGGCGACCTTGGCGCGCATGTAGCCGCTGTCGGGAAGGCGGTCGGCGCCGACGATCGAGAGCACAAGATGATGGCTCACTCGGCTTCGGCGACGGTTCCCAGGATGCGATAGGCGATGCCAAAGAGCCGAGGACGCAGGTTGAGGAAGACGGATGTTCCATCCTCGAACTCAGTGGAGCCGGAGAGAGCGGCCATGGCATGTTGCTCCTGTCGAAGAACAGTAGAGCATGACCGTATCAAAAGGAATTGTTGGTTTGACGTAACGGGCTTTGCGTGGCTGTTTAACGGCTCGCGGTGCGGAGGTCGGCTCGCAGGCGGTCGGATGCGCCGGTGCCCATCTCGCGTTCGAGCTGTTCGTGTTCGCGGGTCCAGATGGGGACTGCGGCGGCGAGGACCTGCATGCCTTTGGCGGTGAGCTTGAGCACCCGGGTGCGGCGATCGGGGGACTGGACTTCGAGGCGAAGGAGGCCGTGGCGGGCGAGCACGCGGGCGGCGGCGGTGACGGTGGTGCGGTCCATGCCGAGGAGGTCGGCTACGCTGCCGATGGTGGCGCGGGGAACCTCGGGGATGTCGGGGCGGTTGAGGCTCATGAGCATGGAGAACTGGCCGTTGGTGAGGCCGGTGGGTTTGAGGGCGAGATCGAAGCGGCGGGCGAGGGTTCTGGCGGCGCGCTGGAGATGCAGGCAGAGGCAGCAATCCCTGACGAGGAGGGTCGTGCTGAAGGGGACCTGGGGGTGAAGATCGGCTTTTGTCCCAGAATTAACCTTGGCCCGGGTTGACATGCATTCGATTATGTTGATATCAACATGCACAGTCAAATGGACGCCTAATCCGGGTCTGCGTCTTACAAGGAGAACGCTCACGATGTTTACGCCAAAAGGAAAGTTCGGCTGGTATGAGCTGATGACCAGCGACACGGAAGCTGCCGGCAAGTTCTACTCGGACGTTGTGGGCTGGACCACGCAGACGATGCCGGGGGGCGACGGGCCTGCGTATACCGTCTTTAACCAGGGCGGAGTGGGCATGGCTGGGATGTTGACGATTCCCGGACACACGGCATGGATCGGCTACATCTCGGTGGACGATGTGGACGCTCACATCGAGAAGATCGTCGAGGCTGGGGGAAAGCTGTGGAAGCCTGCGACGGACGTTCCGGGGATGCTGCGGTTTGCGGTGCTGTCGGATCCGCAGGGCGCGGCGATTGTGGTGTTCACGTCGAATCCCAATATGCCTTCGCCGGTGAAGCCTGTGCCGCCTGCGCCGGGAACAATTGGGTGGCATGAGCTGCATACGACCGATATGGACGCGGGTTTTGATTTCTACAACAAGCTGTTTGGATGGACGAAGGTGGGCGATATGGATATGGGGCCGATGGGGACCTATCGCATCTTCGACCAGGGCGAGCAGAAGGAGATGGGCGATGGCGGCATGATGACGAAGGTGCCGGAGATCCCTGTCTCCCACTGGAAGTTTTATTTCCATGTGGACTCGATTGGGGCGGCGATTGAGCGGGTGAAAACGGGTGGAGGGACGGTGCTGATAGGACCGCACCAGGTGCCGGGCGGTAGTTGGATTATTCAGGGGCAGGATCCGCTGGGAGCGATGTTCTCGCTGGTGAGTGACAAGGAGTAAGGGCGGCGGAAGCTGTGTTGTGTGGGTCGACCGGACCTGGATGCTAAGCCGATGCGGGGCGTCTGGGGCCGGTCTTGTGGGGCGAGCTACTTCTTTTTGGTGGCGCGTTGGGC
>Ga0302314_10021715_pt1 | contig 10561 bp, 6 predicted proteins | sample III_Palsa_N2_3_FD_200533 | JGI IMG/M metagenome (GOLD analysis project Ga0302314, IMG submission 200533) | Peat permafrost microbial communities from Stordalen Mire near Abisko, Sweden - III_Palsa_N2_3 | ecosystem: Environmental > Terrestrial > Soil > Palsa > Peat permafrost | place: Sweden... | reverse complement strand
CTGTCGGGCATGATGCACTCGGTCTTCCTGCTGCTCTTCATCCTGGTCGCCGCGCCCCTGGCCAGCTTCGTGCCGCTCGCGGCATTGGCGGGGGTTCTCATCGTGGTGTCGTGGAACATGGCCGAGAAAGCCGAGTTCGTCCGCCTGCTTCGCAATTGGCGCACAGCCGCGGTGCTGCTCGCCACTTTCGGCCTGACCCTGATCAGGGACCTGACCACCGGCATCGTGGCCGGATGCTTGCTGGCGGCGTTCTTTGCCGTCTTCAAGCGCGGCGTTCCCGAGGAAGGCGGCTAGATCGAACCCACCTTCGAAATTGGTCACCGGCGAAATTGGTGACCGGCTTCACGATCGGGGCGCAACCCTCCGTGACATGAACGTGCACCCTTTTTCCGTCGCACACGTTGGTTGATGCGAGGGCGCTGCCTTACACTTCTGCTCGGATGGATGCCGGGCGAGGTTCATCACGCATCCAGCAAAGTCTCTGACCATGGACGCCCGAACACCCGCCTTCCTGGCGGGAACGATTTACACCTGCTCGATGCATCCCCAGATTCGGCAGATCGGCCCGGGCAACTGTCCGATCTGTGGAATGACTTTGGAGCCCGTCACGGCGACGGCCGAGTCAGGCCCGAACGGCGAGCTTGTCGATATGACCCGGCGGTTTTGGGTCGGACTGGTTTTGGCGGCCCCGGTTTTTGTGCTGGAAATGGGCGGACACATCCCGGCCCTGGGGCTGGATCGGCTCGTCCCTCCTGGCGTCTCGACGTGGATTCAGTTTGCTATGTCGACGCCGGTTGTTTTGTGGGCCGGGTGGCCGTTCTTCCAGCGGGCCTGGACCTCGATTACGCACCGTAGCCTGAACATGTTCAGCCTGATCGCGCTGGGGACCGGCACGGCCTATCTCTACAGCCTGTTCGCGACCTTCGCGCCTGGCCTGTTCCCGGCCGGCTTTCGCCAGATGGGCGGCACGGTCGCCGTCTATTACGAAGCCGCCGCGGTGATCACCGTGCTCGTCCTGCTTGGTCAGGTCCTGGAGTTGCGCGCTCGCGAGCAGACGGGCGGGGCGATCCGCGCCTTGCTCAAGCTGGCCCCAAAGACCGCCCTCCGCCTGGGAGCAGGCGGCGAGGACGAGGTGATCGCGCTCGAACTGGTCCAGGTCAATGACCGTCTGCGGGTCCGGCCGGGTGAAGGCGTCCCGGTCGATGGCGAGGTGCTGGAGGGCGCGGGAGCCGTGGACGAGTCGATGGTCACCGGGGAATCGATGCCCGCCGCCAAACACCCCGGCGACAAGCTGATCGGCGGGACCGTGAACGGGACCGGTTCCCTGGTCATGCGCGCCGAGAAGATAGGCGCGGACACCATGCTCGCGCGCATCGTGACGATGGTTTCGCAGGCGCAGCGGAGCCGGGCGCCGATCCAGCGCCTGGCCGACATTGTGTCGGGCTACTTCGTGCCCGCCGTGCTGGGCGTCGCGGCCTTGTCGTTCGTCGCGTGGGCGTTTCTGGGACCGGCGCCGGCGCTCTCCTACGCCCTGATCGCGGCGGTCTCGGTCCTCATCATCGCCTGCCCCTGCGCGCTGGGGCTCGCGACGCCGATGTCCATCGGCGTTGGCATCGGCAAGGGCGCCGCCGCCGGCGTGCTGATCAAGTCGGCCGAGGCGCTCGAGCGGATGGAGAAAGTCGACACACTCGTCGTCGACAAGACCGGGACACTGACGGAGGGCAAGCCAAAGGTCATCTCCGTCGTGCCCGCGCCGGGCCTCCTGGAATCGGTTCTCGTGCCTTTGGCGGCCAGCCTTGAACGGTCGAGTGAACATCCGCTCGCGGCGGCGATCGTTGCCGCCGCAATGGATCGCGGCGTCTCGATCCAGGAAGCGACTGATTTCGCCTCCGTGACAGGCCAGGGCGTCACCGGCAAGGTCGGCGGCCGTTCTGTCGCTCTCGGCAATGCGAAGCTGATGTCAGGTCTCGGCATCGCTTTCGGCGACCTGGAACAGAAGGCCGACGACCTTCGCGGCGATGGCGCGACTGCGCTTTTCCTTGCGGTCGATGGCAAACCCGGCGGCGTCATCGCTGTCGCCGATCCGATCAAATCGACAACCCGGGCCACACTTGATCAACTGCGCAAGGACGGCATCCGGATCGTAATGCTGACCGGCGACAACAAGACGACAGCGCGAGCGGTCGCAGGACAGCTCGGCATCACGGAGGTCGAGTCGGACGTCCTTCCCCAGGACAAGAACCGCATCGTCAGGCAGCTCACGGCCCAGGGGCGCATCGTCGCCATGGCCGGCGACGGCGTGAACGACGCGCCGGCCCTGGCCGAGGCCGCCGTCGGCATCGCCATGGGAACCGGGACCGAGGTCGCCATTCAGAGCGCCGGCATCACCTTGGTCAAAGGCGATCTTGCCGGCATCGCGCGGGCCATCGTCCTGAGCCGGGCGACGATGCGCAATATCCGGCAAAACCTCTTCTTCGCGTTCGCCTACAACGGGATCGGGATCCCGATCGCGGCAGGCGTCCTCCATCCGACCTTCGGCATCCTTCTGAGCCCGGTTGTCGCGGCGCTGGCCATGTCGCTCAGCTCCGTGTCGGTGATCGTCAATGCCCTTCGCCTGCGAACGCTGAAGCTATGACGGCCTAGCGCAACCCGTCGCGCGACTTTCGGCGCCAGTCGGCGCGCTTCGAAGACGGTCAGGTCAGGCGCGACCTTCAACGGAGCTTCCAGCAGGGGATTTTCCCGCAGGTAGATCTATCCAACGACCAGCTAGTTCGCCGCACGCCAATAGGCGTCCATCTTCTGGAGACGCTCGGGGGATAGGGGGGATCGGGAATCAGCAGTCTCGCAGATTGATCGTCGTTCGTTGGCCACTCGGACTGCGGGGCTGTGTCGCCCGCTCATCCCACGTCCGCGCCGATGGCGCCTTCATGCGATCGATTTCCCGCCGACGGCGAACTCGGCGAACCAGGCCGTCATCACTTGCGAAGACCGGCGTGGCGGCCTCGCAGTTGAAGGGCGGTTCTGAAGTGTTCCTGGGATTCATATTGTGCTCGCTCTGGAGAAACCCGCCTGGGCCACAAAGGTGGCGATGACGCGCCCGGCAATAGATCGGGTAGATCCCCGGCCCGCGGGCCGGGGCTACGTTCAGACAGTTTCCAGCACCCGTTCGGCGGTTGCAACCGCACCGACGGAGCTTGCGAAGTCGAGAACCACGCGGGAGGGCACGTCGCCGTGTTCGAGTCGCTCGAAGATCGAGTTGATCGACGCGAGGGGCGCCAGCTCGATGTCGGCCTTGACCTTGCCGTCCGCGGCGAAGGCGAGCGCTTCGGCCATGTCCTCGCGCGTGCCGACGAACGAACCGCGGATGGTGATGCAGTTGGCCACCACGTCGAACAGCGGGACCGGAAACTCGCCGGGCGGCAGGCCGACCAGCGCGCACGTGCCGCGTTTGCGGGTCATGGCGACACCCTGCCTGAAGGCCCCGAGCGACGGCGCGGTGATCAGCACCCCATGGGCGCCGCCGCCTGTTTCCTTCTTCAGCGCCGCCGCCGGGTCGCCGGCCTTGGCGTTGAACACCAGGTCGGCGCCGAGGCGCTTGGCGTGGGCGAGCTTGCCGTCGTCGATATCGATCGCGCACACCTGCAGGCCCATCGCCTTGGCGTATTGGATAGCCAGGTGGCCCAGGCCGCCGGCCCCGGAAATGGCGATCCATTCGCCGGGTTTCGCCTCGGTCACCTTGATCCCCTTGTAGGTGGTGATCCCGGCGCAGATCAGCGGCGCGGTCTCCTGTGGCGACAGGCCATCGGGGATGTGGGCGACGTAGTTGGGGTCGGCGAGCACATATTCGGCGAAACCGCCGTTCTTGGTGTATCCGCCGAACTCGGCCTCGCCGCACACTGTTTCCCAGGCGCTGAGGCAGTGTTCGCAATGTCCGCAGGCCGAATACAGCCAGGGCACGCCTACCCGGTCGCCCTCCTTCACGATAGTGACGCCCGCTCCGACGGCGACGACCCGGCCGATGGCCTCGTGGCCTGGAATGAAGGGCAGGGCGGGCTTGAGCGGCCAGTCGCCGTTCGCGGCATGCAGATCGGTGTGGCAGACGCCGCAGGCTTCCGTCTTGACCAGGATCTGGCCGGGTCCGGCGGTGGGGATGTCCCACTCTCGCATGACCAGGGGCTTTCCGAATGCTTCGACGACCGCGGCTTGCATTGTGCGGGCCATGGGTGACTCCTTCTCTCTGGTTGAACTTGGGTTGAAGTCAGGCGGCGACCGCGAGGCCGAGCGACCTGACGGCTTCGATCATCTTCACGAGCACGGCCTGAGCGTCGCCGTAGACCATCTCGCAATTGGGATCGTAGAAGAGGGCGTTGACGATACCGGAGTAGCCTTTGCCCTGGCCGCGCTTGACCACGTAGACTTGCCGGGCCTTGTCGGCGTTGAGGATGGGCATGCCGTAGATCGGCGACGATTTGTCGGTGCGCGCGGCAGGGTTCACCACATCATTGGCCCCGATGATCAGCGCGACGTCGGTGTCGGCGAATTCGGCGTTGATGTCGTCGAGCTGGAAGATCATGTCGTAGGGCACGCCCGCCTCGGCCAGGAGGACATCCATCTGTCCGGGCATGCGTCCCGCCACCGGATGGATGGCGAATTTCACCGAAACTTTCGCCGCCTGCAGAAGCTTGACGAACTCATAGAGTTTCTGCTGCGCGTGGGCGGCGGCGAGGCCGTAGCCGGGCACGATGATGACGCTCGCGGCATAGCGCATGGCGATGCCCGCGTCGGACGCCTCGACCGGCCGCTCCGTCCCCTGGATAGCGCCCGGCTTCGACTTTACCGGCGTCCCGAAGTTGGTGAAGAGGACATTGGCGATCGAGCGGTTCATCGCCTTGGCCATCAGCATGGTGAGCAGCAGGCCGGCGGCGCCGACCACCATCCCGGCGATCATCAGCGCCGGGTTCTGCAGGACGAACCCTTCGAGCCCCACGGCCAGCCCGGTGAAAGCGTTGTAGACCGAGATCACCACCGGCATGTCGGCCCCGCCGATCGGCAGGGTCATCAGCACGCCGAACACCAGGGCGCAGGCGAAGAAGATCCAGATCCAGGTGGGCGCGGCGAGCAGCAGGCGTTCGCCGCCCAATCCCGCCGCCACGATCACGCCGCCGACCACGACCGTGGCCACGATGACCGCCGCGTTGATCGCCTGCTGGCCCTTGACCCGCCACGGCTGCTTGATGATCCCGTCCAGCTTGGCCCAGGCGATCAGCGAGCCTGAAAGCGAGACCGCGCCGATCAGGGCGCCGAGCAAGGTGACCACCAGCTGGGTGACGCCATGGGTGCGGGCGCCGAACAGCTCCACCGCCGCGATCGCGCCGGCGGCGCCGCCGCCCATGCCGTTGTAGATCGCCACCATCTGCGGCATCGCCGTCATGGCGACCTTGCGGCCCGCGAACCAGGCGCCGGCCCCGCCAAGGCCAAGCGCGGCGACGGCCAGACCGATATTGATCATCAGATGGGGCCGGGCGGCCGCATCAACGCTGAACACGTAGAGGAAGCTCGCCAGGACCGCCGCGACCATGCCCACGCCGGCGACACGGATGCCGGAGGCGGCGGTCGCCGGCGACGACATTCGCTTGAGGCCGTAGAGGAAGAGGAAGGCCGCGCCGAGATCGGCCGCGCCGATGGTGAGCTGGGACGCCAGGATGAACATGATCGTTCCTCAGCTTTTCTTGTGAGCGCGGCGGCGGGCGTGGCCGTGCGAATGGGACTTGTGAGTGTTTTCGGCGCCGCTGACCTTGAACATGGCCAGCATGCGGTCGGTGACGGCGTAGCCGCCGGCGGCGTTGCCGGCCCCCAGCAGGACCGCGAAAAACCCGATGCCCTGTTCCAGCGGCGTGCTGGCGTTGAGCAGGGCGAACAGGCCGCCCACCACGACGATGCCGTGAACGAAGTTCGAGCCAGACATCAGCGGCGTGTGCAGGATCGCCGGCACGTTCCCGATGATCACCCAGCCGGCGAAGGCCGCCAGCATGAAGACATACAGGGCGACAAACCCCGTCATCACGATCGAAAAATCCATGACCATCTCTTCCTTGAGCTCAGGCAGCTTTGGCGGGCGCGTCGGCGGTGGTCGATTTGGCCGTCACCGTCGCCGGCGCGTCGCATAACTTGCCGTCGTGGGTGAGCGCCGTCTTGGCGAGAACCTCATCGGACCAGTCGATGGTGACGATGTTGTCTTTCAGCATCAGGGCCAGAAGGTTGAACACGTTCTTGGCGTAGAGTTCGCTGGCGTCGGCGCCGAGCAGCGAGGGTACGTTCAGGGGCGCCACGATCGTCACGGCCCCGACCTCGGCGGTCTCACCTGGCCGGCTGTCTTCGCAGTTGCCCCCTCCCTCGGCGGAGAGATCGACGATCACCGCCCCGGCCTTCATTCCCGCCACCTGCGCCTTGTTGATCAGCTTGGGCGACGCCTTGCCGGGGATGGCGGCGGTGGTGATGATCAGGTCCGACTGCTGGATGTGCTTCGTAAGCGCCGCGTCGACCTTGGCCTTCTCCTCGGAGGTCAGGGCCCGCGCGTAGCCGCCCTTGCCGGTGGCGTCGACGCCGGTGTCGACGAAGGTCGCGCCGAGTGAGAGCGCCTGCTCGCGCGTTTCGGGACGCACGTCATAGCCTTCGACGACGGCGCCCAGGCGCTGGGCCGTGGCGATGGCCTCCAGGCCGGCGACGCCCAGGCCCATGACCAGGACCTTGGCCGGCCCGATCACGCCGGCGGCGGAGGTGATCTTGGGCAGCACGCGGGCCAGGTGCGTCGCGCCCAGTTCCACGGCGTAGTAGCCCGCCAGGGCCGACTGGCTGGAAAGCGCGTCCATGGCCTGCGCCCGAGATATGCGCGGAATACGTTCCATCGCGAAGCAGGTGATCTTCCGTTCAAGGAGCTTTTCCACCAGGGCTGGCTGGTTGTGCGCGTAGATGAACGAGATCAGGATCGCGCCCGGCTTCATCGCCGCGACTACCTCGATGGCGGGCGGCTGGACCGCGAGCACCACGTCGGCGTCGCCGACCAGGGCTGTTGGGTTTTCGATGAAAACGACGCTCGCAAATGAGCCGTCGGACAGCTTGATCGCGTCGGCGGCGCCCGACTGCATGTGCAGCCGCGCGCCCAGCTTCGTCAGCCTGGCCGTGAGCGATGGAACCAGGGCCACGCGCCGCTCATGCGGCTGCGTTTCCTTGAGAACGGCGACATTGACGTACATTGACACGCTCCAATCGGGGGTGGTCGGACGGCGCCCCTTTCGCGGGGCGCCGCCTCGACATCGATGCTTCGAATGGAAGAGCGGGTTAGACCGGAGCTTCCATCAGAGCGTGGCGAACCAGTTTCTTGTTCACGAACGCCTGGATGCCCATGTCGCCGAGCTCGCGGCCGTAGCCGGAGTCCTTGATGCCGCCGAACGGCAGCTCGGCGTCGGACCAGTCGATGTTGTTGATGAACATCATCCCGGTCTCCACGCGGCTGGCCACGCGCATGCCGCGCGCGACATCCTTGGTCCACACCGAGCCGCCCAGTCCAAAGTCGGAGTCGTTGGCGAGCGCGATCGCCTCGTCCTCGTTCTTGACCCGGAAGACCATGGCCACCGGACCGAAGAATTCGTCCCGGAACGCGGGGTTCTCCGGCTTGACGTCGGTGAGGATGGTCGGCGCCATGAAGGCTCCCGGACGGTCGATGCGCTTGCCGCCCAGCAGCACCTTCGCCCCCTTGGCGACCGCGACGGCGACCTGCGCCTCCAGCTGGACCAGAGCTGATTCAGTGGACAATGGTCCGAGTGTGGTCTTTGCGTCCAGCGGATCGCCCGGCTTCAAGGCGCCCAGGGCCGTGCGGAATTTCTCCAGGAACTTGTCGGCGACCTGCTCGACCACGATGAAGCGCTTGGCCGCGCAGCAGGTCTGTCCGGTATTGTACATCCTGCCCCAGACGGCCCACTTCACGGTGTGATCGATGTCGGCGTCTTCCAGCACGATGAAGGCGTCGGCGCCGCCCAGTTCCATTGAGCTCGGCTTGAGGTTCGCCCCGGCCCTGGCCGCAACGCTCCGGCCCGCCGCGACGCTGCCGGTCAGGGCGACGCCCTTGATGCGGGGATCGTCGATCACGCGGTCCGACTGTTCGTGGGAGATCAGCAGATTGGTATAGAGGCCGACCGGCGCGCCTGCATCGATCAGGAGTTTTTCAAAGGCGATCGCGCACTGCGGCACGCAGCCCGCGTGCTTGATCATCAGAGTATTGCCGGCCATCAGATGCGGACCGGCGACACGCGCCAGCTGGTAGTAGGGAAAGTTCCACGGCTCCACGCCGAAGATCACGCCGATCGGGCTGCTTTCCATATGCGCCTCGCCGACCGTTGGGTTCAACTTCACAGGCGCGAGGAATCTCTCGGCGTTCTTGGCATAGTAGGCCAGGATCCGTGAGCTGAATTCCACTTCACCGCGGGCCTCGCCGATCCGCTTGCCCATTTCCAGAGTCATGGTGTGGGCGAATTCATCGGCCCGTTCGTGCAGCAGCTTCGCCGCCTTGGCGACGATCACCGCGCGCTGGGCATAGCTCGTGTGCCGCCAGGTCTCATAGCAGGCCTGAGCGGTGGCGATCTTGGCGTCGACCTGCGCATTGGTGAGTTCCTCAAAGGTCTTCAGTGTCTTACCGTCGAAGGGATTGACACTCTGGTAACCGGCGAGCTTCAGGGTCTTTTCGCTGATGGGTTTATTCATGACTTGACTTTCTATCTTGTCTGCGTGGCCGCCTCAGAGGCGGAAAAGCCGTCACGGTGCCTTTCTTAAGCTGCCGCGTTGTTCGCGAGGGGCGTCTGGGTTTCAAACGACGTCCAAGCCTCGATAATCACCTTCAGCACCGCAGCCTCTCCGGAAGATCCATGAGCAGCCTGTCTGGTCCTGATGCGATTTGGTATGCAAAACCTAGGTTCTTGCCTCGGACAGCGACAGGGTCGGAAAGTACTTACGGGGGCGCCGCCGAGATACGCGCCATCGCATTTCAATGCGACCTGTCGGAAGCGGCCTGGATGTGGAACCTGATGTTTTGTTTGCCAGAACCGGTCGCCACTATAAGGCGGCGGTGGATGGCGTCGCCTTGCCGGGAGGGCGGCTCTTTTGGATTTCAGTGGCGGATGTCCGTCCGCGCCGCCCAAGAAAAGAATGAGCCGGCGGCTGGCTCGGCCGCCGGCTCATGGGCCTACGCCATCAGACTCCTGGCCGAGCGGCCAATGAACCTGTGCGATCAACTCACCCGCACTCGGGGAAGGGGTGGAGGAGTGATCGCAGGGATCGGTGCGCCAAGTTAGCGTCGTGCATCAGCCAAGTAAGCATCGGAATCTACTGATGGGTGCTGCCGGGCGGCAGGCCGCCGTCCACGACATGGAACGTACAATCCCGCGCCGGCGCGACGAGCGGGCGTCCTCAGTAGATTCCGAGGGCGCCCGCTAGCCACGGCGATCGGATAGGTTGGCGCCATCCGACAGACTCCCTCGCTCCCACAAATCCGATCCGCGAACCGTCAGTCGCCGAGTATTCGAATATAGGAGGCCAGACGTGACGCGACTGCGAGAACCTTCGATCTCGGTCCTCGGCCAGCGGCCAGCAATCAACCGATGACAACGGCGCCTGAACTCCGTGTGGACGAGATCGTCAAAGCCTTCGGCTCGGATGGATCGCGCCTGATGGATATCGTCCTCGCGATCCAGCAGCGCTTTGGACATGTCGACGACGAAGCGGTGCAGGCAATGGCCACGGCACTCGACATGCACCGCGTTGAGATTGAAGAGATGGTGTCCTTCTACGCCTTCTTCGATCGAGTTCCGCGAGGTCGCAACCGAATCCGCCTCTCCAAGACTCCGGTTTCCTTCATGAAGGGCGCAAAGAAAGTGGCCAGCGCATTCGAACAGGCGCTCGGCGTCAGCGTCGGCGAGACCTCCGCGGATGGCGCGTTCACCCTGCAATGGACGAGCGACATCGGCATGGCCGATCAGGAACCGTCGGCCTTGGTCAACGGGATGGTCCTCACCGAGCTGATGCCCGAGGACGCACCCCTCATCGTCGCCGCGCTGCGGGAAGCCGGCCATACCGGCGACCTGCCCGCCTACCCTCCCCATTCGTCCAAATCCACGAGGCTGCCGAAGTCCTCCACCCGATCGAGTCTCGTTCAAGCGGGCCCGCTGTTGTCCGGCCCCCCCGTCAAGGCCGCGGGGCTCAAGGCGGCGCTGATGCTGTCGCCCGAGGCGGTGATCGAAGAGATCACCAACTCCAAGCTCCGTGGGCGGGGCGGCGCCGGCTTTCCCACCGGCATGAAATGGCGGCTCACGCGCAAGGCCACAGGCGTCGATCACTACATCGCCTGCAACGCCGATGAGGGAGAGCCAGGCACGTTCAAGGACCGTGTGCTGTTGGCGGAGTTTCCGGATCTGGTCTTCGATGGCATAACCGTGGCCGGTTACGCCCTCGGCGCGCGCCAGGGGCTGCTCTATCTGCGGGGCGAATATGCCTACATGTGGGACGATCTTCA
>Ga0302314_10021714_pt1 | contig 10561 bp, 7 predicted proteins | sample III_Palsa_N2_3_FD_200533 | JGI IMG/M metagenome (GOLD analysis project Ga0302314, IMG submission 200533) | Peat permafrost microbial communities from Stordalen Mire near Abisko, Sweden - III_Palsa_N2_3 | ecosystem: Environmental > Terrestrial > Soil > Palsa > Peat permafrost | place: Sweden... | reverse complement strand
CCCGGGCGCAGCGGGTGATCGCCTCGGCCGCGAAGCCCGGGAGCGTGCCCAGCGCGGCCTGCGCCCTGGCCAGGGCCGCCTCGGCGTCGAGCATGGCCTGGAGCCAGGCATGGTCGCTCACCGCCGCTTCGACCGGGGTGCCGGCCCGGACCGGTGACAGCAGTCCGGCGTCCAGATCCACGGCGTTCTGCCCGGTAGTCATGTCATGGTTCCTCTCGGATCGTGGGAGGAGCACCCCCCTCGGACGGGCCGGTACCCCCAGGACCGCGCGCGCGATGGCGTCGGAGTCCCCGAGTGTGACCGAGTTGACCCCCGGTCGGATACCCGCCGCGGTCACCCAGTGCACGGTCTCGGTGGGGACGCCGTAGGCGAAGAGCCGCGGATCGGCCCGCCCGCTCGCGTCGATCACCCGGTAGGGGCGCCCGGTCACCGCCAGGCCGCCGGTCTCGTAGCCGCCCCCGAGGGCGGTGTCCATCCGGTGGGTGCGGCACTGGGACGTGCGGAGCAGGTGCGCCAGCAGCGGGTCCGCGGTTCGCCGCAGGTCGGGCTCGGGCAGCCGGGCCTCGATCAGCGCGGTGGCCCGGACCGCCTCCCCGCCGACCGCGGCCGACTCCGCCAGGTAGCCGGGCCGGTCCGGGTCGAGCCTGACCCGCATCCCGGGGCCGACCAGGTCCACCACCCCGGCCTCCAGCAGCGCCATCAGCTCCTCGATCCGCGAGGCGGGCGGCCCGATCGACAGGAAGGCGTTCAACGGCGTGTACCAGCCCTGGAGTTCGTCCCGGTAGGAGTGGCCCTCCAGGCCACCGTGGTCCACCGCCAGCCTGACCTCGTTGCGCAGGTCCCGGAACACGTCCAGGGCGGCCTTGAGCGGTCCGCTGACGTTGCCGGCCCTGGCCGCCCCGACGTCCTCGGCGAGGTGGCGCAGCAGCCAGTCGCGGAACGCCCCGCGGTCGGCGAAGACGGCCCCGTGGTGGGGCGCGGCGATCCGGTCCCAGCTCCAGCGCTGCCCGGCGGCTATGCGGTACTCGTCCAGCAGGGCGTCCGCGGCGTGGTCGCGGTCGGCGGCCAGGAATCTCTCGACGAAGCCGGCCCGCTCGCCGCCCCGCCCCTGGGCCGCCAGCAGCGCACCGTAGTAGACGCACTCCACCTCGCGCGCGATCAGCGGCCACAGGTCCGCGGTGAAGTACACCGGACGGCCGGTCTCCGTGCGCCGCCTCAGCTCGGCGATCCGCTGCGGCGTCAGCAGCCCGGGCAGGTACCGGCCGTGGGGACCCTTCTGGTTGTCGCCGCGGGCGTGGTACGGGATTCCGCGCCGCGAGCCGGCGAACATCCGCGGCTCCTGCCCGGACCGCAGGTAGCTGAGCCGGCCGCCGGTCCGGACGAACTCCCCGCCGCGGCCGACCGTCAGCAGCGCCAGGTAGTCGAAGAAGTTCAGCCCGAGACCGCGCAGCAGCAGCGCCTCCCCGGGTTTCACCGCGGACAGGTCCAGGTCCGCCGGGTTCGCCGGGAGCAGGTAGGTCAAGCCGCGGGCGTCCGCGGTGCGCGCCAGCTCCGCCTGCGCGGCCGTCGGCAGCGTCGGCAGGTGGCCCTGGGCCAGCACGACCGCCTCCAGACCGGTCAACCGGGTGCCGTCGGCGAGGGTCAGCGTCCGCGTGCCGTCCGGCCCCTCCCGGTCCAGGGCCACCGCCAGCTCCCGGTGCACCGCCACCGTCACCTGCGGCGGCGCTCCGGCCACCACCCGCTCGAACACGTGCTCAAGGTAGTGGCCGTAGAAGGCGCGGCTGGGGTAGTCGTCGGGCCCCAGCCGGCGGGCCTCGGCCAGGAAGTCCGCGGCCGGCGCCGGCCAGGCCGGGTCGGCGGCGGACCCGCAGGCCGCCCACGCGTACAGGCTGGGCCCGGGCTCCACCGGGCCCTCCATCTCCACGCTGTCGTCGGTGAACGCCGTGACCTGCGAGGCCACGGTGTTCATCAGCAGCCGGCGCGACTGCGAGCTGCGCCACACCTGGCCGGGCCCCGGACGGAACGGGTCGACCAGGTGGATCGTCAGCGTCCGGTGCCCGGCGTGCAGCCGCTCGTTGGCACAGAGGCGCTCCAGCACCGACAGCCCGCGTGGGCCCGCGCCGACGACGCACACCGTCAGGTCTCCGCTGGGCATGTGCTGTCTCCGTGGTGTGGTGGGTGGACGGGCTGCTCGGGTGGTCAGCACCGCCGCAGGCGGGCCCGCGGCTACCGTGCCGCCTGGGGGTCGGCGGTGGGTGGGTCGAGGGGCATCGGGTTCCTCCGGGTGGATGGCCGCTTCAGGTCGCACCGGTGCCGCGGGCCGGTCCTGGCCAGCTCCACCGGCGCCAGTCCACCCGGTAGCCCCCGGGGCCGCCCAGGGCGACGGCCGCCCGGTAGCCGCGCGGCGCGGGGACGTCGGTGATCCGGTAGCCGCGCGACCAGGCGTCGCGGGGGTCACCGGGCCCACCGGGGTGGCGGAGTCGCGGGGGGCGCTCGCCGGTCCCCGGGCCGAGGTCGCGCACCGGGATCCTCAGCCCCTGCATCAGTCGCCCGCCGTGCGCCTTGACCAGGGCCTCCTTGCGGGCCCAGAGCCGGGCGAAGCGCTCCGCCCGGTCCTCGGCGTCCGCTGCCGCCCGCACGAAACGGGCCTCCTCGGGCGGAAAGTAGCGGTTCGCCATCGCCCCGGCGTCCATCCGCGGCAGCACCCGCTGGACGTCCACCCCGACCCGGCGCGACGCGGTGACCGCGACCATGCCGACGTCGTCCGAGTGCGAGAGGTTGACCTGGGTGCCGGTCCAGCGCCCGGTCAGCTCGGGCTTGCCGTGCGGGCCGCGCCGCCAGCGGATCTCCTCGGCCGGCGCGCCCAGCCGCCGGGCGACGATATGGCGGACGGCGCCGTGCGCGACGATGAACCGGCGCCGGTCGTCGGCCGTGCGGCAGGCGTCGGCGCGCTGCCGCTCCTCGGCGTCGAGCACGGACAGCAGGTCCGCCAGGGCCGCCGTGGAGCGCTGGTCGGGCACCAGCCACACCTGCACCGCCTCCGCGCACCCGGTCGGCCCGGTCATCGCGGCACCGCCGGTTCGGCCCGGCCGCCGACCCGCGCCACCGCCCGACCGGCCCTCATGTCGCCGCCCGGTGGACCACCGCGGACCGGTCGACCGAGGCGAGGTCGGGCCGTCCGGCCAGGGCCATGGTGTGGGCGAGCTCGTCGGTCGCCAGGTTCAGCACGTCGGCCACCCCGGCGGCGCCGCCGACGGCCAGCCCCCACAGCACCGGGCGGCCGAGCAGGACCGCGCGGGCGCCGAGCGCGAGGGCCGCGAACGCGTCGGTGCCGCCGCGCACCCCGCCGTCGAGCAGCACCGGGCAGGCCCCCGCGACCGCGTCCACCACCTCGGCCAGGGCGTCCAGGGTCGCCGTCGCGCCGTCCAACTGCCGGCCCCCGTGGTTGGACACCACGATCGCCTCGGCCCCGTGCTCCACGGCCAGGGCGGCGTCCTGGCCGGTGAGGATGCCCTTGAGCACCAGCGGCAGGTCGCTCTGCTTGCGCAGCCAGGCCAGGTCGGACCAGGTCACCGAGGGGTCGACCGCCTCGGCGGTGTGCACCGCCAGCGCGGAGCGACCGGCGTCGGCGCGGTGGGCCGACGCCGTCAGGGCCGGATCGAGGTTGGCGGCGCGGACGCCGGGACCGATCGCGAAGCCGTTGCGGGCGTCCCGGCGGCGGCGTCCCAGCCGCGGCACGTCCACCGTCAGCAGCACCGCGCGGCAGCCCGCGGCGGCGGCCCGCTCGACCAGCCCCGCCAGCACCTCGCGCCGGCGCAGCCAGTAGAGCTGCATCCACAGCGGTCCGTCGGCCTCGGCGGCGATGTCCTCCACCGTGTGGCTGGCGAACAGGCTGACCACGTAGAGCGCCCCGGCCGCCCCGGCGCCGCGCGCGGTGCCGATCTCGCCGTCGGGGTGCACCAGCCGGTGGTACGCGGTGGGGGCGACGCCCACCGGGGTGGCCAGCCGGGCGCCGAGCAGTTCCGTGCCGGTGTCGCAGCTGGAGACGTCGACCAGCACCCGGGGCCGCAGGGTGACCCGGTCGAAGGCGCGGCGGTTCGCGCTGACGGTGCGCTCGGTCTCGGCTCCGCCCTCGATGAAGTCCCAGACCGGGGCGTCGATTCGGAGCCGCGCCAGCCGCCGGTAGTCCTCGACGCACACCGGGGTCGCGGCAGCCCCGTCGCCGGCCCCGTCGCCGAGCTCGATCGCGGCCAGCGACAGGTGGCGCAACCCGACGTCGTAGTCGGCCAGCAGCAGCCGGCCGGGCGCGGGTCCGGCCCCGGCGGGCCCGTCCGCCAGCTCCCCGGCCAGCTCCCACCAGACCCCGGTGCCGGGCCGTCCGGCGTCGGCGGCGCCGCGCCGCACCGTGCCGGCGGGTGCCGTGACCCGGGCCGCGAGCGCGGCCCCGAGCAGCGCGGCCGTCGGCGCCGCGCCGCCGCCGGAGCCGCCGTCGGCGGCGTGCAGCGCGTCGAGTTCGGCGGCCAGGCCCTCCTCGGTCGGCAGCTGCCGGGTGGCCACCCGGCCGATCCTGGCCGGCCGTTCCCCCGGCAGCCGCTCGCCGAACAGCAGCGCCACGCCGCTGCTGCCGGACGGGAGCTGGACCGGGACGCCCGGGTGGTAGGGCAGCGAGTCCTGCTCGACCACCAGCAGCAGCGCCCGCCGCAGCTCCCCGGCCCGGGCGTACTCCCGGACCAGCCGCAGGGCGGTGAACGCGCCGGCGCTGCCCTGGTCGCTGACGGCGAACGTCATCGGACCGCCGGGGCAGACATGGCTCAGGTACGTGGTGGTGGCCCGCCCCGGGGTGATGTCGGGGACGGCGTACGCGAGGACCAGCAGGTCGACCGACTCCCCGGCCGGGACCGCCAGCCGGATCAGCGCCTCGGCCATCTCCCCGTACGACTGGCCGCCCTGTTCCAGCGCGCCCGGGTCCAGGCCGAGCCCGTACGGGCGCAGCAGATCGGTGAGGTAGACCCGCAGCCGGCCGGTGTGCACGGGGTCGCCGACCAGTGCCGACGGGTGCGGGAACGCCAGCCGCACGGCGCGCCTGACGCCCCAGTCGGGGGAGACCTCGGCTCCCGGCCCGGGCGGCACGAACGTACGCATGGTCACGCCTCCGGCACCAGGTTCCCGGCGATGTAGTCGGCCAGGGAGCCGACCGTGCCGAAGTCGCCGCGGCCCAACTCCTCGACGCTGATCTCCAGTTCGAGGCGCTCCTCCAGCTCCAGGACGAGTTCGAGGCCGGTGGTCGAGCTCATCCCGAGGGCCTCCATCAGCGTGGTGTCGGCCGTTGCCCCGGTCACCTCGCGCTTGAGGACGTGCGGGAGCAGGGAGCAGATGTTGTCGACCAACTGCTCGCGCAGGGCCGGGTCGATCGCGGTCAGGGCGGTGTCCCGCTCCGTCATCGTGGGTCCTTTCGGTGGGCGTGTGCGGTCGGGGGTGCGGGTCAGTGCTGGAAGGCCATCGCCGAGAAGGCCGCGCCCAACCCGGCGCCGGCGGCGGCCATCACATACGGTTCGCCCGGCCGCAGCAGCCCCCGCTCCTGCGCCGTGCGGTAGTTGACGAAGGTGTCGGCGCAGAAGAGGTGGCCGACGGTCGCCACGTTGTCGAGCACGACGCGGTCCCTGGGGTAGTCGAGGGTGCGGCAGACCTGGTGCCAGGCCACGTGGTTGACGTTGTGCGGCACGATCAGGCCGATCGCGTCCATGCGCAGTCCGGCCCGCTCCACCGCGGCCTGGATCGCCGCGGCCAGCGTGTCGGCGTACACCCGCTGGAACTCCAGGGCGACCTCCTCCACGTCGGTGTCGAACTCGCCCCGCAGGTCGGTGGCGTAGGACAGCAGCCGGTCGCGTTCGCCGGAGCGGGCGACCAGGCAGGCCGACGCGCCCTCGCCGAAGAACGAGGTGTCCCGCACCATCTGCGCCTCGCCGGTGAACGCCTTCTCTCCGGCCAGGACCAGGGCGAGTCCGTCCGGGTCGGCGTCCGCGTCGAGCAGCCGTCCGGCGGTGTCGATGGCCAGCAGGCCCGACGCGCAGGCGTGGTGGCCGACCGCGAGCACCGTCGCGTGGCCGAGACCGACCTCCTGGCACAGCTCGTGGACCGGGTTGTGCGGGTAGGGCACGACCGTGGGGAAGGTCCGGGCGTGCAGCACGTAGCGGACCCGGTGCTCCTGGCCGCGCAGCGCTTCGAGGCCGCCGACCGCGCCGCGCAGCAGGTCCAGCAGGCTGCCGTGCGGGTCGCGGGCGACCTCGCCGAGCTTGTGGTAGCGGCGGAAGATCTTCATCTGCATCGCGGTCAGCCCGAACCGGTCGGCCAGGTCCTCGATCGGCATCCGGCCCGGCGGCACGAAGCCGGACACCGCCATCAGCGCCGTCACCGGACCATCTCGGCCCGGTGCCGCTGCCGCATCAGGAACTTGCGCACCTTGCCGGTCGGGCCGACGATCAGGTCCTCGTCGGCGATGGTGACCACCCGGCGCAGGGTCGCCGCGGCGGCGTCGCCCAGGGCGGCGCGGACCGCCGGGGTGCGGTCGGCGTCCGGGTCGGCGCAGGCGTGCAGGGCCAGCAGGACGTCGGTGACCACCTGTCCTTCCACCTCCAGCGAGACCACCGTGCAGTCGTGGACGTCGGGGCAGCCGGCCAGGATGCGCTCCTCGGACATGGCCGTGTAGAGCCACTGGCCGCCGCCCAGGTCGACCGCGTCGACGGCCCGGTCGACGTGGAAGTAGTAGCCTTCCTGGTCGCGGTACATCAGGTCGCCGGTGAGGTAGTAGCCGTTCAGCCGGTTGCGGTAGGTGGCGCCGGAGTCGTTCCAGTACCCGGGGGCCAGCGTCGGCGCCTTCAGCCCGAAGTGGCCCACCTGCCCGGTCGGCACCTCCTGCCCGGTGGCGACGTCGAGCAGGGCGACCTCGGCGAAGCCGTGCGGCACCCCGACGCAGCGCCCGTAGCGCTCGGTGCCGGTGCTGTGGGTGATGTGGAACGCGGAGTGGCCCATCTCGGTGGAGCCGAGGCCGTCGACGAAGCTGGAGCCGGGCGTCCGCCGGACGCCTTCACGGCTGACCGTCTCCCGCGAGCCGACCGCGACCAGGTGGCGGATGTGCGGCTCGTGCGCGCAGTCGCCGGTGTTGAACCAGAGCGCCACCGAGTCCAGGTCCCGCTTGGCCAGGTCGTAGCGGGCCAGTTGGGCCCAGGTGGCGGCGAAGCCGAAGACCCCGGTCGGCTTCCAGCGCTCGATGGCGTCCACCACCGCGGCGCCGTCGTTCTGGGTGGACAGGAACAGCAGCTCGCTGCGGTTGCACAGGGACATGTTCAGGGCCGAGATCCCGGCGGCGTGGGCGGACGGCAGGGCGCTGAGGATCCGCGCGGCCCCCCGGGCCCGCGGCGCGGCCAGCCGGAACAGCCGCATCGCCGCGAACAGGCTGCCGTTGGAGTGGACCACGGCGGTCGGCATCCGGGTGGTGCCGGACGAGTGGGTGATGGCGATCGGGTCGTCCGGGTGGTGCCGGTAGGGCGGCGGGGCCTGCGCCGGGTCCCCGGTCCCGGCCGCGGCCGTGTCGCCGTGGACGGCCAGGCCGAGGTCCGCCCCGGCCAGCCGGTCCCGGTGCTCCGGGTCGGTGAGCAGGCCGACGCCGCGCAGCCGCCGGATGTACTCGGCGGCGATGTCGCCGGGGATGTACTGGTTCATCAGCGCGGGGATCGCGCCCAGCCAGGTCAGGGCCAGGAAGTTCAGCAGGCAGTCGGCCGAGCTGGACACGTAGACGGCGACCGGGTCGCGCGGCCCGACGCCCTGCCCGTGCCACCACGCCGCCCGGGCCGCGACCCGCTCGCGGAGCCGGCCGAGGGTCAGCCCCTGCCATGCCGGGTACCCGTCCACCGCGACGTCGAAGGTGGCCCCGGGACCGTCCGGGTCGGCCCCGTGCTCGAACAGTTTGTGCAGGACGTTGCCGGCGCCGAGGCCGGGGTCGGCGGCCAGTCGCGCTCTGATGCTGGTACCGGTCACAGTGCTCTCCTCCCTGTCGCTGAATCGTCGGACCGCCGGGGCGGTCATCGGGGTCGGCCGGTCATCCGGCGCCGACCGTCTTCTCGACCGCCGCGCGCAGTTGGGTCCGGGTGGGCTGGCAGGCCAGGTCGAGCTCCCGGGCGAAGGGCAGCACCGCGCCGTCCGGGCGGGTGACCCGCCGGGGCGGTGCGATCAGCCGCATCTCCTCGGCCGCGGTGGCCAGGATCTCCCCGCCGATACCGCACGACCGGTTGGAGTCGTCGACCACGACCAGGCGTCCGGTCCGCTCCAGCGACGCGGCCAGCCCTGACCAGTCGAAGGGGTGCAGCGAGCGCGGGTCGAACACCTCGACGGAGATCGTCCCGGCCAGGTCCTCGGCCACCGCCAGCGCGTCCTGGACCAGATGCCCGACCGCCACGACGGTGACGTCGTCCCCGCGGCGATGGACCCGGCCGACGCCGAGCGGCACCGGCGCGAGCCGGGTGAGGTCGACGTCCTCGCGCAGGCCCAGGGCTCCGGACGGGGCGAACACCACCACCGGGTCGTCGTCCCTGATCGCCGTCGCCAGCAGCCCGTAGGCGTCCGACGGGGTGGACGGCACCACGGTCTTGACGCCGACGTGCGCGAACAGGCTGTACGGGTGGTCCGAGTGCTGGCCCGCCCAGCTGTCCCTGGAGCCGGATCCGGGGAGCAGGTAGGTCACCGGCACCCGGGTCTGGCCGCCGGTCATCAGCGAGAACTTGTGCGCCTGGTTCGCGATCTGCTCGAACACCAGGAAGAGCAGCGCCGGGATCTGGAACTCGATGAGCGGACGCAGCCCGGCCATCGCCGCCCCGGTGGCGAAGCTGGTGAACGCCTGCTCGGAGATGGGGGTGTCGATGATCCGGTCCGGTCCGAACCGCCGGAGCAGGCCCGCGGTGGCGTTGGTGACGGCCACCCCGACGTCCTCGCCGAACACGCAGACGGCGGGGTCGCGGTCCATCTCGTCGCCGATCGCGCGGTTCAGCGCCTTGAGGTAGGAGAGGTTCGGCATCAGAGTGCCCCCGCCCTGGCGCGCATCCCGGTGGCGTACAAGTGGTCCAGAGCGGTGGCCGGATCGGGGTACGGGCCCGCGCAGGCGAACCGGACCGCCTGGTCGAGCAGCGCCTCGATCTCCGCGTCGATGCGGGCCCGGGCCGCCTCTGGGATCCGGGCGCCCTGGAGGTGCAGCGGGTCGCGGCTGCGGCCCTCGGCGACCTCCTGGTCGGTCCGGTAGCGGGGGCGGGCGGTGTGCTCCCAGGTGTGGTGCGCGTCGAAGCGGTAGGTGGCGCACTCCAGCAGCGAGGGGCCGGCCCCCGACCTGGCCCGGGCCACGGCTTCGGCGGTCGCGCGCTGGACCGCCTCGGGGTCCATCCCGTCCACGCCGGTCGCCGGGATGCCGAAGGCCGCGGCGCGTCCCAGGATCGTGCCCGCCACCGTCTCGGCGGTGCGCATCGAGGTGGCGAAGCCGTTGTTCTCGCACACCAGGACGACCGGCACCCGCCACAGGGCGGCCAGGTTGAAGGTCTCCAGCACCACGCCCTGGCTGACCGCGCCGTCGCCGAAGTAGGCGACGGCGACCCGGTCGGTGCCCGCCCGGCGGAACGCCCAGGCGGCTCCCGCCGCGATCGGGACGGCCGCGCCGACGATCGCGTCCGCGCCGAGCACGCCCACGGCGAAGTCGGCCGCGTGCATCGATCCGCCCCGGCCCCGGTTGAGTCCGGTGCTGCGGCCCGCCAGCTCGGCCATCATCCGGGCCGGGTCGGCTCCCTTGGCGAGCACATGGCCGTGGCCGCGGTGGGTGCTGGTGACCACGTCGTCCGACCGCAGCGCCGCACAGGTTCCGGCGGCGATGGCCTCCTGCCCGGTGTAGGGGTGGATGCCGCCGCGGATCACGCCGGTGCGGACCAGCTCGACCGCCCGCTGCTCGAAGCCGCGGATCAGCGCGACCGTCCGGTACAGGGCGGCCGGGTCGCACGCCGGGTCGGCGGTGCTGGTCGGATCGGTCACGGCCGGCCGGCCGGGGGAGTGCGCCAGAGCACCGGGCAGAACGCGGGGTCCGCGTAGTCGGGGCGGCCGTCCGGCAGCCGCCGGACCAGGACGTCGTGGTTGTAGGCGGCCGGGCTGCCGTCGCCGAGCGGGAACCGGCGGTACTCGTTCGCGCCGTCCTGGAGGTGGAACGACAGCGCGCGGCGCGGCCGGCCGCTGCGGTTGGGGCCGCTGCCGTGGTAGGTCAGGCAGTGGTGGAAGCTCATGTGCCCCTTCGGGATCACCAGCGGCAGCTTGCGGATCTCGGCCGCGTTGTAGGCGGCGTTCTCGGCCAGCACCCGCTCCAGGTCGTCCTTGTCGCGCTCGGCGAAATGCCTGGTCATCGAGTCGTCACGGCCGGTCTCCCGCCACCGGTGGCTGCCGTCGACCACGGTGAGCGTGCCCATCTCCTCGCCGCAGTCGTGGAACGGGATGAACGCGGTCAGCATCCGCTCGGAGGTCGAGGACGACCAGTAGTGCT